>Ga0335085_10000239_pt1 | contig 171494 bp, 233 predicted proteins | sample Lox_Sample_45_FD_206712 | JGI IMG/M metagenome (GOLD analysis project Ga0335085, IMG submission 206712) | Soil microbial communities from Loxahatchee National Wildlife Refuge, Florida, United States - Lox_Sample_4.5 | ecosystem: Environmental > Terrestrial > Soil > Wetlands | place: USA... | reverse complement strand
GCTGGAAATCTCAGGCGCAGCATCCCCGCGGCACGATTTACACTCAGGATTTCAAGAGTTACGGCTGCGGGCTCTACGGCGCGGAATACCTGCGCCGCTAGCAGGGTTTGGGGCTGGGGGGGGGGGGTCTTCCCCTCAGCTCCTTGGAACTTGGAACTTCAACAAGGGAGACGGGGTATGACGAACGAGCAGGGGTTGTGGGTCTTTGCCGACTGGGTGAGCGACGACGACGAGATCACCGAGGTCGACCTACCTCTCGTTGCCTTCGACGACGTCGAGGAGCGTTTCGAGGGGGTGCCGCTGGGGCAGGTCGTCGAGGATCCCTACCAGACAGCGCCCATCGCTGAGGAGACTGTCAGGGAGTTGCGCACCCTGTGCAGCATGCTGAGCAAGCGGGCATAGCGTGCCCCGCTACGGCAGAGGCAGAGTACACCGCCTCAAGTGTCTGCAAAAGAGGCGATATCGTACGAGGGAGTACGCCCGAAGGCGTAGCTGCGCGTTGGAAGCAAAAGGTCTACCTCTGCCCATTCTGTGGTGGTTACCACTGCACGACTGTGCGCAATCGTGAGCTGCGTAGGCGTTTTCGGAGCAACCGTAGGGTCTTTCTCTACCTCGTCCAGAATCGTATTCTTCAACTTCTGTGCGGATCGACCTCAGGCCAAGGAAACGACAATGCTGAAAGCCGGCGATCGAGTCAAGGTGACGAAGGGCTGCCAAGCTCGTAGTATCCCCGCCCACACCAGAATGGTTGTCTGCGGCGTTACCCCCCTTGGCCCTGAGTACTCACACCAGGTCAAAGTCGCATTCAAAATCCTCAATGGTTTCAAATCGGGTGCGCTGGTGAGCTTCTACGCCAGCCACATCAACCGCCTCTCTGCTCCCTGTATCCGTTTCAACGACGGCGATCCCACTCATACCATCGAAGTCGTCAGAGCCTGACTTCTGTGCGGATCGACCTCTCGTCGTAGGAAGGAAGGTCGGAAGATGGAAAGGATTCGCTGCTTCGAGGTGTCCGCGGAGAACGAAAAAGGGGAGCGCACAAAGCTCCTGGTGGCGGAAGAGGACTGGGGGAAAGCGGCGGATGTCCTGGAGTGCCGCGGGTACTGGAAAAACTTCAAGAAGGTCGCGGTGATCGCGACCGAGAACGGAGGAATCTGATGGCTCTGCAGGATGTCAAGGCGAACGCAGCGGGGGCGAAGCACAAGGCACGCTGGGCCACGCGCTTCGAGGCAAAGACCGCGGCCAAGAAGCTCCGCCGCCGCGCCGACAAGAACGAGGAACAGGGAAAGGAAGGTTAACCCCAAATGGCCACAATCACACGTTCGCCACAATCCATCCGTGAGCACCTTAATACAGACAAGGAGTTCGGTGGAAGTCTGTGTACTTGTCGGATGTGTTTGGGTTCGCGTGCGGCGCTGGCTGATCTGATGGAGGTTGTGACTGCGGCTACTGAACTACTTGAAAGTACTCCTAGAGCGAGTGCGTTTGCAGATCCTGTTGCGGCCAAGCAGTCAGAGTAATTTTCCAGGTGAAGGAACTACTCAAAAGTGGCCTGCATAACGCACGATGGGTAAAACCCTAAAGGGGGGAATTGTCTCTAAGCTCTCGAACGAGGGAACAGGGAAAGGAAGGGTAATCACATGTCACACGATCCGACCGAGAACATCCGCAGGGAGGAACAGGCCCAGATCAACGCCAAGCAGGCAGTGCGCGCCGAGCTGGAAGAGGAACACGGCCAGGTATGGGACACCGATGAGCTGCAGCGCGACTTCGAGGTCAAGGGCTTCCTGGCGCCCTACGCCGTCGTCGTGCGGAAGAGCGACGGGGCCCTGGGCTCATTGAAGTTCCAGCACTACCCCCGCTTCTACTTCGGGTGGGAGGCCGACTAGTGCCCCGTAATCTGACGGCAGTAGAGCTAGCGAAGATCTTATCAGCCGAGCTGGATGAATGGGGCGACATTGCCCCCGTTTGGTTTACAGAAATCGCAGAGCAAGACGATCCGGAGGATCGCAGTTCTGAATCAAAGGAGCTTGAAGCTGTCCTTGAAAGAGTGGTGCAGCGAATCAAAAAGATGATTTGAACTTCTGTGCAGATCGACCTCTCAGCGAAAGTGAGGGTTCGAAGATGAAAGACTTGAGCAAGCTGACGCAAATCGAGCAGGAACTGCTTCTCCGGTGGTTCGACAACCACATGCCCATGGAAATGCGCCGCAAGCTGATGGCGGAGCTGCCGGTCGCATATAACCACCTGGTGGGGGACAACGTTGTCCGCGCCGTCATCCCCAAGATGAATGGCGGCTACGTCGAGATTCCCAACAACTGATTCCCCCAACGTAGGAAGGATACGCCCATGACCGACAGAGAGCTGACAGCGCACAAGGCAACCCACAACAAGACGAATTCGTGGTGGCTGAACGACGCGAAGGGAATCCCTCTCTCGCGTGTGTGCGACACCTGCATCGACGCCGTCGAGGCCCACTACGCGCCTGAGGTGCTCGGTCACCGCGGCCGCTACGAGGATGTGGTCGAAGAGCCCATCGACTACGACTACTGACTTCTGTGCAGATCGACCTCTCAGCGTGAGACGAGAGGAAGGACAGACGATGGAAACTGGAACTGGAACTGTGATTCACGTTTTCGAAAAGGCTGGGCTGGGTAAGGCGCCGTTCCGCTTCGTCGGGATGCACAAGGAAGTCTACTGCGCCTGCCCAGGCGCCCCGGTGCAGCCCGGCAGCAGCTGTGACTACTGCGGTCAAGGCATCATGTTCGTGTGCACCATCCAGAGCGCGGACGGCCGCCGCTTCAAGGTCGGCTGCGACTGCGTGCACAAGACCGGCGACGCTGGGCTGCGCAAGGTGGTTGACGCGGCCAAGGCGAAGGTGGACCGGGAAGCCCGCCACGCCCGCGACGCCGCCCGCATCGAAGAGGCGCTCGCGCTGCTCCCCACGGTCGAAGCCAAGCTGGCCGCCCAACCCCACCCTCGTGGCTTCGCGGGCCTGACCAAGCTCGACTGGGCGCACTGGATGCTCAAGAACGCGGGTACGACCGGTAAGTTGCAGGTGGCCAAAGCCATCACGGTCGCCGCCAAGGAAGGTTGAACAGGGACTCGATCCCCACTTCTGTGGGGATCGACCTCTATGTGGAACTTGGAACTTTGAAAAGGGGTAGTCAGATGAGCAACGTGAACGATTTCGAACCACCCGTGTATCAACCGACCAGCAAGCCCCCCACCGGCTCCGGGGTGCGCAAGGGCCGCCAGATCAAGAATGCGGGTGACGTGTATGCCGCCACCCGCGACATTCACACCGCTGCCCAGGAACACTTCGTGGTCTTCAGTCTGGACCCACGGCACCGGGTGATCGCGCGCCGGACGGTGGGTATCGGCCCGCTCGACAGCGTCGAGGTGCACCCACGTGAGGTCTTCCGCAACGCCATCGCTGATGGCGCAGCCGCGGTCATCTTCGCCCACAACCACCCCAGCGGGGATCCGACTCCCTCCATTCCCGACCTCGAACTCACGGTCCGGATGGGCGCCGTCGGTGAGCTGTGCGGAATCCCCATGCTCGATCACATCGTGGTCGCTGACGGCGGGTTCGCCTCCATCACGGACTGCGTGCAACGGGGTCTGGCCACCTACGACCCGGAACTCGTTCGTCGCGTCAAGCTCATCGTCGCCGACACCACTGCGGTGGTGCTCAAGGAGGAGGTCAAGGAGGAGGTCAAGGCCGCCTGACTTCTGTGCGGATCGACCTCTCGCTGAAAGGAAGGGTACGACGATGAAGAAAGAAACAGCGAAGCCCGATGTGCTGGTGGAAAACCACGGTTCCGTGATGCTGGTGCTACCGGTCAGCGAGACCGCAAAGGAGTGGATCCACGAGAATGTGGCTGCGGATTCGTGGCAGTGGTCGGGTTCGGCGCTGGCGGTGGAGCCTCGCTACCTCGGCAACCTCCTGGAGGGGATGGACGCTGACGGCCTCTTCATTCCGGGATACGATGAATTCCGAAAGGGGGTGAACTGAGGCGGTGATTCGTACGAAAGTCAAGGCGAAGCTCGCAGTTTACTGGCCGCCAATCAAGCTGTGTGCGATCTTGATCGGTGAGCTGTTGCGGGCAACTGCTGAGGATATCTTTGCAAGGCGGCCAAAACCCTAGAGAAAAGTTAAGGGTGGACACACTAGCAAGGTCCTGATACGGTACCCAACCTGGTACTTTGGGAACTTTGATCACCGACGAATGGCGAGCTTCGCTCTCCGCTGCCGTACAAGGCAAGACGATCCAGTCGCTCGAATGGAGCGCGGAAGCGGACGGCTCAGATGGTTATTGGGTGATGACGTTCACCGATGGCTCAGAGGTTTGCTTCGCGCGTACCATGGCCGAGCTGGCGATCGAAGCTGGCCTGGTTTCTGATTCGACTCGACTTCAGGGGGTCCAGGAAAAACCACGTTAGGGAGGTAGCGAATGAAACTGCAACTGCGACTAGGACTGGTCACGGCATTCGTAACGATCATGGCGATGGGCTGCGACGGGCCGCCCGCGTCCGACCCAGGGGATTCGGAGCATCTGACCCAGGATCAGACGCTGTCCGGGCCCATCAAGCTGGGGGCGCCCAACGAAAAGGTGCCCGACGCTGTCATGGCTCAGCGTGTCGCCAACAAAAAAGCATGGTCCCTCGCGCATCCGTTCCCGGACCAATCGCCTACGGTGCATGCTGGTGCGGTCATCCAGCAGACGCTTGCCAACACGGCGCTTACGGCGGCACCCAACACGTGCACGGTGAACTTCGCGGGAGCTGGCACGACAACTTGCACTGCTGTTTTCAACGGCGTGCTTTCGGTTGCAGTCCAGGACGCGGGGGACAGCTTCTGTTTTCAGCCTGTTGGGTACTCGCAAAACTGTGGCGGCACCCTCGGTGCGGTGAAAGTCACCCCGACGATCCAGTCTCACTACCACCTCAACTATCCTTCGATTTTCACGTGCTTCGGCCCGCAAGGCTGGCTCGGTTTCCCGGCCAACGGCGCGTGCCGCGTGCCCGATCCCACGACGATCGATCGCACGATCAGCGGTCACGACGGCCCCGAGATCATCAATGTCAGCTTTTGGGTCCTCGAAAACCTGAAATACGGACCGACGCGGGTGCAGATGCCCTTTAGCCCGAAGTCGATCGACGTGGTCGGCTTCGTCGATCCGCCGTCCGAGAAAGCGGACGTGTGCATGCACCAACCGCAGACGGGCTGGTGGTGCTGGTACGGGCTCACGCCGAGAGTGAACACCTCGACGACCTTCGACATGACGCCTGGTACGCAGGGCATCCAGTTCGATCAAATCCGCCTCAGTTCGGACAATGATACTGGCCCCGTGCCAGCGACTTTCGATAACATCGTCGTAGCCGGCTTCTAAGAGAGGAGTTTGCCCATGCGCGGTTCACTACTGGTTCTGTCCCTGTTGGTCCTGGGATGTGGCCGCGCTGGGCTGCTTCCACCAGGCGAGTCGCCGGACGCCGCTGTGGTCATGGATGCGGCGCCGGTCATCGAGAATCCCGGATACCCGATGGTCTGTGGTGCGTTGCCATGCCCCAAGGGCAACGGCGGTCACGTGAACGACGCCGGCATCAAGCTCGGCGCGACCGGCAGCGCGCTCGACGGACCGTGCCCCACTGACAAATTCTGGACGTTCCCGAACCAGGGCTCGACCTACTGCGGGGACATCGCCGACGCGTGCTCGTTCGTGTGCGGCACGCCGCGCGGGTGCACCGTCGATGTCTTGCCCAACATTCCGTATCTGCAAATGGTCTACTGTCCGGGCGACAACGGCGCCCGCAAGCTGACCGACGGCGGCGTGTAAAACAGCTTAGGTGTGTTCCAGGGGGTTAACCACGTAACGGAGGCATCGAATGAAAAGCACACTGCGAGCGCTCATCTTCACCGCACTCATCTTCACCGCACTCATCGGCATCGCCATCTCTGCTCAAGCGGCAATACTTCCCGGTGTTGCTGGCGTCGAACAAATCGGCAACGCATTCAGCCAATACCAATTCTGCGATATCCAATACGGACTCACCGGTGCAATCGCAAACACCTGCACCGACTCCGAGGCTTCGGTTGTCTACTCCCTGCGCGTCGACAACACAGGCTCGAAGTCCGTCACGGTGAAAGCCTGGGGAGCTTATGCCGTGACTGACGTTCAATGCTTTACCGGCAAGATGACGAACAATGGGGTCATGACGTGGGGCAATTGGACCAATATGGATGCGTTCGGCGGAGCCAACGTCCATACGATTACGCTCCCCAAGGTCACCGTCGACTCAGGCGATAGTCTCTTCGTCGAGTGCAACTTGGCACCGGGTAATTCCACTTCCCGTGTGTACTCAGTATCCTACAACCCCTAAGATCGCTTCGGTGGGGCACGCCGGCTCAAGAAGTCTAGCCGGCGCTGCCCCGCTTCCTAAATCTGGAGTCTGCCTGAGATTCAGCTCGACAGCTACCCAGAATCATTGATACTATCCTCGCATGGTACTTGGACTTATCGCGCCACAGCCTCACGTGGCGGTGGACGGGCGCTAGGATGCGCCAGCAGAAGCCGCGCCTCACAGGCTTCAAAGTCGCCAATCCCGCGATCCGCTGCAACGGTATCGTCGAGCGCGCCACGCGCGGACGCCACCAGGACGATGAGCGTTGCCTCTACGAGGGTGAGCTGACCTACGAAGGCAAGCTCTACTGCAAGAAGCACTACCCGCCGACTGTAAGGGCGCGTGCAGAAAAAATCATTGACACAGTGGTGTCTTTTGTGAGTAGCAAGCTGATCATGTTGGGCCCACGCTTGGAGCAGGATCCCAGTACGCTTCTCGCGTTGGTAGTGGAGCGGGTGAAGTCGAAGCTTTCCTGATACTATCTCGGGGGAAGCAATCCTTCAGGGGGTCTGAAAGGATCGGTTCCGAATGCGAGCGCGAGATGCTGTGGCAATCGAGCGTGATGCTATCGTCGCGTGGCTGACTACGTCCGAGGGCCGAGATGCGTGGCTAGGAGGGCCCCGCTATCTGGCTGATCGGATCCGGCGAGGGATCCCGACCACGCCGGTGTTGGCCTCGTCACTGCCTCTGGAGGTCATCCGTCACGAGGACGGATTGGGGCCCCTGGCTCGTGCGGCTCAGCGACGTCCGAGCAACTTCGATCGCCTGCTACCGGAAGAGCAGTGGGCGATCGATCGCCAGCTCGGAGTGCTCGACTGGGATGGTGATCCCTCGAAGTGAGATGACTCCCCTTCACTACCCAGTCACGTCGACGTTCTGGCGGGGCGTGTGGAACATAGGCTTCCTGTTCCACCGGCGAAACCGCCAGCAGCTGTACCAGGACATGCCTTTAACCTGCCTGCCATGCCGCTCCAACCCCTACCTTGCGGGGCCCAACCGTTCCCCTCAGAGGTCAGATCGTCACCGACCGCGACCACTCCACGTCGCGCGGCTGCGCGCAGGCATTCGCCACCGTGGATAGCCGGTAGAAAGCCCATGCGATGGGCTCCGTGGCTAGGTTCCACAGCCTTCTTGCACACAATGCACGTTCGGCATTCTGTGCAAAGATCGACAGCAGTTCCGGCATACGCGTAGCTACTCGTTTCTTTGTCCTCGTCACAACCAACACACCTCAAGCTGCGCTGGCTTTCTTGAGCTGTTCGAGCAGCTCTTTCGCGTTTGTCAGTGCCCGTTCGAGCCCCTTCAAGGTTTCGAGCTTGCGCACAACCTGGTTCAGCTCGCGTACCGCGGCCGCGATGATCTGCGAACGGAGGTGCTCATTGTCGAGCACCCGGGTGACGGATGCGTAGCCGGTTTGCGGGAGTGTTGTGCTGCCGTCGAGCTGGGGTTCGCCGTCCTCCCGTATGCGCACGAAACACGGTACGTAGTCATTGAGTGATCCGTTGCCGTAGCGGATCACCTTGTACGTCACACTGCGGATGATCGAACGAGCGATGTTGAGTCGGTGAGCGCGGGCCGCATCCGCATCGCTCCAGGGGAACAGTGAGTGCAGCTCTGATCCCGGATTCTGCTGGGCAGCCTCCAGCACAGCTTCGGGCTTGACCAACCCGTCCCGCTGTTCAATCGCAAACAGCGTCGGTGCGATCGCCAACGCTTGTTTGTTCGTGAGCCGAGAACCAGGTCGCGCTCGAATGCTTGTGGGATCGATCTCTGCGATTGCCATGCCTCAAGTCTCCCTTTTTGTGGAAGTTCAAAACCAAGCCTGCCACACCGAACCGGCCCAGCGATCCCACGCCGGACCTCGCCACAACTGCCATGCGCTGCCCACCTTGCCCAACACTGCCGAAACATTCCCTGCCCCGCACCTTACCAGCCGCGCCCGCTCGCACCCTGCCCGACCTCACATTGCCCGGCCCCGACTGCCCCGCCATGCCTTTCCTCTCCTCTCGCTTCCCAACCTCACCACGACTGCCATTCCCCGCCCATCCACGCAAAGCTCGCCCCGCCCCGACTGCCACACCATTCCTCGCGTTGCCCCGCAACACCTTGCCTTGACTGCCATGCCGCTCCGTTCCGTTCCAATCCATGCCCAAACACACCCAGCCCCACGGGTCCAAAACGCGCCTTTCCCAGCCTCCGACTGCCCAGCGGTGCCGATCCGTGCCGTGCCGTAACTAGCCTAGTCATTCCTGCCCTGCCAGTCCGTACCGGACCATACCGTGCCGGGCCCTACCGGTCCGGGCCGCGCCGGGCCTCGCCGTTCCTGCCAAGCCGTGACTTACCCGTCCATTCCACTCCTAACCTCGACTGCCAATCCAGTCCCTGGCCGACCCTACCCTGACTCGCCCAGACTAGCCCACTCCCCGGCCTCGACTGCCTTGCCTAGCCGCTCCGAACCGGAACCAACCTGGCCAAGCCGAACCAAGCCCTGCGCTGACTGCCGTGCCATTCCGCGCCGACCCCTTCCGTTCCGGAACACACCCGGCCCATGACTGCCAAGCCTAGCCAACCTAGCCCTTCCGCCCGATCCCTGCCTTGCCCCCTTACTTGGTGCTATCGATGGCCACGCGGAAGCGTCCGAATTGACCATCGCGCTGGGGCCGCCACTCGCAAATGCCAATCGCGTAACCCGCGTTGTCGAATAGGTTGACGAGCTGTTCGAGGCTCAGCACTTTGGGGTTGAACTCGACAGGGACGACGCAGCTCCAGTTCTTGTATTCGGGCCGATACCTGAGATCGGCGGTACCCTGACCGACACGCACCATGTCCTCTCTCATGATGGGAGGATCGCTGATGATCGGAATCAGGTCAGGGCCGGTGATGAAGAATGCTTTGCGCAACGTCGTCTTGAAGACGCCGGCGAGCACACCCGCCTCAACCGCGGCGTTGCGGAAGGCGAGCGCAGGAACACAATCCTTACCCTCAGCATTGAGGTAGCGAGCGCCGTTGAAGTCGTCCATGGGGACCTTGAACTCACGCTTTTGCGTGGCGACGCCAGTCTGCTTGTCGCGCATTTCCTTTTTGGCCTTCTCGCTCCACGCATGCACGATCAGACTGGAGATGCCGATCACCTTGATCGTGGTGTGGTTGACGGCAATCTTGGGGATGAAAATCGCCGCCGTCTTTTCCTTGGTCGGCTTGGCGATCTTTTCCTTGATGTCGATCTTGGTCGGCGGCACTTCGCCGGTATCGTCCTCCCACGGTCGCGCTTTGGGTGGTCGACCTCGCCGCTTGGTCAATGCCGAAGGCAGCGGTGCTGTTGTCGTTCCATTTCGCATTCCAAGTCCCCTTTCACAAAGTGTCAGTTCTCAAGTTGCACAGTCACGTTGGTTGCCTACGATTTGGCTGCCGCGACTGCCATGCCGTTTACTTCCTTGCCGACCCATTCCCGACCAGGACTGCCGAGCCACACCCTGACCTTCGCTTCGCTTCCTAACCTCGACTGCCAAACCCAACCGTTCCTCGCCCAGCCAAAACGCACCATACCTGGCCCGACCTGCCACGCCCCTGCCCTGCGAATCCCATCCTGACCCGGCCCTTCCGGTCCTCTACTGCCGTGCCTTTCCATTCCATACCCAACCCCCCAAACCCTGGCGCGCCATTGTCCGTGACTGCCTTTCCTAGCCGTGCACTCCATGCCTTGCCATACCTCACCTCTGCGAGACTGCCGCTCCATTCCAAACCAAACCGTGCCTCACCACTCCTCACCTAAGCTGCCGGACCATTCCGATTCCAACACCGCCTTGCCGGTCCTGACCGATCCTGCCCTACCACTGCCTTCCACCCTTTCCTTTCCGTTCCTCGACTCGACTGCCCTGCCACGACTCGACTTACCGGGCGTGACCACACCTTTCCTCGACTGCCGTTCCGATCCCATCCGATCCCAGCCGTGCCTATCCCCTACGCACCATTCCTGCCTTGCCTGTCCCTTCCTAGCCATGCCTTGCCAAGCCTCGCCGAGCCCTTCCTGCCCCGCCAAGCCGGGCCAACCCAAGCCCAGACTCGCCCAACCCATCCTGCCTCACCATGCCATAACGCACCTGACCCGACCGTGCCAACGGGGGCAACCCTACAACACCCGCGCTTGACGGGTCAAGTGGCTGAAAAACAGGTCAGCGGTTTAGAAACCAGGCGGCTTGCACGCCTTCGGGTTGGGCGAGCTGAATCCAGAGGGTTGAGTGACAACGACGGATTGGCCAAGTGTCGACAAGTGAGCAAATGAATTGTCACTTGTCAGATCATTCGTAGTGTCGCCAAATGGTAGATAATAATCCCACCAAAGCCAACCCAGTCCTACCGGTTTGGTAAGATCCATGACGTGACCATAGTCCATAAACCAATCGGGGAAGTCGGTCACGTAGTCGAGTCCGAGCTGGACGGTGAACGGGGCCGCTGCCGCCTGTGCGACGGCTTGCTCCCACGTCAGGTTGTATTGCTGTTGGTAGGTCCAGGGATTGGAGGCGTTCGAGCCCCAGTAGGCTTGCCAGCCGAGAATGGTGTTGTGGATCGGGTCCGCGGCTTCGACGTCGGCACCGTGAGCTAGCAGCGTGGGCAGGTCACGACCGTACTGATTGCTGATCACGACCAGCGGAACGCTGTAACCGTAGCCGCGAACCTGGACGACGGCCGCCTGAGCTTCGGAGAGCCAGCGCACGGGATCGTCGAACTCGGCCTCCTGGTAGGCGTCGATCACGAGGTAGGGCAGGTACGGGGTCAGCATCGTGTGCACCGCCGCCTGACCAAACCAGGTTCGATCACCAGGCGAGATATAGGTCACGAGTCCATGGCTGATGGCCCGTGCAATGATCGGCTGCACGTCACTCGGTTGCAGCTGTGAGATGTTGGGCAGCAGACGAATCGCGTTCGCGTTGGTTAGTGCGATCTGATCGACCACGTTCGCGAGCGTGCCGTTGTATTCCAAGCCCAAGCCCATCGTCGCTTCGATTCCTTTCGGAACGAAGGTGTTGCCACAGGTATCGATGAGCGCGTGGTTGCCGACCTTGAGGACTGCGGTTCCGCCACTGCCGCCTGTTCCTCCCGTGCCGCCTGAACCACCACTTCCACCCGATCCACCCGATCCACCCGATCCACCCGATCCACCCGATCCACCAGAGCCTCCGGATCCGCCTGAGCCTCCAGTACCTCCGACTCCACCACTACCGCCTGAGCCTCCAGAGCCACCTACGCCGCCAGAGCCAGCGGTGCCACCAGAGCCGCCTACGCCACCAGCTCCCCCGCTGCCACCACTACCACCTGAGCCACCACTTCCCGCGCCGCCGTCAGCGGGGCAAGGTGGTGGGGGTGGCGGTGAGCAGACAAGTCTCAGACTGAGATGCTTGACAGTCCCCGCGCAAGGATCGCCGCCGAACGTGGCGCTCGAAGCGTTGACCTTGCAGGAAGCTTTTCCGAGACACGCCAGCGAGACCACAGCGACTGACGTGGTCGCGTTGCACGTGCCGAGCTTGTACGTCGAGCAGGTGCCCGTAGCGTTCCCGAAGCTCGCGAAGAAGACGCTGCTGAACACTTCGCCAGCGGGGCACTTGATCGAAGCCTGGTTCCCTTCTTGCGCGATCGTGCAAATCGTCGAAGAAGCTGCCGCGAGCTGGAGTCGTCTCGCTTGCGGCGTCGGAAGGTGGTGCTTCGCAGGCTTGTGTCGGAGTGCGACGCTCACGACAAACAGCAGAGCGACTGCGGCCGCTGCCGCTGAGACACGACGCGTCTTGATCGTCATGCCTCCATGCTAGTCCCTCTCGGGAGATTTTCGTCAAATATCTTGACGTGAGAGGACTAGCCTGTCATCGGACCCGAGATTTCCCCATGGTGTGCGAGCGTGTAGTGGTCGACCCAGCACACCAGTCGCCAGCCTTGCTCGAACCACGTCCGCAGCTCTACGATCGACGTGGTCAGCGGCAGTGTGATGTACTGTACCGGCACCACTTACTGAATGGCGCTGAAGTCGCGCCCGATCAGCTTTGCGTTATCCTGGCACACAATGCACGGGCGCAGGGTCCGATCGATCTGGGAACAGAAGCAACTCCGGGCGTGTAGCCCCGGCTCGACGACGAAGGGGACCACCTGATCCGGGTGCTTGGTGCAGACCCACGATCCGGTACGGGGGTTGCGCTCGACCAGCACATCCGCTAGGTCCGTCACGTGCCAGGGCAGGGGAACGAATGTCCTGAGCCCGATTCGCAGGCGGATTCCGCGCACTTCAAGGAAGACCGAGGTCTTCGGAAACTGGTGGTTAACGAGTTCCCGGACCACCTTGTGGCGTCGATAGAACGAAACTGCACTGTCTATCGTCTTGCGCAACATGTCTCTAAGCTAAGCATTCGTGAGGTTACTTTGTCAAGTCATCATTTGGAATCGATGGCAGAAGGACCAATTCGGGCGCCACATATTTGACGCAAGGACAGCCACCTTTCTGACAGCGCCCAACTCCGTAGTTGTTTACATGGCACAGGTACGTGTGCTGGCAGGTTTGGCACTTCATTTTGACAGCAGCTTGACCAGCTTGCGGCCAATCTGGTGGATGGCAAACACAATGCCAATGGGCCACAAGAAAGCGGCGACGATACGAATTCGTTGTCGAGTGTGGTGTTTGGGATTCCACACTCCGATGAGTGAAAGCGAAACGTAGCTATAGACGGTGCAGACCAAGTAGTCACGCAGAGTGAAGCTCACCGCCTACTTGCCTTTGCAGTACGCCGTCCACAGGTACGGAAACTCTTTGTGGATACTGTAGTTCCCCGAGATCAAGTCTTTGTCATGTCGGTTTTGGGCATCCTCTTCGCTGATGAACGATACCGCGACGTACTTGTATGTGATGTCCCAGTTGTTTGGGCCACATACGTCATCGGCTGCTTGTGAGTAGTACGGCTCTGCATCTTGCAGGATGGCATCCCGCAGCTCCATGCCGCAAAACCCAAAGACCATGGACACAAGCTTCGCGCGTGTCTGCTCCCCGAATCGCCCTTTTGGGTTGCAGGTAACGTTAAGGCTGACATAGCCCCAGACGCCTTTGTCGGCCGCAGAGGTTCGCGTTGGAGCGGCAGCGATGACAAAGCTTGCGATGCACAGAGCGATGAACGTCTTCATGGTTTGGTCCTTTCGTCAGTTGTTACCCGCTGTTGTTGCCAAAGCAGCGATTTCCTCTGGGGTCACTGGATCGTTCGCGGTCTCGGTCAGCCGAGCTGCTAGAGCCCGTGCTTGCTCAGGCGTCATGAGCACCTCGCAATTCGTATCATCGTCGAGCCAGATGGTCATTCGCACAGCGCGAGTATGAGCTGTGGTGTGGAGCAGCCGATCCACCGTGAAATAGTTGTGCTTGTCATCCATCAAAGCCAGACCTCGACGATGACCGGATCGTCGCTGGGGTGTCTCGCGACCATGACCGTGCCATCTGGCACCCGCGCACGGGCAGCTTCGAGGGTATCGACCACTGTGGTTGGCTCCATGTCAGCGAGCACTTCCCCCTTGACCGCAACCAGGCAACGCACGACGTACTTGTTGGGGTAGTCGCTGGGGTTCTTGTAGATGACCCAGTGCTTGATACCGAATTGTGAATCGGAATCCATGCGGTCAGTCCTCTTTTATGCGGGCAGCGATGCAGTCAAGCGCACACGTGATGCACACGGTTCCGTGTTGTTGAGGGCCATCCTCCAGGTGTGTACAATGCAACCATTGCCAGTCCTTCCACGCTTGGCGTAGGGCGCTTGGCTCAAGAGCTGCGCGAAGGCGCGTAGCTTCGGGGTTAGCTTTGGTCACCGCTTCAGGTACTTTGACAAGTTGCTATGCTCTTCATCGAAGATGATCCCAGCGGCTGTGAAGGGCCCGTTGTTGACCAGGCAGACGGCAAGCTTCTCACCCGTGTGCACTTTCGTGGGAGGCGTCGGGAGCGGCTCTCCGTGGAGTTCCAGCCAGATGGCTTTGTCGATCGGAGGATTCAGGTATGCGCCCATCGCTACCTCCTACTTTGCTCTGATGACCGGAATCCCAGCAGCTTCCGCGCGTTCTACCATGTCAGCAGTACCACGACCTCCAGGAAACGCGATCACCAAGTCAGGCTTGCCTTCAGTGAGCATGCGCTGATTCCGTATGGGCCCTGCAGCCGGTCCAAGCTGTGCCCACTCAGCTCTGGTGATACGGTAGGGTACGACCTCGACGAAGCCAAGCCCCTTGGCGAACTCATCGGCGAACGCGTCGGCACCCGTGGCGCCACCGTGGATCAGTTTGGTGCCAGGCAGCAGATGATCAGCGAGTGTCGAATAGCTCTGTGCTGTGGGCCGGAAGAGCCGGCCGCCACAAACCAGAATGGTCATTTGCAGCCGAATGCTAAGCCCGCGTCCAGTTCCTGGCGTAGCCGATCCTTGAGCAGTGGCAAGTACTGCTCACAGAACGTCCAGCACTGAGGCTCCCGCTTGTAGGCGACCAATTGCTGCGGATCGTCGTTCCCATCCATGTCATCATTGTGAAATCGCGGATTGTCGAGATTGTGCCACCACAGGTGGAAATCCTCGATTCTGTCGAGGGAATTGAACTCATCGCCGAGGTCATCGATGAGATCCGGATGAGTTGCTTTGAAGGCAGCAACGACATTGGCCAGGGTCTGTTCACCGTCATAGACCCGAACTACGTGGGTGAGCTTGCGATAGAGGTAGTCAGCATCGCAGCTGATGAGGAACCTCCGCGGGTCCGGTTGCCCGATGCTGTGCCACTCGTATCCATATGAGCCAAAGCCGCTGGTGACGTTCATGCCGAGATGATGCGTACCTCGATAGGTACCGCAGCACGTGAGCGTGACGATCACATGTTCTTCTCCGCCATGGAGTACGTAACGAACTATGATCGCTTCCTCAGGGCTGAAGTATGGATTCATCGTTGATGCCCTTGGCAGCTCACACATGAGCATGGTCCGTAGACCCCTCTGAAGGGATTCTTCGCCCACGGCTCACTCGGGATGGAATCACCATCCCAGCTTTCGAAAGCACGGTACGCCGCCGCGCTGTCGTGGAAGCAATAGCCGTCCTCGTAACACATGCCATGCGGCTCCGTGGTAACAGCTAGCCGCAGGTTGAACATGTACTGGAGCAGGTGCACTTCACGCCCATCAAGCAGCGATTTGGCCCGTAGCGTGTGCTCGCCGTAGTAGTCGTCATCGGGCGCGAATGGTTCGTGCTCGAACATCAGCCACTCGCTTGTGGGGGGAAGCTTTCAGCAACCCACTGAAAGAAGTGAGTGGGGTGCCAGCCATGGCGCTTGCAAATCACCGATATGGCAAGCATGAATCCGAGTGCCCATTGCTAGGGTTTGTTGGGGATCAGCGGATGGTCGGGGTGCGCCTCGATATCACGCAATGCTTCCCAGCGCTGCCCCACCACAAGCAGTGTGTCGGTCATGGGCGCCTCGTCGCGAGACCGATCGAGATCGTGATCCCGCCCATGATGAACGCCACGGAAAATACACACGCCGTCGACCAGTCCATGTGCAGGAATTCCCTAATAAGTTGCATGACTTACACCCTTTCTGGATTCATGGAAGCCACCACATCGCTTTGTAGAAGTCGGCGAAAGGGCTGTCGAGTAGGTCTTCTAGCGTTCCCCAGCGTACATTGACGCCCTGCTCGCGTGTTTCTGGCGTGCCCGACCACCTGGTGACGTTGAAGGCGATGACTGGGCGACCGCTGCGCGACGATGTGCCGCGAAAGAACTCATCAGCGACCTCGACTACGACACCCGTCTCTTCTTTGACTTCTCGAGTCAAAGCCTGCAGAAGGGTTTCACCAGGCTCGACCTTGCCCCCGGGGAGCGCCCATTTGCCAGGGGCTTCTTTGCGCTCGACGATGAGCATCCGAACGGGTTCGGTCATGGCCCGCTGTAGGATCGCGATTACGTCCTCCGTAGAAACGCTGACATCAGGGAGCTTCGGGGGAAGCTGAACGATGATCCCGACAACTGTAGGCGGCAGTGGTTCGGTCGGGTGCGGCTCCCACGGCCTGTTCAGCTCAGCCTCCAGGTCGCCGACCTCATCATCCATCGCCTCCACGACCTCTCTGCGCTCGAAGGGCGCCAGGCGCGCCGGATCGCAGTCCTTGGCCAAGATCCCGACCCAAATGCCGAGATAGTGCAAGCTGTCTTCGTAGGAGTACCCAGGGTGACCAGCTCTGGCGTGGTCTATGTACTTGCTGTATCGCGCAACATGCTTGTTGGCTAGCACACGTATTTGCGCTTGTGTGGCGTTAAGTCGAAGTGGCATGAAGTCTCCTGGCATGAAAGTTTCCGAGTCAGCTCGGTCGCGCGGGCGTCGCCGGTGCAACGATTTCGGGCATGGGAATGCTCAGCGCCTTGCCTAAGAGCCCAAGTGCGATTTCGTGGAGCAGTCTCGACGACGCGGACGCGGAGCCATCGTCATAGCTGGCCGCGGTGTACATGACGATCGTCGCGGCGCCTTCGATATCCGTCCAGCGCTTGATCAATTGCACAATGGTATCAACGAGTTGAGGGTCGCTGACGCTTTGTTGCAAGACCGCCCTGATGGCCCCGAGATCGGGATCGGGTGCATCAGCCATTGGTCTTACGGCTTGCTGCCAGCTCCTCGCGCCGAATGGCGTCGTTGACCTTGCGATCGATCTCTGCCGCGCACCGGTCAGGATCGAACGTGGGAACAATCGCCCGAAGTTGCGCGATGACGTTCTCAACGCTTGCGCTGCTCGGGAATTGGCAAGGCAGGTAGTTTTCGCCCTCCATTCGATTGTACCAACAGCAAGTCAGCAGAAAGATTGCCTCTTCTGGGGTGATATCGACACCCTCGACAACAGCGGTCATTGCTTGGTCCGGACCAAACCGCACGCCCAGTTCAGCTCGCAATGCAGCTCCGGCGGAGCGTACTGACGGGGCGCTGGATCGACGGGGCGCTCCTTGGCCTCCTTGTGGATGTGGTCTTGGCGCTGAGCCCAGAGCACCTGGGATTCGATCACGCGGAATCCAGGCTCACGCCAGACAGGGCACACAGAGCGCTTGCAGGGGCTAGCGGGGGTGCAGCCAGGGGCGCACTTGACGTAGGTCGGAGCCGGCTGGGTGTTCAGCTCGCCGCCAATCTTGTGGACTGGTGGGTCGCAGACCCACACCCAGGTGTTGTCAGTCTGCTGTGCGCTGAAGTGCCAGTCGGTGGCCCGCTTGACCAGATCGTTGCACCATCCGTGCTCGTCAAGCTTGCGCAGGACGACAAACCAGCCACCTGTGGATCGTTCCAAGACTTTTATGACTTGAGCTTCATCGCCGGCTTTCCAGCCGCAAAGGTCACTGGTGATGCGCCAGCGTGACCCGACGAGGGGTTGTTTGACGCTCACCAGGGTCCAGGCGCGGTGAGTCCCATTTGGCTCAAAGAGCCAATCTGTATCTCCGTGCTCGTCGCTGCGCAGCACAACAAGCCAGTTCTTGGCCAGAGCCAGCTTCACACTCATCACGACGGTTTCGTCACCCTGCTTCCAGTAACCTTCGGGCGAATTCCTGCGCCAGCGTGACCCAAGAGCGATCGGGCATTTGTCGCGGGGATCGCTCACCAGGGCCCACAGGTCGTGGGTTCCATCTACATGGAAATGCCAACCTGCATCGATGTAGCCATCCTTGGTGCTCTGCAGCGTGACCAGCCAATCACCGTCCAGCGGCTTGTCGCTGACTCCGACCACCACGGCTTGTTCGCCAAGGTCCCAAGACCCGCCATTGACCCCTTTCCAGCCACCGCCGCGCGTTCGACGCCAGCGTGAGCCTACGGCGATCGGGCAAGCCTTGGCTTTGCGTGCAGGAGCGGGGTCGGGAGCAGGGGTGGGGCTCTCGACTGGCGGGTCGCAGAGCCAAAGCCACGTCCCCTGGTCATGCCTCCCGTCTGGGCTGAAGCACCAGGGTCCATCGCTAAACCCTTTGTCGTTTTGCATCTGAACAAGCCACCCGAAGTGACCTTGCTCGATGTGCACCACTACAGCTTCGTCACCCTCTTTCCAATTTCCAGCCCCCACTTTCTTGCGCCAACGTGACCCCAGAGCGATTGGGCACTTGGCAGCGGGCTGCAGCGGCGGCTTGTCCTCGGGCATGGGCCCCTCGACGTAGCGCGCCCACGCCTCGTGGGTGAAGGCGAACCACGAGTGCGCGTCTGTGCGTTCGACCCGGGCCAACCAGAGATGCCCCCTGTGTGTCACAGGCACACCCCGAGTCTTATCCGTGACGACCACGACGTCCCCTGGCTCTATGGTCCAGCCGCTTCCGTAAGTCCTCACGCCGTTCCAAATGAACCGATCGCCGACCTTGATCTCGCCTGAGATGCCCATTGTGTCATTTCTCCTGGAAGAAGCCGACTGCACCACGAAACCGTGACGCATCACGCACGAGGATAACGTCACTCGACAACCGCACGGCGCGCACCGTTACACCGTTGAAGCTCAGAAGCAGGCGGGCGCTTGCCGGGGCCCGCAGCCAGTACCACCAGAACCGCAGTGCATAAAACCACTGGGTCATTGCTTGGTTTCCGACGACCCTGGTGGCGGGGGCGTGGGTGCGTTCACGACCTCGCGAAGCTGGAAGATCGCCAGCGCAAGCGCCTGGGGCGATTTGTCGACCTCAGCGGCGTTTACAACCATGCGGGCGGCTGCCTCGATGCCAAGCCAGCGGTCGATGTTGGCGGCAAAGTAGTCCGCCACGGCGTTAGGCATGACGGTGCGAAGCGCCACAATCAGCTGCTCATTCAGGGCGGCAATCCGACTCATGGCCTCACCACCAGGGCCCCGCTTTGACTGCGTTGGTCAACGGCTCATCTCGCGGACCCATTTCTTCCACGACCGCCAAAGCGACCAGCTTGTGCTTGATGCGCTCCAGCATGGCGTCAGGATCGAAGTCGGGCACCACGCTGCGCATCAAGCGAATGAGCTTGGCGGTCTGCCCAAAGAGCTGACCCGGCAAAGCACCGCTCTCGGCGCTGCTCCAGATGCAAGTCAGCATAAACATTGCCTCTTCTTTGGTCAGCGCCCCCGCTGGAATGTGCGGCGGGGAAGTGAGAGGCAGGTTGACAAGAGGCAGGTTGACAAGAGGCAGGTTGAGAAGACCGAGCGGCACAGGCGCAGGAGGCCATGTCAGTCCAGCAGCCCAAAGGGCCGCAGCCAAGTAGCAACACAGTGTTCCAAAGTAGAAGTTCCAATCCCCCAAACCAACGAATCCCGAAAGACCCTGACACACCAGCCAACCCAAGCTCAACCCAAACATGCTAACTAGCCGTAATCACTCACAAACCACCCACTTCCAGCTCCCCAGACTCCACAACCCAAATTCCCTCTTTCACTAACGATTCCCATATCTTAGCCCCTATTTCCCCCACACTTCCCATCCCAACCCCTCTCAATCACACCGAAAACCACACCCAACCCCCCTCAACCGACCTCCAAACACCCGACACGAATATTCCCCCGAGAAAATCCCTCTTGTCACCCCTCAATAGCCTCCACATCCCCCACAAAACCCTGGGAAGGACCACCAGAGGGGAGGAGTAGACCACTACCAGGATGGCAGGTCATAGCCCCCCACAAGTCCACCAGGTAACAGACGAGAAAGAGTAGAGGAAACGAGAACATCCGAGAGATCAGGGAAGGACAACGAGAGGGACCACAGAGCCACAGGAGAGGGGAACGGGAAGGACGGGAACCACAGCTCTCGGGATATGCCTTTCACCTAGCCTCTGTGTCTGCTTCTGTAGGTGCTCTTCACCCCTAGGAAGCTCATCCGTATCTCTAGATGTTCTCCCAGCACACAGCCCGCGGAACGCGGGCTTCCGGGCCTTCCGTTTTCCGTAAGGAAAACGCGTAGTTATCTCAGTCTGAGAGGCCGAAGGCTCTCAGACTGAAAGGCTCTGAGCGGGGGTCGTCTCAATCCTGAGACGACCCAGCACCTCAGTATGAGAGTACGCGGACGCGTACTCTCAATGCGTTCCTCTCAGGATGAGAGGAACAGTCGCCAGTACGCTCATCCTGAGAGTATGTCAAGCACTTTGTGCGACATTTCAGGAATCGAGGGTTTTGGGTCCGATTTTGGGCGATCGCGCGGATGGACCCTAGGTGCCTGGAGGTAGGCGAACGCGCATCCTAGAGCATTTTGATGCGTGTGTTTTTTGTCGTGAGGCTGCCTACATTAGGCGCGCTCTGACCTGACTTCTGTGTAGATCGACCTCTTGGCGTTCGGGAAGTGAGAAACCCGGGCAGCCCAGAGGGACGACAGGGTCACCAACTGCTCACTCGGTTGGAAAGCGAGGTTCGAGTCCTCGCCTCTGGGCCCACTGATTGGGTCCGCTAACGTAGCACTTTTACTGGAGAAAGGTCATGACACTTGTCGCAGCAGTCATTCTCGCGGGTCAGCTTGGTCTCGGTGTGAGCCTTCTGATCACCGCCCGGCGCTGGGTTCGGCGCGCACAGCTCGCAGAGCGGCTCATCCGCCGCTGAAAGGAGAGAGGTCCATGCACTTCGTCGCTGATGTGGTTCTCCTGGTGCTGGCGGCGCTGCCCACCCTCTACTGGCGCAAGCGTGCCCTCCGAGCTGAGAGTGTGGTCCACCCGGACGCCATCATCCTTCCGTGCCGACATGGGGTTCGAAGGTCGCAGCCAAAGGAAAGAGAGGTGAGACGTGCAGTAGCGTGAAAGCGTCAGAACTGTCCGCAGCGCTGTCGGGCAAGCTTTTGTGTACGACTGTCGCTGTTCGTTAGTGCGTAACCTAGCGTTATCAATAGGTTTATCAGCCACCTCTCAGCCTGAAGACCGGTCTTCTTGTCATGGAAGGTGGACACCACGACGACGTATGGGGTGGCTCCTCTTCGTCTGAGGTCTCGGATCCACATCTCTTTCTTGGACTTGCCGCGCTCCTCAGGCAGGTAGGAGAGACCCCAGTTGGTTGTGCGTAGCTCGCGCACCTGGCGGTGCGTCCGGATGCGGGCCCCGAGTGCTTGAGCTGTGCACCCGACATAGCGCAGCTCGCCGTCTTGTGGGTCGAACAGGCAGTAGACCTTCCAAGTAGGACTTCGAAGCATTCTGCTACGTTAGCATGCGCCTGTCGTGCGTGCGTCGGCGTCATCAGGTCCCTACCAGTCTGAGAGGTCAACACCTTTCAGGCCGGTAGGAATGGCCTGTTGTTTACAAATGGACGCGAAGCATTATCCCAACGATATCGACCACTTGAGTTGATCTGCGCCCCAGGCCGAAAGAACTTCGAAGTTACAATTGGGCCCAAGGCGTCAAAACTTCTGCGTAGATCGACCTCTCAGCGTGAAAGGAGACCGACCCATGATGATCCTCAAGCCCACCAAGCACGGCCTCGAAGACGTCGCATGCACCGGATGCGGGAAGGACATTTGCCCACTTCCCCTTCGCCACGGAGGTGAAGGCCCCGTCTTCCTGCCACGCCCCCACAAGAACTGCCTGCACTGCCGCAACCGCAAGGCCGCTGGACGCGCTCGTCACGACCTCCCGAAGGCCGCAGCCGCCTACCCCGTCCTCTCGGCCTGAAAGCCCAATCATTCCCCTCAGCTTGAGATGCTCCGTGAGCATGGCCTACGGCCATGCCTCACCAGCATCTCAGCGTGAGAGGCTGACCTGCCAGTCTGAGAGGCTTTGCCTCTCAGACCGGTAGGTCCGCGGAATGATGGGCTATTTATAGCCATTGTTTAGGGGCCCACCGTTCCTCGGCGGCCCGGAGGTGACATCTGGCCTGTGATCGAAAATTTTGGGGGTAGAAACTAAATTGACGCATAATATAAACTGACGCGGTTAGCTACGAGCCTACCATGGTAGGGTCCCCTTTGACTTCTGTGCGGATCGACCTTGAGGTCGGAGGAGAGCATGAACGCAAAGACCATCACGCTTTCAGACGAGAGGATCGCCAGCGACACCTGCGCCCAGCTGGTTCGGCAGGGACGGAACTTCACCGTGTCCAAGGTCGCGGACGGCTGGCGCTTCGAGGTCTTCGACGAACCGCACACCACGACGGACGGCTTCGACCTGCTCAAGAATGACCCTGACACTTAAAGCCAAGACCTGGGCGGAGCTGACCGACGTGCAACGGCGCGGGGTCATGCGTCAGTTCCCTACCCTACCGATCAGCGACCTGGAGAAGCATCGCTTCATTGGGTATCCCCGCTCTGCGGGGGGCTGGCACTGGGTGATGCTGGAGGCGGATGACGAGTGAAGAAAATGAAGGAGATGAAGGACTTCGGCAGTGTGCTTCACGGGCTTGGGGCCCTGAGCTAGACTGCCTGGGCGGGTGACACTTCGAGGTGACAGTGGGATGGGTGTTGGGGCTGTAACGTAGCACTTTGACTCAGGAACTTGGAACCAAGGGGAAGGGACAACTTCAATGGGAAAGTTTGCCGTGCGGCCCGACGGGACCATCGAATGCGCGTCGGCTGAAGATGCCCTGGCTGTGGTCCGGGCCATCAAGTGGCTCAACCGGCACATCCCCGCCGGGGACCGGTACTTCAAGGACACGCGGCTGTCAGTGCTCGACATCGGCTGCATGCCGAATGATGAGGAGGACACCACTTTGCGGGACTATCGCTACCTCACCAAGCAGGACGTTGCCTTCGCTCGGCGCTACTGGGCGCTCAACAAGGCCATCAAGTCCACCATGCCCCAGCCACCCAAATGAGACCGGCCACCGCCCTGAGCGATGCGGAGCTGACCCGCGAGCTGGCTGAGCTTGAAACCAGCTGGAAGACCTTCCGCGCCAACATCGATGAGGGCTACGGCGGCTCACCGGGCGAGTGGATGGTCGAGCGCATGAACGAGCTGGAAATCGAACAGCTTCGGAGAAGCCGATGACCAAGTGGGAATACATGTGCTGCCAGGTGAAAGAGGATCAGCCGGAGGCACTCCAGGACACGCTCGACACGTTCGGGGCGACAGGCTGGGAGCTGGTCTCAGTCGTTGTTTCTACTTCCTCCCAGGACGACACGACATGCCTGACTGCTTTCCTCAAGAGGCCGCTATGAAGCCAACAGCAAACCACGATGAAGACTGCATGCTGAACGCGAACAGTGGGCCGCTCAGCCCACCCATCTGCACCTGCACCGTCGAGAACGATCACATCCTTTCCATCGCGGAAGGACTGGCGCGCTGGGAAAAGCTTCATGGCTCGCAAGGGGTCGCGCAGTTCGTAGCGACGAGGATCGCGATCGCTCTGGCTGACGAAGATGACTAGCGATCGGGAGTAGTGAATCGTGATCCGCCTGGTGATCTACATTCCGACCGTCGTGCTGACCACTGTGCTACTGGGTTGGGACGCGGGGCTGCTCTTCCTGGTTTGGCTTGCTGTGGTTGATTGTTTGCGTGCCATCGCGGAGGACAAGGCATGAGAGCGAAGACAACGATGATGGATCTTGCACAGTTCATTGCCTACGGTCGTGAACTGAACTGGCCAGTTGGCCGTCACATTCAGCAGCCGGGCTTCAGCTCGTTGTACGTGCGCTTCGGGCCACGGTACATCGATCGCAAGCCTTGGAATCCCGTGTTCACCATCGCTTCGGCGAGCGCGACTGAACCGGGGCGGGGCTCGTTCAAGGCGCTGATTCACCAGCTGCGCACCGACTACCCTGACCTGACACTCTACCTGGAGAACGTTCTCAATCAGCAGTTGGTGCCGGGGCTGGCGCGCCTGGGCTTTGTGCTCGCACCCGACCAACACCCGAATGTGGTGCGTAGCAGCCCCAGCTTCTGGTTACCAGGGAGGCAACAATGATTTCTGTGACTTTGACGAGCTACAACATGGGAGACGTCACCGAAGCGGACTACGACGCGTGGATTCAATACGTCTCGGATCGCATCGATGAGCGCTGCGGCTTCGAAGTCGATCTCGACGCATGCGCGTTTGACCGGCCCGCGTTCACGACTGCGATCGCGGGTGCGACGGCTGCCGAGGAGGAGGTCATCCGGGCGGCCCTGGCGGCGCTGTGGGAGGAAGCGTGCGCCGACAACTTCGGCGCCGGGGTGTCGGAGCCTCCCACGGGTGTCGCCCACGCCGTCACGCTGGCCATGAGCATGGCGCAGCACCATGAGCCGCGGAGCTTCGAGTCCTTCGAGCGCAAGCCCACCGACGATGACGAGTAGTTGACTTTTGTGCAGATCGACCTTTTGCCGGAGGTAGGGAGAGATGCAGCAACTGACACTTCATCTGGACGCCACACAAAGTGCCAATTGGCACGACCTCGACGGCGCTACGAGTGACCACGTGCGGGCCCTGATTCTGGCGGATGCCCGCCGGCAGGCCGCCAACACGGGGGCGCTGACCGTCGAGATTCATGACGATGACGGGCTTGTCGTCGCCTGGTTCGAGGTCGAGCGATAACCCAGCAGCGTGCGGCCGTCCCCGGGCGGGGGACCTGTGACGCCTGTATGACGGACATCCTGTTTTGAGGTTGTCTGGGTCACGACTCCTGATCTAGAGTGTCGTGACCATGTCACTTCAAACTTCATACGAGATCCCGGATCCCACACCGGAAGAAGTCACGCGCTTCGTACAGGACGTCAAAGAGGACATTCTTTGGATCGTCAAGTACGGGCCTGGTTTCAATCCTCACGTGGGCGTCCGCCGGAACGGCGTATGGCACCCTGATAATTCTGAGGAGAAGAAGCCGAGCTGTGGAACGTGTGCGATCGGAGCGGTTTGCGTTCGGCGCCAACCACTAGGTGACAAAGGTGCCGACGGCATCAACGCTGTCGCTGATTTGTTTCAAATTTCACGACCCTGGGTCTACGATATCTATTGGCTTGTGACACACACGATCACGGAGTTGCGGGCTGACATCGCAAACAGACGCACCAGCGAACGGGACAAGACGACCGCCAGGGTCGCCTTGGAGCTGCGCAGCTACGGCTTGGCCATGATGCGCGTGAAAGAGCAGCTCCGGCACGAAGCTGCTCAAGAAGACCAACTGTACGCCGAGTCCAGAGGGTGGGCGTGAGCGTCGTCGAGCAGCCGCTGCGGGAAGATCGCACGCCTCAAGCGTTCGCAGAATGCGGTTGCCCCGAGAGTCGCTATCTCCGGCGGGCGCTGGCCGCGATCAGTGCGATCGCGGCGTCGTCGTCTTGTGGTGGCGGTACCGCGTGGCTGAAGATCGCTGAGATCTTGGATGCGGTCGACGAACAGCAGCCGATCCCGCCGCCGTAACTTCTGTGCAGATCGACCTCCCTCCGGAAGGAGGGTTGTCATGTCTCAGCAGAAACAGCCGGCGGTGAAGTACATCGCAACGGATGCAGCCATCCAACGTATCGTGAGTGGTGCTCGGCGAGCCGGCGACAAGAAGACGCTTCTGGCGCTGATCTGTGCGGGTCCGCAGCTCCGCGAGTCGGTGGGCACGATCCTGATGCGGAATAGCCGCTTCGAAGAGGTGGTCGTCAAAACCAAGGAGAACCGATGAGGGCTCGACTAGCACGCAAGATACTTACGGAGTGGCAAGGCGGGCGGAAGTACCGAGCACGAACCACCAGACGTGCAATCGGCAAGTACGCGCAAGCCGTGCATCGACTGAGCCCAGTCGGTGTCGTCTATGCCCCAACACGGGACAAGCATACCTGGCGGTGGGCGTGGCAGCTCCGGGCAGCGGCCCGGAGTTTCGCTATCCGTCCGGGGCGCTTGGCGTGGCTCGCGCTCATGCACGAGCTAGCGAGATACGTGCGAGCGGGCCGCACCGACGAACTCCGTCGGTGAGCCGATCTTTCTGGCGCGACGAAGTACGCCTCTGGTAGGGTTCGCCCCAGGGCGATGGATTGGACTTTGTTGGTGCTCTCTGAAGCTGAGCGCCAGTTGGTGCTGACTGCACTGGAACAACTGGTCTGCTACAGGGATGAGGACTATGCGGCGCCGCGGGCCCACGGACTCGACGTGCTGATCAGCAAGGTTCAAGCAGCACCGGGTAGTGACGAGCCAGCTCTGCGTGTAGTCGCAGGTCAGTTCGGGTACGCACTCGTAAAACGCGAATAGGGAGTTGCACCCATGCCGGGTCTCATGGCAGGGTGCGATTTCTTTTTCAACTTGGACTTGGTCCCCGAGGGTGCGGGACAAGCCCTTCCCCATTCCAAGGAGGGTTTTGAATGTGTGCGTTCTATGTGATCTAGCCGTGTTCGCTCGCGTGGTCCTTCCGAACAAGAAGGCGGGAGAGATCATCGAGCGACTACAGAGGATCGATGCAGCCAATCTGCCATCGCCTCTTTTTGAGTAAGCAGCAGGTGCTGTCTTCATCAGCATCGTAAAGCAAGCCGGACTTGCGCCAGAGCATGTGCCAGAGGAAATCATCGTCTCGATTCAGAAAGGAATTAACTCAATGGGAACACCGACCGCGTCCACACTGCAGAAAGCGCTTCAGAATCTGAAGGACTCGAAGAAGCCAAAAGAGGAAGACATCGATACCAAATTCAAAGACGTCACGTTCGCCCGCGAGGGCAACAAGATGATCTTCCCGGAGGGCATGTCACACGAAGAAGCCGCCGTCTGGATCGCACGCCAGATCGAGAAAGAGAAGACGATCGTCCAGGTCTCACACGTGATCGACTGCTACCCGGTCGAGGGGGCTCACGCGCTGTTGTCCGTGCTGCAGAACAAGTACGGATTCGTTGACGTCAAGGGCGACGAGCACTTCTTCGGTGAAACCCCGCCGACGTTGATCGGTGTGGAGATCGAACCGGGCAAGACGATCCAGGTACCGTGGGGCCGCTTCGAGCTGCCCAACGTCGAGGGGTTCCTTCACGCCGACTTTCGCGTCATGCCGGACAAGACGGTCAAGTTCAAGCTGAGCGGTGAGATCCGGCGCAAGAGCGAAGACCAGGTCAACGAGATCGTGATGCTCCTGCGGAACTGGATCAAGGAGCACTCGATCTTCCGCGGCAAGGCGATCTCGGTGGTCTTCCCCGATGCAGACAGTGATGGGCCTTTCTCGATCCAGCCCGGTTACCTGCCCTCGTTTATGGATCTCACGGACGTGCATCCGGAGGAACTGATCTTCACCGACGAGGTCCAGGACATGATCGAGACGGCGCTGTTCGCGCCCATCGAGCACACCGACGTGTGCCGGTTTTTCAAGATTCCGCTCAAGCGCGGAATCCTGCTCGAAGGACCTTACGGAGTGGGGAAGACGTTGGCAGCGTACGTGACGGCTGCCAAGTGCGTGAACTCCAAGGCGCGCTGGACCTTCATCTATGTGAAGGCTGCTACTGACCTCGGACGCGCGATCGCCATGGCTCGACAGTACCAGCCCTGTGTGGTGTTCGCCGAGGACATCAACCAGATCCAGGTGGACGAGGACGGCGACGAAGCTCCCGATGCGCGCACCGCGAAGGTCAACGAGATCCTCAACACCCTCGACGGTGTCGACGCGAAAAACACCGAGGTCATCGTGGTGCTCACGACCAACAAGGTGCAAGGGATCAATCAGGCCATGCTGCGGCCGGGTCGCATCGATACCGTGGTACCGGTTCGAGCGCCGGATGCCAAGGCAGCGGAGCGGCTCATGCGGCTCTATGGGCGCGGTCTCATCGCCGACAAGGAAGACCTGACGTTGGCTGGGGAGAAGCTGCGGGGCTTCATTCCCGCCTCGATTCGTGAGGCGGTGGAGCGCTCGAAGCTCTCTGCGATCAGGCACATCAAGCCTGGTGATGAATCGATACGGATCACGGGTGCCGATCTGGTCACTGCCGCCAACCACATGCAAGCTCAGATCGACATGCTCAACGAGAAGCGTGAGGAGCCTGTCGATGCCGAGATCGAGGCGGCTGAAATCATCGGTCAGTGTGTGGAGGCGGGACTCAGCAAGATCGCCGCTTCACTGACCTACACGGGAAGGGTTGCCATCGCGGGCAAGGCTGACAAAGTTCGTGTGCCGGAGGCGCACCCGGAGGTGGAAGGAACCAACGCCGAATAGCCAAACAGGGTGGTGAGCAGTAGGGCTCCCGCAAGGTCGTGTTCGACTCACGACCCACCCCCGATTACCGATGGACCTCACTGTGCTACCGTAGTGGGGGTCGAAAGGAGGCCCCCATGTCAACGAGGGTAGAGGCCAAACACTTCGTCAGCCAGTCTTGTACTGGTGTGATCTGTCATGTCTGCCAGCAGGGTGGCGCGAGGATTCCCGCGACTCACAAGCTCGGTGAAGAGATCCCACATGACGATCCGCTACCGATGCGCCACAACCTGACGGCGTACGTTTGTTGCCATTGTTTCGTGCGGGTCGTGGGCCCCTACGCGACGTACTGTCCGGGGGTCAGCAACAAGTGGATTTGCCGAGACTGTGAGGTGCTGAATGACCGTGATGCGCACTTCTGTCGCGCGTGCCGACCTGGCGCCGTGGTCGATGACAACCAACGTATCTTGACCGACCTGCTGAGCCTGGTGTTGGCGCGGGCTCCGACCTTCGATGAGATCCTCCGCTGGACGCCGGAGCAGCGGCAGCAAGCTGAGGACTGGGCGACGAGGGAGTTGATAAGCGCCAATGACCATGACGACGTTGAGCGGTTGCCGATGCCTGCATTCCTGCAGAGGTACGAGATCCCCACACAGTAGCTTTCAGGAGTGAACTCCTTGACTTGTCAATTCTAGCGAGCATTGTGACAGCGTGCCTCCGAAGAAGCGGACGAAGGTTCCCGTCGTCAAAAAAGGCGCCGTCTACTCAGGGTTCGACGACCCTCACCGCGATTCGCGCTGCCGGTACAAGAAATGGGGTGATCGTTACGCTTTGTTCGCTGATCTCGACTCCGTTGCGGGCAGGGCGATCGGCGAGCACATGACCGTGCAAGCGTTCCAAGAGGCTTGCATGCATGCGTGGAATCGAGCAATGCTGAACATCGATCGCATGAACGAAGCAGAGGCAGGGGATCCGCCAGCAGAGCCGGCACCTGACAAGGTGTCGTGAGAACGATCGTCGTCGGTGACATTCACGGTTGTCTCCTCGAACTGAGAGAGCTGCTAGACCAGCTCCAGTTTCGTACGGGCGCTGACCGGCTGATCTCGGTAGGTGACCTGATCGATCGCGGTCCCGATCCTGTAGGTGTTGTGCACTTCATGCAGGAGGTGGGGGCTGAGGTGGTGATGGGTAATCATGAGGAGTGGGCTCTGCGCTATGCACGCCATGAGGCGCGCTGCCAGGAAGACCCACACTACAAGAACCCCATGCGCCCACGTTCGGCTACCCGTCTCGCGCAGCACGCAGCGCTGTCTGCAGACGATCGGCAGTGGTTGGCGCGCCTGCCCATCGTGCTGCAGTTCATCCACATGGAGCGCCCCTGGCTGGTGACCCACGGGGGCATACCGTCCAATCGAGCCCTAGAGCAGGTGGACTACCGACAGATCCTGCGCTGTCGCTGGGTGGACGGGGCAGGCGCCTATGCGTCCACTGGGAACCCCCACGAGCTACCTCCAGGGTCGGTGTACTGGACTGAGCGGTGGGTGGGGCCGCAGTCCGTGGTGTATGGGCACATCCGCCACGACCGCCACGCGGTACGCATTGACGTACGTGACAACGGCGTCGAGTGCTATGGCATTGACACGGGGTGCTGTTTTGGGGGCTGGCTGACGGCGGCGGTCTTTGTGCCGAATCGCGCTAAGCCGGAGATCCACCAAGTGCGCGCCCACACCGCCTACGTACCGCCGCGCGAATCTGACATCTCAACCTGAGTGCTTGGCGTCTGCCAGCGCTGTTGAAGCCTTCCCTGCATCGCGCAGATCTTTGACGCGACGGCCGCCGTTTTTATAGGAACGGCCGCGCCATGCACGTTTCTCAGGGTTGTATTTGGTCTTTTTGGCCATTGGTCGGTCCTTTCGCCGAAAGGTCGATCCGCACAAAAGACATCTGTGCGGATCGACCTTTCGGGCGAAGAGAGCCGGGAGTGGATGACACATCTCCCCACCCCGGCTTCCATGCCTGCCGAACCCAGTCAAGCCTGACCTAGCCGAAACGATCCAGGCCGAGCCTTGCCTAGCCGCTGTGCTTCATCTAAACACCCCAAGCCTTGACATGTCAAGGCCGAACCCAAATCTACCGAAGGAGGATTCTGACAATGGCATTCCTGCAGAAGTTCTTGAAGCTGTTCGCGTCGCGAATCGAGGATGTGTTCCAGGAGCAAGGCTCGCTGGAGGTGGTCAGGGTCGAGCCCACCCCGGTGGTGCTGACCGAGATTCGGCCCAAGGATCTGCGCGACTTCGCGCCGGTGCATGACATCGATGCGCGGGAGAGGTTGCTTGATCGGCTCCGCTGGCGGGCGGCGCTGTATGGCGAGTATCAGATCGCCGACGTCACCGATCCCCACACGGGCGAAGTCACGATCTCGTACCTCCACCGTGACGACCTGCCCGTGCAGCGCTGATGACGTTTCACTGGCGGACGTGCCGCTGCAGCGCAGTCCTACCGATCCGAGATGACCATCGGTTTCCGGTTCACAACCTGGGGGACGCGCCTGACTGGTTCGGGGAACCGCGCTGCAGCCTTTCGGGTCAGCTAGTGCTGCGGCGCAGGCCAAAGCCCGCCCACTGGGCTGACAAATACATGCGACGGCAACAGCGGAAAAGACCTTGACAAGTCAACTCTGATTCTGGATCGTTCGCACCTAGAGCACGTTATCTTGACAAGTCAAGTTTAGAGTCATAGTTTTGTTCGAGAGGTATGTCCAACGAGCTTCCGCAGGTTGAATGGGCCCGTGACCCGTGGCTAGTCCCGGTGGTCAAGCTAATCAAGCGCTCGATGCGTCCTGAGGAGACGGCGACGGTTGATCAGACTGATTGCTTTGGTCTCTTCGTGGTCGAAGGCGAAGGGCCCTGTGGCGAAGCACCGAGCTGTGGTCTCGCGCGCTTCTGCGAACGCGCCTGGAAGCTTCGCACTGAGGCGGTAGCTGTGGCCAGCGGTCCCCAGCTCGTAGTCCCCTTGAAACAAGATCCGCTGCCGCCCCCGCCGCGTCCATCGTCCCCGCCCGCGAAGCACGGAAAGAAGCCCGCCACCAAAAAGAGCCGCTGGGCCGGTACCGATAAATACGCGAGGCGCGAGTATGTGCCTATGGGTCGCGCCGTCGACTCGTTCCTGGCTGAATTCCGGCGGACGCTAGGGGAGCTGCCCGTCCTGCCGCTGATGTGGTCGGCGCGTGATTTTGCAACGCAGTATGCGCACCGCGGGCAGTATCAGCTCGCTCTGACTGCGAGCTACTGCAGTGTGATGCGTGACGGACTCGTGATCGTTCGATTCTGGCTTGACACCGGTAAATACGCTTTCGTTGGCATCGTACCCGAGCTGATAGACCGGCTGACTGAGATCTCAGCGGCACTCGGTACGTTTCGCTACATGCAGGCGGATCTGCACCAGCTCGAACCTCCAACTCCGACACCGGCGAAGGTGGCGTCGAAGTACGCGACCTGTAGTTACCGTGTCACAGTGCGCACTTCGCTTGCAGCTCACGAGCTGGCCAAGGCTATACGCGCGCACTGGCGATTTTGACTTCTGTGCGGATCGACCTCCTGTCGAGGGGACAATGACGCAGCAGCTTCGAATCGTCGAGTCATCGCTGGAACGCCTGGCGCGCATCCTGGTGGAGCAGTGGAAGCTCAAGGTCATCTTCACGCACGCACAACCTCGCACCAACGGCAAGACGATCTATCTGCCGCTGCTCCCGGACGATGCCAGCGACGAGCTGCTGCGCGCGACACAGGGTTACCTGGACCACGAAGCGTCTCATTGCGTCCACAGCGACTTCGACATGCTGGAGGAGCTGGCGCGCAAGCCCAAGCTCTTCCTCGCGCTGAACGCGCTGGAGGATCCGCGGATCGAGCAGAGGTGGATCGACATCTACCCCGGAGCGCAATCCAACTTCGATTTTGCCGCAGAGTGGGATCTGCGCAAGGTCGCGGCGAATCCGGCGCAAGCCTGGGCGACACGCACGGCACTCGGGAAATTCCTCTACACCGGGCTCGCGTACGCGACCACGGGATTCAACTACGATCACTGGTTTCTGCAGACGGTGGTCGAGCCTGAGATCCTCGCGCGCTTTCAGCGGGACGGAGAAGACCTCTTCCGCCGAGCGCGGTTCGAAGCTCGGAGCACCCGTGAGGTGCGGGAGCTTGCTGAGATCCTTCTCGAACGGCTGAAGGACACGACGCCACCCCCGCCCCCGCCGCCGCCCCCTCAGCAACAGCCGCAACAGCCGCAGCAGCAGCCACGGCAACAGCAGTCGAACCAGCCGCCCCCGCCGCCCCCGTCGCCGCAAGAACAGGCGATGTTCGAGCAGCCGGAGCAGCCGGAGCAACCGCAGCCCCAACCGCAACAGTCGCAGTCTGAGGATTCTGATCCTGAGGAGACGGAAGAGACGGAGACGGCCCCGCCGCAGGGATCAGAGGACGACTCTGAACAGGGTGATGGAGAGGCCGACGGGGGGGACGCGGAACAGGAGGATGAGTCGGAAGACGACTCTCCGCCCGCGGGTGCGGCCACAGGATCCGAGCAGGGCGAGGAAGACGAAGGCGCGAAAGAGGGAAGTGGTGGCGAGGAAGAGTCCCAGGAAGAAGAGCAGGCGCCCCCGTCACAGGCCCCCGCCCCAGCGCCAGCACCAAACTTCGATCCCTCTGAGGAAGAGGTGCGTGCGGAGCAAAAACAAGCTCCGGATCGTGGTGAGCTGCTCCAGAAAGCGGTCGAAGAGGCGCGCAAGGGTAGCCACGCTTACCAGATCTTCACGACGGAGGGTGACACCATCGAGAAGATCAAGGAGGGCGATCGCACGGAGTTCGTCCGCTTCATGAACCAGGCGAACGCGATGGTCGCCCCGATGAAGCTCAAGCTCACGCGGGCGCTCATGGCGCGCACCCAGAGCCGCTGGGAGGAAGGCAAGTTCCGCGGGAAGCTCAACGGCCGGCGACTGTACAAGGTCGTGAACGGCACCGGCAAGGACGTGTTTCGGTCACAGGTCGCAGGCGAGGCGTTCGATACCTGTGCACTGCTGCTGGTGGATCACTCCGGGTCGATGGACGGGAGCAAGATCCTGTTGGCCGCACAGACGGCCGTCATCTTCGGCGAGCTGTTCAACCAGCTCAAGATTCCCTTCGCGTGCTACGGCTGGTCAACCTCTCAGCCCGAAGTGGCGTTCCGGCGCAAGCTGCCGACGACTCCCGAGGTCCAGGCCACCTATCAGCGCTGGGGGGATCTCTGGCTGGGGGAGTACAAGTCCTTCGGCGATTCCTGGTATGCGGCCGGGCCGCGCTTCCTGCAGATGCCTAAGAACCTCAAGGCGAACACCTACGATGGGGAGACCGTCAAGCTTGGCGCTCGGATGCTCCTCTCTCGGCCTGAGAAACGCAAGCTCCTCTTCGTCTTCAACGACGGGGAGCCGGTGCCGGTTGCGCCCGTGTGGGATGTGGACGATAGTCGACAGAGATTCCCGAGGTTTGATGAGGACCACGCAGCGCATGTCAACTACGCTACGGATTGTGCCAGGGCGGTAGAAAAGCTCGTTGAACTCGTAGTGATCGGAATCGAGACCGACGCAGTCACTGGCATATATTCGAACACTGTGGTAGTGAAAAAGCTTGACGAATTACCTCGTCAAGGTCTGAATCAGATAGACCAGTGCCTCAGGCACAAGAAAGGGTAGACATGAGTACGTATCTGGTGCTGAACGACAAACAGCAGACTTTCGAGAACCTGGACGAGGCGTTGCTGGCAGCGGCGCTCGACGCCAGTCATCCGAAGGTCTACCAAGAGTTGGAGGGGACGCTGGAGCTGAAGGCGTTCCTCAAGCCATCCGAGGAAGAAGAGGCGCCGAAGGCCAACGGACACCGGCGCAAGCGGGCGGTTCGCCGGTCGCTGACACCGGTTCCCGAGGAAGCGAAGTCGGAGTCAGCGAACGGGCACGGACGGGGCAAGCGCTCCGCCGATGACCTGGCGAAGCTGCGCACGAAGATCCTCTCGTGGGTCGTCACCAATCCTGGACAGGGTGCCGAATCGATGTCCAAGAATCTGGGTGTGCCGACTAAGGAGATGGTCCTGCCGATCCGGCAGCTGCTTGCCGAGGGCAAGATGATGAAGGAGGGCCAAGCGCGGGCGGTGAAGTACTTCCCGCCGGGTGCCAAGAAGGCCAAGGCGCAGAAAGCGGCGTAATGGAACCGGGCACACCGGCGCAGATCGATGCGTTGGTCGCGCTCCGGTCTGAGGCTTCGACTTGCACGAAGTGTCCACTGGCGGGCGGGCGGACCAAGGTCGTATTCGGCACTGGGAATGTCGCTCGCCCGCCAGTCGCGTTCGTTGGTGAGGCGCCTGGACAGAACGAGGATCTGTCGGGCCTTCCGTTCGTGGGCCGGGCGGGTGCGATTCTCGACGAGTTCATCGCCTGGATGGGCTACACCCGGGAACAGGTCTACATCCTTAACCCAGTGATGTGTTTTCCTGGAGCTACTGTGGTGTGTGCTTCAGGGATCGAGAAGATCTATCGACGATGGTATGAGGGGCCGTTACTCAAGGTCCATACGGAGAAGGGTGACCTCTCCGGAACCCCGAACCACCCGGTATTTTCCAGCAGAGGGCGGCTTCCTCTTTCGCGCCTGTTGGAAGGCGATGATCTCATCCACTACCCTGTGCTGAAGAGGGTGGGCTTTGGTGATCCAGACATAGAGCACGCTCCAACCAAGTTCGATCAACTTTTTCGTACGCTGTCGGATGTCGGCATCCGCAAATGGATGGTTGACAGCCACGTGAACTTCCACGGCGACGGGGGACATGCCAATATCGAGGTTGTAACCCCTTACAGGCTGTTGCGGGGTCACAGTAATCCCGCGCTGTCTGATCCAACTGACCAAGAGATCTTCGAAGGATCCGACCACCTTTTTTGTTTCCTGAAAGCGGCGAGCACGCGCTTCGGCAATTCGCTGAGATTCTTCGAGAGGGCGTACACGGCCGTGACAAGCTGCGTGCGCAGCTTCAGTGAGTTCCTTTCGTTGCTCTTGTGTCATCTGGCGCAGCCGGGTCTTCATAGCGGCGGAGCGGTCTCGTACCGCGACACCGGCTTTCAGGAACAACTTCTTGAGCGTAGCTTGCCCAATATGAACTTCCCGGGACAAAGGTTCCAATCCAGCGCCACGCAAGTAGCGCTGGCTAAGATCCTGAAGATCGAAAGGAAGTGGTTTAGTGGTCATGTTTACAATTTGCAGACCAGAAGCGGGCAGTATATAGCAGATGGGATGTTAGTATCCAACTGCAGGCCACCCCGGAATCGTCAGCCGGCACCCGCGGAGCTGGCGGCGTGCCGTCCGTACTTTGAGCGTCAGCTGGAGTTGGTGCGGCCGCTCACTGTCGTGGCACTCGGGCGAGTCGCCACCACAGCGCTCTTGGCTCCTACTCTCAGTACCGCACCGCTGTCATCCCTACGGGGCATCTGGCACAACACAGCGTTCGGACCTACTCGGGTATCGTATCATCCAGCTTACATAGCGCGTAATCCATCGGCGCGAACGCAGGTCTATGAGGATCTGCGTGCAGTGCGTGAGTGGCTCGATCACCAGATCGTCTCAGCCTGAGACTGAACTTCTGTGCGGATCGACCTCTCCCCCGGAGGTTCGAAATGGCAACTGTGACTTGGAAACAGAGCAATCTCAAAATCAACCCGTGCATCCTGGTGACGGAGAAGTTGAGCGTCGAGCGCGGCGTCAGCTACTACCGCCGGGACGAAAACGTCGTTACGCACCGTGACGGTTCGGAAGATGCCACCTGGCTGAGCCAGCGGCACTTCAAGAACAAGGAGGAGGCGAAGAAAGCAGACCAGGTGTACTCGAACGCCCGGTTTCGCATTCGGTCGAAGTGCCTCTACACCGAGCTGGGCTACCTCTGTCCGGCGGCGAACAAGGATCAGCTGCTCGCCGCCGTCGAGGAAGCGCGAGGCATGGTCGACGAGTTCAACGCGGGCGCGAAGCACTGCTACATCAAGTTCCGCGTGCTCTGCACCACGGTCGATCCGACGAACCGCGACGGGGTGGAGGCTCTTCGCGAGACGCTGAATCAGAACACGGAGGCGCTCAAGACCGCGCTGAAGGAATTCGACGTCAAGAAGGTCCGGAACATGCTCGTGACCACGAAGCCGGCCCTGGAGCTGCTTCAGGATCCGAAGGCGCGGAAGGCGCTGGAGACGGTCCGCGAGGAAGCGCGCGAGATGGCCAAGCAGATCGCGGAGATCATCCGCGAGGCGGAAGACAACGTCGAAAACGCACTCATCTCGGCGAACGGTCAAGAGATCCTGAAGCGGGTCAACGCTGCCTGGGCTCTCTGATGGCACAACCGCACCACGAGTTGTTGACCTACCTGACCTTTGTGTCAGGTAGGTCCAACAAGCACTACGCCCTGTTCGTTACCAAGAATCCCCACGCATCTGGTTGGGAGCTTCGGATCGGGTGGGGCCGGAGAAGTGCTTCTCTGCAGACGAGGGTTCTGAAATTCAACACCTTCGAGTCAGCATTCAACTCGTATGAGAAGCTCCGTCAGGAGAAGATCGACAAAGGCTACAGCATCGAAGCGAATAGCTTTCCCTGTGCGGTCTTGACAGCTCTCGATGTTCAGTCACTGCTTGGATCATCGGCGATATCGTCGATCTCGCCGGAGGACCACCAGCAGAAACTCTCAGAGGAAGAGGAGCTGCAGAAGGCGCTCGAAGAGACCGCCCGCAAAGCAGAATGGTAAGTGACCACTCTGCGGGAGGCGATCGACGATCTCGATCTTGAGGCGTGGCTTGAGCAGTACGTCCAGCTCAAGGATGGTGGCGGTGACGAGCGTCGAATCGAGGTCTGCCCGAAGTGCGGAGCTGACGACTGGAAGCTCTACGTCAACGTCGAGAAGAAGCGTTGGATTTGCTACAAGTGCGACTGGGGCCGCAAGCGCGCCGACGGCTGGGCGCCTGACCTAGCGGAGCTGATGGCTGCGGTTTCGGATCGCCACGAGACCGCGATCCGGATCGAGCTACTCAGTACCGTCCTACCGGCTATCTCTGGTGATCCGGGTCTGGTGCAGACGCTGGCTACGCTCTTCGCTGAGCCGGTGTCCGAGACCAGGATCTACTCCCCTGAGGCGGTGGTGGTGCCGGGCGCAGCAACCTTCACCGGCCTCACGAGCCAGGAGGTCTACCAGTACGCGACTCAAGTACGGGGACTGAGAGATGCGGAGATCCGGGCTCTCCGCTTGGGAGCGGCTCTCCGTCTGCCAGCTCGGAAGGTCAATCCGGTCACGGGCAAGGTGAACGAGGTCAGGGGGCCGTGGCTGGTCTTTCCGATTCGGGTGGGTCAGCGAGATGTTGCTTGGCAAGGCCGGCGCATAGCTGGTAAAGAGATCAAGTATCTGTCCAGCGCCAACGTTCACGATTGGCTGTGGCCACTGGAACCGTGCTTCTTTGAACGCTACCGATCTGGCGGTGCTGTCGTCCTGGTGGAGGGCGTATTCGATGCGTTGGGGTTTCTCCGCTACGGCACCCCGGCTCTCTGCACTTTCGGCAAGTCGATCTCGGAAGCTCAAGTCGAGCTGCTCAGGGAGCTGCGACCTGGGGAGATCATCTTTTGCTGGGATGCGGATGCCACGCGGGAATCGGTGCGCTCAGTGGAGCGGATCAAGTCAGCATTTCCTGAGACTCGTATTTCAATTGTCAACTTAATTGATGAGACACACAGTGTCAAGGTCGACGCGGGGGACGCGCTCGTCAACACGAGTGTGGTGTTGTGGTTGGCTGAGCGACTACGCGATCGGATAGATGCACGGAGCAGCGCATACGTGCAGTGGCGGTTGTCGCTGCTGATCTGAACTTCTGTGCGGATCGACCTCCCGTCGAAAGGGGAACTGAAGTCATGGCTCAAGAAGAGGTTGCTGCTGCACCGCTACGTCGCCGCCCGGTCAGTCAACAGCAGGTTCAGGTGGGGACGGCACCACTTCAGCCGCTGGTACCACCGGAGTATCCGGAGCGCGTCAAGAAGGAGTACGACGTCTCGGAGACGTTCGGCTTGAACTACTTCGTACGTGACGCGTCTGGCAACATACAGAAGGACGCGAACGGCAAGCCGGTCAGGCGCTCGCCCAAGATCATGGGCTACGCCGATCGCACGCCGTGGGTGCCGGAGATCGATCCGGGCTACGAGTTCCCGGAGGAAGACACCAAGATCGCGCTGATGGGGCTCGCCACCCGGCAGCGGGTGCTGGTGCACGGCCACAGCGGCGTCGGCAAGACGACGCTCATTCAGCAGATCGCCGCGCGGCTGAACTATCAGGTCGTCCTGATCAGCCTCGACGGCGGGATCACGCGCCCCGATCTGGTGGGCGAGTGGATCGTCAAGGGCAAGGAGATGGACTTCTCCTGGGGGATGCTCGCGCGAGCGCACCGCATGCCGGGAACCATCATCCTGCTCGACGAGTGGGATGCGATGACCAACGACACGGCCTTCGTGTTCCAGCGGCCCCTCGATCAGAACCAGGGGCAGCTCCTGGTGCTCGAAACCGGCGGAACGCTGGTTCCCCTCCACCCTGACAACACGTACTTCGCCACCGCCAACACGCGTGGCCTGGGTGACGAGAGTGGGCACTACGCCGGCACCAAGGTGCAAAACTACGCTCAGCTCAAACGCTTCAGCCTCACCATCAGCCTGGGATACCTGGACGAGGCGAAGGAGATCAAAATGCTGCGCCGCCGATTCGAGGGCAAGATCGAACCGCTGGCCATCAGCTACCTGGTCAAGGCCGCGGGCAAGATCCGGAAGGCGTATCAGAACGGCGAGATCTCGGTGCCGCCGCTCTCTCACCGCGACCTGATCAACTGGGCCAACACCCTCGTCAGTCTGGGCAATCCTCTCATCGCGGCAAAATACTGCTTCCTGAATCAGATGCCCCCGGCGGATGCCACCGTGGTGGAGGGGGTGGTCCAGCGAGCGTTCGCCCCGACTCCCTGACGAGTCAGGGTCTCTAGCCTTTCCCCCGTGAGCGTGTACGCTTGCGGGGGATGCCTGCGTTCGAGGTCTGGTTCCGCAAGCTCTACGACGGCCGCGCTCCCGAGGTTGCCTTCCTGGACGTCGACTATGAGTGGGCTGGTGACGTTCAGGCGATCAGCGTCAAAGACGTCGCGCTCCGGGTCGCGCTCATGAAGCCGGAGGAGTCTCAGCTTGAGGGGCACCGCCAGATCCGCACCGGCGACTTGGTCAAGGAGCCGGAGCCAGCGGGCGGGCGGTACTTCGTTTTCACGCCCGCAGGCGTTTGGGCACGCGTCCAGGTAGTCGAAGGTGGGCTAGCCCAAACCGCAGGTTGACTTGTCATCTCATCCTGAGAGTACTTGACAGGTCAATCGCTTCGGTTCCATCCTCGCACCTGTGGCTGAAGTCAAAGAAAAACCCAAGACCAGCGCGCAATCATTAGCGAATCACCTGATCAAGACGTACGGGCGCGAAGCCTTCAACGAGCTGATCGAGATGCTCAGGAGTGGAGCCTCCGGCGCAAAGATCAGCTTCATCTTTCAGGTCAGCAGGCAGTGCGTTCACCAGTGGAAGCACACTCTCGGTCGGGTCGTTTCGACGTACGAGCTTGACCCCGAGATCGAGCATCTCGCACCGAGAGTAGAGCTTCGCACTGTCAGGCGAACAGTTATATAGTACGCCTTTGTTGTAGAGGGGTTAGGATGGATTCTTGTCCACACTGCAAGGAGCCGCTTCTAGAAATCGGGAACATGCGGGTCGTGTGTAGATGCCCTGGCGCGTATCAGGAGGACCTACTGCAACGCCAAAACAGGCTCAAATGGAGACGACAACGCATCGAAGACCTGAGCATCCAGCGCCGTCACCGGCAGCGGCAGCGACGCGGGAATGGGTTTGTGTCGCGCGGAACACCGTGATGGTGTGCACCGTGTGTGATCGCCCGATCGCCCTACCGACCTGTGTAATCCACGCTTCGAGCCTGACAGCCGGCTTGTGGCAGCTGCTGTGCGATTGCGGTCATCGCTTCACCGTCGATGAGCTGCTTCGCTGTGGAGGCACACTTCAATCCGGAAGTGAAGCCGTTCGCGCCATGCACACCAATTGAGGAGAGGTCATGAGTTTCAATCCCGTCCGAGCATCGAACTTCTACAAGCGCAACCGCACTTCCGCCTGCGCCCAGGATCCGCACGCCGGCACGAAGCACTCTGATATCATGCGCCGCCAGGGCCTGGGGCTGACGGTGCCCCTCACGGATCGGGTCACGACGGCGACTGGGATCGCCTCGACGCTGATGCAGACCGAGCGGTTTGTCGTTCGCTCGGAGGTGATCGGAGCGGGCAACAACCTCGGACTCGGTGCCAACCCGACTCAGGATCGCCTGATCATCTGTCGTGCTGGCAGCCTGTTTGTGCAGCTGATGGACGATGGTTCGTCGACGTACCACCGACTGCAGAGTGGCGCGCACCTGCGCTTGCTCAAAGGAACCACCTACCGGATCTGTGCCACGGGGACCGAGGACGCCGAGGTGCTGTTCATCGAGGACCCCGGCTACGCACAGAACTTCGTCTTCATCGAGGTCCCAGAGACGCGCGGGCTGGGCAACAGCGTGCTGACGGCCATGACCCCTGACACGCGTCCGCCTGAGGGGCAGCGGCGGGCTGATCAGTCGGTCGCGAAGGCGGTCGTGCGCACGCGACGCCGTCCTACCAGGACGGCAGCCGCCGCCACTCCGGCTAGCCAAGCTGGTACCCGAACCGTTACCGGGGCCACGGTCGTGGGGCGCAACGCTGCCAGCAACCCCAACAGCGCGAATGTGATCGGAGTCAACCCCCGCCCGATGGGCGCGGGCGGCTACGAGGAATGACCGTTGGGATCAGCTCCCATCATGCGCCGCGCGTACTTCATCGAGCCCGAGCTGCTCAAGGGTCAAGGCGACAGCCTTGACGAGAAGCATCACAAGGACTCGTTCGCTGACCAGCAGGCCAAACGCATGATGGGAGCGGGGAACCCGCTCACCGGCGCGGACAACCGAGCACCAGCTAGCACCTACTGCACCTCGTGCAGCCGCTGGCACCGGCCGGGCGTACCGTGCGCGAACAAGAGTTTCCTAGACGCGACCCTAGTGAAAGGACGTCGCATCGCGGTTTTCCACCCCGCGTCCGGTTCGGGCAACTCGTTCCACGATCCGCGTTCGGGCGGCTTCATCCAAGCGCCGAAGAGCGGGGGCGCACTGGCTGACCACCATCTGGCCAAGCTCGAACATGTTGTAACGCGTCACAACGAAGAGAACCCTGAGCCAGCTCCCGCCCCCTCGAACCCGGGAACCGAACCAGGGGGCTACGGCTACCAGGCGCCTTCGTACATGGATGCGCAGCCACAGCAGCAGCCTTCTCAAGCTCCGCAGCAGGTGCCGACAGCTCAGAGCCTTCGCCCGATGGATCCGCCGACCACGATTCACGGCGTTCACACCTTGCTCAACTACAAGCCCGCGCCGCAGGAGAAGCAGGAACCAGCGAAGCGGTTGGAGACGGCGAGTGGCTATCTGCAGGGGCAGCAACAGGGCTATCTGAATGCTCTGCGAGCCTGGCAGGCAATGCACACAGGTAATCAATGAGTGAATTCATTCACGTCGATGAGAGCGACGCCAACGCGCTGGCGGCTCGCAAAGACGATGAGCAGGGCTCATTCCTCTCGATGTACCGCTCTCTGTCCATGCAGCACATCGACATGGACGAGTTCCTGGTTCGCGGAGCAGTCGATTGCGGAGTCATTCCTGCTTCGATCCGCTACGGAGTCATGCGCCGCGGGCGCATGGAAGCCTATCGGGGCACGGTGAAGTCGACGTCTGGAGATCTCTGGTACTTCAGCTATGCCCCCAATGCTGATTTCAAGCTGGTCAAGGCGACTGAGCCGGCGCAGATCTTCGAGGCTTCGAAGCTGCTCAAGACGTGCCCCTATGGCTGTGATCTGGCCAAGGGCACGGCCAAGGCACCGCTCGATCCAGGGGAGACTGTCGAAGAAGCCTCGCTGGAAGGCACTGAGTTCGACGACGACAAGAAGGATGAGACTGAGAAGGGTGCGGTTCCGATTCCGTCCGCAGCCACTGTGAATCGCACTGAGGATCAGTCGATCCAGGAGCAACCACGTCTCCAGACTGACGTGCATCCCGGTAATACCGCAGCACAGATGCCTGAGGACGAGACCACCGGTCGCAACTGGCACGAGCCGATCACCCGTTCACAACAGCCGCAGTTGTTCACGCGAGCTGGTGATGGGCTCGCGCCTTTGGCGACGAACGATGGCGAGAAGCACTGGAGTGCTGTTGACCTGCTCAAGTCGTATGGTCAACAACTCCAGGCGACGGCGCCGCGTGTGGCCCCGCCGGTGTCCTCGCTCGAACAGCAGTTCTTGCAAGACGCCATGGGTGTCACGCCTGAGCAGATCGCCAAGGGCATTCGCTTGGCCCCTCGTCATCGGGCTGCGTTCGAGCAGTGGAAGGCGGCTCGTCTGCGTGAGCGGTTGAACGGCCTGCGCGACTACATCGGGAGACCGTAAGCGATGAGTCGTCGGCGCAAGGACAAAGGTGCATCCATGTCAGGCCCTCTCGGGCTCAACATGGAGTCGATCATCAAGACGGTGGCGGCTGCCCAGGTGGCCACGCAACACATTCCGGTCATCGTCGCGCAAGAGCTGCGCAAAGCCTGGAAGCAGATCCCGAACACCGATCCCCAGCGCTCACCGAAGAGCTGGATGCACGATCCTCTCAGTCTGCAGTACGCGCTGGGGTACAAGGATCGTCGCTTCTCGCTGACCTACGAAACCCTGAAGCGCATCGCCACCCAGCTTGGGATCATAAACGCGATCATCAACACTCGCGCGGCCCAGGTGGCATCGTTCGCGCAGCCCTACCGCTGGACGCGCTCGCTGGGCTTTGCGATTCGGCACAAGGACCCCGACCACCGGATGACACCGGCGGAGGTGGAGTTCATCAAGGAGCTGGAGGATTTCGTCCTTCGCTGTGGTCGGGCTGAGCGCAACCCCTACGCGCGTGTCGATCGAGACGACTTCGAAAACTTTCTGCGCAAGATCGTCCGCGACAGCTTGGTTCTGGATCAGTGTCATCCTGCGTCAACGCAGATTGAGTGCGCGGATGGTGTGCCTCAGTCCATCGAGACCATCGAAGTAGGAACCGAAGTCCGGACCCACACCGGACGCATTCGGCGTGTGGTCGAGCGCATGCGCCGCTTGTATACGGGTGATTTGATTACGATCCGGTCTGGTGGACAGTCAGTCGGGGCCACCTCCGAGCATCCGTTCTTGGCAGTTACAGATCGATGGTTCAGGCTGACATCATCACGCGGCAAGGGAATCAAGCCTGATTGGACACCAGCTTCGGAGCTGACTGACGAACACTATCTCGTCTATCCAAAGCCCAAACTTACGATTCGTACTGAGCCGATTCAATTTCAGATCTTCGACAAGACCAAAGCTCGACAGTACCCGAATATTCCTTATCGAGAGATTGCGGATGCGACTGGCATCAACGTCGTTACTGTGCGGGCAATTCTATGCGGCTATTATCGCAGGGGCGGACCAGCAATTCAGCTCGTCAAGGACGAAGCAGAGAAACGCGGCTTTTCACGTTCACCACTTCCGCGTCCTAATACTGTCACCCTCGATGAGAAGTTCGCGACCTTTTGCGGCTTCTATACAGCAAACGGACACACAGGAAAGAACTCCCGCAAGGAACCAAACGCGGTTGGTTTGACCTTCCACAAAGATGATGAACATCTGCTGATACATGCCGTCCAGGTGTTCGATTCCCTGGGAATTGGCACGACTGACGTTGGTTACGATGACTGTGCAGCCACAGGAGTGACTGGCAACTCAGTGGAGCTAGCCCGCTTCATGGCTGAGAACTTCGGTGATGGTGCACACAACAAGAGGGTTCCATCTTGGATGTTCGAAGCCAGTGACGAAGTGCGTGCGGCTTTCCTTCGCGGCTACCTTGCCTGTGATGGGAGCGTAGCGAACTCCTCTATGACTTTTTCTACAGTCTCTCGTGCGCTCTTTGGTGGACTTCGGGTATTGCTCGCAGCTGCGGGAATGTACACCCGTTGTTCTGTGGTGCCGGCTCAGGTGATCGTGCACGAGGCGTATAGCCGCAATCACTCAGAAAAGTATGTTGGTCGCATCAGTGGGACAGGTCTTCAGACGCTGTCCGATGGACGCCTGCTGAACATTCCTGTTCCTACGCAACAGCGTAGTGCATTCATTCAGGATGATGAATTCCTCTACATCAAGATCGAACAAGTGACTCGCGAGCGGGTAGAGAACTACCCAGTGTTCAACTTGGAGATTGACGAGGATCATAGTTACATAGCGGAAGGCTTCGCCAGTCACAACTGCTGCTTCGAGGTGGTGCCCGACGGTATGGGCCTCCCCTACGAGTTTTGGGCGGTCGATGCAGCCACGATCCGGATCGCAGCAGACGATCGCTATGTCGGCGTGAACACGTCGTACCACGATCGCATGGGCTTCAAGCCCACGGTCCCGGGTCGCTTCGCCAACCTCTACGAAGGGCGTGAGTACGGACAGCCGCTTTCCGGCAACCGTCCTATCGCCTACGTCCAGGTCATCAACGGCCAGATCGAGAACGTCTACTCGTCGAGCGAGCTGTCCTTCGGGGTTCGCAACCCGCGCACGGACATCTACATTCAGGGTTACGGCTTTGGTGAGCTGGAGCAGCTCATCACGATTGTGACCGCTCACCTCTACGCAGAGGAGTACAACCGGAAGTTCTTCTCTCAGGGTACTGCCCCCAAAGGCATCCTCAACCTCAAGGGCGACAACTACACCCCTGAGCAGCTGGAAGGGTTCCGCCGGCAGTGGCTCGCACAGGTCTCGGGCGTCGAGAACAGCTGGAAGACTCCTATCCTCCAGTCAGAAGGATTGGAGTGGGTTGACCTCGCCAAGACCAATCAGGAGATGGAGTTCGGCAAGTGGATTGAGTATCTGATCAAGATCACCTGTGGCGTGTATCTGATCGATCCGGCTGAGATCAACTTCGAGATCCACGGAGGCCAGCAACAGACTCCGCTGTTCGAGGCATCGCAGGAGTGGAAGCTCAAAGCCTCGCGCGACCGCGGTCTCAAGCCAATTCTGCGGTTCATCGCGAAGCTGATCAACAAGCACGTCATCGACAAGATCGACGATCACTTCACCTTTGAGTTCGTCGGACTCGATGAGCTGTCCGAGAACGAGAAACACGAGATGCTGGTCGAGCAGATCAGCAGCTACATGAGTTTGAATGAAGGAAGACAGACGGTTTCACTGCCACCACTTCCAGGTGGAGATGTCCCCCTCAATCCGGTATACATTAGCGCACTTCAGGCGCAGGGATTGGCTCAAGGAGGCGCCGGAGCTGGAGGTAAACCCGGTGGTAGTCCTGGTGGTGAAGGAAAACCCGCTGGGCCGAAGTACAGTGACAACTTCGGGCAAGATAATGAAGCGGCCGCAAGCGGCCCTGGTATGAAACAATGATCACGCGCATTTGTATCAAATGTCGACACACACTTCCACTCAGTGCGTTCGTCAGGAATAAGAATTGTCCGAATGGATACGGAGGTTGGTGTCGTGTGTGTCATCGCCTTCGTGCCAAGGTCTATCGCAAGACCAACTACGCCAAGGTTCGTGAAATCGAATTACGTTACCGCAGTAACAACAGAGAAAAGGACATCGCCTACCGACAGGCGAACAAGACAAAGATAGCGGCCTATCACGCTTCTCGATATACAAAGCACAGGGCTGCGATACTCAAACAGAACCGCGCCTATTACTACAGCCCTGTGGGCAAAATTGGTGCCTTGTTGCGCTGGCATCGTCGTCGCGCACGAATACACTCAGCCACTGTTGAGATTGTTAGTCTGGAATTCTTGCGCGTCCTTTTTCGTACGTTCGATGGCAAATGCGCTTGGTGCCGCAAACGAGCCGCCACGACACTTGACCATATCGTACCTCTGGTAAAGGGCGGACTTCACGCTCGACACAACTTGGCTCCGGCGTGCAAGCCCTGCAACAGTACTAAGGCAGCCAAATCTCCAGAGCAGTGGGCACGTGCTTGTGGTGTCAGACTCAGTTCTGTAATGAAGAAAGTTGCTTTAGCAACTGTGCAATCAAGGGAGTCGGACGGCTCAGTCAACATTACGAGATTGACAAAAACCACACGTCAGTCCGTGTTGTGTGCGGAGGCTTGACCATGCCCCTAGTGAATAGCCCTTCTGATGACGCAGTGGGTGATAACATAAAACGCGAGCAGGAAGCTGGCAAACCACGGGATCAAGCAATTGCGATTGCACTTGAGACCCAGCGCAGAGCAGGCGGTAAGTCCGTTTCAAAGGATGTTGGTTCCCGTGGTGGCAACGTCATTGGGACCACGTCGAGCGGCAGACCAAAGTACGGACCGCGGGGCAATCGCGAGAACGCCAAGACACAGGAGCTGCCTGTGCTTGATCCGATCAAGTACCAGAGCCGCGCCGAAGAGCCCCGGCCCATGGCAAAGATTCCCGATCGTCATCAACGTCCCACTGTGGAGGTTCCTGTCTTGACTGATGCTCAACTCATGGGTGGTGCCAAAGCGGTGAAGAAGAACACCGAATTGCGTGACGAAGATCCATCCATGGAAGGCTTCATGGAAGAGGTGGAGAAGTGCTCCGATGGCATGGTCAAGAAGGCCACAGGCTCTGACGGTGAGGCGGACGGTGACGTCTCTTTCGCGCCCGAGATCAACGTGACCATCACTGTCTCCCCCAATGAGGTGGAGTCGGAAGGCGTCGATGCCAAGGACCGTGGCGACGGCGCCGACAAGTCTCTCGGCGCTCTCTTTGGCCTGATGAAGGCGGAAGGGAAAGAGAAGGAGGAGGAAGAGGAGGAGGAAGAGGAGGAGGAAGAAGAGGAAGGTCACAAGAGCCCTCTGGAATGGGCTCACCACGGCTTCAAGATGTTCTACCGCCGCTCTCTCGAAACCAATCGTGAGGCGCTGAACATTCTGAAACACGCCATGGCTGGTGGCGGTGGTCTCGATACGACGTTTGGTCCGACAGCTGGAAGCGGCTGGGCACAGGGTATGGGGTTCGGTCGCGAGCTGGGGGCTGAAGCAGGCGGCCCAACTGTTGGTCCACCGACCGCCCTGGCGGGTGAGGCGAGCCACCTTGCCAGCTCAGGGATTCAGTCACTGACTGCGCCGATCACACCCAGCATGGGCGGCCACATGGGGGGCGGCGGTGGCCACAGCGCTGGAGGTGGCGCTGGAGGTGGCGGTGGAGGTGGCGGTGGAGGAGGCGGCGGACAGGCGTCTTCGCCGGCTCCCGCACCTGCTGCTCCCGCTGCGCCCGCACCTGCAGCTCCTGCAGCGACAGCACCAGCACAACACACAACACCCGCACCGGCGCCAGCAGCTTCGGCTGCTCCTGCTGCTAGTGCAGGGACCGGAGGAAGCATGGGAATCGGAGCCCACAGCAAGTCAATGTCCGATGCGGGTTCCTGCAAAGCGTGCAAGGCGGGCATGTGCAAAGAGCATCACATGGACAAGGCGCTCACCTCTCGTGCGCTTGCCATTCCCGTGTACCTTCGCCAGCCGGCTTACGACCCGAACGGAATCTTCCGTTCGGCTACGACTCAGACATCCCGGATGTATACCGGTATTGCACCCCCCGTCACTGATACCGTGCAGGGAGTCGCTGACAGCGAAGACATCCGCCTGAAGAGGGTTCAGGACGATCTTCGTCGGAGTCAGGAGATCGCTGAGATGCGGCTCCGCCTTATCCACAACGTACACCCACGGATGGACATTCCATGGGGCGGACGCTGAGGGGCTTCCGTGCGTCTTTATCTTGCCATTCCGGATGTCTCAGTCTTCAAGGCGAAAAAAGGATCCGCTGAAGAGGAGGGGTTCACCAGCGGCAGCGGTGTCGACCTCTACGGCAACAAGTTCAAGTACCAACGCTTCGAACCCAACTACCAACTCGATGACGATGAGTGGCCCGATGACAGTCCCAACCCGAAGTGGCGCGGCGGGGATGAGAGCCTTCGCCGGTTTGCCAAACCGAGTGGGGGAGGAGGTAAGGAGAGTGGTGAAGGCTCACGGGGTGGGCACATCACCGGGCATACCTCTAGCGGCAAGCCCATCTACGCGAAGAAGTCGGCGCCGCATCTCTACCTCGCGATCGTGGAAGAGCCGGCACTGGTGCTCAAGGGCATCGATCCAGTCAAGTGGGCCCGCACGTTCGACCACACCAATCGCGACTATCCGCGGTCAGATGCTGACCTAGCGGATGAGCGACACGATCAGCTCTACCTCAACACAAACAAGGCCAACCCGCATCGTGATCCCTCGATCGGTACGTTCATCTCAGGCGGAGCTGGCAGAGCGAAGTCTGGCGAAGGTCAGCACGATCTCAGTGGTTTGATGACTGACTTGATGAACACGAAACCTGGTCTAGAGGAGCTGAAAAAACAATGAACAAGGCACAGACTCTCATTCTGCTGATCGCTGGAGCTGTGTTTACCTCAGCCAGCCAGATCAACATTCCGTCACTGGCTCCCTTCAGTGTCGCTTTCGCTGGGCTGGGCTACGCGCTCGCAGCGCTCGCTCGCTCAGAGACGCTTTGGAATCCAACCCCTCCCACGTCTCCTCCTCCCCCACCCGCAACCATCGAGATCAAGAAGCCATGACTGGAGATCACGGATCGAGACTGCCCCTGTGGATCCAAGACCCTCGTCTGATCAAGGCGACGGGTCAGCAGGTGAATCCGAGCTGGGAGTCGGCGCAGCCGCATCAGCGCTTCGTCCCCCAGTACAAGGGCATGGATGACCGACCGAGCACGCATGCAATGGCTACCATCCGGCGCAACCCGGATGGAACGCTCGATTACGAGTGGGCCAAGAACATGGTGATCGATGCTGTCCACAACAGTGCTCAGCCATACGCGCTTCTGCCTATCCATCTGGCGCTGCTGACGGTGATGTATCCGCAGCGGTTCCGGAACATGGAACCACAGCAAGCAGAGATCCTCACTCAGTTCTCACCGAGTGAGAAGGACAAGGTCCGGCAGCTGGTGGAAGCTCAGCTCCGCGAGGAAGAGAACTGGAACGCGGGTCTTGGCGGAAGCTCGGTGGAGGGCCGCCACGTGACCCGAAACGGGATTGGATAACCCATGAGCAACTTCGATTTTGGCTCCAAGCGACCACTGAACTGGGCCGATCCGCAATTCGCTGAGCCCATCGAAAAGGCCCAGACCCACCAGGCGCGTGCCGAAGAACACTTCCGCATGGGAACTCCCATCACGCGCAGAGGTGCCTTCCACGGCTACCCGTCTGCCTTCCAGCCCAACCGCTTCGCGCCCGAAGTGAATCCGGAGCTGGTGCTCAAGGCGGGCGGCGGCGAGGGATCGCGGGGTGGCAACGTCATCGGCCACACGCGATCGGGGAAGCCTGTTTACGGTCCTAATGACTCTTTTGTGTCAGCAGCACGTTCAGCCCAATCTGGTGGCACGGACGCTACCGACAAGCTGAAGCAAGAGATCAAAGCGCACCAGCAACAGCATGCTGATTTCACGAAAGAAGATCATGAAGACGCTGCCAAAATGCATAACAAGCGGGCGGCGACAGAACGTTCCAATGCTTATGCTGGTGGCAATAAACCAGTCGCGCAGGAATATGCCAAGCAAAGCTACGCGAGCAAGGAACTCGCCGCCGGAAGAGCAGCAGCTCACAGCATGGCTGAGGGTGCCCACTCGAAGCTAAGCAAAGATCCGAACTACTTTGCGAACAAATCCATTGACATCCTGAAGTCGTTTACTAAGGCACTCGGGACGATGGATGTTCCGCTGCAACAGCAGCAGCATCAACAGCCGCCCATGGGTCAGGGCGCTCCCCAGATCCCTGGTGTGGGGATGCGGGGAGCCTCGCAGCCGCAGCAGATACCTCACCAGGGGAACCCGATCGGACTCGCTCCCTCTGGGATTCCGATCTACGCCGACCCTTTCCACCCTGCTCACAAGGATTTCGACAAGCAGGATCACGAAGCTGCAGCCGCTCAGCACGAGAAGCTGGCAGGCGCCGCTGGCAGCCCCCAGGAAGCTTCCCAGCACCTGCAAGCGTCGGCGGCGCACAAACAGATGGGATCTGACTCACAGAGCCCCATGGAGCGTTTCGCTCAGAAGTTCCAGCCCCCGCAGGGACCGCCGATGAGCACGCCGCAGGGTGGGCGCACGATGATGCCAGGTCCGGGTGCGACCCAGCCGAACACGCAGGGCGCGGGAGCTGGGATGCCCATGGCTCAGATGCCCAAGCCGCCCGGGATGGGCGGGGCGACGCCCCCGACACCGGGTCAGGGTCCAGGCATGCCGGGGATGGGACCGCCTCCCGGATCTCAGGGAATGGGTTCTCCCTCGCCACCTCCGGGCGGGCCGCAATTCGGGGGAGCGCCGCCCGGAGGTGGTATGGGGGGGCAGCCGCCCGGACCCGCGCTCGCGAAGCCTGCGCCGCCTCCCATGCCGCCAGGGATGGGTCAGAGCGCGATGCCAGGGATGGGCGCGATGGGAGCTGGCCAACCTCCTCCAGGGCAGGTCAGGCCGCCACAGATGCCAGGCGGGATGGGTGGAGGGGGAATGGGCGGCCAACCACCAGCTCCACCTCCCTCGCCGCCGCCCGGGGGCCAATCGATGATGAGTCCGGGTGGGATGCAGCCCCCTGCGCCCCCACGCCCCCCTACACCGCCTCCTATGGGTGGTGCACCTGGGATGGGTGGCGGACAGGGCATGGGCGGAATGCAGCCGCCGGGGGGCGGCGGTATGACTCCTCCGTCCCGACCTCCTGGAATGGGCGGTGGCGTTCCACCCATGGGTGGCGGGCCGCCTCCGAACAGCGGCGGACCTCCGGGGGGAGGAATGACACCTCCAGGCGGTGGCGGGCCCATGGGCGGCCCCCAGCCAGGGGCACCGAACATGATGCGTCCGGCCATGCCGCAGGCTGGTGGTCAACCAGGTGCCGGAGCCCCGTCCGGGCAGGCACCCGGGCTGCCGAGCATGCAGATGCCCAAGCCGCAGATGCCCCCGCCCGCGGCTCAGCCACCGTCCTCGAACCCGGGCCAACCGCCGATGGGCACGCCCCAGGGACAGCCCCCCATGGGGACCCAGGGCATGGGACCAGGGGGACCGGCGGGACCTCCAGGCGGCTCACCATCTGGGTCTACACCGAGAGATCCATTCGCGAGTTTGCAGGGTCTTCTCAATCCTGATCAAGGAAAGCCACAGGTTGGTAACCCAATGCCGACTACCCAGCGACAAGGGCCAATCCCGGGCATGTACCAGGTACAGCCGAGTGCGGGCTCCAGCACAGTCCAGGCGCCGATGGGTATGCCCCGTCCTACCAGGATGGTAGGACCAGCGGCACCGCCGACGAATGCAGGGAGTCAGCAGACGCCGATCGAGCCAACTGCCTACAAGGCCCTACAAAGTTGGTTATCGACGTATCTGTAAGCAGCACTGCAAGAAATCTTTGCAAAGGTCAGGTCGGGTGACGCTACTCTTAACCCGATGGTTAATCTCGACATCACGCTGATTATTAGTGCTTTGGCGGTAGCTTCGACATTCGGTGGCATGCTCTGGCAGTCGCGAAACACGGCACGAGAACTCAATATGCTGCGCAAACGCGTACACGATCTCGCGAACAAAATGGCTGGTCTGACTGAACACGTGTACGAGATGGACGCCAAGCTGAACGAGTGCGACCACAGGTTGAATGAGTACGACCACAGACATCTGTTGCCGACGCCTCCTCCTAAGAAAGGCTTCTGACATATGGCTCCTCCTGATGACGAACAACTCCCGCTCGAAGGCGATGATGGCACCGCGGAGCCTGGTGCCATGTACCGCCCCGACCCCTTCTGGTTTGACCCTGACGACGATGACGATGAAGGGGACGGCGACGGTCCGAAGGCGGCGTGACAGACGTGAAGAAATCCTGCTGTGCGAACTGCGCGAGCGGAGGCGGAAGCTGCCTGACCAAGTCGCTGACTGATCAGCATGATCATTCAGCCGACGAACTAGAGATGGCTCGTCACTTCGACGTCTTCACGCCCACGCCAGCGAAGGCTGTTGTGTGGAAGAAGGCATTGCAGCGGAAGATCGTCCGGCGTGTGGTGTTTCAGGGGATTCCGATTTCGATCGAAGCCAACGCTGGTCAGATGCTGAGCTGGCAAGATCCGGTGACCAAGCAGACAGGGCAGACCAAGATGTCTGTTCCCTACGGCTACATCCGCCGGACAGAGGGTCTCGACGGAGAGGAGATCGACGTCTTTCTGGGCCCGAACGATGACAGCGACAAGGTGTTCATCATCGATCAGATGAAGCGACCCGGCTTCAGTCGCCTGGATGAACAGAAGGTCATGCTCGGCTTCGTCTCAGTTCGAGAGGCCAAGGCGACGTTCCTGGAGAACTACAGCGACAAGCGCTATTTCGGGGACATGAAGGAGATGAGTCTCGACGAGTTCAAGCGCATGCTCGCCGACAAGGCGAAGAAGGCGTTGGACCTTGACCGAATGGTTGATCGGCTTGAAGAACGTAAACCAGGCGCACGGGAGCGGATGGCGGCAAGACTAGAGTCATCGGCTACTGACGACGCTGAGCCCATCGACGAGAATGACGACGACCACTACGTGGGGTCTGGTAGAGGGGTCATCTTCTACCGCGAGATCGAGAAAGCTGCTGCCTTGGCTCAGAACCCTATTGGTTCGCCAAGAAAGCAGGAGCAAACCGCCGGTGGCAAGTGGGAACAGGACCTCGACTACTCGCACATGCTGCCGGAGAATCTTCAGCAGCAAGGCTACACACTGTCCGTCAACCACACTGGTCTTCGTGGTGAGAAAACAGGAAACATCAACAATGAGATGATGGAGGCCCAGCTGCGGCATGGGCAAAACCTCGTGGGCACAGTCGGTGGTCCGGTGCACCATACGCAGGGTGTGTTCGACGAAGGCGGTTCTACTGTGGAAACGCACTCAGGCTTGGATGAGGCTCATCGCGGGAAGGGGTTGGGGAAGCTGATGTATGAGGCACTGTTTTCGCACGCCTACAACGTCGCCGGTGTTCGTGGTGTGCAGGGTGATGCACATTCCGAAGCTGCTCACAGGGTCCATCAAGCGTTGGCTGCCAAGTATGGATTCAACTACCGCGCACCGAAGCTCAGGACTCCGAAAGAGTGGGATATTGGGATCCCGGGCAAAGAAGAGGGAGAGAATGTGAAGCTTCCTTACGGTGAGTACGGCTACTCCTTTGGTGGCTCACCACAGTTTGGACCGCGTGGTGGACAGTACATAGAGACCAGTGGTGGCAAGCGCCGCTACGTTGGAAAGGCGCTGCTGCCGAACGACATTGGTCCGACGGTACCGGGCAGTGAAGTACCGGCACCGATGATGAATCCGATGGCACCGATGATGGGCCTCAACCCCATGACCGGCATGCCGTTGGGACCACCGCCGATCGACGTTGAAACACTCTACGGAGTCCAGCAACTCTTGGGGCGGATCGGATCTGTTCCCGATCCCCAGCTGATGGAGATTGCATCGAAGATCTGGGGGGAAGCATGCGCGTTCGAGGGGCTCAAGCCAGAGCAGGCACGCCAGGAGATCATCGGCTTCTTGCTCGATCAACAGGATCTGTTGGGCGTCGCGCCCGTCGAGCCCAGCTTGATGCCATCGCCAAGCTTGCCGGTCAAGCAACCCCTTGGCTCCACGGATTACTCTCTCGGATCCAGGACTGCACCGATCACGGCCGGCGGCCAGCCACAAGGCGGCAGCTCACCAGCAGCGGGATTCCAAGACACGCCCTTGATGAGCTGGTTCGAGCAAAGCTTCTTACAGAGTCCACCGAAGGCGGGCTGACCCGCTACCAATTGGCACGGGAAGACAGTACTCTCGGCTTGAGATGATCATCGACGGATTGAAGCTCGATCTGTTCAAGGGCCCCGCGCCAGAGGGCGCGACAGAGCGGCCGGGCCACAAGTACATCCGTCGTGAATGGCAGGGGGACCACTGGACGTACGAATACGCCAGTGAACCGGGTGGCGCCCAAGGGTTTGGGCAGGTCCCAGAGATCTCCGAACAGCCCACCGCGCACACCTATGTCAATCCGCGAACGGGCGAGGAGCACCAGCGGCAGACTTTCCAGGTCGTACCAAAGTCGCACAGCTTCGAAGTCAAGCAGGCGTTGCTCGACGTCGCGCCAGAGAAAGCCTACCGGGCAGCGCTGCAGGAAGCTCTGTCAGAACCCGGTAAGCAGGTTCCCGTCAAGCACTCAGCGCTGAAGGCTGATCTGACCTTGACGGTGAAGCGGAATGGTTATCTCAGCCTGAAGCGATCAGATCGCGCACCGGATCCCCTCTTCAGCAAGGAGGGTGAGTCTGCGCAGGAGAAGGTCTTCAAGAGCTACGCCTCCTATGAGCACTGGTTTCTGCAGACCTCGAACACGCAGACTGTGAATGATCCGGAGGGGCGGCCTTGGTTCAACGTGATTCCCGTGATCGGGAAGGTGAACAAGGAAGAGAACAAGATCGAGTGGTCGACCGACCCTGACCGCCAGTACAAGTTGGTCTACCATCCATCGTTCCCGATCGAGCTGCGCAAGCCCGGACGTGAGGGGCACGCGGGTTCGCTGCAGCGGGCACTCAGTCAGCTCGATGACGAGTACGGTGCGATTGAGGAGGCGCTGGGGCGGACGCCGACCAAGGGCAAGTTTTCGAAACAGCATCCCGCACTCAAGACCGAGGAAGCAGCGCCAGAGACGGCCGCGGAGAAGGAGCCGGAGAAGCCACCGCTCGACATGCGCGCCCTTCCCTCGATGGACGAGGTGATGCGGCACCCGTCGATCAAGTGGACCTACGATCCACAGACGCGCAAGCGCGAGCTGGACGTCAGTCCCCAAGAGAAGAACAACATCATCCAGCATGCGGCCAAGCAGTACTGGGGCAAGCTGATCGATGCAGCCAACCGCTACACCAACAGCCCTTTTTTCGCTGGCAACAAGCGCGAGGTGATGGGCGAGTGGATTGGCCAGGATCTCCCGGAGGGCAAGGAGAAGCCGGATCAGGTCTACCTCCTGCCCGACTCGGTCGGGTATCGAGCTATCGAGTCCGCGATCGATCTCTACAACCCCAAAGGGGAGGTGGACTTCACTGGTTGGTTGGCGGGAAAGAACGGCAAGATCAACCACTACTTTGCCGACGCTCAGCGCTCAGCCACTGATGAAGAGACGCGGCTCAAGAGAGACAGACCAGACGATGCAGGCGGAGCAGCCGCCCGGCGGAGCGCAACAGAGGAGGAAGCGGAAGAGTCGGAGCATCTAGCAGATCCTGAGGTCACAGCCGCGCGCAAGCAGATGTACGACCCCAAGGTCGTGTTGCCTCGCCTGACTCAAGCGCTCATGCAGTGGGAGCAGACGAAGCCGGAGAAGGCACCGATCATCGCTCAGGCGAAGGCCGCCATGCGAGCCATCCGCACGGCCCCCGAGGGTCAGAAGCCCGAGAAGATCGAGAAGCTGATGGAGGTGCTCAACAACGCGGGGATGGGCCGCGACTTGGGCATCACCAAGTCCATCGACGTGAACTACGTCATCATGCTGATGGAGCAGCAGGCGCTCCTGCACAAAGCCCTCGATATCCTCACGCGGGACAAGGACGTCGATCCGACTCACTCCTACGATCACAAGGAGGGCGGGGACGATGACCCGCGCTACTTCTATCGTGATCAGAACGGGAATCTGCTTCGCTACACCAACGCGCCGTCAGGCGATCCTGATCGAGCTGACTTCTACGGTGACCCCAAGCTCCATCCCTCTGAGCCCAGCTTCGACAAGAACCCTGAATACTTCACACCGGATGGGCGGAAGATCACCCGCTGTCCGGAGGCGGATCCGGAACAGATCGAGTGGAACGCCAAGTACAACCGCTACGACCCCAAAAACCTGTGGGTTGGTCGTTGGCGTGATCCGAACACGGGTGAGTTCAGGTTCACCTATGTCCACTCAGACATCAGAGCGATCCCCAAGCTGGCCATCAATCAACAGAACACGATCGTCGATGCGCGGCTGCCGGGTCTGCGGGAGTACTACAGCGGGCTCTTCAACGACTCGGACAAGCTGAAAGATCAGATGACCGCGGTTGCCTTGGCTCTGTTGGACCAGGGCAAGATGCGGGCGATCGAGCTGGCGGCGCTCACGTCTGATTCGGTGATCCTCGACGGATCTCTGGTCACGTTGGGGTCACGCAAGGTGTACGTCGACAACAAGATGCTGTCTGCGTTCGTGGTGATGAAGACCACCACGCCCGCGGGAATGCCCCTCTTCTCGGTGCCCTCGCAAGGTCGCGACAAGGTCGATCCCAACGTGCGGCGGATGATGGGACCGCACTACCTGTCTCGTGTCCTCGACATGCAAGGCGTGTCGCTGCTCGGACTGCAGACCTACCACGCGACCCACACCTTCGCGCGTGAGGTGGAGCGCCTGGTGGCCTACTACCACGCGTCCTGGGAACAGGCAGTGAATCAGGCACTGCTGACGGTGGCGCTCGAATGGGGCCATGACTTCAGCCAGGAACCGGACCCGCTACGCATTTTGCAGCTCGTACAGGAAGTGCTGATTGACCCTGTGGTCATGCAGGTGTTGCAGGCCAACGCCAAAGCGAAGGGCTTGATCGGGAGTGCGTCCGCAGCGCTGCCAGAGGCGACGATTCCGGTGCCGTACGTGTGTATCGACCTGACGGATCGGACGGCGGATGAGACGGAGTTCAGCCAGTGGATCCACTCCGTGCCCGTGCATGACTACGCCGAGATTCCCACCGACCCGTCGATGATGAAGGCGCTGCAGCTGCAGGAGGTGACGGCGCATCGGCAAGACGGCGGCACCTACCAAACCAAACGCTGGGTGAACACTGGTGAGGCCGAGTCAGCGCCTGAGGCATCAGCAGCGCCAGCAGAGACGCCCGCCGAGACGGAGTTCGATACCCAGGCTGAGCACAGCTCGCCTGAGCACTACCATGGTGTTCCGCCGGCACTGGCGGTAAGGGCTACGTGACTCTCTACTTCGACGACAAAACCATGCTACCTTCGAAAGAAGGGGCACCCGCACAGGAGCCACCTCAGATGAGCAAGTCCAACTCCACCGATGATGGCTACGTCCACCCGGGCGATGAGAAGCTCAAGCCGCGGGTGATGAAGCACGGGCTCTTGGTGGACCCCGATCAGCTCAACCAGGTCGGCAAGAGCGCATCCAAGCCGGCGCCGAAGACGACTCCGAAGCGCTGACATCACAAGGGAGTCGGGTGCGTGGTTACCGAGCCGGTTCTCGGCTTGTTCGACTTCATGAAGGCGGGAGGTCTCGTCCTTCGTGACGTCGAGGTTCACCGTAAGGACGGGACTACCTATCAGTCTAAGCGCTGGGTTCGCTCTACAGCTGATCGGCCTGCGACTGACAGAGATCCGAAGACGGTGTTGGCAGAGAAGCCAACTCCGGTTCCATCGTTCAAAGGGTCAGCGAGCCTGAATCTGAGTTCCGTTGACTTGCCCAAATACGACGACCTGAACTACGGTGTCATTGGCTCGTATGATGAGTTCGGCGCGAATGCCAAGAAAGCCGTAGAAGCGGTCACACCTGTCATCAAGGACAAGTTCCGAACACTAGCTAAAGAGATCGCTAGGAAGCTGAAGGGACCAGAAGCAACCAATGATCCTGACGCTCTGAAGTTCTTCGATGTGAACCCCAAGATGAACTGGGCAGCTGGGGAGTACAACCGAAGCATTGGTCTGATTCAGATCACTCCGAGTGTGGCCATAGACGTCTACAAAGCCGTCACGGAGAAGAAAGTCAGGGACTGGACTATGGATGGCGTCAGAGTGGTCGTTCACGAGTCCATGCACCATGCCTCCAACATCTTCCAATACGAAGGAACGCTGATCGGTGAGGAGGGTGAGAGGAACGCAGCCTACCGTCCGAATGCTGCGCTAGAGGAGGCCACGACAGAGCTACTGGCGCAACACTGTGTTCGTGACGTGTCTGAGAACCTTCTAGGGCTTCCTGTGACAGGAACAACCGAACCGATCTTCGAGCGGGTGGAGGACCCGTTCGGTAACTACGAGTGGGCTGTTCCGAGCGGTCAGCCTGTTTCATACAAACAGTATGTGGAACGATTCGCCAACCTCATCGCATACGCAGATGGGCTCGATGATGACAAGACGATCTCGAATCAAGAGTTCCAAGATCACATCGCTGCGCGTGCGCTGGAGATAAAGCAGAAAGCACAGCTGCCGGCGGATGATCAGCGCTGGGGTGCCATCGCCAATCGCGTGCTCGACAAGTTCGATCTCAGTGCCCAGTTTGCCCATTGGGCAGAGCAGATCGGTACGACCACGTCTTGGTTGTCCGACGGCAGCCCCCTTCCTGAGCAGGTTCGTCGACGTGAGGCTGATCGGGTTGAGCGTGAGCAGCGCTGGACTGAAAACATCAGGAGCGCTGTACAGGACGCGGTCAAGAAATACCTGACGAAGGGTGTGCCGTTCAGTCGCGAGCAGGTGGGGACACACGTCGGCGTCTTCGATGAGTACGTTCGAACGATAGTAGAAAACAGAGGTTTCGTGTCGGACGACTGGCAACCGAAGACGAAGCAAAAGTTCATCGGTAAGCAGAAGTTCGATGCAGAGGGCAGGGTCATCAAGCAGAAGCGGGGAGCGAAGGTCACAGAACCGGAGGTGGCACCTGGCTTCGCCACACCCCAGGAACAGGCGGCCTACGAGGCGGATTGGGCAGGACGTCGATGAATGCAGCAGATATTCATGCGATGACTGATCGACTGGACAGTCTGATCACAGACTCCCGAGTCCCTACTGATCGTATCCTCGATCTCCTGAAAGTCTTCGAGGGACTGGATACCGAGAACCAGGCAGCGGCCCTGGCCAAGAAACGGGCTCTGATGACCCTCATGCACACGATGCAGTGGCGCTCAGAGAAGAACGATCCAGGCGGTCAGCCGAGTGCCGACGTGGAGGAAATGCTCAAGGCGTTGAGTCTGGAGCTGGCGGCCCGTGGGCACGATACCGTCGAGACGACACCGCAGCTCCAAGCTCTGCGCGATGAGTTCGGCGAGAAGATGCCTGGACCGCACTCCTTTGATGAGCACGTCGCGATCGCTCAGGATGAGATCTTGCATCACAAGCGGACCTACGCGCGGTTCCTGTCCGAGGTTCGCCAGGTAGCGCTACCAGGCTCCAAGGTGGAGGGCCGTCTCAAGAGCCTGGAGAGCACGATCCGCAAGCTCCACGACAAGCCCCACTACGCATCGGCTGCTGACCTCCAGGATCTGACAGGGGTTCGGATCGTCGTCGACACGACGGACGAGGTCCAGCGGACTGTCGAGCGGGTGAAGGCGCGCTGGGATGTGATCACGGAAGACGACTACCTCACGAGTCCCAAAGGCGGCTACTATCGCGCGTATCACGTGGTGGTACGCGACAAGGACGGCAACGGAAAAGAGATTCAGGTGCTGACACACAATCAGCTCAAGTTGGCCAACTGGGCCCATGACGTCTACAAGCCACGGACGGAGAGCCAGGAACGCGCTCTAGCCCACGCGGGGAGTGCTATTCGCGCGTATGTCAACGACCTCTCTCGGTACTACGCAGCTCTCGACGGAAATGGTGATGACGTACCCAAGCCTGAGTGCCCTGGTGAAGTCCGGAGGACATTCGGATGCCTGGCGTAGAGAGCTTGTTTGACCTGATCAAGGGGGGACGACACACAGGTGTCGAGTCCCTCTTCGATCTGCTCAAGGCAGGTCACGAAGGGTTGGAAGCTGTTCAGGAGCAGGTAACCCGCGACGGAACATCATTCACTGAGACGTACTACCGAAAGCCAGGAGCAGCTGCAACAACAGAGGGCAGCCGGAGTCAAGGTAAGGAGACGGAACCACCAGAAAAGGAAACCGCACGGTTAACACAACAGTTTGACGGTCGGTTGCCTCCTACGATGAGTACTCAAGAGCATGTTCAACTTGCTCAACAGCTATTAGCTCAACACAAAGCATCATTATCGGCAGCGGTAAACAAGCTACACGCCCTAGTGCCCGCCCGAGAGGGAGCGCGTGTTAGCGGACGAGTCAAAGACATCTCTAGTGCGTTGGGCAAACTCGTCAGGAAACCGAAAGAGTATAGTGATGCGTCACGCCTTCAAGACTGCACAGGCATGCGCTGTGTGGTGAATAATGCAGCGGAACAGATGGCTTTGGTTGACCGCATCAAGCAGAACTTTCAAGTTGTCGGGGAAGACGACTACGTCTCTAACCCAAAGGGCCTATACCGCGCCTACCATCTTACGATTCGTGACAGCGATGGATTAGATAAGGAAGTTCAGGTCCAGACTACAGCACAGAGTCAAATGCAGAACTTCATTCACGATATCTACAAGCCCCGTACTCCTGAGCAGGAGGAGGCATTGTCGCGCCAGGCTGAACCGATCAATCAGTACGCCCAGCAAGCGTTGGACTATACGGTCGCCGCGGACAGTGGCCTACAGGCCGCCAAGCCCATCTGCCCCCCGATCGTCCAGCAGCTGTTTCACTGCCTTTGACTACCTTTTGGACTTTTGCGCAGATCGACCTTTCACCGTGGATAGGATGATGACGAAAGCCCGTGAATTTGCTGCTGCCGCCCATGGCAAGCAGATGTACGGGCATGTCTCCTATCTGTCTCACCTGGATGAGGTCTACGCCCTGTCGCTTCTCTACGGCGCCTCTCCGACGGTGCAGACTGCTGCCTACCTGCACGACGTCCTGGAAGACACGCCCACCACCGCGGAGGAAGTGCGCAAGAGCTTCGGTTCCGAGGTCACGAGCCTGGTGGAGGCGGTGACCAAGCTGCCCAAGGGGCCCCCGCGTGACGAACGGCTGGCGGCGAGCTGGCGAAAGATTCGCGCAGCTGGAACCGACGCGGTGTTTCTGAAGCTGCTTGATCGTCTCGCCAACGTCCGTCGTTCCTGGCGAGGTTCCACCTACTACAAAAAGTATCAGAGTGATCACCTGCTCTTCCGTGCGATTCTCTACACGCCGGGGGAGCATGAGGCTCTCTGGGCCGAATTGGAGAGCGAGCTTCATCCGCTGCATCCCAATGGGTAAGTAAGTGCGTTAATGGCAATTGACATCATGCAGGCCCTGGCGGAGAAGCAGGCGCTTCGCCCGCAGGTCGGTTACAACGTCGTCGGCGTTGACGACTTTGGCGATCCTGAAGACCAGGGGCTTTTCCTCGTGGGCTCTGTCGCCACCCCCGAAGAGGCCAAGCAGCTCGTGGCCGCGCAAGAGGGCGACGGGCCCTATTACATCTATTCGGCGGACGGTCAGTTGGTGCCGTCGAGCAAAGACGGCGAGGAACAGAAGAAGTGACGCGGTTGCCGATCCATCTGGAGGGGCTGTCGAAGTCTGAGCTGGAGTCGATGTGTGTCGACTGTGGTGCGTGCTGTCACGCGACAGTCCCCGTCGCCAAGAGCGGGACCACAACGGTGCTGATCCCCGATCTGCGCTGCAAGCACCTGGCGGTGGACAAGAGCAACGGGAAGAGCTGCTGCTCGGTCTACGAGCGCCGGCACGAGGTGGCGAAGGGCTGGTGCATGCCGCTTGCTGAGGCCATCAGCAAGGGCGCCTTCCCGAAAACCTGCCCCTACGTCCGCGACATGAAGGGCTACGTCGGCGCCGTCGTGCTACCTGACGCCGAATACGATGCAATGCGTCCAGCACTCACCAAAGCGCTCACTGAACAAGGAAGACCGCCCTGGCTGTCAGACTCAACCTACAAGACGCTGACGCGGCAGGAGTAGACGCTCTCCTCACGTGTCAGTGTTCCGAGGTGATCGTCAAAGGCACCGCGGGCTGGGGGAAGGTGCGCGCGAAGGTGGTTTTGCTGCGCGCTGACGGGTATTACGCAGTCTGTAAAAGCTGCGGCGAAGAGGTGAAGCTCCCCGCGCCGCCCGATCCGGGTCCCCAGCTGTACTTGGACAAGTGAGTCTGAATCCTCTCGGACTGAGAGGATTCATGTTGACTCGCTGACCAAGATCCGCCTACGTTAATCACTCAGCAGCATCGCTCCATCAAAGGGAGGATGAGGCCGCGAGCCCCCTCCCTCTGATGCGACTCACAGAGATCAACGATCAGCTGCTTGGTGAAGGCGAGACCTTCCGGTTCCGGAAGTTCATTGACCTGAATGGGCCTGAGGCTCGTCCAGGGCTGGGGCCTTGCCATCTCTGGACAGGTGCAAGGAACAACAAAGGTTGTGCGTGGTTTTGGTTCAACGGTCGTCCGCGTATCGCTGCCAGGCTGGTTTTGGAACAGAAGCTAGGCCGCCAGCTCTTACCGGGGATGGAAACGTTACACGCTTGCGATGTCCGCCACTGTGTGAATCCAGATCATCTGAGCGAGGGTACTCACCGCCAGAATCGCGCTGATTGCGTAGCGTGGGGACGTACCAATGCCCCAAAGGGCGCCGCTCATCCGCGTGGTAGCGCTAAGCTTTCTGAAGCGGATATTCAGCAAGTATTGAACTGGCGAAGGTTGGGGCGATCCCAGAGTTGGATCGCCACTAGGCTGAATGTCACACGTTCCGCCATTGCTCTGATCACTCAGGGGAAGAGATGGAGGCACGTGACATGCGCTTAGTGGACGGTATAGAAGACCGTTTGCTGGGCACCGGTTCTACCTTCCACTTCTTCATGCCGGTGGAGAAGATCTCCAAGGCTGAGAGTAAGGACGGCAAGCGCTGGATCCAAGGGGTCGCGTCCACAGATGACCGTGACCTTCAGGGTGAAGTGGTCCGTCAGAACGGGATCGACTACGGCTACTTCCTCAAGTACGGCTACATCAACGACGACCACAAAGAGGGCCCTGAGCACAAGGTCGGCGAACCCGCGGAATGCCGGATCACCCCGGCTGGGCTCTGGTTGAAGGGGTTTTTGTATAAGGGCAAGGAGCGCGCTGAGTACTGGTGGGACCACATCACCGCGCTCGCAGCCAACGAGTCCAATCGGAAGGTTGGTTTCTCGATCCAGGGCAAGGTGCTTCGGCGAGAGGGGAATACCATCGCCAAGTGCTGGCTGCAGGATGTGGCGATTACTGCCTGTTTCCCTGGCGACGTTCGCGTCTGTGGTGCGTCAAAAAAGGTCAGCCGACGTTGGTACACCGGCCAGATGGTTGAGATCGTACTGGCTACTGGTGAGAAGCTCACCGGAACACCGAATCACCCGATATTCACGGATCATGGTTGGGTACCGCTTGGTCAGCTTGATAAAGGCCGCTACCGCATCGGCCGTTTCAACCGTGATCTGGTCGGCTGGACGAAAACTGCCGGGTCGTCGATTGCGTCGACGATTGGAACCCATGATGCACAGAATGTGCCACCCACTTTCGAGCAGGTATTTGAACTTGCGCGCATTTCCTCCCGGACGCGTTCCCTTCACAGGGTTTGTACGGTTGGTGAAAAAGATTTCCACGGCGACGGATGCGGCGGCAACGTCGATATTGTATCGACCGACGGCCTTCTGCAGTACCGATTGGATTCCGCGTTCTTTGAGAAGTTCGGCAAGGACGCGCTCGCCGCGGCCGACAAGCGTAAGGTGTTCCTCCCGAAACTGCGCGATCTTGTGCCGAGCTTCTTCGGGAATGGGCTGCTTTCGCAGATGCTTGGCCCCTTCGGTTTCCCACTTCTTGCGCTCAGCGGGAATGGCGTTTTGCCAGCGGAGCTTTTGCCCTTCAGAGCGATCTCGCCGTACGCCGAGTCTTTTGGCGATGAGCCAGACTCCCTCACGAGTGATTCCGTAACGTTCGGCGATAGCGGCCGGACGCTCTCCCAAGCGATAGGCTTCAGCGATCTCGCTAGCTCGCGACGGTTCGATTGGTCTGGCCATGTTTACAATCTCGATACGTCGTTGGGGTGGTATGAGGCGAATGGGATTGTAGCACACAACTCTCCTGTAAACACCAACACCTGGGCCGAGATCGTCAAGTCACTGGGCAAGCAGAAGTGGTGCCTGCATCCCTGGGACGACGTCTGCAAGGGTGGGTGCTGTACCTGTGGCCCCGCGCTGAAGTCCATGGCAGCGCCCACGAAGACCGAGGAAGAGGAGAAGGCACTCACCGCCGGTGGCATGGGTGGCGTGCTCCGACCTCAGTCGCTCGAAGGCAGCGCCAAGATTCAGACGTTCCCCGGTCACCACATCAAGAAGGCAGAGAAGATCTCGTATCAAGAGGCTCTCGGCTATCTGCAGGCCCGGCGGGGCTACAGCTATCCCGTGGCGCAGGCCCTGGCTGACGCCATCTTCACAGCAATCGCTGGAACTCACTAGGAGGAGACATGTCCACCATCAATCGCGACGAGTTCCACGCTGCCCTGTCGAGGCTGGAAGGATTGGCGAAGAGCCAGCTCTTTCACACGCCGTCCGACTCGAATCCGGGCACGTGGGCTGGCACAGGCCAGACAGACCAAGACGAGCACTCGGACGGCATCGACGACAACGGCACTGACTACGACGGCGTCAAGAAGGCGCTGGCGAACAAGGTGGCGAAGTCGAAGGCGCTGACTCCAGCCGAGGTTGCCATTGTGAGAGGAGCACGCTCCGACGCTCGCAAGGCCATCGGCACCAAGATCGCCAAGGGTCAGAAGCTGACCCAGGCGGAGTCTTGGGCTGTGAAGAAGGGGTTCCCGTTCGGCAAGAACGGCGACGACGATGACGACGACGATGACGACGATACCAAGAAGTCGGGTACCGCCAAGGCGTCGACGTCTCCCGAGAAGGCGCCCCCTTCTGGAACCGAAGAGGGAGCCGGCAAGGCGCCCAAGACGAGCGCAGGCGCCGACACCGACGATGAGATCGAACCCGATGCGAACCCGGGCTCAACCAAGAAGTCGCTGGGTGGCGCGATCGCCAACAGCCAGAACCTGAAGAAGGGCATCGAGATGTCCCCGGTGCTCTACGAGTTCGCCCGCGCCATGGGCGAGGCTCTGGAAGGCGTCGAGGCGCGCACCGCTGCGCGCATCAACAAGGCGCTGAACGACACCGTTGGCAAGCTCGCCACCCGCATCGATGCCCTGGAGAAGGGCATGGGCGGTTTCATGAGCGAGCAGACCACGTTCAACAAGGGCTTCGCTGAGGCAATGGTCGGAATCGGCCAGCAGCTTGTCGGCGGTGCTGAGGTGAACGCGGCGGCTGCCGGCGCACCGGTGGGTGGCCCCAAGTCGCATCTTCGCTCGGTGCCGGGCGGTGGTCAGGGCGCAGCTCCGGCGGGTGTTCAGCCCGTCCAGAAGTCGTTCGGACCTGGTGGTCTGGATACCGGATCGGACCAGATCAACAAGGCGCAAATCACTGATGTGATGTTCGAGCTGGTCAAGAAGGGCCAGATGAACCAACTCGACGTCATCAAGTTCGACGCAACGGGGGAGATGTCTCCTCAGGTGCGTTCACTGGTCGTCGCCTCCATGGGTGGCGGTCGATAACCCCGAAGCTGGAAGGCAAGGAGAAAAACCATGATCGGTTTGTCTAACTACTCTCCGTACTCGGCGGGGAATTACAACGGCTTCGGGATCGACCAAGGCCAGTCTGTGCAGGATCTGGCGAAGGCGCTCGAAGCCGGCTACCAGATCACGAATCAGACTGGTGGTTCCGCTCTGCGTGTCGAGTCGCTGGAAGGATCTCTCAAGGTTCTCACCTACACGGCTCATCACATCAAGCTGTGGAAGAAGATCCCCAAGTCCCCCGCGTACAGCACCGTCGAAGAGTACAACCAACTCATCGACTACGGTTCGGACGCCTTCGCGTTCGTGCAGGAAGGCGAGCTGCCTCCCACACAGGACACGAGCTACGCCCGCCGTACCTCGCTGGTCAAGTTCATCGGAACAACCCGTGAGGTCACCCACCAGATGACGGTAGTTCACCCGGCACACGGTGACGTCATCGCTCTGGAGAACCAGAACGGTATTCTCTGGCTCCTGGAGCGGATCGAGACGTCGCTGTTCAAGGGTGACTCGTCTCTGGCTTTCGACGGCGAAAGCGAATCGTGGGACGGACTCGATGCCCTGATCGATCCGACCACGTTCATCGACCTCGAAGGGCAGCCCATGCAGGAGGCTGACGTCGAGGAAGGCGCCAACCAGCTGGTGGAGAACTTCGCCTACCCGACCGACCTGTGGCTGGGAACGCGTGTCGCCTCCGACCTGGTGAAGACGTTCTATCCGAAGGAGCGCATCCAGCTGCCGGCTCCGCAGAACGGCATGGTCGGTCTGTCGGTCAACTCCATCATGACCCAGGCGGGCGTCATGGAGCTGAACCCGGACGTCTTCCTCAAGCAGCTGCCGGTTCCTCCCTCAGCAGCGACGAGCCCGAACGCTCCGGCGACGCCGGCCTCGATCGCGGCGTCGGTGGCTGGTGCCACGGACGGCGACTTCAACAAGGGCGCCGCTGCCGGGACGAACAACTACGCCTACGTGGTGACGGCGGCCAACCGCTTCGGCGAGTCGGCGCCGCTGATCATGGGAGCTGCCAACGGTCAGGACATCACCCAGGGTCAGAAGGATCCTGGTGATCACATCCACCTCGTCATCACCAACCCTGGTGCGATCGGTGCGTTCCCTCCTGAGTACTTCCGGATCTACCGGACGGCTGCTCAAGCCTCGGGCACCGCCACGCCCACGGATCTGACTCAGTACTCTCTCATCCTGCAGGTGCCTGCGGCTTCGCAGGCGGCGAGCGGAACCACGGCGGTGAACGACGTGAACTTCCTCTTGCCCTTCACCGAGATCGCGTACATGGGTGAGATGACCCCATCCGTGCTGACCTTCCGCCAGCTGCTCCCGATGCTGCGGATGGACCTCGCGGTGCTGGCTCCGGCGTTCCGCTGGATGGTGCTGCTGTACGGGACCCCGATCCTGTTTGCTACGAAAAAGTGGCTCCGGTACATCAACGTTGGTCGTTTGAACCGGGCAACGTAACAAGGTCATCCACCGAATCAAGTAGGTGATGAATCCAGTTGACCTCCCAGGCGTTTGCGCCCCAGAGTCGCAGCCCTGGGAGGTCGATATGGTTCAGTGCAAAGCTTGCGGTCGAGAGTTTCGGATGATCACCAATTCGCACCTTCACAAAGAGCACGCGATGCTGCCGGAGACGTATCTGGCTGCTTACCCGGGTGCTGTGCTCTGTGATGAGGCGATGCTGGTCAAGATCAAAGCATCTCGTCACCACGTAGTCCGGCCGCTGTGTGCCAAACCAGGCTGTGGAAATCCAGTGACTCAGTCGTGGAACAGGTACTGTTCGCGCACGTGTTCGATGTCTGATCGGATGTCTAAGACTGGTCGCAATGAGCAGGCCGCTGATGCGAATCATGAGTTCGATGGTGGTTGGTACTCACTTGGGAAAGCACAGAAGGCTAAAGCTCGTGAGCGAGATGGTCACCACTGCCGTAAGTGCAAAGAGCCGGTTATTGGCAAGCAGGCACACGTTCACCACCTGATTCCTGAACGTTGCTTCGATACCCCCGAAGAGGCTCATGCGCTGAGCAACCTGATCACGCTGTGCGACAAGTGTCATCTCACGGTAGAGTGGGCGGGTATCAAGGAGCTGTATCGTCGAGCCAAGCTTCTGGACGATGTCATGCACAACGTGCCAAGCTTCCAGACACTGGAACAGTTCATCTCAGTCCAGGTGAGCTGACTTTGATGGACGAGGATACTTACCGTAGGAGGATGGAAAAGAGGCGTACGACCTCTCCGAAGTCACTGATGGCTGCGGTACAACCTCTCAACGCAGCTCAATTTGAACCACCCAAGCCGGCCATTTACCGTGGGGAAATCATGAAAGCACGTTGCAAGAGACTCACTGGTCGGACTGTTGTTGTGGGTAATACAGCATTCAAATTCGATGGGAATGGTATCTGTGAACTGAAACCACGCGGACGCGCTTCTGAACTGACAGATTTCCGCGTACTCCTGGGTATGAATGGTGTTGAAGAGGTTGTGGATCCGAAGCCGTGGGAAACAATCTCTCCGCCTCCTGCAGTCGTCACAGGCCCAACGATTGGTGCCGATGACCCGACTGTACCGGTCGTGCGCCGACTTCCTCCGGAGCCTGTGACTCCTGATGCAACCCCTCAGGCGCCGATCGCGGACGATGAACCAATCTCAGACGTAGATTCTGGCGAGAAAACCATCAAACGGCGGCGTCAGCCCACCAAGGCACCCACCGCGGAGGAGTAGAGCCCATGGCCGCAATCACCCCGCTCAAGGTTACGATTACGGATGATACCCCCAGTAGGGTTGCACACGAAGTGCGCAAGCAGTGGAATGCGTTCGTGGCCGCTGTGGCTGCGCTCGATTCATCGACTGCCACGACTTCGCAGATCGTGACGGCAATGCAGCTGGCAAAGCAGGTCGCCACGACGCTCGAACTGCCGGAACCGCCCGCTCCGTCGGCGCTCTAATCGAATCAGCGTCGAGGGCGACGCTCTAAGGAGCTGTGAATGCCGGCAGCGACTAGACCCATGCGAGCGAGCCATGTGAATGGCACGCTCAGCGCTGGAGTCCCGACACGGATTGTTCCTCTGAGAGGGGGCGTGGGTTTTCGTGTCCGTGTCACGAACACCGGGGACACCAACTCCATGGACATTTCGTTCGATGGAGGGAAGACAGGCTACACCATCAACAAAGGTGTCGAATTTGCTGAAGACGTCTTGTTTGGTGAGTTTTGGTTGACATCGGCGTCTGGTACGACCTACCAAGCCTTGATCTTCGAGGGGTGATGTGAGTCAGCAAGCGACTCAGTCCGTGGCGGCCAACCTCGTCGTGCTCCTGAGCAAAGCCTCAGTGGGTGTGACGGGGTTGGTCTATACGGATGTGACTGCCCAGTACCGGAAGGAAGGACAGTCGAGCTTCACCGCGAAGGTGTTGACGTCGCTCAACTTCACCGAGATCGGGAGCGGGGTCTACACGATCGGCTTCACTTCGAGTGAGCTGAACACGCTGGGCAGCTTCACGGTCATCGTCCAGGGCGCCAGCATCGATCAGTCAACCACCATCGCGCAGGTGATCCCGGCTACCCAAGCCTCGACTGCGGTGGTGCTCGACACCTGCACGCTCACCGGGCACATCAACGACATGCAGGGCAACCCGCAGGTCGGCATTGCGGTGTCAGCCCAGATCGTCGGCATGCCGTCCATCGAGCAGAGCTTGGTGGCGCTCACCGACGATCTGGTCTCGGTGCTGACGGACGCGAATGGTGAGTTCTTCCTGCCTTTGGTCCGCTTGGCTGACGTTGAGATCTTCATCCCTGCCACGAACTACAAGCGCCGGCTGACAGTTCCCAACGCAGCTAGCGCGGATCTCTTCACAGGCATCCCCTAAGTGTCAGCTCCGATCACATTGGCCGTAGAGGTCGACCGTGACGAGTACAGTCGCTTCGAGGAAGAGCACAACACCATCTACGCGACGATCACGCCCACAGGTCAGAACCTCCTGAATGAGCAAGTCACGCTGGAGCTGCGCAAGGCGCGGCGAGCGCGAGACGAGATCGTCGCCACCAAGACGCTCACGATCACCGACTCGATCCCGAAGTCGTATCAACTGAGCTTCTTCCTCCCCAGCATCGTCGATCATGATGATGTGAACACGGTTCATCGTGGGCTCTACTTCGTTCACGTGGTGTCGGTCAGCAACCCCACGGTGGAAGCGGTTTCCTGCGACTTCCACATCTCGCTCATCACGGTGGCGCGGCTCAAGGCTGACTACCTGCACGGGACTGATCAGTTCGCGACCAACGTCTTGACGGTGCTCAACCAACCCCAGCTCATCACCGGGGTGACGGTTGAGATGGTCTCTTTGCGCCACCCCCAAACCTGGGAACCGCTCTCGTACAACTTCAGCGTCGATCACACGCCGACCGTGCTTGGGGTGACAGCTGAGACCTTTGGTCTGGCGAACGGCCAGACGCTCGTGCTTCGAGTCGATGGCAGCGGACCCCTGACTGTAACCTTTCTTACAGGCAGTTTCGTTGACATCACCCATGCGACGGCAGCTGAGGTTGCGACGGTCATCACCGCCGCCAACATCGGGGTGACTGCGGTGGCGGAGACGGGGCACGTCCGGATCACGGGTGGGCACGTTTCCTTGCTGGTGGACCCAGCCGGCACAGCAACCACCGCTCTCGGGCTCCTCAACCAGATGGATGCCCCGACCATCACCCGGCTGCTTTCGTGGTGCGGTGGCCCGTCTCAGGTGATCGAGCCTGGCATGAAGATGGTCACCCTCAAGCGCGGCAACACGGCTGACTACATCCAGGTGCGGATCCAGTCGATCGCAGCTCTGCCCCTGCAGAGCCACGCCGAAGAGCTGCTGGTGAGCCGGACCCCGCTGACCGATGCGCGCATGCGCCAGCTCATCAACGAAGCGATCTCGTGGGTGGAAGACGACGTGCTAGCGGTCTTCCTGGAGCCCACCCGCATCGTGACCGAAGTGGACCCTGACGTCCTGTCGTTCAGCCCGGACACGGACATCCCCCAGCTCATAGGCGCGACCTGGGACAAGGTCGTCGATGCCCTGACCTACACCACGCCGTCCGCGAAGCACTGGATCAGCTTCAAGTGCCCCTACATCCCCCTGATCCGCTTCGATCAGCTCTACGGCAAGCTGTCGAACGTGCGGATCGTGGACATCGCCCTGGAGTGGGTGGAGCGCCACGAAATGTCCGGCTGGGTGGAGCTGGTGCCATTCAACCAGGAGGTAGCCTTCAACTTCATCGGGCTCGTCTGGGTGGAGTCGCTTCGTGGCCCCACACCGCTGCCGAACTTCTGGAATTTTGAGGCGCTGGTGGGCTTCCGCAAGACCCCGCAGGTGCTGTTGGAGCTGGTAGCCAAGAAGGCGGCGATCACGATCCTGACCATCGCGGGCCAGGCGTTCCGTCCCGGCCTGTCGTCTCAGTCGGTCTCTCGGGATGGTGTGTCAGAGTCTGTGTCCTACACACAGAACGCTCAGGCGGGGATCTTCGGCGCCGCGATCAAGGAGTACAACGACTGGATCACGAACAACCTCGCGCAGCTTCGGGGTGCCTTCCGCGGACCCAACATGGTCGTTTTGTGAACCAGCGGCGCAACCGTGGTCGACGTCGACGAAAGAACCGTGCGGTTGTTCGCGCACAGAAAGCGATGTGGCTCGAATCGACGTCAGGCTCGCGTTTCACTTCGCTCGAAATCTTCGAGGATTTTGCAGCGGCTACGGCGCTGCCGTCATGGGCAGCGCCCGAGTGGCACGCCAGTGCGAGGGTGGTCACGCCCTACCCGGTTCAAAAGCTCCTATGGCCGTCGCGCTCGCTGGAGGCTCAGCGTGCTTTCTACCGTCGGAATCACTCCCGGATCCGTGCGAACCAGAAGCGGTACTACCAGCGTAACGCGAAGCGCATAAATCAGAAGTCCACCACATGGCAGCGGGCCCACAAGGATCTGGTCAATGCGAGACGCCGCAAGCGCCGGGCGGCGAATCCGGCGCCTGAGCGCGCAAGGGTGGCAGCATGGGCCAAGCTGAACCGACACAAGATCAACGCAGCCCGAAAGCGACGACGGGCCTTGCGGGTGTCATCGAGCGGTTCACCGCAGGTGGCGCAGACGCTCTGACGCAGGGCGATCTACGCCTACTGGCCCCCATCCTGGCACGGCCCCGTGGGCTGTTGGTTGCTCTTCTTCGCCACGGCCTGCCCGCGGCAATTGACCGTGTGCGCATTGCCTCACCAGCGGAACTGGAGTCCATGGGTGCGGCTGCTGTGGATGCGGTCGCGCATGGTGGGGACACGTTGATAGAGCGCCTGGTCCCGGGCCAGACGGCTGCAGCCTTCACTGAGTGTCTGTACGGCTTGGCGTGCCTGTCACTGTGCCCCGGCGGGGAGGCTGTTGTCGCGACTTGGTTGGATGCTGTTGACAGATCAAGCGACTGACACAGAAGTCGCTTTACTTGTCAAGTTCGTTCACTTCGTTTCTCTTGACTCTTGACCTGAGAGTACGGATTCTCTTGGTGTGGCACGTTCGCTCGCGCCTGGTCTAGGCGTCGACTCAACAGAGAAAACCTGTCGCACATGCGGCGACACGAAGCCTCTGGCTGACTTTTGTTTGCGTGCTACTTCACGCGGTGGACGTTCGCGTCAGTGTAAAAAGTGTAAGGCCACTTGTTCCCGAAACCAGTACAGGAAGAACCCCGCAGCGTCTAAGGCAGCTCGCCAAAAGTGGAACACAAAACCAGAGTCCAAGACTCTGATGAAGGAGTGGCACCGCAAGAATCTGATTGAGTTACGCACTCAGGTTCTTCAAGCGTACGGTGGAATGTGTGCTTGTTGCGGTGAATCCAACTATTGTTTTCTTGCCATCGATCACATCAATGGTGGTGGTCGCGTGCACAAGCGCGAACTCGGCGGAAGCAACCAGAGCATTTATCGCTTCTTGATCAAGAACAGCTTTCCGAGTGGCTACCGCGTTCTGTGTCACAACTGCAATCAAGCACGAGGAGCCTACGGCTTCTGTCCGCATGAGAGGATTGATAGTCCTTTTAACTTTGCGGTGAAGAGGAACAACAATGCCTAGCAGGATGGGGCTTGGCGTGGAGTTCGAACCGGGGCTCCAAGAGGGGTTCATCGAGGAACGCGGGAGCGACATGATCCATGAGATCGGCGTCGCGTGCCCTCACTGCCGCACGGCTGACGTCTCGGCCAACCTGCTCCGGGACGGTCAGTATCAGACCCGATCTCCTAACTGTCCGCGTTGCGGCGGTGACGGCTGGCTCTATCGAGACCCTGTCGTGGTCCGGGGACTGGCTACCTCGATCCGCCAACAGAACAACGTCATCGACGTCGGGACCCACCAGCCCGGCGACATGCAGTTTTCGATCGGGCCCGGCTTTTTCGGCTGCAACCACAACGGCGCTCCGATGCGGCATGTCGCCCTGGACGACAAGTTCACGGCCACGTGGGCTCAGCCGCTGAACGACGGTCAGACCATCGTCCGTGGGGCCGCCACCATGGACGAGAACTTGCGGTTGTCGCCTGGGCTCACAACCGATGAGGATCGACTCTGGTACGAACCGGTCTACTCGCTGTGGTGCGAGGACGACACCGGTAAGCAGTACCTGGAAGATGGGGATTTCGTCTTCGGCCCTGGTCGCGTGATCCGCTGGGTCGGCAATCGCCCCCAGGTCGGTCAGCGCTACGTCGTCAAGTACACTGCGTACTTTGAGTGGCTCGTGTGGGCTCCTCCTCAGGAGCGCGTCGATCGCGACAACGTCGATCTTGGTCCCCTGGTGTTTCTCCGCAAGCGCCACGTCGCTTACGTGAACGACAGCCTTCTGATCACGTCGGCTGATCGTATACCGCTCAGTAAGCGCGTGAGCTGCTGAATGCTTCCGGCTCACACATACCGGATCGAGATCAAAGGTCCATCTTCCTCTCAGATTGAGAAGGCGGTGATGGCTGCTCACAAGCAGGGTTCGGCAGCGCTGGCCAAAGAGGTGGAGCGCGTCTGGCGAGAGAAGGCTCAGAGCGTACTGGATTCCAGCCTAACCGAGTACATGGATGGGCTCATCGTTCGTGCGGATGTAGACGGTGTCGAAGCAACCCTCTCAGGTTGGTTGCCGGTGGCGCTGGAAAGCGGTGCTCAGCGTTTCGACATGAAGCCTGGACTGCTCAAGAACCGCACCAGCCGGGTCATCCCCATGCACGACGGAGAATTCCGGACGGTGTCCAAGACCTCTCCTCCTAGTAGTTGGTGGCACCCGGGATTCGAGGCGTACGACATTCACGAGGAAGTCTTCAAGGAGACGGAAGACATGATTGCCAAGGCGTACACGCCCGCCTTCAGCCGGATCAAGATCTGATGATCCTGCCCGAGTTCATCTTCCGTACTGTCATCGTGCGCGGAATCCGTATGTTCCGCGGTGACAGTCGCTTGCTCGATCAGCTGTTCCGGAATCTCGATCGGAACTCTGCGAGCGAGATGCACACGTTCTTCCAGAAGCAGCAGGTCTATCTCGATATCAACTACCCACGCGAGACGCTGAAGGTCCCCGCTATCGTCATCCTGCTCAAGTCCGAACAGGAAGCCACAGCCTACATGGGCGACAGTATGGGCTATGGACAGGTTCCGGATGCTCTGTCCTATGACGGATTTTCCGGTGAAACAGACGTGCTCGGAGGAGCTGCGTCTGTCTCGACGTTGAGTGGTGAGGGCCCGCTGCGGTTCGGTCCGCAACGAGTCCTGTCGGCGACTGCCAACACGCTCAAGATCGACAACCGAGCGTGGACGCTGGATCAGTGGCGTGTCGGTAACAACACCGTCCACATCGTCGGCGGCAAGGGCGTTGGTCAGCAGCGCGGTATCACGACCAACGGTCAAGACACGCTGATGGTGTCACCGAACTGGGCACCAGCGCTCGACAACACCTCGGTCTTCGTCATCCGCGCCGATGCCAGTGAAGTCGTCGGTGAGCCGCGTAGTGGTCTCTACCAGCGCGAGAATGCCAACGTCGTCGAACGCCTGGGTTCGATGTACGGAGTCTCGTATCAGATCCAAATCATTGGTCCCAACCCGGAGTTCACGATCTACTTGCACGCGATCGTGAAAAGCATCCTGACGATTGGCCGCCAGTATCTGGAGGGCCAAGGGATCATCGCGATGAAGCTGTCAGCGACTGACTTCGTCCCGAGACCCGAATACCAACCAGACTTCACCTACATGCGTGCGATGACCGCAGAGTTCCAGTATCCGTTCGACGTCTTTGTTCAGCCAACAGACCTCGCGCAACAGCTTCGTGTTGTGTTGGAGGCTGTGGATGATGACGGAGCCGTCGACATTCTGTACGACACTTCGGCGTGAGAGGAGTGACGATGAGCAGGAAAAGATCCGACGAACCCGAGAGTGAGACCGCTGAGGAAAGCACCCCAGCGCCTGCGACACCGCCGCCGCCTCCTCCCGCACCTGTGCCGATGTTGAGTTTCGACCGCTGGTTCGCACTGACTGGGCGCCCAGCTCATCACCGTCTCGGTCTGCTCGCGTTCATAGGGGCGCGGGCACGTGGCAAGAAGCCAAAGAGCGCCTGGGACGAACTGTTCAAGAACTACTGAATAAGGAGGCTTTCCCATGGCGCGATCAGTGACGTTCGGTGGTCAGACACTTTTTCATCCTGGTGGTCTGACTCGTGTGAGCACGGATGGCTTGACGGCCATCGGGCTCACCGCGACCGGTATCATCCAGTTGCTCGGAGAAGCCGACGGCGGCCCCCCCGGATCCAATCAGATCGTACAGATTGACGATCCTGCCCTCGGCAAGACGACGTTTACGAGCGGTCCCCTGGCTGATGCGATCAAGATCGCGTTCGCAGCGTCCGGTGACTCACGCATTCCAGGCGGAGCGTTCCGCTGCCTCTGCTACAAGACCAACAACGGTACCCAGTCAGGTACTCAGCTCCCTGGTTCCGCCAACCTGATCGCAGACACCGTGGATGTTGGGGCCACGACGACCGTGATCCCGTTGGTGTCGGGTGGTCTCACGGCGAGTGCGCACATCGGTCGGTGGCTGCTCATCAGTGGTCTCAAGCGCCGGATCACGGCCAACACCACGACCACAGTGACAGTGTCTCCTGGGTTCCCCAGCGCACCGGCGTCAACCACAGCCGTCGATATCCTCTCGTCTGAGATCATCCTGTCGTCCAGAGACTGGGGTACTCAGACCAATCAGGTCTCAGTGGAAGTGGAGCCGGGTGTCGGTTCCGGGTTTGTCGTCACGACTGCTTTTCAGAGCACCGTCAATCGCTCTGATGAAATCGGTGGTACCAGCTTCCTGAATCTGGAGTACGTCGGAGGTCCGGTATTCGATACCGGTACTGTCACCGCGGCGACAGGTGGTTCAGGCAGCACGATCACCGCCACCGTGACTCTGTCGACGTCAGCGAATGCTTGGGCGGGCATGTTGGTCAGAACCTCCACAGGGTTGCAGAGACTGATCCTGAGCAACACTGCCGACACCTCTGGTCCCTTCACTCCCACAATGACGTTGGCAGTTGGTCACGATCTGACGACCGCCGAAGCAGCGGCTCTGGTGGGAACAACGATCCAGATCATCAATGTGACGAGCGCGACCGCGTCGATCGTTGGTTCACATGGTGTGGCGACTTCGTTGACCAGCACGGTTGCGCCAACGGCAGACAATCTCTCGATCACGTTCCCAGCGGGCCAGACACTGCAGCAGCTGGTCGACTACATCAACGGGAATACCAACTACCAGGCGAGCATCCCCGATGGTGTCAACGGCGATACCATCCTGATGTCCTCGTTCGATTTCGGAACACGTAACACGACCGTTACGGTGGCTTACGACCACGAGATTGACCCGACCGACAACGGTACTTTCCGGCGCGACCTCCAGGTGCTGGTTGACTGGATCAACGATTTCTCGACGGTGGCGACGGCGGTAAAGGCAACGTCTGGAACGTCAGAGGGCGCCCAGCTGCCTGCGTTCACTGGTGGAGTCGCATCAGTGGTGCGCGACGTCGCTGTCTACTTCATCGGTGGCACACGCGGAACGTCGTCCAACACGGACTTCCAGAACGGCTTCGATGCGCTGATTCAGAAGCGCGCGAACCACACCATCCCGCTGATCTCCCAAGATCTGGTCAACGAGGGCAACGGTTCGACCGCGACGATCGCTTCAGTGGCTCAGCAGCTGCTGGCCCACGTTCAGCTCGGACGGGGTATCGCCAAGAATGAGTTGGGTGGCTACCTCGGTTTCAAGGGCAACCTGACAAGCATTCTCAGTCAGGCTGCTGCCTTGAATGACGAAGACATTCAGCTGTTTCCACAACAGATGACCTTCCTCGACTCGAACAACAACCTGACGTTGCTCCCTGAGTGGGCCATGGCGGTTGCCGCTGCGTCGATGCGTTCGGGAGCGAACGAAGTCGGCGAGCCGCTGACCTTCAAGTTCATCAAGACCACCGAGATCACGAACGACTCCTCCTGGAGCCCCACTGATCGCACCAACGTGAACCAGCTCATCCAGGGCGGTGTCATGTTTGCCGAAGAAGTCGCCAGCGGGATTCGCTTCGTCCGCGATCTCACGACCTACCTCCAGGACGATTCGATTCTCTTCACTGACGGCAACATGCGGGAAGAGGTCCGCTTCATTGCCTACGATCTCCGCCAGTCGCTCGAAGACAAGTTCACCGGAATCAAGGCCACCCCAGCCAGTGTGGCGTCGATTCGTGACTTCACGGCTGCCAAGATGGCAGCCTACCGCGCAGACAACATCATCACGGATTCTCTCGATCCGGAGACACAGACGACCATCGTACCTGGGTTCCGCCACCTGCGCGTCTTCATCGACGGCAACGTCGCCACCATCCGAGTGGAGATCTTCCCAACGGCGGGGATCGTCTTCGAACTCAATGACATCACTTTGCAGATTCCGATTCTGGCCGCTTAACAATCACACGCTTTCGCAGCTGCCGCGTCTTGCGGCTTGATCAACAAGGAGGATGAATCATGTCAGGACTCGCAGACGCGCTCAGTGGGGCACTGAGCCCAGAGGTCATTTCGGCTCTTCAGGACACGATCGACAAGGACACCTACGGACAAAGCACCGAGACGATCAGCGCCGCTGGTGCTCTGTCGGTCACCAAGAAGTTCTCGCTGTGCTCGGTCACCGGGACCACTGCCTACACGCTAGCCAACGGCACAAGCGTGGGGCAGACGAAGGTCGTGATCTGCACCGCCGGAGCCAGCACTCCCAACGCCACCGTCACGCCCGCAAGCGCACTCGGCTACACGAGCGTGTCCGCGATCGGAGCCGTAGGTGACATCGTCACCTTCGTGTGGACCGGAGCGGCCTGGGCGGTGCAGAGCCAGATCGGCTGTACGGTCTCCTAATGAGCGGCTCTCTTGATCCGTTGGGTGGCCTACTGGCACCCGAGATCCTGACTCAGTTCCAAACTCTCGTAGACAATTCGAGTCAGATCGTCGCGATCGCAGCAGTGTCAGGATCTGAGGCTGCGCTGGCTGCGCTCGTGGCTGAGAAGTCAACGGTCGATACGCTGGTGGGTCAAGAGACCTCCATCGCATCGGCTCTCACAACTGCTGCCTATACGAGCGCCAACGAGACCGTCACCTCGGGTGCCATTTCCGTCAGCAAGGGAACGACCTTCCTGTCGGTGACCGGAACCCAAGCCTACACCCTGGCGGACGGAACCTTCGCGAACCAGGTGAAGACGCTCATCTGCACCGTGGCAGCAAGTACACCTGCAGGAACGGTGACTCCTGCGAACCCGGTGGGGTTCTCGTCGGTGTCAGCCTTTGACGCCGTGGGCGACACCCTTACCCTGCAGTGGACGGGGACCAAATGGGTGGTGATCGGCAGCAACGGGGTCACGATCAACGCCTGATCGTCCTCTCAGGACAGCATGTTGACTCTCGTGACGGAGTCGGTTAGAGTTCGGACTGTCATGCACCCATAGGTGCTGGCAGCTCCGCACTCGGGACCCTCCGTCACGAGTCGTTTTTTGAAGGGATACCTGAGCCCCATTGTTGGGCTCCGACTGATGTTGACGGAGGTGGTGTGTTTCTGGTTCAAGATATCTTGAACCGAGAGGTGCTCTTGGATACTGTGTCGCTCATGCAGCGACTCGATCTCACGGGGCAGTCTTTCGGCAAATGGACCGCGCTCAGACTCGGTGTGAAGCCTTCGCACTGGGTCTGTCGGTGTGCTTGCGGTACCGAGAAAGAGGTCTTCATCGGAAGCCTCCGCAGCGGTGATTCCACACAGTGTGTTAAGTGTCAGGGTAAGCAGGTAGCGAACTTTAACCGAATTAACGGCACCAATCGCAAGCACGGGATGCATAGGAGTCCGGAGTACAAATCCTGGCGTCTGATGAAGGCCCGGTGCTACTGCACAACAGATGAGCACTACTTGGACTATGGCGCCCGTGGGATCCGCGTCTGCGACCGATGGAAGGACAGCTTCGAGAACTTCTTCGCCGACATGGGCAAGAAGCCTTCTCCCAAGCACACCATCGATCGCATCGACGTGAACGGTGACTACACCCCGATGAACTGCCGCTGGGCCACCATGCGGGAGCAGAACCGCAACAAGCAGCGCAATCTCTACGTAGAAGTCGACGGAGTCAGAATGCTGCTGCTTATCCGATGCGGCTGAAAAATTCGATGTTGACTACAACACAGTCAAGTCACGCATCAATCGTGGTTGGAATGTAATGGAGGCGCTTACCCTTGGTGGGCGCCCTTTCAAACAAAGAGGAGCAAGTTGAGATGGCAGCTCCATTCGTGTTCAGCGGTGCCAGGTCGCGTCTAAAAATTGACGGCACGGTCGTTGGGTTTGCTGGAGGCGTCTCAGGTTCTGAGTCAATCGACTACGAACCTGTGGATGTGCTCGACCTGCTCGAAGTTCGGGAGTTCGTGCCGGTGGCCTACCGCTGCACCCTGAACGCGCAGGTTTTCCGCGTGATCGGGTCATCGCTCAAGGCACTCGGGATCTTCCCCACGGAAGAGAACATCCTGACCAGCGGTGATCTGACGTGCTCAGTGGAGGACCGTCTCACCGGTGAGACCATGGCTCAGTTCGAGTCGTGCAAGTGCCAGGAGCACACCTTCGATATCACCGCCCGGGGCATCGTCTCAGAGAACGTGACGTTCGTTACGATCAGGTTACGGGACGAGTTTGAACATCCTGCAGGTGGCTGATTTCATTAAGGTTTTTGACCACAGAGTCAGTGGATAAAGACAGCGGGGTAACCATGGCGACGCCTAACAACGTGCACACGTTCCAGATCGACATTGTTGACGAGGACACGGGTACACGGTTGCAAGGCACCTTCACCACACGGCGCATGTCAATCAAAGACATCGGCGCCGTGGGGGTGAAGAAGACGCAGCTCTGCGGCGGGATGTACTGCGTCCGTGACGACAACGGTGCCCCTACTGGACAAGGCATCGATGAGGAGACTGAGTGGCTGAACGGGATGATTGCGCATCTCGAAATCTGCCTCATGCAGAAGCCGATCTGGTTCAAGCTCGAAGACATCACCAACATCGAGATCGTACGCGCGGTGTACGCGGAGGTGATGAAGTTCGAGAACTCCTACAAAAGTCGCCGACGACCAGCAGCCGATCAAGGATCTGACGGAGTACGCCCGCAAGAAGGCGTCGCTCAACCTGCGCAAGCCAACACTGGAAGTGCTCCTACGCCGGTGGTGGGTCAAAAAGTATCGTCTGCCTTGGACGCATAGTCTCGCGCAGCAGGCGACCATGCCTGAACTCCTCGTGGAGTTCTACGAGGACTACTACTCCGAACATCCCGATGAGGCGCGTCGGGTCTTTAACAAAGCGGATGGGCAGTTCTACTTCGAGGAAACGGGTGATGAGTTGCTGGACAAGTGGGAGCGCGAGCTGGAGCAAGGCTTGACGCCCGATCTGGAAGAGGGGCTCTCCCAGAGTGCCAAGGAGCGGTTGCAGAAGGAGCGCGAGAAGCGAAAGAAATCACCAGTGCCGCAGCAGTCGAAAGCACCAGTGCCACCTTCGGATCCTCGTCTCGCGAGCAAGTACGCAGCTCACGGGAGCCGCGAAGAGCAGGAGCTGCTGCGGAAGAAGCTACTAGGCAGCGGGATTCCTAGCACTGATTGGGTCGACATCTTGGGGCGTGAGTAGTCATGGCCGCTGAAGCAAAGTTCAACGTCAAATGGACCTCAGACATCAAGGAGCTGAGGCGGAGCTTTGCCGAAGTCGACAAGCTGAACAAGAAGCACGACAAGGGTCGTGACTCGGTTCGGAAGAAGGAGACAGCCGCTCACAAGGAAGAGCTGAAGCGCACCCGCGACCTGGTGAAGTTCAAGGACGACGCGAACAAGAAAGAGCTGAAGCACCACGAAAGACAGCTGAAGCACCATCACCGCCTCGCTGCCCTGGAGAAGCGCCACCACAGCACGATGGCGCGCTCCAAAGACAAGGAGCGCAGAGACGACGAGGAACACGAGAAGAAGGAAGCCAAGAAGGGCTTCGGTCAGAAGCTAGGGCGATTCGCGCTCGGCGCCGTCGGGTTCGGAGTCGGCTCCATCGTCGGTATGTTGGTGGGAGCTGCGTTCAAGGGCTTCGAGACGTATCTGGGCGTCCAGAAGTCCCTAGGCGGGATGATCGGTGTTGGGTTTCGTGGCGGCGCCATGCGCAACGCAGGTGCGGCTGGAGGCGCCCGCTACGGCTACAACGTCGCCGAAGCGGCGAGCATGGCCCCCGCAGCCGCCAGGGCTACGGGCCAAGCCACTCCAGCAGCGGTACGGGCGCTGATGGCTGGAACCCGCGCCACGGGCATGGAAGGTGGCGAGGTAGCGGACATCTTCGCAGCCATCCGCCAGGGAGGCACCTCGTTCGCGCCCCAGACTGCAGGGCGAGGCAAGCGGAAAGAGGTCTTCAATCTCGGGGTCCGGGAGTTCGAGAAGATCCAAGCCGGCGCCATGTTCTCGGGTCTGGAGAAGGCGCGGTTTCCTGAGTTCGCACAGGGAATCGCCTCCATGATCCGCCGCGCTGGATCGACCGCCGCCGGTGTTGTTGATGCAGCCGGCTACGCCAAGCTGGCAGCCCTGTTCGGGAAGATCGGTGGCGAAGGCTTCAAGGGTCAGCGGGGCATGGAAAAGCTGGCTCGCTTCGAGCAGGGAATCATCAATCCGGGAGGTGGCGACGAAGGCGAAGCCGTCATCATGCAGGCGCTGGGGTTCGGCCGGCCTGGTACCGGTGTTGGATTCCTTCAGGCCAAGAGGCGCCAGGAACGCGGGCTCCGCGGTCCCGAAGGTGTGCAGACCTTCAAGGACGTGATGGGCTACATCAACCAGTACGCAGGCGGCAACAGAGATGAGCGCGCGTACATGGGCAAGCAACTCGGTCTCGCGGGCTCCATGGAGGACATGGATGCTCTCCAGAAGATCTACGAAGAGACCAAGGACGATAAGGAGATCCAGCAGAAGCTCGAAGAACAGATGAAGAAGACTGCGCCACTCGAACAGCAGGGCTACGAGGCCATGAAGGAGTCGCGCACAGAACTGGGTCGCATAGCATCGAAGTTCGACGAGTCGGCGAAGCGTGGTGCCGAAGCCTCTGGCTTCCTGGAGAAGATCGAGGATTGGCAGGACGAGTTCGTCAACTTCATGTTCAAGCAGATTCCTCTGCTGGTGAAGGATATCGAGTATCTGGCAGGCGCGTTCAAGGACCTGTGGAACGACTTCAAGATCGGCATCAACCTGTTGGTTCAGGCGATTCCGGGTTTGGGTAAGAAAAAGATCTTCGACGTCGATATGCCGGCTGCTGCCAAAGCAGAGGCCCAAGAGCAGTTCAAAAAGCGATTCGAGAACAAGTTCGGCACCCAGCTCCCCTATGAGATGGGCGTCGCGCTCACGCCGGAACAAGAGCGGCGTCGCGATATCCTTTCGGCCCGGGCCGCCGGCATGGGCAAGCAGTATGGCGATGACTTCGGCGAGAAGTTCTTTCAGTGGGGGATGGACAAGGACGTCGACACCATCCGGGACACCAAGCAGCTGCCCCAGGAGCTGAAGGACATGATGGCTGCGCGGGCCAAGGCTGCAGCCAAAGCTCCGCCGTCCTCGCTGGAAGAAGCTGCCTCACGCGCAGCCGTCGAGACTGCCGGTCACACGAAAGAGATGAACGAGCGGCAGCGGCGCATCGAACAGAAACAGAAGCATGGTCACCACGTCCCCGCAGATCCTGGAACCTCGCCGCGACCAGGAACACCCACCGCGCCTGGATCGGCAGGGCGTGCTGATTCAACGGATCACTGATGCCGATCACGACTCAGCAGGATGCCAAGACCACCCGGATGCACACCCGGGTGTTGGTGCGTGTCGATTCCCATACGCGCGGAACGAGTGTGTTGGATTCTCAGACTATCGATCTGTCCGCTGATACCATCTCGCTCTCGACGTCGAAGAACACCAAGGCGCTGGGCAAGTTTCAGATTCAGCTCGTCCCGCGTCGCAACTACCTGAACCTGATCTTCCCTGACGACGTTGTGAACATCTACGTCGATCCAGGAGATGGGCAGCGCGGGTTCGTGCGCGTGCTCATGGGCTACGTGGATCGCGTCGAGCGCCAAGAGAGCGTCGACGACAACGGAGCCATGCAGACCCGCTACGTCGTGATCGGCTCCGACTTCCAGAAGGCCATCGACAAGACGTTCATCTACTTCAACGAGTACATGCGCACCCAGCTCGACGAGCGGTTCCTGCGCACGACCTCTGGTCCTGGCCGCCCCAACCAAGGCAACTTCAGCGGCACAGCACTTCGGCAAGCTGGGCTCACTATGGCGGGAACGCCGGCTGACTTCGTCGAGAACTTCCTGCGCATCCTGCTGGGCTTCCAACAGCAGTGGGTGCTACCCGAGACCTATACCCGTACCCAGTCGAACATCCAGAACGTGCGTGTGCGGGCTGTTCAGCGGGCCAAGGCACGCCTGCCTACGACGGTCGTTCAGCAGATTGCCCAGCTCGGCTTCAATCCCACCGATCTCGACAAGACCATCAACGACCTCATCGACCAGATCAATCAACAGGTCTCGGCGACGGGAGAGTCCGGAGATCTCCTAGCGATCGACGACAAGCGCAGTGCTGCTCTCAGTCTGAGAGGAAACGCTGATCTCTTGGCTTTCCAGACTCTGGTCCAGTCAGTCAGCGACCCGTCGCTGCCGATCGGAATCCACGACCTCCTCAGCCTCGACTTCATCGAGGCATTGGCCATCGATGGGTTCAACTTCAATGAGGCGACCCCACAGGCCAACAACCAGACGCTGTCTCAGTTCCTGTACGGCCACTCGAACGAGCTGGTCAACGAGCTGATCTTCGATCTCCGACCGGTTGGACAGAAGGATGGGCTCAACCACGGTCCCTACTCGACGGCGCCTGATGAGATCGGCATGAACGTCTATGGGACGACTGACTTTCCGGCGACAGTTGCAGCTGTCCAGTACGTCCCCGCAGTGGTCTTCCGTGAGTACCCCTACTCAGTGATTGAGTCACTGGACCTGAGCAGCCTGGTGGTCACCGCCAGTGGTTCGACACCGAACGCTGACAGTCCTCCTGTGAACGCAGGGGTCATCATGTTTGGTCCTGTCTTCGCAGTCTCACCCAACGTTCCCGGCCGACACATCTACACCTATCCCGAGTCCATCGCACCCCAACCATCCCAGTACAACGCGAATGCCACTCCGGTCAAACACATCGACTGTGTAGTCATCCACAACACTGACGTGCAGGCGTCTGCGCTGGGGCGCAGTGACGATGACATCATCAACGCCTTTCACCTCTACGCTAGCTCGCCAATACCAGCGGATGCCTATCGCGATCTGCTGTCGAACTTCAACCCGATCGTCAACCAGATCAGCATCAGCCGGCACGGATTCCGGCTCAAGGAACAGTCGACCGAGTTCGCCAACTACGGTGATTTCCCGCAAGGCGGCCAGAAGGGGAATCACTTCCCGCGCAAGAACCTCATCCGGTGGACCATGCTCATGGACCACTGGTTCGTCCACAACCCGGAGTATCTGACCGGAACGATCACTGTGCGGGGTATGCCTGAGATTCGCGTGGGCTACCGCCTCGACTGGTACGAGCGGAATGAGAGCTACTACGTCGAGTCTGTTCACCATCAGTGGACCTATCCGGGTCCACTGATTACGACGATCGAAGTGTCGCGCGGGCAGCGCAACGATCCGTTCCCAGCCTACATTCCGCCTACCTTCTTGAACAACCAAGACAACACCCTCAGTGTGGCGGCTGGAAACCGAACCCGGGATGGTCGCCTCGCCCAGTATTTTGTCGTGAAAGATACCAGGGCAACCGTCGGAGCCATTGACCGTCACCAGGATGACATCATTCAGCTGGGCTACAACAGTGTGGACCAGCCCTTCTACCTTCGCCGAAGAGGCAACTACGTTCCAGCTTTTGTGGATCAGGAGAATACCTGATGCCCAGTCGATCAGGAACAGTCACGCAAGGGGCTCTCCGCTTCCAGCGTGAAGACTACGGCCACCAGCACATTCACTATCCCGTGCTCGGGATCGTCCTGGCCGTCTATGCGTCTGACGAGACGACGAATCGCTCTCAGAACGCTGCCCATGATGGGCGTGGCTCACAGATCGAAGCCCGCGTGCTGGTCTTGAACGATGGCAGTGACAGCCCGTGGATCTTGGGCAACGTGGTCGTGCTCCCGCGGGGCAGCACCGGTTACGACAACTACAGCGAAGAGCTGCCCAAGGGAGTCAGCGGAGCGATCGACGAAGCCCAGATCACCAACAGCATGCAAGACGTCTCCAAGACAAAGCTCGACGGAGACTTCTGTGTGGCACTTGGCACTAAAATATTAGGGGCTGATCTTGTTTGGAGGTCAGCCGAGCAGCTCAAGGTGGGTGAGGAATTGATTGGTTTTGATGAAAGCCTCTCACAAAAAACAGCTTTCAGATCATCGATCGTACAGGCTACGAAGATTATTGAAAAGCCGTGTCTACGAATTAAAACCGAAAAAGGTGATCTCATTTGTAGTCGAGATCACATGTGGGTTGCTAGACGTCCTTACGGCAATATCGAATACCAGGCTGGCGTACGTCAATGGTTGACTGCTGAGACACTGCAGGTTGGTGATTACTTATCTTATGCTATCGAGCCTTGGGAAGTAGATACGACATACGATGCTGGATATCTGGCTGGCTTTTTTGATGGTGAAGGTTGGGTTGGTGGTTTGCCATTCCGTAGTGGTGTGGGATTTGGGCAGAATCCCGGAGTAGTCCTAGAGCATGTACTTGAGCTGCTGCGTGAGCGTAACTTCGTGTGGGGAAGTGGTCAGGTCAGTCGTCGTGTGCCTAACTCAAAATGTCTCCGATACAAACTGACTGGGCCTGGACGCCCGAGTCTCAGACTTCTTGGGTCTATTAGACCAAAACGTTTATTGTTGCGTGGACGTGAATTATGGAATGGCGCAGTTGTTCACGGCAAGAAGAGTGAACGAGTACCCATTCTTAGCATTCAAGACGTTGGCATTCAGAAAGTAGTCGCACTACAGACGTCTACACACACCTTTATAGCTAATGGGTTTCTTTCACACAACTGCGTTGTGTCATTCATCGGCGGACGGATCAACCAACCCTTCATGCTGGCGTGGTGGCCCCACCCTGCGAACTCAGCGGATCCGGCCACCGCGGGAGTAGCTGGCACCCTTCAGCAAGGACGCCGATCGGTCAAGCGCTTCCAGGGAACTCGGCTTGCGATCACCTCCAAGGGCACCGTCCTCGTCGACACCAGCGAAGCGAACCAGCCGCTCAAGCAGGGGCAGCGTCAGGCTATCCAGGACGGTGGGGACATCCGTGTCACGGTCAAGGATACCCGCCAGCTGGAGTTCAACTGGAACCCGTCAGTCTATGGGGACCCTGCTGAACCGGACTTCCTGTGGGATCAGAATCCGCCTGTCCAGCAGCAGCGGAGCACGACCAACACCGTCTGCCGCTTCACCAAGGACGAGATCGACCTGATAGCCGGCGCGGTCGTGAAGATCATCGCCCAGACGGGCGACGTCACCATTCAGGCACCGTCAGGCAAGCTCTCCGCCACTGCAGGAAGCTCAGCGACGCTCTCCGGATCGGACGTCAGCGTAACGGCCAACTCAGGCGAGGTCACGGTCAGCAGCCCAGTCGAAATCCTTCTCAAGGCGCTCACCGTCGAGATCGGCAATACCGGTCTGACACCGCCTGTGAATGGCGTGGTGATCGGCTCAGGAATCGATGCCTTTACCGGCGTTCCGTACTTCGCACTCGGCAACGCTTCATTCACGGTGATGGCCAACAAGTAATCCATGTCGGTCGCAGGCGACATACTCGGACTGGCGATCAAGTCCGCCATTGACGTCGCTGTAGCGGGGGCGTCTGGTGGCGTGGATCGGAACAAGATCTTCAAGGGGATGGGCAACGCCATCGTCGATACCTACGCACCGGCGAAGCTCGAAACCTCTGACGGTATCGTCCTCACCATTGGTCTGATTCCTGATGGTATGGTCCTCACCCGGTTCGGGACAACAATCATCGGCACCCCTGGTGGTGGGGGCGGCGGTGGTACGCCGACTGGACCAGCGAGCGGCGATCTCGGTGGAACATACCCGAGTCCGACTGTCGTAGCGCTCCACGAGACGGGAGGTCCGACACAGCTCACCTACGGCGCGATCCCAGATACCACCTTCTTCCAGCGATCCGGAACGACGGTGGTGGGAACAGGGTTCGGGACGACCGCGGGTACCATCTGTCAAGGAAACGACTCACGACTATCGGATGCGCGCACGCCCACCGGTTCGGCGAGCGGAGATCTGGGTGGCACGTACCCCAGTCCTACCGTAACAGCGATCCACACTGGGGCTACCCAGCTCACGATCTCCACCATCACCGATGGCCAGATCCTCAAGCGGTCGGGAACAACGATCGTGAGTGTGGCCTACTCGCCTCTTACGACCAAAGGTGATCTGTACACGTTCTCGACTGTCGAGGCACGACTGGCTGTTGGTTCAGACGGTCAGGTGCTCACGGCTGACAGCACACAGACCACAGGCGTCAAGTGGGTGACACCGACGACGGGAACCGTTACCGGTACAGGTGTAGCGAATGAAATGGCGTACTGGAGTGGAACCTCAGCCTTAACGGGTGACACTGGTTTCACTGTTTTTCTTTCTGGATCGTTTCGCACCTTCACGGCGGGATCTGGTGCCACTCAGCAGGCGAATGTTGACATCAACGGACCGGCTGGATCTGGTGTCTACAACGGGTTCCGTGTTCGCACTGCCAGCACTGAAAAGTGGTACTTCGGTCGTGATGGTACGCGGAATACAGACGATTGGATCCTGCGCGCCAGCGGTGCGACGGATGTCATTCGGGTGATCAACGCGAGCGCTGTCGCGAACACTATTTGGGTGGAGGCAGGAGACGTTGGTATTCAAACGGGAGCGACCCCTACTGCTAGTCTAGAAGTCGTCACCAGTACAGGCGGCTTCAGTGGCGGCTATGTTGCCAAATTTCGTAGCACAGGCAGCAACAGCGCCCGGATCTCACTCGATGGCTCTGTGAGCTTTCAGAGCGCATGGGATCTGGCGGAGAACGCTGTCGTCAAGTGGCAGTTCGGTCGCCAATCCAACAACAACTTCTTCATGTACGACGCCGTTCGTGCGGCGGACGTGATGGAAGTAGTCGCCAACGGAGACATGGCGCTGATGCCCGTCTCGGGGCGGGTGGTGGTCGGCGCAGCTACGTCCTCTGGAACCTCAGTCTTCGAGATCCAGACACCCTCTGCAGGTACCAAGAGACTCCTCAATCTCTACGCACCGAATGCGGTTGGTAACAATCAGGAACTGGCCTACGTTGTTGGAGGTGTTGATGCAGTAAAGCTGGCATCTGTTTACGATGCTTCTGGTCACGTGGGACTCGCGTTCTCGACGTACAACTTCGGCCTCTCAGAGAGGATGCGAATTCAGTACGACGGCAAGATTGGTATCGGCTCAACTGGTCCACAGAACGACCTCGAAATCATAGACAACTCAGCAGGAGCAGCAGCTCCTTGTGTATCTCTGTGTTCCACCGATACCACGGGTGGTTTCATGGGGTATCAGTTCGCCTCGACGAACACGACTTTCAAGGGAGGCATCTTCCGGAACAAGACGAACGACCAGATCGCGATCTTCGATCCATCGGCCACGCGGATATTGATCTCGGGTGTCAATGGGCTCGTTGGAATCGGAGCGCCGACAACGCCTGCAGCGCAGCTAGATGTGAAGGTGAATGATACGTCAGACTTCGCGAGTGGCCTGAGTGTGTTCAGTCCCTCTTTCATCAACACGAACCACCTGTGCTTCAATCTAGGAAAGGCAGGAGCTACAGGCCAGGCGGCGCAGCTCATCTATCGCCACCTCGCAGACAACAACGTGGGTAACTGGTTGTCTGTGTCCTTCTGGAGTGTGGGCTCCGTTGTTCACGTGACCGAAGGAGGGAGCGTCGCTCTGGGAGGGTATCTTGACGATACTGCGAGCGACGGTGTTACCGCGGCAGGAGGTGGTGTTCCTCCCTTCGTCGCGACTTCCACCGGCGTTGGAATTGGGAACAAGGCGCCTGGGTCTACTACGTTCACGTTGGGAGATGCGTGGAACATCGTCGTAGGCACCTCTACCGGTACCAAGATCGGTACCGCTACGAGCCAGAAACTTGGGTTCTTCAACGCCACCCCTGTTGTGCAGCAGACACGTGGCGCCACCCTTACCAACAACGTGACGTCTGGTGGAACCACAGACCAGGTCGATGACTTTACCGACCTCACAACCTATGCGACGGACGCGCCTACGATTCGCAATGACATCTATCAACTGGCGCGTGCTCTCCGGCAGCACGACGTTGCGCTGAGAGCACTTGGATTGCTCAGTTAGGAGAAGGACGTAATGAAGAAAGTGTCGATTCCGTTGTCCCTTACCACTGCCGACAAGGCGGCCTTGAACTTCGTCCTGAACGTTGTGCGACGCTGCCAAGACTGTCGAATCCAACTCCTCTCATCGGAGTCACCGCAGCACATCCGCCGGCACTGTGACGTGTTGGATGGGTTGGGGCTCAACCTTTTCGAGGACATGCCTCGTGACGAGATAGCCCGCATGATTCGTGAGGGGCTCAATGCGGATGCACCGAAGACCGAACATGCTTTGGAGTTCGAGGCAGCTCGCTACCTGCTCGGTGTGCTGGAGAGGCGGGTCCGCTATTCAGACCTGTCGTGGCTGTTGGAGCCCATCACGATCGGACTCAAGCGCACGCTGGACGTGTCGTTCTTTGCTGAAGACTACGCGCGGATGCCAAGCAAGACACTCATCCTGACTGAGGATGAGCGCAAGTACTTGTTGGCCATCTTCCAGACTCCGAATCAGTGTCTGGGTTGCCAGATCATCCAAGACGGACCGGCGACGCTCACAGAGCTACAACATCGGTCGCGGGCGTTCCGTATCCTGCGCCTGGCCGATCTTCTGACGAACAACACCACGGAGCCGGTTGGTGACGAGTTCACCCTGGAGGACGCCGTCCTTCAGTCACTCAAGGAGTTGGTCAACTCGCGCTCGTTGTTCCAGGGCAACATCCACAAAGCGGTCCGCGTCCTCGACAAGATCGAGAATGCCAAACCCCGCGAGGTGCTCAAAGCAGTCACAGGTGAGTGATGGCTAGTAGCAACACCCTCTCCAATCCTGATCCACGCAACTGGCGGATCTCGTCTCGCAGTGACAGTGCGGGGCTCTATGCCCTTGCTCTGCTCGATACGAAGTTCACAGCCTTGAATGGTGCGCCAGGGAGCACGCTGGCTCAGGCGGCAACTAAGGGTCCGAACGCTATCGAGTTCGTGTTCAACATGAACCCCAAGACGCTGGATCTTGATGAGCCAGCGTCGATGACCATCACCCCCACCCAGGATGGTGGTCAGTTCGTCGAGCACCAGGGTTCGGTCTACAAGACCATCACCATCACAGGCACCACCGGGTTACGTCCGAACCGCAGCCAACAGAACTCACTGATTCCCATCCTGGGGGTGCCGAACCCGTTTGCCGTGACCCCGATCGAGCCCACGACGCTGCTCCCACCCGGAGAGAGCAGCGGTTTTCAGGACTTCATCGATCTCCGCAACCTCTTTCGCAGGTACTTCGACTTCAAGGCTGACCCGGCCATCTCGTCGTCGATCATCATGGTCTGGCAGAACGGGAAGGAGGGGGAATTCTACCTGGTGGAGCCCGTCTCGTTCAAGACCAAGCGAGACGCTTCCAACCCCGTCACCTTCGCTTACGAGATCCAGCTGCGCACCATCAGCAAGGTGACCTTCTTGCTGGAGCGCCGACCTGACTCCAGGATTCAACGGAACGCTCTCCAGCAGGTGACTGGGACGCTCGCTCAGATCGTACGTGAGCTTTCAGCGGCGCTGAACACGGTCAACAGCTTGGTCGACCGCACGATCGGAGTGGCACAAGCGACGATCAACGAAGTGACAGCACCCGCGCGGGCGCTGCTCGATGGGTTGACGGGCGTGCTGGCGACGACAGCTCAGGGGCTGGCGATTCCGAGAAACTCCGTCGCCTTGTTGGCCAACTCCGCCATCGGTCTGATGGAGTCACTGGCATCGTTCCAGAACCAGGTAAACGCGTACACCCAGCAAGGCATCAGCACCCAATGGGCACTCGTGCGGGAAGCCGCCAAGCGCATTCAGCGCGCGAGCACCCGGGTGACCTCGCAAGACAAGCTCTTCTCACCATCCATCGGTCAGCAGTTCGATACCCGAGCTTCGGCCTATCGGAACACCGACAACGATGGACGGCCACCGCTGACAGGCGGCAGTCCCACCGATCTGCAGAATGTGACCGCCGGCAACGGCACTGCATTGGCCACCATCAACGGTGGCGACAACATCTACACCATCTCTCAGCGCCTGCTCGGGGATCAGGCGCGCTGGAAAGAGCTGGTCATCACCAACAACCTCAAGCAGCCGTACATCGACCCCACCGGCGACGGTGTCAACGTGCTTCGACCAGGGGACACGATTCTGTTCCCGACCAGCGGGGGCGAGACGCTCTCGGGGGTGTCTCCGACCAAGGTGGCGCAGCAGTCAGACCTGACGACTCGACTGGGGCTCGATCTCCGGCTGCGCGCTGAGCAGGGGGCGGGCGGACTCCCGATCTATGACATCGGGGGCAATCCCCAGGGAGATCTCGATCAGATCGAAGGGCTCGACAACCTCTCGCAAGCGATCGTGATCAAGTTCTCGACGGAGCAGGGCACCCTCCCTACCCACCCAAACTTTGGTGTTCAGGCCCCGATCGGCAGGAAAGTTCTTCTTCGCAGCCTAGTAGGCTTCCAGCTCAACACGCGCGCGTCCCTACTCGGTGATACTAGGATCAGCGATGTGCGGGCGCTGTCATTTCAGTCTGAAGGGAACGTGTTGACGGTGGCAGCGACGCTTGACATCGCTGACTCCGATCAGACCGTTACTGTCGCCTTCGACACCCGGCGGTAATCATCATGAGCTTTACCCCCAGAACCTACGACTCAGAGTATCAAGCCGGGGCTACCATACGTAGCCTGGCGGCGAAGTATCAGCTCAGTCAATACTGGATCCGGAAAGGAATCAGTGAACCCCGGCCCCAGGGTAATCGTCGACACCATTTCGTCGATGAACATGTCTTTGACTGCGTGACCGACGTATCTGCCTACTGGGCTGGGTTCTTGTTAGCTGATGGCTGCTTGTTGGATAGCTACCGTGGACAGGTGGTTGTCAGCGTGACCAGTGCAGACCGGGAGCACGTCGGTAAATTCCGGGTGTTCGTGAAGGGTACGTACCCCCTTACCAAGCATGGACGAAGCTGGCAACTCAAGTTTCCGTCTGACTGGATGGCAGCAAAGCTTGCCAGCTATGGTGTGGTTCCTCGTAAGAGTGGTCAGGAAGCGGCGTCTCCCATTCTTCAAGAGAATCGTCATTTTTGGCGTGGAGTCATCGACGGTGACGGTTGTTTGACTACGAAGAAAGACAAGATCCGCGGTTACCTATATCCGAATATTACGCTGTGTGGGTCACGCCGACTGTGTGAGCAGTTCAAGGTTTTTATTCACACTGATGTGAGTGTTACTAAGTACAAGAGGGTGAACTGTCATCGTATAACGATCAGCCGAAGCACTGAAGCTGTTCACGTAGCAAGACTCCTATATGCGAAAGCTTCTGTTGCGCTCGAACGAAAAGCTGCCATCGCACAAACATGGTTCAAGGAGATTGTGTAATGGCGTTTACACCGCGAACGTTCGAAGAAGTGAGAGACGACATGATCGCGTATGTCCGGATGCAGACTGAGCTGACCGACTTCGAAGTCGGCTCAGTCATCCGGACCATCATCGAAGCAGCTGCTCTGGAGGATGACGAGCAGTACTTCCAGATGGTCATGTTGCTGGATGCCTTCCGCCTGACATCGGCTGCGGGGCAGGATCTTGATGACCGCGTTGCGGAGTACAACATCATCCGCCTCCAGCCTCAGGCCGCATCCGGAACGGTGCTGATCGAAAATGGCAATCTCGTCACGTCCGATCTGGTCTTCAGCGTACCAAGCAGCGCGACCTCAGCGTTCATCGAGAACTCCAGCGCCTTCCCCACGAGCGGTTTCCCCTACGTCGTTCGGATCGGTGAGGGTACCACGGCAGTTGAGGACATCGACGTCAGTGCCAACAACACCGGCACAGGTCAGCTTACGTTTTCCAGTCCGCTGGTGAACGCCCACGGCATCGCTGAGCGTGTTTCGTTGGTCTCCGGTAGTGACATCACGCTTCAGCCGGGCATCCGGGTGCAAGTACCCGCGACGTCGACGACCGCCTCCATCATCTTCGACACCACTGAAACCGGCACCATCGTCGCGGGCAACTTTCAGTCGACACCCATCCGTGCTCTGGCAGAGATTCCGGGCTCTGATGGAAACATCGGAACGAGCAAGATCACTCAGTTCGTCAGTAGCCTGCCCTTCAATGGTGCGCTGGTCACCAACATCACCAACTTCGCTGGTGGCCGCGACCTCGAAAGCGATGACGAGCTTCGCGACCGTGCGCGTGCCCAGATTCAGTCCCTGTCGCGAGGAACTGTTCTGAGCCTGCAGCAGGGCGTTCTTGGTGTTGAGGATACGGTCACTGGCCAGCGGGTCACCACTGCCAACATCCTGGAGGACTTCGTAGCTGATGAGGTGATCGTCTATATCGACGACGGAACCGGCTTCACACCCGACCAAGTCGACCTTGCTCGGACCACGTTGGCGTCGCCGGTAACAACTCCCACCAGCAGTCTGTCTCTCACAGACGTGTCTCAGTTCGTCACCCAGGGCATTCTGATCATCGAGCCGGAGAACACGGCCAACATGGAGGTGCTTCCCTTCAGCGCGGTGAACTTCACAACGAACACGGTGACCCTTTCAAGCCCCACCGTGAACAGCCATCTGGCGGGTGTGGAAGTCGCTGTGGTGGACGCCATGACTCTCGACGCTGAGAGCGGGGAGCGCTTCTTCACATTGAGCAACTACCCCATCATTCGCTCATCGTTTCGTCTGTGGGTACAGCCGCCCAGCCTGGCACCGGTGCTGAAGCAGGAGAACATCGACTACTTCCTGAATCGGGGAACGGGAGAGATCGAGTTCATCAGCTTCGGAGTGGCCGCGGGCTCTGCCGTGTTCGCGAACTACTCCTACTACACAGCGCTGATGTTCGATGCTCAGAAAGTCATCAATGGCGATCCGTCTGACCCGACGGACTTCCCTGGGCTACGACCGGCAGGCGTCAGAGTCATTGTCGACGTTCCGGTCATCAGACGCATAACCGTCAGACTCTCCATCACGGCCAAGCCAGGATTCCAGGAGGTGGACCTAGCGCCCACGGTCCAAGAAGCGATCGAAGCCTACATCAATGGGCTGGGGATCGGTGGCGATGTCATCCGAGCGGAGATCATCCGGCGTGCCATGTCCGTAACCGGTGTCGCCGACACCATTGTGACCATCCCGACGTCCAACGTGATCGTCCTGGAGAACGAGCTGCCCCGTCCGAATGACATCTCCGGGGCCAGCTTGGTGACGGTGAACTAGCTCATGGCTTGTCGCGACAAGACCCAGAGCGCGATCCAAGAGACGCGCGATCAGCTGTTCTTGGATACCGCAGACGGCGTGCACCTCAACGTCGTCACCTCCAACCTCGGTCTTGATCGGCCGTTCGAGGGCATCGAGGACGATGAGTGGCGGGCGCTGGCAAAGCAGGTAGGGCTGTCCTTCAAAGAAGTCCGGAACATCTTCTACCGGCTCCTTGAGATCTGTGTGGGACCGCAAAAGACCCGCGTGGCCTACCTGGCGGGAGCTTCGGCCATCGGTGACGACGTCGTGGTCCTCACCGATGCCAGCCCGTTGGTCCAGGTGGGTACGCTCGTGTTCGATCCGGGTCTACCCACGGAAGAGACGGTCGACTTCTGCTTCCGTGACCTCGCCAGCAACAAGGTGTTTCTCAGTGACTCACTGACGATTGCTCACAGCCCTGTTGCCACTGCCCTAAACTATCTCGCGGCGGATACTGCTGCCGGGGCCACCTCGCTGGTTCTACGATCCACGGCGCTCTTTCCGACGAGCGGCTTCCCGTACGCAGCTCTCATCGATCAGGGTCTGCCCACTGAGGAAGTCGTGCGGGTGACAGCAAACAACACCGGCACCAACACACTGACGCTTTTCGCGGCCACCACTCAAGATCATGTCGGAGCTAGGCCACTTGGCTTCGTCGTCCGACCGATCACACTCGCTACGGTGGTCGGCGGCGTCTTTCTGCTTTTTGGCGCCAGCCAGACTCGTGTCTTCCCCGCCACCGGATTCGTTCGGATCAACGCGGGTGCTGTCAACGAAGAGGTGATTCAGTTCATCGCCAACGATCCATCGACAGGTGTGCTCAGTCTGAAGACGCCGCTGAAGCACACACACGCGTCGTCGCCTGCAGAGTACGTCGAGCTGGTAACTCCGGGCTCTGTGGTGCAGACGGTGTCTGTACTTCAGAAGGGTGTGCCTTGGGAGGTTCTTGAGAGTCAACCCCACAGCGTCAAGATCTGTCTGCCGCCCCAGACGCTCATTCGTCGCCTGGTAGACGCGTCCTATATCCACGCAGCTTCAGCCCCCGCTTTCTCGACGGCAGTGATCGTTCCTACGTCACCCACGGATACGACGATCACAGTCGACGACGTCAGTGGTCTTCCGTTCCCGACGGGTACCATCATCGTAGGGGGCACGACAACCATCCAGTATCTGACCTACGACTCCAGTACATCGATCGTCACGTTGGCGGAAGCCATTGGTTCGAGTTTCCCGATCGGCGCCACGGTCGTATTGGACCCGCAGCCATACAGTGGGACCGATCTCGAAGAGGGCAACCTACGCACCTCTGGTGGAACGATCAACACGGCACCAGAGTGGTCAGGGCCCTACCTCTATGACGTCCTCCAGAATGCGCCGTCTTTGGTTCGCACGACGCTGGCGCGTTCGGGGGGAGCGATCGTAGCGATTCCTCCTCCCACACGCGTGGTCGTCTCCCAGACGGTTGGGCGAACCTGCCTGGAAGTCGACGACGCCTATCAGTGGCCAACACCGAGCTACCCTGTCCGCATCGGACGTGACACTGGATTCCAGGAGGACATGACCCTCTTGGCGGTCAACCTCCGTATCAACGGACAGTCGACGCTGAACACAGGCGCCAGCATCGGTGATTTCTCGATCACCTTGGTCGACTCCACTGCGTTCCCGGACTCGTCAGACAGCATCCACGATGCTGGCTATCAAGTCATTATTGATCAAGGTGGTTCCCATCAAGAGGTTGTCCTCGTCAAGGACAACACGGACGCTGCACCCGGCACACTGACGCTCGTCTCAACGACACCCCTGACCAAGAACCACAGTAGCGGCGAAACGGTTCAACTGTTGAATGATGTATTGACCTTCGATCCGTTGACCCAACCACACACGGGCGACTCCATCAACCCGTCGCGGTTTGGGCACCCAGTCGAGAAGCTGACTTCGTCACTGCTGACCGCAAGTACTACAGGGTTTCCGAGTGCGGGATCGCTGTGGCTGAACTTCGGTACCAACCGCCTCAGCGTTCGCAAGAAGATCACAGTCGTGGTTTCCTCCACAGTACTGCAGTTCGATGACAGCTCCGTTTTCCCCACTGGTAATTTTGCCTATCCGGTGTTGGTAGGCGAAGGGTTGATCACTCAAGAGTGGGCCCACGTCAGCGCGAACAACACCACACTCAATCAGTTGACGTTGAGCGCACCGCTGGTGGGAACCTTCGCCGCAGGTGACTACGTTGCTCTGCGTGCAGGAGCCCCCACGGTCCTCTCGTATACCACACACGACAGCACGACGTTCACGCTGGAGGAGCCGACGATCCTCGATACCGCCTACACCGTGGGCGAGTCTGTCATCTGGAGTCCTGGCAGCAGCCTCCCGGGCTCCACGGGGACGGACTATCCGTTCCGTATGCCGTCCTCACCGATCCAGTGCTTCATGGGGCTGATCGATCTGATTCGTGCGGCAGGCGTGCAGGTGACTGTCCTGGATTCGTGCCTCCAGATTGAGCCTGGCGCAGCCGCACCTCCTCCACCAGCTCCGGTGTACTTGCTTGGTTCGTGGGCGGCTGGTGCCTCATTCGGAGGTAATACGACTGAAACCGAAATCGGGATGAGCCGTGCTTTTGATTTCGATACGATCTTGGCTGCTGGAGCTACGACCTTCACAGCTCGCCTGACCGGCAACGTGGCAACGGCTGGAGCCGGAACCGTATGGCGGTTACGTTACGTGACTGATTTGAGTTTGCCGCTTTCATCCAGTCCCGTAGGAGCGACCTTCAATTTGACAACGACGGGACTGTTCTCACTGAGTGTGACCCTGACACCTCCGTCCGGGGTTCTTGGACTGCTTTTGACCTTCCAAGACAACAGCTCAGCTACCTCAGTGACTGAGGCAGTGTTGCTGATCGAGGTGCAGTGATGGATACGATGGCGTTTGAACTGTTTCGCCTATCGAACAACCAATGGAACGCAACCGCTGGTCCGGAAGACCTAGGAAACGCCTACGAAGGCTACTGGGTTGACTTCGACAAGTTGCCCGCACAGTTCGTTGTGCTATTCGCTGGCAACTGTGGCAATGGTGCGCAGTCGGGAAGAATCAGATTGAGGATCGGTGGTACCTACAACACGGTAGATGGCACCGTCACCCTAGATCAGACGTACAGTACGAGTGGTGGGTTCCAGTTTTTCGCCGTCAGTCAGACCATCACCAACATCTGGACCGGTATACAGCTCGTAAAGCTCACCGGTCAGACGGCGTTCGCGCAGCGACCCAGTCTGTTCATTTATCCAGTGGGAGGAACCGTAAGACCAGGGAAGCCAGCTCTCCTCCTGAGTTTCAATGGAACACTGCCGAGTGCGTTGTCCACGACTCTTACACCAACCTACATAGCTGGAATCATTGTAGACGAAGCCGTGATCGGTACGCCTCGACGCTTGCGCATCGGCGGCGTCATCACAGGTCCAGGATCAGTCACGATTCAGGTGCGCACAGGTGGCACCGTGACCGGAGCGGATGGAACACTCGTGACAACCTTGGCGCCGATCACATCTCCGCAGACACCGTTTGTGGTCGAAGCGGGATTCGTGTCCTTGACCGGGCTCACGCGACTGAAGCTGCTCTACACATGCACCGACGCGTTCTCGGTCGCGAATTTCTTTTGGATGCTGTACTGAGAGGAAAGTCATGCCGAAACCAGTAAACATTCTCCCGAACGAGCGAATCGACATTCCAGATTTCACACAACAGACGCAAGGTCTGTCGCAGGGAGATCAGGAACAGCTACTCCAGCAATTCATTCTCGACAACTACCCCGCTGTGCTCAACGGCTTCCGGGTAGCGATCGCTGATCAGGGGTCGTTCCCTCGTGTCCTGACGGTACACAACGCGGTTGCCTTCGATCGCGACGGACAGGTGGTGAGCAACGAGGATGACCTTGACGCTCAGCGATCCATCACCTTACCCACCACCGGAACCTTCTATCTGGAGGTTCAGTATGTGGAGACAGCTTCGGACACTGATGCACGTGCTTTCTGGGATCCGACCTTCGACAACGGCACCGATCCATCAGGCGATCCCCGACCGAAGGGCCGTGAGTTCACCGAGAACGTTGCTACGCGGCTGACACCGGACTGGCAGATCATCACGCCAGTCTCTACCACTGGCTTCGAGATCGACACGAATCCCAACTCCACCAAGATTCCAGTAGCTCGTATTCACGTCGCAGGCGGTGGGGGCGGTACGATCGTAGCTGTCACAGCCGCTGCACTGACAGGAGTCTTGCAGAAGGTGGTCAGCCCGTCGTCCACCACAGCGGCTCTGTTCAACACGCGTGAGATGCTCGACAGCTTCACCCTGCGCTTCGACCCTGGCCTGGGTACGCAGGAAGACATCACGATCAACGGGAACGACCGAACCAACAACATCCTGACGCTGGGTTCGACACCCGTCCACACGCATCCCGCTGGCTCTCGGGTCATCGTCGCAGGGGCTACCCCGACGCAGTTCGTACCGGAGGGACCGCTGACAGCCGGAACGGCGACGTCTGATGCGCGACCTCGCTTCTTCCAAGCGAGCGTCGATCGCGGGCACCTCGTCAACCTTGACCCGACGAACGGGCCCGCCACGGATGCGGATCGCGCACGCAGTGACGAGCAGATCGTCAAGCTAAAGCAGCACGTCGACTTCTTGGCGGCGCAGCTTCAGGAGATGAAGTTCGGGAACTGGAGCGCGGACACGCTGGGGAACAACGGACCGCCGTATCAGAACCTGGACACCCGCAACAACTACTACGACTCGGCAGGCGGCCTGCTGGGGGCGCGCACCAACACCGTCAGCATCGGGGATGGTGTCACGACCTGGGGTGACTTCAACCTCGCTCAGATCGTGGCCGCAGGTGGAACTGACCTGTTCGACGTCATGGTGGCGGCTCTCGACTATATGCAGCTCTTGCCGGGCCAGTCGGGAACCATCTACATCAAGGCCGGTACCTACAACATCAGTCAGCAGCTGACCCTTGCAGGTGACTGCACGATCATAGGAGACGGGCCAAGCCAAACCAAGATTCAGCTGACCGGAGCGGCGCCGTTCGTCACCATCGGCAGTGGCACTCTGCGGTTGCAGGCCATCTCTGTCCTGAAGACAACTGGTTCTGTCAATCAAGCGTTGGCATTCAGCAGCGGCGGCAAGTTGGTGGCACAGAACTGCGACCTCGCGGGGTTGGCTGGGACTCTGGATGGTGGGGTGATCACCGCGTGCAATTTCTACGGTACTCCGAATCTCGTCACGGCTGACTTGACCATGACCACCTTCACCAACTGCTCATTCAAGGTGGAGGCAGCCGACCACACAAGCCGCTGCATCAGCTCGCCAAGCATCGGTCAGACCGTGTTTCAGAACTGTGTCTTTGGCCTGCAAAACGCGACGGCGGTGGATTGGCTTGTCGACGTTGGTAGTACGAATGGGGTGATTTACGACAACTGCAGTTTCGGCTCATCTGGTACAGACAAGGGGACTCTGCGTGACAGTGGTGCTGGGCTGGAGGTGTTCCGTGCTTGTCAGTTCTTGGGCAGTGGCAACTGCTTGAGCTTGCTCAACTGCGCGACGGTGACCGTCGATACCTGCTTTCTTCAGTGGAACGCGAACAACCATACCGGGATCGATCTAGGAACCGGCTCAACCGATGTCTTGATCACCGGCAACATGTTCGTCCAGGTCGGGTCCTATGCAGGCGGGCAGGATTCGGTAGCGATAAGCGCTATCGCTCCTCTGCGTCTCCACATCGACAACAACGATTTCTGGGATGTCGACGACGTCATCCATCTGACCGGCACGATGGTGCATGTGAACGTGCGTGGCAACCACTTCCTGAACACCACCGGTGGCAGCGGCTTCGGACGTGGTGGTATTCTGTTCGGTGGCACGTGCAGCCTTACCTCTGTGACCGTCGAAGCAAACGTCTTCAACGACTTCAACGGAAACACAGCCAACATCTATCCCATCTGGGCAGTGAACGAAGGCGGCACCGTCAGCATCAACAGCCTGCTGATCCGTGGTAACTCGTTCAACAACGTTGGCAGCGGATCTGGTGGTTCGCGTGTGAACGCGGCTGCGATCAGCCTCCAAGACACAACACCAGGTAGTGCGTATGGAGTTCTGATTGCCCAGAACGACATTCAGAGTGTTCTGGCACCGACGACAGAATACGGTGTCGTTGTGACCAACCTGACGAACTCACGAATCGTGAACAACCATATCATCTCCGTTGGCGCATCAGGCTCAGCGAGCACGTGGGCGGGCATCCGCGTGTCGGAGAGTGATGGGGTCGTTGTTCAAGGCAACACCCTCGACGGTATCGGCAACGCAGCAATCGCTGGATCGGGCGCCGGTATCGATATCCTCAAGACGGTGGCAAATCCGGGTGCTCAACACAACGGATACAGCATAACGGGAAACACATTGCGGTTCATCTATCCACACTCACTGGGGAACGCTGGTATCCGTCTCCTCGATCTCCCCGGAATCGTGACTGTCGCAAACAACACGATCGAATTGCAGACAGACAGTACAGGCATCTTTGTCAGCGACACAGACACGACGACTGATGCTCCTCAGATCTACAACCTGACGATCGTCGGTAACAGCGTGGTTGCGCTCGCAGGTACCACAAACGGCATTACGTGCCAGTACGCACGAAGCGTAGCAGGGTTAGGTGGTCGTCTCGTCATCGGCAATAACGTCGTGACAGGATTCGCTACCACCGGAATCAAAGTGAGTGGCCCGTCAACCAGTGAGCCTGTGCAGAGAGTAGCGATCACCGGAAACGTGCTGACCTCAGGAATCAACTCGACCGGTATCTCGATCATCTCGTGCCAGCACGTGACGATTGGCAGCAACGTCGTAGACATCACACCGACAACGGGGACCTCGACAGGGATCAAAGTCGCTACTTCGTACAATATCGCAATCAACGGCAACATCGCCAACATCTACACCAACGACGCCAGTTCAGCGTCACTCGATCTCCAGGATACACTCAGCACCTATGTCGCTGTCACTGGCAATACCCTGCAGGCAGGGAATACTGGTGGTGCTGCGAACTCAAGCTGCTGTTGGTTCGGTGCAACCTCGATGTTCGCGTACGCCGTAGGCAACATGTTCGTGCTGAAGACCGCTGGTGGCGGAACGGGATACCCGATCAAAACCGCTGGCATCGAAGCTGTGGAGCTGTGTCGGGCCTACGACAACGTCGACACAAGTTCCATGCCGCCGAGCGTTCCAGGTGTCTTCGGTTCGATCGGACTCAACATTCGAGTGACCTAAAAGAGAGGGGCTGCCATGTCAGACGACATCAAGGTTCAACCAGCACCAGCTGGCTTGCGCAAGCTGGGGCGCAAGCCAGACGAGAAGCTGTTCGAGATCATCACGACGGCACCGGCACCGGTCCTCCGTGAGTACATGTCCATCGCGGAGCTGGACAAGCGCATCGCCCGCGTCCAGGCGTCGAGAGAACAGCAAAACGCTCAGCATGATGAGCTGCTCGCCAAGCTGCAGGCCATCAGAGCGCAGATGGCTTCGTCCAAATGATCGGGGCGCTCTCAGCAGTGAACGAGTGGGCGACGGACCTGATCGAAGTCGTCTTCGTGGATCTCATGCGCAACGACTCTGTCTTGCAGGATCCTGCCTCATACACAGTCGTCAGTGCACCGGATGACACCGGTCAAGCGGTCACGGTCAAGGCAGTCCGCTCCGGGCAAGAGATCAGCACGACAAGTTGCTTTCTGGTCATCAGCAAGCCGACGCTGGGTGCCTGCTACGACGTGACAGTGGTGGGGGCCCTGACGACGATCGACGGCACAGCCATGAGCACGCCCACCCGCCTTCGGTTCAAGGCCCACTTCACCAAGGTCGACCGTGTCCTCAGTACCCGACCTGCTTTCTACGACCTGCGTCCGACCGCGGTCTATCGCAACCTCCTCAATGCGATCTTTTACCAAGACCACCTGATCGGCGGTGCTTTGGTGGGCTGTGAAAGCCATCCAGTCCAACCCTGAGGACCCACGTCAGGTCTTGTTGCTGAAGGTCGCCGGACCTTCCGGTCGCGCTGTACTGTTTCTGAAACTGCAAGCGCTCTATCCGGAGTGCTCGTTCTTGATCGGAGACGTCGAGCGACTGTACCCGCTCTTCTGTCTGCAGCACGATCACTGTCCACGAAACAACGGCTGCATGGAGAAGCTGGCGCTCCGGACCAAGTACATCTTCGATGTCTTCCCTGACGTCGACGTGCTGGTTTTGTACTTTCGCTACCGCGATCGGCCCGATTCCCACCGAGCTGGTGTGTTCACACGAAACATGGATGAGCCGAGATTCATCACCTTCAACCGCAGTGGGTGGGAGAAGCTCAAAGAGCTAGGCGTTGTCTATTCGTGGGTGATCCCGGACAGCGTCTTCATGCAGGCAAATCCGATTGGCAACAACCTCACCTTGACTAGTCAAGGGCAAAGTCAGTAGTCTCCGCGTGTGAGTAGCGCGCTCAAGCTACAACCGCGTCACGTTCCGATCGGACAGACCAACTGTGTGATCGTGGTTCGCGGTCACCGCGCATTCATCAGTGGCGACTTCCCCCTCCAGATTGTGCGGAAGGCGACGTCGTACTACGTCGACGGGTTCATGTTTTCCCCGGCCTACAAGCGCAAGGTCTGGGATGGCAAGAAGCACCTCTTCGATCAGGTGCACAGCTCGATGCCAGCCGGGCTCGCTCCTCTCGTCCTGGAGGAGCTAAGACTCTACGACCCGAAAGGCAACATCCAGCTCATCGACGACAACGAAACGCATCGTCCAGCCATCGGGAACAAAGGCTTCGAGCTGCAGGGCATCAAGTTCGGCCAAGGCGTTTTCGATTACCAGCTGGAAGCAGCGAAAGCGTTGGTCGCGGGCCGCAAGGGCATATTACGCATAGCGACAAACGGTGGAAAGTGTCTGCACCCGAACACGCCTGTGCTCCTCTACGACGGTCGCGTCATTCGCGCCGCGCAGGTCCGCGTTGGTGACCTTTTGATGGGCCCGGACAGCGAGCCGAGACGCGTGACCAGCACTTGTGACGGTGCGGCACAAATGTATCGCGTCACACCAAAGCGGGCTGGCGAGCCTTTCGAATGCAACTCGGTACATGTCCTGACCATCTTTGACCCAAAGGCAGAAGCAGTCGTAGACGTGTCTCTGGACGAGTTTTTGAGCTGGACCAAGGATCGTCGACGGTTGAGTCGGTTGGTCCGTGCGGGAGTGGAGTTCAAAGCGCCAGAAGACCCTGTTCCGGTTGACCCGTGGCTTCTTGGTATTTGGTACGCTGATGGGCGCAAAGATCTCGGAGTAATAGAGATCACAAAGCCTGACAAAGAAATTCAGGATGCAATCGCACAAGTAGCTTTATCTGCTGGGCAATCCTCACATGTGAGACGTCCAGAGGACCGTTGCAGTAGTACGTTCATCACAGAGAATACCGCAGGGGATCCTCACAGCTTATTGAACAAGCTCCGTACCATCTACGGTAGTGGTGAGCGGCTGCCAGATCGGTACTTGCGAGGTACCCGACAAGAACGAGAAGCATTCCTCGCCGGTTTCATCGATGGTGATGGTTACTCCGACGGGTGCAACATCGAACTCGTCCTCAAACAACGGGCATGGGTAGATGATCTAGCGTTTCTAGCTCGATCACTGGGATTCGGTGCCTCGATCAGAGCCAAAAAAGTTTGTCTTGCATGGTGGAGCAAGCCACGCACGTACTGGAAACTGGTTCTCATCGGTGACACCAAAGTGCTGCCTCTGCGCCTAAAACGGAAGCACGCGCGACCGAAGAGGCAGTGGCAGCATGTTGGCTTTCGTGTGGAGCCCGTGGGGTTCGGGCCCTATGCTGGCTTCACTCTGGAGGGTGATGGTCGCTTCTTGTTGGGTGATTTCACAGTAACCCACAACACCGAGGTGGCGATCGCAGTGACCAAGCACCTGGCGCTGCCCACGCTCTTTTTGGTCGACCGCATGACCCTGGTCTACCAAACCGTCGCCCGCTTCGCTTTACGGCTTGGGATACGTGAGCAAGACATCGGTTTTATCGCGGACAGTGAGTACCGGCTGGGTGCTTGGATCACGGTGGCTACGCCAGCGTCGCTCGCGAACCGGCTCAAGCTCCCGGAGGTGGAGGCCATGCTGCCGCGCTGGCAGCTCGTGTGGTCTGACGAGGCGCACCACGCGGCCAGCGACACGCACTACGACGTCTTGTCCCAAATCCCTGCCTACTACCGCTTCGGCATGTCAGGGACGCCGCTGGACAGGTCAGACGGCGCCGACCTCCGGCTCCTGGCTCAGACGGGTCCCGTGCTCTACGAGGTCTCCAACAAGCTCCTGGTGGACCGTGGCATCTCCGTCCCCCCGTACGTCGAGATGTTGAAGGTACATGCCCCGATCATCCCGTCCGGGCTCTCCTTTCGAGAGGTGGAGAAGCTAGGGATCGTCGAGAACCCACATCTGAACACCAAGGCAGCGACCAAAGCGATCCAGCATGCCCGCAAGGGTGACCAGGTTTTGATGCTGGTGGACAAGACGAAGCAAGGAGCAGCGCTGGCGGCGCTGCTCAAGAAGTACAGCGACAAGCCCTGGGCGTACCTGACGGGAACGGACAGGGGGCGCACGCGCCTCGAAGTGTTGGATCAGTTCGCCAAGAACAAGATCTCGATCCTCGTCGCCACCCCCATCCTCGATGAAGGGGTCGATGTCCCGAACATTGATGTCCTGATCCTGTGTGCGGGAGGCAAGGCCAAGATCCGGCTCCTCCAGCGTGTCGGCCGCGGGCTACGCGCGAACAAAGGCAAGGACCGGCTCTTGGTCTACGACTTCGCCAACTTCTCCCACAAGTGGCTGCTCAGGCACTCGCTGGAGCGGCTCAAGACCTACAAGGCGGAAGCCTGCTTCGTGATCAGCGTGGGCATCTAGCCGTAGTGCGTTGACTTTTTGTGTTCCTCTCAGTTCGAGAGGAATGTTAGGCTCCACAGGGACGTGCCACCATACCCGCTGAGCCATCAGGCTGGTGGTATGCTGCTGGGTGTTAATACCCTAACAGGAGAATCCGACATGCTACCAGTGATGCGCCCACGGCACGTCAATGGCACTGCCACGACGATGCCTTCGACCGTTGCGGTACTCCGAGGACTTGGTCAGCGTCTGATCCTGTTCAACTCTGGAGACAATCAATTACAAGTCTCCTTTGACGGTGGTCAGCATTATTTCCCAATCCCAGTGGGAGAGTCGCTCGACGTCTATGCGCTGTACTACAGCTTCGTAGTGCAGACATCCGTTGATACCACCACCTACGCTGCATTGCTGTTTGAGGGGTGACCCATGCGTTGTGTTCTTGCTCGCTCAATCACAATCTCCGGTTTCTCCGCGGACCTTGATCCAAATGCCAGCCAGCCATCGGCTGGAAATGTTCACGTCATGACCGGGCAAGCTGGCGATGCGCTCGGGAGCGGCGTGGTCGAGGGACATCGTATCTATTTTCGTGCAATAGATGGCAGCAATGCGGATGTTCAAACGGTGACTGTGAATTTCACTTCATGGGTCCGTGACACCGGCGCCTCTGCAGCTCTGGGCCGAGACGCATGGGTGAGTATTGATCCTGAGACTTCGGCAGCAGTGTGCCGCATGTTCGAGTCGACGCTCAAAGGTGATCTCTTCGTTCAAGTCACCGCCATCGGCGGGACTCTGGGTAGCGCTGTCACTCTTCAGCTGTACGTCGAAGAATCGACCTCAGTCTCAGGCTAAAAAATGCCATCACAGAAATACAGCACCAGCACATACGGGGGTGGTAGCGGCGGTAGTGGTACTGTAAACACCACAGATCCTGTCACCGGTAACGGCAGCATCGCTTCACCGATTGGGCTTGGCCTAAGTGAACACGATCCTGTTTTCGGTGCAGGAACCAGTGGTGATCCGTTACGGGTTTCTCTCACTGTCAATAGCCCGTTGTCTGGAGCCGGTAGTGTCGCTTCTCCGCTTGCTTGCGACACTTCTCAACACACTGCATTTCCAATTAGCGGAACCGGTACACTAGCCAGTCCGATTACGACAAACATGTTGGCCACTTGGTCATCGACGCTAGTTCGTTACTTTCTACTCGACTACGACGGTGGCAATGATTCGAATACCGGTTACGTCGATGCAGCAGCTGGTTCGACACTGGTGCCGACTGGTCTGGCTATAAAGACACGCGACCGTCTGATGCAGATCCTTCCGGCTCTGGGCAACGACCGTGACTGTGTGTTGCTGATTAAGCCACGCGCAGCTGGTGCCGTCTATCTCGATGCGGACGGCATAACAGCATCTGTTTTCGATTTCACGGGCGTGCGTGGCTATCGGCGGTTCGTGCGCCGGGGCTCGACCGATCTGACAAATTCAGCAACCGACCGTGTGTTGTGCGGATTTCAGACCAAAGTCACTGGCCCGAATGGTGATGGTTCATTCACTGCTAGCAGCGGCACTGTTAACGCGGTGTCCATTTCGTCAGGTACCTTTGGTACTGAACCTGCTGCTATCCCCTATCGGGTTCGTTTCAAAGGCAACGTTACCAGTGCGCTTGCCAACGTCGTCATCAATATACAAGCCCACACCACTTCCCAGGTCACCTTCGGTGCGGCAATTACTAACGCTCCAGTCCTCGGTGACGATTTTTGGATCGAGGGCCCCGGTGTCACCGTTGCGCGCTGGACCGATGCCAGCCCCGGTACTGGGGCTCCACTTCAGAACCCCACTGGCAACGTACCGCTGCGGGCGACTGTCGGCATAGCCGTTAACGACACCACTGGTGGTGCGCTGCTTTTTTCGGGCGGCTCGCTCACCATCTGCGGCGTAGCAACTCTGGCCACCAACGACGACTACCATTTTACTGTACAAGACGCATTCAGCATCGACGTCCAGCCAAACTACATTGACGAAACTGGTGTCATGCGTACCGTTGGACTCGGTGCAGCAGTCCACGGCGGTTTCCAGTTTGTGCGTTTGTTCTCTTTCACCGCTAATGCCTTCGCGTGGCCCAACACAGCAGTCGGTGGCCCTTTCACGTTGCGGTTGCGTGACATTCAATATTCTGACTCCACCAATCTGCAAAACGGCATCTTTGGGCAAGGTTCCTATCTCGGATCGATTCTATCGGTTTTCAACATCGGTACACCGGGCATCAATCCCCCCTTGATTATTGGTTCGCGAAGCGGTCCACAAACGCGGGCAATCAGCGGGATCAAGCTATTCGGTGTCCCGGCTATCCAACTCGGCAATATTCATTTCGAAGGCGCCAGCGGTCTCGATGCCACCAGTCCTGCAGCAGGTGTCAAATCAGTCCTTTATCTGACTGCACTCGCCGGCACTGTTAGCTCAGGAGTCGGATTGAATCTGATAGGTCTGCAGGACAGTACCGTTATTCTCAATGGCTGCACCGTGACAGGTCCTAGCGGCGATATGCAGCTGTTGGGCAACGTGATTTCGGCTTATGGTGACCGAGCACTCGGTAACGTCGTCGACGTTGGGCAGAACAACATCCGTGTTTATCAGGTGAGTGACGTTGTAACCACGCCATGTTTCATATTTACCAACATCAGCGGTAGTACGTTGCCTGTGGGTGCGTTGGTTCGGCTTTCAACACCCACGCAAGTAGTCACTGCACGAGCTGATACCCAAGCAGACGCATCCGGACCTCTGTACGCGTGCCTCACTACTGTCTCGAACAACGCCCCAGGGTATTTTGCGCCGCTCTCGCAGCAGGCCGCGTGGGTGCTCTTTGACGGTGCACCAACCACTGAGGCGCTTGCTTACGTCTCAGTCGGGACCGCAGGTACTGCCACTACCACTGTGCCGCCGGTGGCGGCCACCAATCAGAAGCGTCGTCTTGGGTTCGCAGCCAAGGCGTCAGGCAATCTCGGCTTGGTCGTTGGCTCTGTCGACAACTTACCCGTGACCGCTGACGGTAACCCGTGAAGTCAGTCAATACTGACTATTGACTAGGACGCAATGCCTTCACAAAAATACAGCCAATCAATGTATGGCACCTCCGACGGAGGTGGCGGTGGGGGACCTCCTACGGGAGCTGCTGGCGGTGATTTAGGCGGGACCTATCCTGATCCTACTGTTCTTGCGCTCCACCTTGGCGCAACACAGATCACCTTTGGTTCCATCGCTGATGGGAACCTCGTCAAGCGCGCAGGAACTACGCTCGTCGGTGCCAGTCCAGGGACTGACTACCTCACGCAAGCGTACACGACGATCAAGAGTAACACGACCACACTCGCCCAGCGCAGCAACCTAAAGTTCAGCGCCGACTTCAACGTCTCTGACAGCACACCCGATACTGTCGTTGCCCTAGCCACTGCATACGTTCCGCAGACCACACAGGTGATCGCCGGAACCGGGCTATCTGGAGGCGGCAGCTTGACCGGCAACGTGACGGTGTCCATGCCGGCCGTGGGACCTGGGGCGGGCCTCATCGGCGGCTCTGGCATCGCCAGCATCACCCTGGACGCCCAGGGTCGGGTGACTGCGGCCGCGACAGCGAGCTATTCCCCTGTGCTGACATTCACGAACGGAGTCACGCGAGCGATAAACAACGTCACGAATGACCTCGTCACCGGTGTCGCGTCCAACGCCGGCCTGACCTTCGACATTGCAAGCGGTGCCAATGGCACGTTCAATACGACGACGAACACGACGAAGGGTGTCTTCAATTTCGGTGCCACGCCGACGCTGATCGTCTCGGAAAACCTCACCTATGCCTCGGGCGCCTCGGCCACGCTCGACGTCCTGTCCGTGCCGGCGCGGACCGTGGTCATCACGGGTTCGACGTCGATCTCGACGGCCAACGGGTATAACTACGTCACGGTCAACCCGCCGACACTTTCGGCTGGATCGGCACTAACGGTCACTACGTCGTCGACGCTGGCTGTGGCTGGGCCGCCAGCTGGAGGCGGAGCCGGGCCTGCGACGATCACGAATCTTGATGGCGTTCGCGTCTATGGGACGTGGTCCAACGGTACCGGAACTACCGGCCGGGCTATCTCGCTGGCGCCGACGTTTGCTCCCACGAGTGGCAGCGGCGCGTTTCGGGACATCAGCGCGACCTATACGATCAACCAGAGTGGTGGTGCCAATGGCACGATCACGGGCCTCTTCGTCAACGGCACAGAAACGGCTCTCACGGCCGGCGCGGTTCACAACCTGCTCGATATGCAGGTCGGCGGGACGAGCGTGTTTCGTGTCCAGTCACAAGGTTCGACATCAGCGCCGAACGTCCTGATCGGGAACAACGTCTCCACTGTGGCGACGACGCTTTTGCGTGCGGATGCCTCGCGCACGGTCGCTAGTGCCACGAGCGCTACATGGGACGGTATCGATATCTTAGGCGCTACGTTGACTTTGACCGGTACCACACACATTACGACAGCAACCGGTCTCAATATGGTTACGGTGCGAGCACCGACAATCACGGATTCCAGTTCCGTGACTGTAGACTATGCAGCAACCATGGCGATAATCGGAGGACCAACCGTCTCCGGTTCTGCATCGCTCACCAACCCCTATGCTCTATGGGTTCAAGGAGTCTCATCCACCGTCAGTCCCATTTTCGTCACTAACGCTAAGGCGGGAAGTGGCATCGAGTTGCAGGTCTCGGGTACGGCTCGAACCGGCATGGTGTTGCGTGACTCAAGCGGTACAGCTAGGGGCGGTGTTGGGTACGTAGTCAGTTCTAACGATTGGGCAGCCGGTGCTCTGGCAGGCGGGACTGCGTTGTGGAGCAACACGGCCATCTACATCAAGCCGTCTTCCGGTTCAATCAACCTCTGGAGTCCGGCGACATCGGGCTACGGCGGCGTTGCTGCCATCGCGGTCCAGGACAGCCTCATCGGACTAGCGTTCAGCTCAACCACCATCCAACTAACCTCGACTGGAATCGCGCTGGCCGTCGCCTCTGGTGGTAACGTTCAGTTCAACACGTCCGCGACTGTGGCGTCGTCCAGCAGCGCCGTATGGAATGGGATCGACGTCATTGCCGCCACACTGACGCTCTCTGGGAGCACACACATCACGACCGCGACCGGCGTGAACATGGTTTCGTTTCGTGCTCCAAGCTACTCAGCGGCGAGCGCATTGACAGTAGACCTTGCGGCGACTGTGTACATCGCCGGTCCACCTTCGGGTGTTGGTGCAGGCCCATGCACCATTACTGCACCCTACTCCTTGTGGATTGATAATGGTGTCTTCCGCTATGACGGTTTGGTAGCCAACGGTGGTGGCAGTACGCCAACCTTTGGCACGATCGGAGCGTCTGGACCTGCCTCAGCAGCGCAAGCTGGTTGGTCGCTTATCAACATCGACGGTACGCCGTCATTTGTCCCTGTGTGGAGATAGACAATGGCTGGCAACTCTTGGACGCTGACAACGCCGATCACTGAAGCGAACATGACCAAGTTCAAGGTTGTTCGAGTCACGTTGATCGATGAGGACAACCAAATCATGAGCTTCGAGCTACAGCTTCAGGGCGGCGGCGGTGTGCTGTTTGGAGGTCCGGGAACAGCTGGTCGTGTTTTCGCCATGTCTGTCACCAACGGTGGCGGTTGTGATGCTCTCGCAGTCAATCCAAGTCCTGCCACTCTGTTGGATACCATTGTGCAGTGCCGGCTGACTCCGGCATCGACGCCGACAGCGTATACGACAGTGTCGACGGCGTATCTTGTATCCGGATCTGAGGGAACGCGGTTCGGTGCTCTCCTTACGGCATTGGCGGGCATCAGCGGCGTCGCCAGCGGTGGACCCAGCAACGGACAGACGATCCCAATCATCCCCGCTGGCACGAACGCATAGCCGGTGAGCGATCTCGACGCTCCGGTTCACATCTCGAAGATCCAGCCAGGAGATGTCCTCCGGCTGGCGATGAAGGCTGGGCATCATCTCATGCCGGTACCTTCACCCAAGGGCCAACAGCCACGGCTTCAGCGAACCTCCGTGGCCCGTGCGACGCCGCCGTTCGGTCGGGTCACCTTCCACGCGTTCGTGACCGCGAACGATCCCTCGACAGGAACGCTCAGCTTGCAGGTCGGGCACCCCACGCGGGCGAACCGAACGCTCTACGCAGCGACGGTGTACTACAAAGACATAGGTGTAGTCCAGAAGTACATCACGCCCGCGAAAGAACCCCGCCCCGTCCCGATCAGCGGCGGTCCAGATGCCATCCGCCGGCCCGGGGCTCAGGCGTTCGGGCTGCCTGGTGTGGGCGTTCCTGGTGGAGCGGCGCCAGGCTTCGCCAGGCTCATCAGGGTGCGTTTTTGAGCGAAGAATCGCTGCGGCTCACGTTGAAGCAGCGTGAACCATGCTGGGTGGAGATCTGGGGGCTTGGCGGGCGTCTCATGGCCGCCGTCCGCTACGGCGTGAAGCTCGGCTACCGCCAGTACGACAACACCACACAAATCTGGCTGGTTCACTACACCTGGCTGGGCTGGCTGGTCCACCTCGCGCGCTCGTACGGCTACAGCATCGATTACGCCAGTCTGCCGACGACGTGGCAGCTCCGCGCAGCGGGAGCGCAGCTGTCGGGGGAGAACGGTACCTCGGTGCTCGCAGAGAGCCCGTATCTCAAGCTCCACGTGCTCGAAGACGCGCCCATCGAGGTGGTTCGGGCAGCCTACAAAGCCTTGGCCCAGATCCATCATCCCGACGCTGGCGGCTCCGCGGAGCGCTTCCGCGAAGTGAGCGACGCCTACCAGGCGATTCTGAAACTGCGGTCCCTCTCAGCCTAAAAAACCCTGAAGAGTCACGGAGATGTTTCACAGCGTTGACTCTTGTCACGAGGGGTCTGTATGGTGGATCTCTCGGGAAGCTACTCAGCGGTGGATAACCCTGTAGTTTCATGTGCTTAGCTAGGAGGCACCTTGTGCTTGAGCTATGTCCTGCGCCTGTGAAAGTACGCCTGGAGTCACTCTTCAAAACTCTCGGCCTGAGACGTTGGGGCCCGGCGGTGGTCTTCGGTTGTAGCGACATCGCCCGGCTCATCAAGTGCCACCCACGACAGGTGGTGCAGGTGATGGAGTGGGGACTCTACCTGGGGTACTTCCGTGAGCGCGAGAAGGATCCCGAAGGACGTCCCCTGGTTCAGTTGACTGCTAGCGGCACAAAGTGCGTCAACAACCAGTACTATGACGCTATGAATCCTAAAACTGTGAATGAACAAAACCCGAATGATAATGCTACCTTAACACATACGGTCAGTGATAACCCCAATAATAGTGCTACGTTAGCCATAGGGGGGGTCACCGAGGATCTGTCAAGTGAAAATGCTCCTAGTGAAAATGCTACTTTAGCCGCTCCTTCGTCGGGAATTAAAATGATGCGTGGTACCGCATCTTCGGATCCGGAGCGGAGCTGCCCGCAGGGCAGCAGAGCGAACGGAGCCGAAGGTCACTCGGCGAGATTGGCGACTAGGGTCCCCAACATCCCGGACCCTGAGACCCAACGTCTTCTTGACCGTGATCTCTCGCGCGCGCGTGCACGCGCGCGTAGCGAAAATGGTGCCAGCTTTCAGCGCGCTTCCATCGAAGACCTGATACGTGCGTCCCGTGCGCCCGTACAGCGCAACGTTCGGCTTGCTGACAGCGCGGACCGTGCACGGGTCTATGCGATGTCCCAGACGTACAACGTACACCTGCGCTGGTACCGGAACAGCTGGAAGGTGCCGAATTCGACGGTGCTCCTTTCACCCGGGAATCAGCAGTACACGTGCTTTCTCAGAGCGGCAGAGCTGGCTGATGAGCTAGGGGTCTCGTGTGAGACCTTCGTGCGCGCCCAGTTTTTCTGGTTCGATCGCTGGTTTCTGCGTGAGCCCCGCATCTGGGAGCTGATCGGCGTGACACCAAGTCGGTTCAATGCGATCGAGCGCGTGCGCGCTTACCAAGCTGAGATCGCAGCGGGGGCGGTTGATCCTGAGGCACCGATCGTGGGGCAGACCCGTGCTGCGCCGGAGGTGTCTCTTGCTGTTCGCTACGCGTTCAGCGAGCGCACACTCAAGCGTCTGATGACTGTTCACCAGAAGTCGGAGGAGGAGATTCTCCGAATCTTCGCCAAGGGTGATCAGGCACAAGCCTACTTCGATACGAAGTGGCTGCGCCAGAACAAGACTTATCAACGCCTCAAGAACGCGAACGAGCTTTGAAAGGGGAACTCTGATGGAGCTGCGTGGCTTTGGTACTTCGAGTGCTGGTGTTCCGGTCGATCAAAAGCAGCTGATGCTGACTGTGTTGTCGCAGTTCGTTTCGCCGGAGGCTGATGTCTACAGCACAGTGAAGTGGGAACACCGAACGGTGGAGATCACGAAGCCGAATGGTGAGGTGGTCTTCCGTGGCCACAATCTGGAGTTCCCCGCGACCTGGTCTCAGAACTGCGCCATGGTCACCGCGGAGAAGTACTTCCGGTACGTGCCGTCTCTCGACACGAAGGTTCGTGAGACCAGCGTCCGGCAAATGATCAGTCGTGTCGCTGGGACGATCGCACGCTGGGGGGTGGAGCTGGGATACTTCCCCGACGTCAAGTCGAATGGTGCGAAAGCGGCTCATGAAGTTTTTCGAGACGAGCTGAGCTACATCCTTCTGCACCAGATAGCCGCCTTCAACTCACCGGTCTGGTTCAACGTAGGCACATCGGGTGGTGCACTTCGTGCTGAGCAATGTTCAGCGTGCTTCATAGTTGGGCTCGAAGACACAATGACCTCGATCTTGGAATTGGCGGAGATCGAAGGACGTCTCTACAAAGGTGGCAGTGGCTCCGGGGTCAACTACTCCAAGCTGCGTAGCTCGCGTGAAGGTCTCTCTGGTGGTGGGATGGCATCGGGTCCAGTGCCCTTCATTGCCAAGGACGATTTCAACGCGGGCGCGATCAAGAGCGGTGGCACGACACGAAGAGCGGCCAAGATGGCGATTCTGAATATCGACCACGGCGATATTCTGGAGTTCATCCGCAGCAAGGCGCAGAGTGAGAAAGCGGCTCATGCGCTCATCGACGCTGGCTTCGAGGGCGACTTCCGAGCGCGGTGGGGTGCTTATCAGCTAGTGCCGTTCCAAAACGCGAATCACAGTGTGCGCGTTACTGACGAGTTCATGCGACGGGTGGAAAGCGACGCCGACTGGAACCTCATGGCTCGTGATGGGAAGACGGCGGTGCTCGAAACCGTCAAAGCACGCATGCTTTGGGAAGAGATCTGCAAAGCCGCTCACGTTTGCGGTGACCCAGGACTGCAGTTCGACACAACCATCAACCGCTGGCACACCTGCCCCACTGACGGCAGGATCGAGGCGTCGAATCCTTGCTGTTTTGTAGGGGAGACGTTGGTGGAGACTAGTGAAGGGCGTATACCGATTGGTCAACTTGCAGACATGGAGAAGTTGCCTTTGGCGCTCTCCTATGATTTCGAGACACGCCTACCCGTGGCGAAACAAATCAAAAAAGCTTGGAAAGCTGGTGAAACTACATCACTAGTTAAGGTTACGACTGAGCGGGGTTTACAGTTTACGTGTACACCTGAGCATCATTGGTATTTGCGCAATGGTTCATCTGTTGAAGCGCAGCGATTGAAGCCAGGTATGCGGCTCATGAAGCTGAGTTTTACTCGTAATGTTCAGCGAAACAATCGCAGGACAATCAATCATCGCGTAACTGAGACTTCAGCAAACGGAACTGAGTGGTTCAACCGTTGGCTGTGGGAACAAGTGAATGGGTCTATTCCAAAAGGGATGCAGGTTCATCATCGAAACAATGACGCAACAGATGATCGTCTCTCGAACTATGAATTAACAACCATCGGAAGCCACCAATCAGAGCATTCAACTGGTGCCCGAAATCCACGCTTCATTAGCGTAGAACCTTGTGTGTTGGTAGAGGCGTGGGAGGCGTTGGAGTCCACTGGACCAGTTACTGTGTGGCGCTGGAACAGTCATGTTAGGGATCATGGATTGCTTGGTTCGATTCCAATCGCGCATTCACGTGATGGGGGGCGTATTCATGGGATGAGCTGGACAGAGTTCTCCGACTTCATCGAAGCGCATCGTGCTGATGTAAACGATAAGGTCGCATCTGTTGAGTTTTTGTCACTGGATATGCCGGTGTCTGTCTATGACATCGAGGTTGTGGCCACTCATAATTTTGGGATTGCTTGTCCTGGTTTTGAACACGCTCCTATTGTTTCGAACAGCGAGTACATGTACCTGAACGATACGGCGTGCAATCTGGCGTCGATCAATCTGCTCAAGTTCCTGCGTGACAATGGGAGTGTCGACGTCAAGAGCTTCGAGCACGTGATCGACGTGATGATCACGGCGCAGGAGATCTTGGTCGACGGCGCCAGTTACCCCACGCCGCTCATGCAGGCGAACAGCAGCAGGCACCGCACGCTAGGCATCGGCTACAGCAACCTGGGCGCCTTCTTGATGGCCCAGGGCTTGGCCTACGACTCGAACGAAGCTCGCGCCCAAGCCGCGTACGTGACCGCCATCCTCTCGGGACGTGGGTACGCACGCTCCGCCGAGATCGCAGAAGTCAAGGGCGCCTTCGATGCCTACAACGAATCTGACATGCTGCGCGTCATGCGCATGCATCAGAACGCTGTAGCAAAGGTCTCATTTGCCGAGGACACGATCACCGGGCCCAACGACACGATCGCGTCCCTGGCGGATGCAGCCACAGATGCGTGGGCTCGCTGTTTGGCGCTGGGATCGAGGCACGGCTACCGGAACGGTCAGATCAGTGTTCTTGCGCCAGCGGGAACGATTTCCTTTCTCATGGATTGCGATACCACGGGCATCGAGCCGGAGCTGTCGCTGATCAAAGTCAAGAAACTGGTGGGGGGTGGCACTCTCACGATGACGAACCAGCAGGTCATCCGTGCGCTTGGGTGTCTGGGGTACGATGAGACAACGGTCGGGGGCATCTCGCAGTACGTGCTCGAACACGGATCGACCGTAGGTGCGCCGGGGCTGGACGTGCGGCACCAGCCGGTGTTCGATAGCAGCTTTCCTGATCCAGTCGGAGGTCGCTTCTTGCGACCTCAGGCGCACATTCTCATGATGAGCGCCGTGCAACCGTTCGTGTCGGGTGCGATCTCGAAGACGTGCAACATCCCGAACGATGCGACGGAGCAGCAGATCAGCGATCTGTACCAGCTGGCGTGGCGCAAGGGTCTCAAAGCGGTGGCGCTGTACCGTGACGGTTCCAAGCGCACGCAGCCGTTGCAGAGCAAGACAGCTTCAGCGCCTTCCGAGACCTCTCCGGTACCGCTGCAGACGCGGAAGAAGCTGCCGGCCGATGTGATGTCTCACCGGCACAAGTTCAGTATCGGCGGTCACGAAGGGTACATCCACGTTGGGCTCTATAGCGACGGCAAGCCAGGCGAGATCTTCATCAAGATGTCCAAGGAGGGCTCGACAGTCTCGGGCCTGATGGACGCCGTCGGGGTGCTGACATCGCTGTGCCTGCAGTACGGGGTACCGCTTGAGGTGCTGGTGGACAAGTTCTCGTACACGTCTTTCGAGCCAGCAGGCATGACTGAGTACGCTGCCGTACGATTCGCCAAATCACCGCTTGACTACCTCTTCCGCTGGCTGGGTTCGGAGTTCAGCGAAGCACAGCTGAACCAAGAGCAGGTGGATGAGCTGGCAGCGGCGGTGAAGATCATCGCCAACACACAGGAGCAAGCGGTGGTCAAGCCGACCAGCGGATTTGTGTGTGGTCAATGTGGGAATCCTGCGCAGAGAGCCGGTGCTTGTCTTACCTGCCGAACCTGTGGTTGGTCACAAGGGTGTGGTTGATGTTGCGCTCATTACCTGTGGGATCTGCCCGGTTTTGGGACAAGGTTAAGTTTACGGATGGCTGCTGGTTGTGGTCTGCTGCGAAGCTTCGCAAAGGCTATGGCCACTACACGATAACGCAAGCTGGGAGGACCCGGCATCTTCAAGCGCATCGTGTTTCTTGGGAGTACTTTTTTGGGGCGATTCCGGATGGGATGTTGGTGTTACATACTTGCGATACTCCTCCGTGTGTTCGTCCTGAGCATCTCTTTCTTGGAGACTACAGTCTGAACATGTACGACATGTGGCGAAAGCACCGCCACGCCAGTCACTACAATCGAGGGGACGCACACCCACAAAGCAAGCTGACTAGAAAGGCTGTTGAGGAGATCCGTCGTCGATTCACGGAAGGTGCTCTACAGTCTGTGCTTGCTGCAGAGTTTGGAGTAGGGCAAACGGCGATCTCCAAGATTGTAAATTACCTTACATGGAATGAAGTCACCGCAACAGATCAGGGTTGCGGCTGATCGTCACTTCTTGACCTCATGATTTTGGGAGAGCAGTGTTGGCTGCTCTTCCTCTCGGAGTGACAGCATCAATGGGAAAGTTTCGCCCGTCGGTGTCCGAGGTGCAGGGGCACCTGCGCCACATGCACCAGACGATGGATTTGACGGCTGAGCAACGCTACTCGCTGATGGCAGCGATCGAGACGATCGAGTTCCTGAAAATGCTTAGCCCTGGTCTCCGGCGAGCGGTCGAAGAGGGCCACAAGCTGGTTGCTGCCAAGGCGAGATGAGCACGGCGCCGGTTGTCTCGTTTCCTTTCGACCGTGACTTTCAGATCGGAATCCTGGCGCTCATGCTGGCCAGGCATGATTTTCTTCTGACCGGCGTCGAGCTGTTCCAGCCGGAGTACTTCGAAGACAAGATCTTGATTTGGTTCTTCAGCACGATCAAGAACTTCTACGAGCAATTCCAGTCGCACCCGACGATCGATCCGGTGCTCTCGAACGAGCTGCGGAAGGCGGTACGCTCCAAGACAGTCCGAGACACCGATCTCGCGGACTACGAGTTTGTCCTCAAGAAGCTCCAGCAACCGGTCTCCAACACACCCTACACGATCGAAGAGGTCATCCGCTTTTGCCGTCGCCAGGCGGGGCGGAAGGTGTGGCTGGAGACTGCGCCGCTGATGGAGACGGCCGATGACGAGGTCTGGGACGACATCGTCAATCGAATTTCGCAGATCCCCGCGATCGGGATGAATCACCTTGACATAGGAACGAACTACTTCCAGACGCTGCAGGAGCGGATCAGGGGACGCGAGAATGGGGGAACGAACAAGCGTGCCATCCCGGTAGGAATCACCGAGCTGGACCTCAAGATCGGGGGAGGGCTCAAAGACGGCCAGCTCGGTCTCTGGCTTGGCGGCACGGGCCGTGGCAAGTCGATCGCGCTCTCTCACTGCGGGAAGATTGCCGTCACCCACGGTTATAACGTAGCGCACTATACGTTGGAGCTGGACGAAGGGGACATCGCTGAACGCTACGATGCAGCTCTCACCGGGGTCCCGATCAACGAGCTGGGCAACCACACCGCACAGGTGAGGCGCAAGGCCGCCTTCATGCAGGAGCGCTGGGGGCACCAGCTTCGGATTAAGCACTACCCCACCGGTACTGCGTCGATCATGACGATCAAGCAGCATCTGCGGCAGCTGGATGCGACCGGCTGGCGTCCCGACCTGATCATCGTCGACTACGGTGACCTGCTCAAGCCGCTGACCAACTATCAGGACGTGTACGCCGACCTGGGAGCGATCTTCAAGGACCTACGCGGGCTCGCAGGCGAGATGCAATTGCCGATCTGGAGTGCGACGCAGTCGAACCGGGTGGGGCTCGTGGCTGATGTCATCGACGTCGAGCACATCGCTGACTCGATCCAGAAAGCGTTCATTGGGGACGTCATCATCGCGCTCTGTGCGACGAAGGACGAGATCGAGAAAGGAGTTTTGCGTCTCTTTGGGGTCAAGAATCGCAATGGCCCTGACAAGTTCACAGTCGATATTTGCAGCTCCTACGACAAGATGATTCTGCAAGATCTGCTAAGAGAGCCACCGCCCAACACTACAGCTAGTGGTAGCGCCGGTGCACCTCCACCATCGCCACTAACTCCGGCTCAACCTAAGCCCAGGCCAGTGGTACGGCGACCCAAAGCCGTCACGCGGGTCTGAGAATTTCCCTGTTTCCCTTTCGTCTCAGCATGGTAGTGTTCCCTAGTCTTCGGTGATCCTCTACGATTTTCACTGCTCGGTTTGTGACCATCCGTTCGAGGCCCTGGTAGCCTCGGGCGTGGAGCGCGAAGCCTGCCCCAGCTGTGGGCAACCGGCTGAGCGCACCCTCAGTGCCGCCCATATTGGGCAACTCAATGACCCAGTTCGTCATGCAGAGAGTCTGCAGCGACGGTCTTTTGAGCACAGCGTTCGTGAGGCTCGACGGAACCCTGAACGCCTAGCTCGCCAGTACGGCGCGACTCCGAGGGCTCAAGCTCCGTGGAACGTGAGGTCACAGAAGTCCTCCTAAGGAGGCTCTGTGGATCAGGTACTCAGCACCCTTCTACCAGCCCCACCACCGGTACACATACCGGTCGCGGCGCCAGCGATGGCGCAGTGGACGGGTTTGCAAGGAGCACAGTACCGGTTGGTTCAGACGATGGACCAATTCTGGTCCTTCTACACGCGACTGACTCGGCAGAGGATGATCGCGGTCGATACCGAGACCAGTGGTCTCGATTGGGTTAGGGACCGTGCGTGTGGGCTCGTTTTTGGTTGGGGGCTTGAGAACAACTACTACTTGCCGATCGGTCATGAGACAACTGACCCGCAGTTGAATCTGGATGACATCCGCGAACCGCTGCGGAAGGTGATCGAGAATCCAGACGTCACCAAGCTCTTCTGGAACAAGGTCTTCGATCAGCACTTTCTCGATCGCTGCGGGATGACCCTGAAGGGACCCAGCCACGACGGGGTCATTCTTGTTCACCTCCTGGATGAGAATTCGGACAAGGGGCTCAAGGAGGTTGCACGTCTCCTGATTGGGAAGACTGCTGATGTGTGGGAAAAGAGCGTCGATAGCTGGCGTGTGGACGAGTCCAAGCGGCGACGGCGTGAGTTCTCGAAACTGATCACTGACACTTTGACTGCGCGACGTGTGGATCTGGAGAACGAGGTCACCGCGCAGAATCCGCTATGGCGCTACTCAGGGATGACCAAGGCGCAGGTCACCAACTTCCTGAAGAAGAGGGTCAAGGCGGGGCTCGAAACCCACCCTTACGCCAACGCGAAAAAAGGGGACATCACCTACGACAAGGTGCCGCTGTCGATCCTCGCTCCCTACGCGTGCGCGGACGTGCACTACACCTGGATGATCTGGAAGCAACTCTTCCCTGACGTAGCGAAACACGACGCGCTCCGGTCTCTGTACATCAACGAGATGCACCTGTCACAGGTGCTGTATGAGGTCGAGCAGCACGGAGTCAAGATCGACATTGCTCACCTCGACAGGATCGAGCCCGAGTTCATCAAGGCGATGGAGGAGGCTGAGGCTGACGTCTATCGAGACATTGGCTACAGGTTCAATATCGAGTCGAATGAGGAGTTGCTAGCAGCCTTGCGCAAGGCTGGCTGCCCCCTGAACAAGCTGACCAAGAAGGGTCAAGAGGTGGCACGCGAGGGGGGTGAGCCGACGGCGGCTCAGTTCTCGGTTGACAAGGAGGTCTTGGAGGAGCTGGCCGCGACCTACGAGTTCGCCAACAAGGTTTTGAGCTTCCGTGAGAAGCAGAAACTCCTCAACACCTACGTACGCAAGATCCGCTTGTTGGTCGATGAGCACCACTACCTCCACAGTACGTTCAACGCCAACGTCGACACCGGCCGCATGAGTTCGAGGGACCCCAACTGCTTCACAGGGGACACTGAGGTGCTTACACCAGATGGTTGGCGACGACTCGATGATTTGCCTAGAGGAGTACCTGTGGCTCAGTGGCGTGACAACGCTGTCGAGTTCGTCATGCCTACTGAATACATCAAGCATTACCGCAAGGAGGAGCTGGTACACGTACAGAATCAGCAAATAGATTTGCTTATGACACCAGATCATCGTTGCTTCTTGGTAAACCGTGATGGACTTGGTGGTTTTTGTTCTGCTAGTGAATACCCATCTAATGGGACACACCATAAGCAACTGCATGCTGGCATATACGCAGGTGGTTCGCTGCGAATGTCAGAGCAAGAAGTTGTTCTATTGGCAGCGACACAGGCGGACGGTTCTTATGCCGATCGAACTCTTGATTTTAGTTTCAAAAAGCATCGTAAGATTGATCGGTTGGAGTGGGCTTTACAGGGCTTAGGTTTCTCATACAGCAAGCGCATATCCCTCTCTGGCCGCGTTCGGATTAGGGTCCCTGCAGGTGAGTGTGTGGAGTGGGTTCGTTCGTACTTGGGGGACGCTAAACAGCTTGGATCGTGGCTTCTGAGTTGTGATAGACCGACGTTAGACTTGTGGTGTCAAGAGCTGTTTTTCTGGGATGGTTGTTGGCGGACGAGATCACAGTACGCGTCTATGCATCGTCGAAACGTGGATTGGGCGCAGATCGTGCTTTGTTTGTCTGGTTATCGCGCCAAGATCCGTGAATACAAAACACCGCGAGACACTGTTTGCTACGTTGTTGATTCAACTGCACGGAACTACAGTTACACAGACAATGCTGTCATTACACGGATAGCTCATGATGGATTCGTTTATTGTCTCAGTGTCCCGTCAAAAGTTATTCTGACCAGACACAATGGTCGTGTCTGTGTCACTGGTCAGTGTCAAAACATTCCTGGTAAAAACCTCGAAATTCGACGGTCATTTATTGTTCCTGACGACGATTACGTCTTCGTCTTTGCTGATTATAGTCAAGTTGAGTTGCGCCTGACAGCGCATTGGTCTCAAGACCCCACACTGCTAGCTGCCTATTCACCGACAGCACCCGGGTGGGCTGGGCATGAGCTGGACATCCACAGCCTCACTTGTGCGGACGTGGTGTTGCAGCGACCGTTGCCTGAGGTCTTGGCCATCCTGAAGGACAAGAACCACCCCGAGAACCATGACATCAAGTGGTTCAGGAACATCGCCAAGCGGGTCAACTTCGGCATCATCTACGGAGCGGGACCGGGAGCTATCCAGCGTCAGGTGTCCACGCCCAAGCGTCGCGTGAGCCGTGAGGCGTGCGCCGAGTACATCAAGGGGTACTTCCAGCGCTACCGCGGCGTGAAGGCTTGGGTTGATCACACCGAGTTGATGCTTCGTCGGCAGGGCTACATTCAGAACAGCTTTGGGCGGTTTCGCCGACTGCCCAACATCCACTCCAACAAGAAGTGGGAGCGCGCTCGTGCGGCTCGCCAGGGCGGGAACTTCCTGATTCAGGGTGACGCTGCTGACACCTTCAAGACGGCCATCGTACGTGTCAACCGAATCCTGAAGGCGCACAACGCCCGCACCCGAATCGTCAACTTCGTTCACGACGAGATCCAGTTCTATTGGCACAAGAAGGAATTGCCGTTGCTCGGTGAGGTGAAGAAGGCTATGGAGGATTTCCAATTCCGGGTGCCCATCGTTGTGGATTTCGGTTTCTCACGACGTGACTGGGCTGCCAAACAGGAACTGAAACTTTGAGAGGAGGGAGTCAGTGCAGCTACCCAACATCGAGATCAAGATCGACGGGATCGTTTACGAGAACACCTTTGCCCAGGACATCTCCATCGATCGGACGAACCTGGAGGAAGAGTTCGCGACGCACGCAGAGAAGTATTACTACTACGCGTTCCTCGCTCAGGTTGCGGAAGCCAAAGCGGCATTCAAGAAGAACGAGGTCAAGCAGGTGTATGCGCGCATTGATGCAGAGAAGCGCGGCGCTGTTATGAAGCTCCCGGCCGATGTGAAAGCAACCGTCAAGTACACAGAGAAGATGTATGAGTCTGAGGTCATCACCGATCCTCGCTACGTAGAGGCTCAGAAGGAGGAGATTGAGGCCAACCTCCTTGCTGGTCAGCTCAGCGAGGCCGCACGAGCCATGGCCCAGCGTCGCGACATGCTGGTCCAGCTCGGAGGCATGTTCCGGCAGAGCCAGGCGCCCACCAGAGTGGTGGAGCAGCAGGCGCCTGTGGTGGAAGGACTGATTACAGACAACAACAAGGCTCTTCGTCGTAAACCCGTCCGATGACAAAGGAGAAGATTATCCATGGGTGTTGATCTCAATTACATCAATCAGAAGCAGCAAGAGCTGGAAGCAGCGGCTGCTGCGCGTGGTGTAGGGGGCTTCAGATTCTGGAACCCCGAAGCTGGCAAGTCGAAGTTGCGCCTCATGCCTCCGTGGGCTGAGGGTGTGCGCTCCTTCGAGCGCGCGACGATGACCCACTGGAGCGTGGGCCCTGACGGTCTCATGTTCACCTGTCCGGGAGCTGGGTGCCCAATCTGTGAGTACGTGCAAAAGCTCCGTGCCACAGGTGATCCGGCTGATGCTGAGAAGGCCAACGAGATGGCCGCCAAGAAACGGTACCTGTCGAACATCGTCGACCTGAACGACCCTGTCTACACAGGCAAGGACGTCGAGGAATGGCAAGCCGCCAAGCAACAGTCAGGTGGTACTGATGCGTGCCCCTTCGAAGTGGGTCAGACCAAGGTCCAAGTCTTCGGCTACGGCGCCATGATCTACACCCAGCTGATGAACATCTTCGCGCAGCTCCAACAGGACATCACGGATATCGAGCATGGTTACGATCTGCTGCTCACCAAGGTGGGGCAGAAGATGAATACCAAGTACACGATCATCCCTGCGCCACCTGCGCGGCCGATGCACATCACAGGGCGCAAGTCGCTGTCGGAGATCCTCATCGACCTCGACAAGATCCTGCCCCCGAAGCCGATCGAGGACATGCTGGCAGCTCTGAGTCCCCAAGCCGCTCCGGCTCCCGCAATGCCGGCTGCTGCTAGGCCGCCTGCACTGCCTCCCCCAGCGGCGTCCCCTGCGCCCGTATCGTTGCCGCCCCCCGCACCTGCACCAGCCGCCGCCGGCTTGAACTATGCGCCCAAGGCTGCGCCGAAGGCTGCGGCCCCTGCTCCTGCGCCAGCGGAGCCACCTCCCCCTTGCTTCAAGGACAAGACGACGTTCGATCAGGCGGATGCTCAGTGCGCGGGAGGAGAGCAGAAAGATCCAGAAACCGATACCATCGAGAAGTTCGAGAAGTGCCCCTTCTTCCAGGAGTGCGGCGAGTTCGCCGGCAAGTTGGTTGCACCAACGCCTGCCCGTCGACGGGGAAGACCACCAGCGTCAGCGGCACCTCCGGCCCCCGCAGCGGCCAGCACGCCAGACAACGCAGAAGCGGACCTCTTGGAAGCGCAAATGCGCTCGGCGCTTAACACGTGAGTGCCAGACCAGCAGCTGCCAAAACGCAAGAGGACCCAAAGCCGAAGGACGATGTTGATGATGTACTGAGTAAGCTGCAGGGCGATTTGAACGAGGCGTATGGCGATGATGCGTCCATGCGCCTCGACTCCCAGGACACCCTATCCAGGGTGGATCACTGGGTATCGAGTCGGAGCCTGGTGGTGGATGCGGTCTTGCGGGGCGGACGGCCGCTAGGATCATCACTGGTTCCGTTTGGTCGCCAGGTGGAGATCTCCGGTCCCCCGTCTTCGGGGAAGACCACGCTCTGTGCGCAGATCGCGGCAGAGGTGCAGAGCAAGGGTGGCGTGGTCGTTGTGACCGATACTGAGGAGCGGATCGACCACGCCTATTGGGTGAAGTTGGGCGTCGACGTTAAGCGGATCATTCGGATCAAGTCGAACGGCTTGCGTGACGTCTTCAACAAGCAGTACCGAGCTTTGCAGTTCGCTCGCGACCAAGCACCGGACCGCTACATCCTGCTGATTTGGGACTCCTTGGGGGCAACGTCTGGTATCGACATGGTCGACCCAGACGCCAAAGAGGACCCGATGACTCAGGCGCAGAAGTTCGGGATGCAACAGGCGAAGGTGATCTCGGACGGCATGCGCCTGATCAACGGCGTGATCAGTAAGACGCGTGCTTGCTATATCTACACCAACCACGAGTACACCGCGATTGGATCGGTGTGGGGTCCGGCGCGCGAGACCACCGGCGGGAACAAGCCAAAGTACTTCGCGACCGTCCGCTTGCAACTGACGAGCTGCGGAGCCATCAAGGAGGCTGATGCGGCTACTGGCCAGGAATCAATCGTTGGCCAACGTATCCGGGTCAAGGCTCTGAAAAACTCGATGGCTGGGATCCTCAAGGAGTGTGAGGGGGTGGTCATGGCCCATCGAGGGTTCGTCAACGACTACACCGTCTGGGAGGTGGCCGCCCGCCTCGGCTTCATCAAGAAAAGCGGGTCGTGGTCGGAGTGGATACCTCCGTCTGGGGGCAAGGAGGTGAAGTTCCAGGGCTACGCTGGCTTCATCGACAAAGTGGTGGACCATCCTGAGTACAGTGATCTCGTCACGACGGTCCAAGAGGTGCTGTGAGAATCCTGATCTTCTCGGATCTTCACGCGCACCTGTTTCGTCCCTACGCCACCATTCTGCCGAATGGGATGAACAGTCGGCTGGTGGATGCCGTGAACTGTGTGAAACAGATCATCGACTACGTGGCCATTCACCCTGAGATTGACCTTGTCCTCTTTGGCGGTGATCTGTTTCACACGCGTGGGCGCTTGGCCGTGCAAGCGTTCAACGCGATCTATGAGGTGCTCTCTGGATTCTCGCTACGGAAAGTCCCGACGGTGCTGATCCACGGCAACCATGACCAGGCGGATCGTGAAGGATCGGTCTACAGCATCCACACCCTTCGCACCATCTGTACGGTCGTCGATCAGCCGGGATGGGTGATGGTCGCGGGGCACTCTCAGCAGCTGATCAACCTCATGGCTGTGCCCTATACCGAGAACCTCGCCCATCTGCGGGACCTGGTGAAGGAGCCAGCGCCTGCTCCCGGTCCCAGGATCTTCCTAGGCCACCTTGGTCTGCAGGGGGCGAAGGTCGGTGCCGATTTCGTCTACGCCAACCCGCATGATGCTGTGGTCGCAGATCTCAATCCGGCTGGCTTCGACGCGGGTTTCTTGGGGCACTTCCACACGTACCAACCGGTGGGTCACAACTTCCACTATATCGGGGCTCCGCTGCAGCATACCTGGGGCGACAGTGGTGATCCGCGGGGGTTTCTGATCTACGACACCGAGACCAAGGCGCACGAGCGCGTTCTGTTACGGGCCCCGCGCTTCGTGCACATCGTGGAGAACGAGCAAGTCGACGTCGAGGATTGCTATGTTCGCATGACCGCGTCGCGGGCCTATTCCGAGGATGAGGCAGAGCTGGCACGGCGGGCCTATGGCGCTCGTTCGCTGGAGGTTGTCGTCGCTGATGTCCCGCACACGAATGGCGTGCGCGTAGCGATCGAGCATGGGATGTCCTATCGAGACATGATTCAGCGCTGGGTTGGTTCGGGGGTGCAGCCGGTGGAGGGGCTGGACAGTGACTATCTGGTTCAGCTGGCTCTGGAGATTCTCCAGGAAGTGGAGGACACGTGAAGTTCCTCAACGTACGAATCACCAACTTCATCAGCTTCGGGGCGGCGCAAGAGATCAGTCTTGATCAGCGAGGATTGGTTGCCGTCTTCGGCGAGAACTTCGATAGCCAAGGAGCCGATGCCAACGGCGCTGGGAAGTCAGCGGTCTTGGAGGCGATCGTTTGGGCGCTCTACGGTGAGACCATGCGCGGCTACCGAGGTGATGAGGTCGTCAATCGTGTCGTGGGAAAGGACTGCGCGGTGGCTCTGCGTCTCCAGGACGATGAGCGTGAGTATCTGATCGTTCGTACGCGCAAGACGCTGGGAGCGAAGAAGCCAAACGACGTCCGTCTCTTCAGTGTCTGCGACCGCGGGGAGCTGGAGATCTCGGGCGGCACAAACGCCGATACCCAGGAGCAGATTCAGACCATTGTGGGAATGGACTTCAGCACCTTCACACAGAGCGTGATGTTGCACGCGGGGGCAGTTTCGTTTTCCGCCATGACGGACAAGGAGCAAAAGCAGGTGTTGGAGAACATCCTGCAGACTGAGATGCTCTCCGCGGCTCAGGCCAAGACCAAGGAGCGAATTATCCGGCTGCAGCAAGAGATGGTGGGGCTCCGGAGCAACCAACAACAGGTCACCCAACAGAGTCGTGACCTCGCGATCCAGATCAGCAAGCTCACCGAACAGCGTGACCAGCACAGCGCCCTGGTGGAGGAGCGCCGAAAAGAACTCGTACGGCGGCGGTTGGAGCAAGAAGTCAGGCTGGAAGAGGTCTACGCGCACACTGGTCTACATGTCTTGCTGACGCAGCGAGAGGACCAGGCGGAGAGCGTGGCGCAGCTCGAACAGACGTTGGCGACGCTCCAGGAGCGCGTTGTGGCGATCACCCAGCAGTCAGGAGCCAAGCTGACCGAGCTGGCCCGCGAAGAGGGCATCGTCATAGGCAGACTGCGTCAGATTTCGACCGACCTGCAGACGATCGATCAGTTCGTCGGCAAGCCGTGCCCCACCTGCAAGCAGACCTTGCTGCCTGATGCGGCTGAGGCGGGCATGAAACAGTGGGCTGAGGAGGCCCAGGTTCTCGAAGACAAGGTCAAGGACTTCGCTCGCATCCGTGGGCGGGTGCGCGCCGCGGAGACGAAGCAGCTGGCCGCCTTCGCGAATGAGCGCGCTGCGGTCGTCCAGCGACTGACGGAGCTGAGGGGTGTCCTGCAGGGGACATCAGAGGCGATCCAGAAGCGTGACACAGAACTGAAAACGGTTTGTGACCTAGAGCAGCAAATCTTGTCGTTCGACGAGGAGATCGCTGCGCTCAGCGGCGCCGTCAACCCCTTCCAGCCCTTGATTGACGAGGCGGCCCTCCAGCTGGAGAAGCATCACCGCACGCTGAGGAACTTGGAGTTCCGCATCCACATCGTCGAGACCCACCTCAAGCACCTCAACTACTGGACCCAGGCGTTCTCGAACCAGGGGCTCAAGAGCTACGTGCTCGACGGCGTGTTGCCCTTCCTGACGAGCCGGGCTCAGTACTATGCTGACATCCTCTCAGGAGGAGATATCAAGATACAGTTCAACACGCAGACACAGCTCAAGACCGGAGCCACCAGAGAGCAGTTTCAGGTCTCGGCCTACAACCGCTTCGGCGCCGATGTCTACCAGGGAAACTCTGATGGTGAGAAACGCCGGGTGGATCTAGCGGTCGGCTGGGCACTGGGTGACCTGGCCGCCCAGCGGGCGCGCAAGCCGATTCGGTTCAAGGGGCTCGATGAGCCGTTCGTCAACCTCGACGAAACTGGTGAGGACGCGGTCGTGCGACTTCTTCACAAGGAGATCGATCGCTACGAGACCATCCTGTGTATCACACACAGTGGGCACCTGCAGAGTCAGTTCCAAAATCAACTCACGATCCGAAAGCAAAATGGTGTATCTGTTGTGGTGTAGGCGCTTCGTTGATCAGGCTGCGCTGGTGAGTGGGCCGATGATGGTTCGCTCAGTTTTGGACCAGCGCCTTCGTGGTAGGCAGTGGGTTCGCGTTGCGAACTCCGGCGAGGGTTTCCAAACCCCTGGACAGTCAGCGAGGCGCCTACCTTTTCACTTCACACTGAGAGGAATGCATGTCTGACGAGAAAGCCGCCGAAGAGGCTCCTGCTCCTGAGCGCGCTTCGGAAGAGTTCAAGCAACGCTTGTCACCGGGTGGTGAGATGGCCACTCCGATGACTCCGGAGGAGATCTTGGCTGCAGCGAATGCCGCCAAGAAGAACCGCTGGCTCGCTATCTTCATCCAGCTCTGTCGGTGTGAGCGCTTTCTGAAGTTCGTCGAGATGAACTACGTGATCCAGGATCGGATCGACGAGAAAACCCAGTCCATCGAAACTGCCGTCTATGAGAACCCGCGAGCTATCGGTCCTCCTCTCTCGCGGGCTCAGGTTGGCAAGATGCTCAGCGTCCTCAAGATGTACAACTGTCGCAAGCCTGATGAGGCGCTGAAGCGGCTGCTGGTGACGATGGGCCAGCCAGACGATGCGCCAGCCATCATCACGTCGGCGACGCAAAAGGATGTTCAGGAAGCCGCCGAACAGGTCGCGGAGCAGATTGATCTCAAGGGCAAGCTCGACTGAAAAGGAGGAACCATGACCAGACCAGGCTACACGGAAATCGTAGTGCTACTCGATCGCTCCGGCTCCATGGAGCCAATTGCGCGAGACATGGAGGGGGGATTCAACGCCTTCATGGCCAAGCAGCGGGAGGTGAAGGGGGTCATCTGTCGTGTGTCCCTCTATCAGTTCGACAGTGAGTACAATCCGGTCTACGAAGGGCTCGACGTCCATCACGTGCCTCCGCTGCGCCTGGTCCCTCGTGACATGACTGCACTCTACGATGCTGTGGCGAGAACGATAAACAGCGTGGGCGAACGACTCGCCCGGATGGCTGAGTGGGATCGCCCCGAGAAGGTGCTCTTCCTGATCATCACCGATGGTATGGAGAACGCCTCGAAGGAATTCAGCATCCATCTCAACGGTGCAGCTCGAATCTCAGAGATGATCAAGCACCAGCGCGAAAAATACGCTTGGCAGTTCGTCTATCTGGGTGCTGATGTCAACGCTGCGATCGAGGCGTCCAAGATCGGTATCCAGGTCGCCTCTCACTACACACCGAGTTCGAGCGGCATTCAGCACATGTTTATGGCGAACGCAACGGCCACCATGGATTTCATGGCCCTGGACAACAAGAATGTGGGCGCTCCGATGGCATACAACATCGCGCCGACCCTGGGAGAGGAAGATCCACCCGTGGCCACGCACACCAAAGTTGGTGTACCGGTACCGATCACATCGAGTGACCCGCAGCAGCCGTGAAGGCGCAACTCCTGCTTTTGGACCCTGCCTTTCGCCACTTTGGCTGGGCGGTGCTGCGGTTCGAGCCGAAGGGTGAGCAGATTGTGGCCGGCGGGGTCTTCAACACGACCAAGATCGACAAGAAGCGAAAGGTTCTGCAGTCCGACGACAATCATCGCTGTGCTATGGAGCTGGCCAAGGGGATCGAGACCTTGATCAACACCTTCGAGCCAACGCTGATCTGTGCAGAGTCTCAGCAGGGCTCAAAGAACGCCCACGCCATGCAGCTGCAGGGCATGGCGTGGGGGGTGCTCTCGGCGGTGGCTGCGCTCAGGCAGATCCCGGTGCTGCAAGCGACACCTCAGTCGGTGAAGAAGGCTCTGTGTGGTCGCCTCGACGCCTCGAAAGAGGCGATCCAGGCAGCAGTGCTGGCACGCTACCCCGACGTGCTCGGCTTGGCTGCGACCACCCGCCCTCCCTCCTTGCATGAGCACATCTATGACTCGGTTGCGGTGGGGATCACCTGCCTGACCAGCACTGAGGTGCAGACCATCCGTCAAATGTCTGCGAGGTGATTCCCATGTCGAGATCTCCGAAGACAAGACCACCAGTCACTGTTCCGACTTGTCCTGCTTGTGGTCAACCTATGACCCGCTGCAAGTGTAAGGATAACAAGCTGGAGAAGGGCAAGCGATGAATGGAGCCGCCCACGCGCGTCTTCGTCGCGTGCGACGTCGCTAACCTGGTGAGGAGCTGCCGCCGGCAGTTCGGAGACAACGCTCGTATCGACTTTGGACTTCTCAGTACGGTAGTGCCTGCGCTCATGCATCCGCGTCTGGTTCAGCAGACGCTGATCGCGTATGTCGTCATGCATGAGAGGACGAAGCCGGCGAACGAGGTCTTTCGGAAGGCACTCGGGCACTACGGGTTTCGCGTGCGCGCTCGCGACATGGTCTATGCCAAGGTCTTGAAGACCGAGGTCAAGCAGCCAACGAACACCGATTGGGACGTGGGCATCACGATCGATGCGATTCATCACATGCCTGAGTACGACCTGTTCGTGCTCATGAGTGGTGACGGTGACTTCGCTATGCTGCTCGACTACCTGCGACGGTACGGCAAGGAAACCATGGTTTTCAGCTTTGACAACTCACTGTCGCGAACGCTCCATCGCGCTGCTGACAAGGTGGTTCAGCTCACGCAAGCCGTGGTGACGTACAAGGAGCGTGTGTGATCGTCTTCTGTGACGGCTCGATCACCGGGCCCAACCCCGGGGGACGTGGCTACACAGGTTGGGTGATCCGGAATGACGAAGGCCAGCTGGTAGCCAAGCACTCAGACGATCTGGGTGTGCATCCCAAGATGACCAACAACGTGGCTGAGTACGGAGCGGTTCTCTCAGCTCTGCTCTGGCTGTCAGCAAACGGCTATGTTGGAGAGCAGGTTCAGATCTACACCGATAGTCAGTTGATCGTCCGCCAGCTTCTGGCGGTGTATGGCTGCTACACCCAACACCTGGTCCGCCTTCGCGACATGGTTTGGGAGGTGGCGACAGTGTTTCCACGCGTGGGCTACATCTGGATTCCGCGCGAACAGAACACGGAAGCGGATGAGATGTCCAAGAGCCTTCAGCGATGAGAATCCTTGGTATCGAAGGACCGGCACTGAGGTTGGCTAAGCAGGCCACGTCAGGCACCGGGTGGATGTCACGGGTCTTCGCCGGGCGCGAAGGTGTCATCATCGTCGATGAGCCTCACGAGCACCTCTTGGTCTCCGACGGAGGTTCCGCTTGGGATGCTGTGGGGCTCATGTACTGCTTTAACTTTTTGCCTGACCTGGAGGCGCGGCGAAAACTGCGAGACCGAGCACTCAAGTTGGTGCGACCGGGAGGCGTCGTCGCGGCAGTGTCACGCGCTTGTGACTGCGGTCAAGAGCTGGCGATGCGCATGGTGGCGAGCGGGGTTCCACCTGCTGCACTGGGTCTATCGAACCTCTCAAATCGAGAAATCGTCGGGTTGCAACCTCAGGCTGGTGTATTCTTGACATCTGTAGTTACTTTTGCGCCCACTGGATCTAATGACGCCATGCGGTTTCGCGAGTTTGCCTCTGATGTCCGAAAGTCAACGGTACCCCCCGATCTGAGGTTCGTGCCGGAGCACCGGTTCATAACGCGAATTGTCGATATAGGATTGACATGGCAAAGGCCGTAGGGCAGCGACGGAAAGACGCCAAGGTAGCGACTGTTCTCTTACCTTTGGCAGACCTCTACGAGTTCGTTGACAATCCCAATGAGGAGGCGTCACTCGTCTTCAACAACCTCCTGATGGAGATTCAGGAGGATGGATTCGATCAGCCTCTCATCGTAGTAGACCGGATGCAGATCGAGAACAAGCCGGGCTGGACGGTGGTCTCTGGTAACCACCGCTTTCGCGCGCTCAAGCTGCACGGCTACACGCACGCTGATTGCGTGGTCAAGGACTGGAATGCTGAGAAGGCCAAGATCAAGGTGGTCCGTCGCAACCTGATCGCTGGCCAGATCAACACTGAGCGGTTCACGCGGTTGGTGGACAGCATTCGCACTCCGTACACTCCTGATCAGATCGCTGACGTGCTGGGCTTCACCAGCGTCGAGTCGTTCGCCAAGAACTACAAGAAGCAGCACGAGAAGGAGCAACGCGGAATCCGAGAGGTGACTCAGGGCGATCCGACGAGGTTGGTCGAGGGGATGACCGTCATCCTCAACAAGCTCTTTGCCGAGTACGGCGACACGGTTCCGCACTCGTTCATGTACTTCCTCAACGGAGGGAAGATCCACCTCACGGTCCAGACCAATACCCAGCTACGCCGGGTGATCGGGCGGATCGCCAAGAAGTGTCTTGCCGAGCACCTGGACATGAATGTGGTGCTCACGGGCGCGCTCGTCTTGGGGCTGGCTGCGCTCGACACGAGTGTCAAGGACGTGGTCCTCGCTGGTGCGCAAGACGCTGAGCTGGAAGAGGAGATGAAGCCGGTGGTTGGTCGATCGGCTTCTGAGGCTGAGGACGATGCCTGACACCGAGGTCAAGAAGCACCCCCCGCGCAAGGCCGCTGTGGTGCCACCCGCGAACGGGCAGGCCCCTGCCTTTCACCAGGGCATCAAGCCGCTGGATACGCATGAGATGCTCCGGAACGCGACTCCTGAGCAGCTTCGCATGCTGACCTTCAGCAACTTTCCCCTCTGGGCACAGTACAGCGGTGTCGAGGTCGATGGTCGTCCGTTCGACTTCGACAACCACCGCTACCTCCTGCCGCTCTACATGGAGCAGGAGAAAGAGATCGTGTGGATGAAGTCGGCCCAGATGGGCGCGACCATCTATGAGGTCTTGCGCCTTCTGTGGTTCTGCCGCTACAACACGATCAAGGCAGGTCTGTACTTCCCCACCCAGGAAGGGGTGATGAACCTGTCCAAGGACCGCATCGGTCCGCTGATCACTTCGATTCCCGAGCTGCGGGGAGCTGTCGAGGAAGCTGAGACCAAGGACGCTCTCCAGCTCAAGCACATCACCAACACCAACGGCAAGCTGTCGTCGCTCTACATGCTCTACCTGGGGGGGAAGGCGTCGAAGGACTCCGTTCCTCTAGATATCCTCGCCTTCGATGAGGTCCGACTCTGCAATCAACAGGACATCGATCAGGCGATCGAGCGCGTGTCTCACTCCACCTTCAAGTACAAGATGTACGTCTCGACGGCTGGCTATCCGTACTTGGACATCCATCGCCGGTTCCTCTATGGGACGCAGATGTACTGGCACATCAAGTGTGCTTGTCCTGACGGGCTGATTCCATCCGAGGTGTTCCCGGAGTGTATTGTGGACACCGGTAAGGAGGTCTACCTTCGTTGCCCGCGATGCAAGGTTCGGATTCATGATGCGCAGAATGGTCGATACATTGCCCACAACCCTGGGGGTGCGTATCCGAGTTATCACATCAGCCAGTTCATCTCGAAGTTCATCACGCCCAAGGAGATCTGGGACTTCTACAACCGCACCACGCACAAGAAAGAGTTTTTCAACGCCAAGCTGGGTAAGCCATTCGTTGATGAGGAGAACGTTCCGGTCACGGATGCGGTGCTACAGAACTGCGTGAATCCCGAGCTGCGGTGGACGAAGGATGAGGGCCGCCACAAGGGCTCGTTTGCGATGGGCGTCGATCAGCACGGCGGCAACGTCTACGTCGTGATTCTGCGGCGAGCGCCGGACGGCAAAAAACAGGTTGTCCACCTGGAGATCGTGGATCGAGACAACCCTGGCTACTGGGAAGCCGGCAATCCTGTCACTCCCTTCAAGCGGGTCTATCAGCTGATCCGCGAGTACAACATCAGCATGACAGTGGTCGATGCCATGCCCAACTACAACGAGGCGACAGAGCTGGCGCGCACCTTCCCTGGTCGCGTCTTCGTCGCCTGGTATGGCACCGAGATCCAGAAGGACATGGCGATGTGGGCGGACCGTCTCAAGTACAAGGAGACGATCAAGCGTGGCTCCCGCCAGATCAAGATGAAGTGGCAAGTCGTGCTCAACCGCTACTCGTCCATCGACTTCACGCTGTCTCAGTTCGTGAAGCGCGAGATCGAGATGCCCCACCCGGATGGGCTGGTGCAGGTGATGCGGAACAAGGATGGTCGCTTCGCTGCTGAAGCGATCTGTCGCCAAGTCTACTGGACCCACCTCAAGGGCATCGTCCGTCAGAAAGAGATCCTCGATGAGGAGACCGGGAAGTTCAAGATGGTTTGGGTGTACCTGGGGCAAGACCCGCATTTCACCCACGCAACTAACTACGCGACCATTGCCTTCGAACGGATGAAAAGACAAAGCATTATCGTGATGTAGCTCTGTCATCCTCATTTCATGCTGGTATAGTATGCCCGACGACGAAGCACCTAAGCCCCCTTCTGTACCACGTCTGCGGCGACGTCCCGTCGCTGCGCAGGATCCGCCGAAGGAGCGCTACCCGCTACCCAGCGTCGAAGAGCAAGTCAAGCGGCGACCGGGACGACCGCGCAAGGTACCGGAGAAGCCCAAGCTACCGAGACGCTCAGATGGAGCCATGGCGCGGCTCTCGAAGTGGGAGCAGTTCGAGCGCCGGCAACAGGTGGCCAAGCTGCGCATGCAGGGGCTGCAGATGGCACAGATTGCCAAGGTAATGAACCTCAACATTCATACCGTAAGCAGAGATCTGGATGCTGTGCAGTCTGAGAACAAAAAAGTCATCACCGACTTCGACAAGCAGAAGTATCTTGGTGAGGGGCTCGCGCGCTTCGAAGAGATCCGTCAACGGACCTGGTCTGAGTACTATTCGACGGATGAGGTGCGCTACAAGTTGAAGGCACTTGACGTCCTTCGGGCTGTGCAACGCGACGAGTTCAGCGCTCTGATCGATACCGGGGTCATAGTCAAGGACCCCGAAAAGCCGCAGCAAGTCGAACATGAGCACAAGCACACGCTGCATCTTGACTGGTCCCCTGAGATGCGTGAACGCGTTGCGCAAGCTTTGCTTCAGGAGTCGCTTCGGACTACGCTAGCTGAACCGACCCTGGAGGCGGGCGTGGTGGATGCTGTCGTTGTCGAGACAGTAGACGCGGACGCTGGTACTGACACTAAGACTGAGAATGGCCCTGAAAGCGAGACGAAGGAATGATCGCACGCCGCCACCCACGTGGCTCAGACGTCGGGCCCACGTTAACGCATGTCACCGCCGTGCCAGGGATGCGCGTCCGGCTGACCACATCGAACGCACGCTTCGCCGGTGCTCATGGCACCGTCAAGGAGGCAGGTCTGACGTGGGCTTTGGTGGAGTTCGACGACGGTGTTTCTCAGCTTCAACACCTTCCCATTCATCGACTACAGGTCGTCTTGAAGGAACTGTCTGGTGACCAGCGTGCTTTGGTCGAACATGCCACAGAAGACGAGGCACCCCAGAGCGAGGATAACGTATCAGTCAACATGCTCAACCCTGACGCTCCATGGGCTTTGTGATGAGCCAGGCGCAAAATTCTATGCCGAAGTTTGAACGCATCTACCGTAGGTGTGCCAATCCTGATTGCCAATCGGAGTTCTACGTCTCCGAGAAGGATCAGGCTTTCCTGGCGCGGGAGGGATTCCCGCTACCGAAGAAGTGCTGGCGCTGTCGCCAGGCGGCGCGCCGCGAGCGCGAAGCAGCTGTCGCCGAACACAACGAAGCAGAGATCGATCGACAGTGGAACGAGAAAGTTCTCAATCAGCCACCGAGTGAGCGCAAGCAGTGGGAGAAGGCATGGACTCCGCCCACCGAGGAAACGAAGACGAGAGTTCCAACGGCACCGCCGCCACCTCGCAGCCGCCGAAAATAGGCGTCACGCGAACGATCATCGGTCAGCACAGGAATCCTAACGGCGTCACTGTGATTCATCTGAGCTGTGGTCATCGCGCCTTCGTTGTCCAGCTCGATCCTCGCCCACCAGGTTCGAAGTATCTCTGCCTGCTTTGCTTCTGAGGATTGCGACGATGACTTATCCTGGTCGAGCCCTTCGCCTCAACAGTGGCCCGGCGTCGTCTGTGCTGGAGGTTCAGCGCCAGCTGGCGCTGGTGGGCTGCGATCCTTCCGCGATCGATGGCTACTATGGTCCCGCGACGGAGAGTGCCGTCAAGCTCTTCCAGACTCGGCGTGGTCTGCCGGCTGATGGAGTCGTCGGTCCGCGCACGTGGACAGCGCTCTTCTATCAACCGAATCCGATCCAGATCACGCCCAAGTCGAAGCTGCTGCGGGCGTTGCTCGAACAGGCCACATCCCAGGTCGGGGTGCGCGAGACCAAGGGGGTTCCGAACCGGGGCCCCATGGTTGATCTCTACGTCCAGTCAGTCGGGCTCGATCCGACCAAGGGCTACGCCTGGTGTGCGTGTTTTGTCTACTGGTGCTTCGATAACGCGGCGCTTAAATTGAACGTTCCCAATCCTTGCGTGAAGACGGGCTCAGTGGCTGAGCTGTGGGCGGCGTCGCCTCCGGCGACGAAGCTCCTGGCCGGGATGGCGTTCGACGATCCGACCAAGATCGCGGTGGGGTCGGTTTTCATCATCGATCACGGGAACGACCACGGTCATACCGGTCTCGTGACCGGAGTCCGCGCGGGCGAGATCCTGACCGTGGAGGGGAATACCAACGTGGCGGGCTCCCGTGACGGAGACGGGGTCTACGAGCGTGTCCGCTTGATCAGCGAGATCAACGTAGGATTCATTGACTACGGCGGCCCGATCAGTGTCTGACTAGACAGGTAAAGCGTAGGGAAATCGCGAGTCAAGGAGGAACCCAGAAAAAAGTCCTTGCATCTCGATCGCCCTGTGCCTACCGTGAATTGGTCATCATGTTGTCGCAGCAGCTGTCCACCCAGATTCTCCGCGAGGGCCTCAAGCCCCGACGCGGTTGGGTGTACGCTGCCGCGAATCCGAGTGTCCCAAGCTCAACAGTCTGCCATCCGGAGTTTGGGACGACCGAAGATAAAGGGTGGCTGATGTAACGAGTCAAGTCATTGACCCCTGCATCAGCCGCCCGGAGAACTTCTTCGAGGCGGCTTTTTTCGTTTTGGAGGCAGCCTTGAGGAAGCCCAAGCTGGTTCGAGCTGCCGAGCAAGTCATAGCTCGGTACATCAACGAAAAAGGTGAATTGGAACTTCGTGACAAAAACGGCAAGCTGAAGCCCGGCTTGCATCGCTGGCAAGATCTGGTGCGCAAGACTCGCATCCGGAGAGGAGGGGAGAACTGATGGCCGATCCTGCGTATAAACGCCCGCTGACCTTTTCGGCGGGAAACAGGACAATGGAGTCCGGGCGCGCCGTAAACGCGTTGACCTTCGGGTCGCCGGTGGGTTCGATTCCCACCCCGCCGACCGATGCAGCTGGCGCCCGACTGGTCTGGGCACCGTCCTTTTAAGACGGACTGAGCAGGTTCAAGTCCTGTCGGCTGCACAGATGCGCAGAAGGTTGCTTACACTGGACGAACAGGTTGAATGGGCTACTGCCCGAGCAAAGGAGTTGTCTGGACTGGGAGATCAGGGAATCTACCTCGCGTTGATTGAAGGATACTCGCTGGACGAAACACGAGCCGGCTTACAAGAAACGGGCTGCAACCGTAGATAGCGACGGATCGGTCTCTTAAACCGACTAGCGGCGTGCAAGTCGCCGGCAGCTCACGACAGAACAAATTGATGGGATGTCGTCCAACAGGAGGACAGCGGACTCTGACTCCGTGAATGAGGGTGCAATTCCTTCCGCCCCAACAGACAGTGGGGTAGCTCCCCCTGAAATCTGATCACTGACAACTTCATAGTTGCGACTGCGGCGGGCCTGCCAAGCCCGCCAATCATGCCCTGGAAGCCTATCTGGTGAAGGCGTTGCACTGAAACTGCAAAGATTCCTGTTCGATTCAGGACTAGGGCACGACGTGGTGGAGAGTGGCAACTCCCTCTCCAAATCTTTTGTTCGCCTCGCTGCGAGCCGACCGGAAAGGGTTATCGGAGCTAATGGTTCGAATCCAAACGCTCTCCATCACATCTTCGGGGTGTAGCCTAGTGGGTTTCAGGCACTCGGTTCGGGACCGAGATGACGTGTGTTCGATTCACACCACTCCGACAAAGCGACGGGCCGCAAGTGTTGGGTTACCACTTCAAGGTAAACCACCCAGCACGTTCCCTTTGTCCGTCGCCTCATGCGCGATGTAGCTCAATGGTAGAGCGCTAAACATCCTGCTCGTCTCTTCGTTCGGGGAACCGAGCCGCTTGGGTAGGGTTATCTCTCTATGGAAAGAGGAGATCCGGGTTCGAGTCCCGGCGTCGCGCGCCTGCACCTTTCATCTAATGGTCAGGATGGGTCCTTGATCGTCTTATCTTTCTTTGATAAGCACTGACTGACATGGTATGTGATCGGTGTGGTACAGACCTCTCGTCAAGAAACAAGACGGGACGGTGCAGGAACTGCCGAACGTATGATCAGCTGAAAGTCTGGCGGCGTCGTACGAAGGCCAAAGCGGTAGCATTACTAGGAGGGTGTTGTAATCGGTGTGGATACAACCGTTGCCATCGCTCGTTGATTTTTCATCATCCAGGTGAGAAGTCATTCGGCATTGGTGGGGCTTGTTCCTGGAGTAAGATCGAGACCGAATTGCGGAAATGTGTACTCCTGTGCTTGAACTGTCATGGTGAGGAGCACTGTGAAAACACGGAATGTGCGCACGCATAGCTCAGCAGGCTAGAGCACACGCCCGATAAGCGTGAGACGCGGGTTCGACTCCCGATGCGTGCACGAAATGACGTGAGCATCCGCGCGAGTGTTCAAATCACTCACCCCGGAGGCCAAGAAGCGATTGCGGTGAGAAAAGGCAAAGAGTGGAGCCCCGTGGCTGTGACCCACGGTCTAGCCGGTGCGACTCCGGTTTCTCACCCCCAGCGATCCGGGTTCGTCCAATTGGTCAGGACTGCTTGACGTATCGATCCACGGTGGTCTAATAGGTAGGACAGCATCCTTTGAAGTTGCTTGTCGTGGTTCGAATCCACGCCGTGGAACTAACTCGTGATATCCGGACCAGCACATAGTGCTTATTGTTTGCGTCGTTATCATGCGCTACGTGCCGCTTGGATTGCTAAGCTAGGTGGTTGCTGTGCTTGGTGTGGATCAGTGCAAAATCTTGAGTTTGACCACATAGACCGGACAACCAAGACAGCGTCTGTTTCGAGGATATGGTCCTGGTCCACGAAAAGAGTAGAAGCTGAACTCGCTAAGTGTCAGTTACTGTGTGCAGTTTGTCATGATCTGAAAACCAGGCTGGAGCGTACACCAGGGCACGGGACTTGGGGACGCTACAAACGTCGATGCCGTTGTGATGTTTGTCGCGCGTTCGTTCGTGAGTATTTTCGTCGACACAAACGGGATGTAGCCTAGGGGTTCAGGCACACGCTTTGGGAGCGTGACGACGCTGGTTCGAATCCAGTCATCCCGACATGCCTAAAGAAAAAAGCAGAGCACAGCATGTGGACGTTGTCCAGCCTGTCAGGGGCGAGGCTACAACGACATGACACTCAAGCAGTGCCGAATCTGTGGTGGACTCGGTATGCTCTCCGTTGTATTTGTTGAGTCTGGGGGCGTAGTGCTAGCGGGAACACGACCGGTTTGCACCCGGTAATCCGGAGTTCGACTCTCCGCGCCTCCACCATCTGTGTTATACGAGTTGCAGTGAACCGTGGCAGTGCGAGAAAAGGAGTACCAAAGACGCTATCATCGACTCTACGATAGTCAGCGGTATCGTACCCGCATACGAGTCATGATGGCTTTTCTTGGCGACAGGTGCGTTTGGTGTGGTGACACGTGTGGACTCGACTTTGATCATGTCGATCCTAGTACGAAACTGTTTGCGATTACCAAACATATCGGACGACCGCTTATTGTTCTTCTGGAGGAACTTAGCAAGTGCCAGTTGTTGTGTGTTGCGTGTCACTGGCGTAAGACACGAACAGAAATGCGTGAGTTCTGGACGCGCAGGCGTCAACACGGAACGGCTTCGATGTATGTTAGACAACATTGTCGCTGTGAGGTGTGTCGGGATTGGAAACGACGTAGTAGAGGGCTGAAGGCCAAGGAGGCCAAACCGTCTCCAAAACGGTAGGGTAGGGTTCAATTCCCTATCAGCCCGCTGGGCGAGCCGCCTGTTGGTTCGTTATCGGCACACTGCCCGCTCGACGGGAGGAAGGACCCGTACCTTGCCGGTACGGGGAACGGACCAGCGATCAATTCGTTCGCCCTATGGAGAGAGCCCCGATTGGTCGGAAACCCGCCTTGAACGCGGGGGCTGTCGTGACGAACGCAGGGGGTTCGATTCCTCCTCTCTCCGCTGGTGGACCGAGTCAATGGACGCTAAGACGATCCTGGAGTCTATGATCCTGACCCTGTGGAAGTTCAGACGAACCAAATGTCAGGCGCAGACTTGGTTCACCTTAATTGAAAGGAGGTCGAATCCCTATGAGTCACGAAATGAGTAGGGCCGACGTCACCTCCACGCGGGTGCGTGTCATGTAACTCGCGGGGCTGACGTCACGCTGATGGGCTTCTCGTTCGAGTCGATTCACCGAATCTCTCTCGAACCAAGGAGCCCACTGTGCCAGCCCGACGTCCGTATCTGTATCTGTGTGGTACTGCCGAGGAATACTGTACAGGAACTTTGACCCCGCTGAATCACAGCCTCGACAAGGACAAGATCAAGGCCCATTCATCGACTACCGAAGCGTTCAACTGCATGAAGCACAGCTTGCTCGCGCAGGGGTACACGCAGGTCGATGCCAGAGCCTTCCGCCCACCGGACGGAGGGCCCATCCGGGTTCTGACCAAGAAGATCCGATTCGGCGGAAAGATGCGCAACGGAAAGGAGGGGACGCGGAACATGCCCCACAAGCGTGGTGGCGGTATCTGCTTCTCCTGCTAGCCTGAGCGTACGACAACTGAATATGCGGCAGGCCCGGGTTGTTAACCCGCAAGCCAACCGGGTACGTTATCGGGTAGTGGTGCACCGCAGACCCGACGGAATCCCGGGCCGCTTTGGAGACGTGACAGAGCGGAAATGTGCCAGCTTGGAAAGCTGTGGCTGATCGCGAAAGCGTCACGCGTGTTCGACTCACGCCGTCTCCTCGAAAGGTTCGCAGCACGGTGTACACATACAGTGTGCAGGATAGTAGTCATGATGGGGGCACCCATCGTGTGCCTACTGACGCGCAGGCCGCGACGATCCGGTCAATGGTGACTTTTGAAATGCCGGGGAGCTGGGCCGTCATCAGCGGGGGAAGAACCCGTCGAACCTTTCTTGGAAGGCGAATCGGCACTGGTGCTGAGCCTGTTTCGAAAACAGTGCGTGTCCGGGTGACCGGCATGGGGATCGTGACCTCCGCCTTCCTCTCTTGGAGATGACGTGGATGACGGTTTTCCACAGTAGTTTGCTAAACTACCGAGTCCTGCAAAGGCTCCGAGCGTTCAACTCGCTTCATCTCCTCTTTCGGTCTTGTAGCCAAGTGGCAAGGCAGCGCTCTGCAAAAGCGCCATCGTCAGTTCAACTCTGACCAAGACCTCTGTGGGTGGGCCGCCAGAGGACGGTTATCGTCATTGGAGACTCGGGGCGAAAACCCCGTTTCCGTCCTCAATTCTTTGTCCACCCCTTGCATCCAAAGTGTTTGTGGCTACACGCCAGCTTGCCAAGCTGGAATAGCGGGTTCAACTCCCGCTGGATGCTCAGAACTGCACTGTTGGCCGAGAGGTTAGGCGGCAGCCTTCCAAGCTGTTCCACGCGGATTCGAGTTCCGCACAGTGCTCCGATCGCTGGTGAAGCTCATTTGGGTGAGCACCCCGTTGGTATCGGGGAGGGAGAGCGTTCGATTCGCTCCACCAGCTCAGTACCAGGAGGTCACCTCGCTGCTGGTTCCTCCGTTCAGTCGGTGTTTGGTAGAACGCCGAGTGCTGAACGTTCCAGTTGAGATGTGACCGCGTTCGTTCGTGCTGCTGAAGCGTAAATGGTGACGCGCCGTTTTCGTAAAACGGAAAACCGAGTTCGATTCTCGGCAGCAGCTCTGCGGGGAGGGTGGAGCACCTGCCTGTCAAGCTTTGCTGGCGAAGCGCCGCACTTGTAATGCGGAGATACCCTGTTCGATTCAGGGGACAGGCTCTGAGCGAGCCGCTTGTGTTGGGTTGTCCATCCCCACATTACGGGGATGTAGCTCAGTGGTAGAGCGCCGGCCCGAAAAGCCGGAGGTCGCGGATTCGAATCCCGTCTCAAAACTTCTCAGTGCTAATAATTTCGTTCGCTCTATTCCAGGATGGCTGATCGGTTTAAGCGCTCGCCTGTTAAGCGAGATGAGGCAGGTTCGATTCCTGCTCCTGGAGCTGGTATTCTGGTTTTGTGCGACACCACACCAAGGACAAAGGGGACCAAGGGCTGGGGCACGTAATTGCTGACCTTATGCGCAATAACTTTCATGTGGCGCTCCCCTTGAGTGAGCATCTTCCTTTTGACCTCATTGCGGTCGCGGAAGATGGAAGATTGGCCAGAGTTTCCGTGAAGTATAGGGCGTTGCGTGGAGGATCATTGAGATTGACACGTAGAAGCTCGTGGGCTGACAGACACGGCACGCACATACGTACTCACAAAGAAGGGGATTATGATGCTTTTGCTGTTTACTGTCCTGACAACGGGCTTTGTTACTATTTGCGCCAAAGAGACTGGCGTGGCGCCGTACACCTCAACTTAAGGGTTGTTGCATCTAAGCAAAAGAAGAACATGCGATGGGCAACAGACTACCTAGGTCCTCACCGAATTTTCATGCGCTCGTAGCTTAAGGTTGGAAAAGCAGCGACCTTCTAAGTCGCCGTGTGGGGGTTCGACTCCCCCCGAGCGCGCTCTCTGACTATTGTCCTCTCCAACGGATTGGTACCTGCCCTCCGAAGGCGGGTTAGGGTGTTCAACTCACCCAGGGGACGCGAAAGGAAAGGAGGTGCCCGATGATCACAGCCCATTAAGGGAGGTCATCAATGGCAACACGAAACCTGGCTCGTTCTGTCGTCGAAGGCGGCAGAGCTGGTCGCGCGATGGACTACTGGAATCAGCGTGCGGAAAGGCAGGCCATCAGAGTCTATCTGAAACGGATCCGTTCGGAGGAAGACGCCACCGATGCTGGTCCGGATCCCATCAGGGATCCTGAGTACTGGACCACGATGGGTGATCGCTTCAGTCAGACCGAACGCTTCATGGCGTCCCGCGCGGGACGCCCCTGGAATGATGTCTACAGTGAGCTTTGCCGTCGCTACGATCGGCGGACGCTCAAGGGGTGGCACTTCCTGCGGCACGTGGAACGAGACATCGTCACTCAGTACAACAGCCCCTATCGACTCTTTTGTCTTCCGGTATCGGGAGCGTTTGTGGACGCTCAAGGAATTCTTCGCTTCAAGCAGCGGAAGCGATTCGGTCGTTGATTCGATCGCCCCACTGGGGGCACATAACCGGGCTATTAACCCGGTTGGCCCCATAGACTACTGGCTAGGTCACCAGCCTCTCACGCTGGAGGATCGGGATCGATACCCGATGGGGTCACATGCCATATAAGGACGTACGGACGCAGCGGGAGTATCAACGTAAGTGGATGATTGCGCGGAGACAACAATTTTTCTTTGGGAAGTGTTGCATTAGATGTGGTGCAACAGAAGATTTGGAACTTGACCATATCGACGCCACACAGAAAGTAGATCACAACATTTGGTCTTGGAAAGCGTCAAAGCGCGCTGCCGAGATAGTAAAGTGTCAAGTTCTTTGTCACGCTTGTCATCTGAATAAATCTGAGGAATGTTTGGATGGTCCGTTCAAGCTGACTGTGGCTCAAGTAGCTGAGATCCGCCGATTGAGAGCAACAACATCTATGTCACTTCGAGCTATAGCTAAGCTGTTTCCAGTAGTTTGTTGGCAGCAAATTCAGCGGATTATTAGCCGTGAATCGCGTAAATGACCCAGTGGTGTAAACGGCAAGCATCTCAGTCTTTCACACTGAGGATCCGGGATCATCCCCCGGCTGGGTCGCACACACCGCCGTAGTCTAATTGGATGGGCGCCGGTCTACGAAACCGGAATAGAGCAGGTTCGATTCCTGTCGGCGGTACCGATTGGCGGTGACTCCACCAGAGGAGACGGGTCTCTCATAAGGACTTGGAGAGGGGGCAGATTCCTCCACCGCCACGAAGCCCCTCTGTGGTGATATCTTTTCCCGGTGTGGGTGATTCGTCGAGTAGAGAGCCGCGGTCAGTACGACGTGGCAATTGTTCCAGAGCATCCAGCAGCAGATACAAGAGGACGTGTGTATCTGCATCGTGTGGTGATGGAAAACCATTTAGGACGGCTGCTGACTGCTCTTGAGGTGGTTCACCACAAGAATGAACGTAAGAAGGATAACCGCCTTGAGAACTTAGAAGTGTTGGTGTCTCAGGCTGAGCACGTTCGACGTCATCACAAACCCAAGACCATGGTTCCTTTGACGTGCTCCTTTTGTGGAAAAGCGTTCCTTAGAGAAAAGCGTCTAGTACACAAGTCCAAGCCGTTTTGTAGTCGTGCACATGCTGTTTCGTACCGGGGTGTAGCCTAGAGGTTCAGGCACTCGGCTGGGGGCCGAGACGACACAGGTTCGAATCCTGTTACCCCGACACATGGGAGCGTAGCTCAGTCAGGAGAGCGTCGGCTCGACACGCCGGAGGTCGCAGGAGCAAAGCCTGCCGTTCCCACGATATGACCCGGGTGTAGCTCAGGGGCAGAGCGGTGGTCCTACACACCACGACAGCGGGGGTTCGATTCCCTCCATCCGGACTTGAATGGAGCTGTAAGCATCTGGGAGGCTGCGCCGCTGTCTACGGCGTGAGGCGGGTTCGATTCCCGTCAGCTCCGCTTTAGGTGATACGCCAGGTGACCTTCGCACACACAAAGGTGGTCACTAGCATCCCGCTGAAGAACATGATTTTTCCGGCTTCTTTGACATACGGATTCCCGGCCAGCACCCACATCAAGAGGCCAACCACCATGATCACAATCGGGACTATGGCTATCAGCATTATACACCTCTCGTTCTGAGAGGAAGGTAAGGACCCGGGTGTAGCTCAGCTAGGTAGAGCAGCGGCTTTATACCCCGCGTTAGCGCTAGATAAGCGCAAGTGCACAGGTTCGATTCCTGTCACCCGGACAAGATCACATGACCCGAGTCACCAGGGGGTGTAGCCCAACCGGACGAGGCAGCCGCTCTAAAACCGGCTCAGTGAGGGTTCGAATCCCTCCGCCCCCACGGCCACGTAGCCCAACTTGGAAGAGGCAGCACGTTGAGGACGTGTACAGTGCGGGTTCGAATCCCGCCGTGGCTACTTTGCGCAGTCGCAACCCATCCGGTGGGTGGTGGAACAGGTAAGACACGCTGGCGTTAGAAGCCAGTGCTTCGGCATGAGGGTTCGAATCCCTCCCCATCGACTTCGCGCTCGTGACGGAACTGGCATACGTGGCGGTCTCAGAAGCCGTGCCTTCGGGCATGGGGGTTCGAATCCCCCCGAGCGCACTTGATGTAAACTGGGTCGCATGAGGATCCAGGCGGTAGCGTCGTCGCACATCAGTGCCGTGGCCTACGACCGCGAGGAACAGATCCTCTACGTCCAGTTTCGCAACGGAGCTGTCTATGCGTACCAGGACGTCCCGCGTGGGGTCTTCGAGCAGTTCATTGACGCACCATCCAAAGGGAGGTTCTTGTATCAGGTGATTCGGGCGGAGTATGGTGATGGGGATAAGGTGTAGCGCGCTCGTAGCCCAACGGAAGAGGCAGTAAGCTCAAGCCTTACAAAGTGAGAGTTCGAATCTCTCCGAGCGCACGAGGGAACAATGAATCGACATTGACGCGAAGGAGAATCCGATGACCGCCGTTTTGGTACTTGACATCGACTGGAGACCGTTGCGGGTCACGTCCTGGCAAGACGCGATCGCCGACACCATCTTGGGCAAATTGGAGGTAATCGAATACTCCAAGGACCGAACCATTCAGGGTGTTTCGCGGAGCTTTCCCATGCCCTCAGTGGTTCGGGTGCTCGCTCGCTTCAAGCGGGACCGGATCCGGATCAAGTTCAGCCGCCTGAACGTGTATATTCGTGATCATTTCGAGTGTCAGTACTGTGGTCAGCGTTTCAACACCGAGGATTTGAACTTTGATCACGTCATCCCACGGTCGCGTGGTGGAAAGACGACATGGCAGAACATTGTCTCATCGTGTCTAACGTGCAACACGACGAAAGCCGATCGGACTCCACAGGAGGCGGGGATGACGCTCGTTCGCAAGCCGAAAAAGCCGACCTACCTGCCGGTGGTGTCGGTGAAGGTGAGCGGGGCAACTCCACCGGAGTGGGCTCAGTACTGGTCGACGGACCTTCTGCCGTAGACTACCCTGCTGCCTACGAGATTCCAGCAGCGAACGACTACCGGTGGCGGGCTTGGACAGCTCCTCTCAAGTCCTTCTTACGCCGCAGTCGGTCTTGGGGGGAGCTGGAAGCTTGGTCTTTGACGCACAACATTCAGATGACCGTCTTGATCAACTTACTGGCGTGGTTGGCGTTCCACGACCTGGCCCTCTGTTCGAAAAATCGCTGGCGAGTCGTTCGGCAAGTTCCCGGAGCCCGATCGGACGGGCGTCCGCGTCCTAAGCGGAAGTTTGTGGGTTCGAATCCCATCGGGAACACCGCCACTGTGTCGGGAACGTAACACTACACACGGGTCTTGTCGGGTCTGATCCACCGGTGATAAGGTCGCTCTGTGCCGACCTCTCATATCGGTGTGAACTGATGTTCTATCTCGATCCGTCGCTCCCCAACGTCCATCTGATCATCTTCTACCGAAATTTCATGAAGCTCGATGACAAGTTCTGTCACATCGGGCTTGGGGTCAACGCACTTCACACAGCGCGTGTCCTTCGTCGGTACAAGATCCACGTCGACATTCACGGTGTCAGGCACCCGCATGAGATCGTCGAGATCCTCAACAAGACTCCGACGTGCACTCATGCCCTGATCGAGGCTCCTTGGATTCAGACACCGATTCTGAATTCGTGGTGTCTGCAGTATCCAAGCGTGCACTTCATCGTGCGATCACACAGCCAGGTTGGCTTCCTGGTCGTCGAGCCCGGAGCCATCAACCTCATTCGCGACGACATTCTGCTGCAGGAGTCACAGCTCAACTTCACTCTGTCCGGTAACAGCAAGCAGTTCAAAGAGTGGATCGAGACCTCGTACAGCGGCCACGTACTTTACTTGCCCAACCTCTACGACTTCGATCGAGCCTTCGTGAAGAAGGACTTCACACACGACCACAAGTTGCTACGGGTATCGAGCTTCGGTGCGCTTCGCTTGCTGAAGAACCATACCACCGCCGCCGCAGCCGCTCTGATGATCGCCAAGCAGCGCAACTGCGATCTCGAATTCCACATCTCCGCCAACCGCGAAGAGGGGATCACCGGAGGCGTGGTGGCGCGGGCGATCCGCAACATGATGGGCAACCTCCCTGGGGTGAAGCTCATCGAGGACGGGTGGAAGAACTGGGCTGAGTTTCGCCGTCTCGTTGCGACGATGGATCTCGCGATCCAAGTCAGCCACACCGAGACCTTCAATATCGCAACGGCGGATGCGACTGCGGAAGGTGTGCCGTCCGTGGTAACACCCGCCATCGAGTGGGCGCCCAAGCACTGGCAAGCGGACCCCGATGACGTCGAGGAGATCGCACGCATCGGCAATTCCTTGCTGTGGAGTGACCGAGCTGCGGCCGAGGGGCTCAAGGCGTTGCAACAGTTTCAGAAGGAGGCGGTGCAGATCTGGCTGCAGTACCTGGGTGGTCAGCCGTTCGCGCACCATTCCGGAAATGTTGTCGAGAACCACCACTGACGTGGTAAGGAGAGGTCATGCCGAGGACACCTGCTGAGATCATCGCGGAGCTGAACACGCTTGTACCCAAGCTCTCTGGGCTGGCAGACGCTGCGGGTACGGCGTCGGAAGCGGCACAGGATGCGCTTCAGAATCTCGCTGATGTGACGTCAGCCCAGCATCTGTTGGTGCAGCAAGCTCTGGCCACTCAGGCTGCAGCTATCGGGGCCGCCCAGCAAGACGCGGACCTCAAGGTCCAGGCGAGCACAGACGCCAAGAACGCTGAGCTTGCTGTGATCAACCAGATTCAGGCTGATCTCAACGAGCTACAGAGCGTCACACCATCGGTGTGACGGTGAGTGATGTGACTTACCGCCAGTGCGAGCTACACCGGCCTCGCACTGGTGAAACCGATATCGCCTGGATCCCTGCCAGCTTTGCGAAGCGCGGGAAATGGCTCCGCATCGGCGAAGATCCGGTTACCTGGCAAGTGACCGAGGTCTATGCTGGGACCACGCTGACCGCGGAGCAAATGCTTCGTTTGCGCGAGGAACTCAAACGCTTTCAGTACGTGCTCGGTGACTGAAGTGCTGAAGGTTTGGCTCGACGACACCCGCCCGGCACCTCCTGATTGGGTGTGGTGCCAGACTGTCGATGCGGCCAAGGTGCTTCTTCAGACCGGCAAGGTCGATGACCTCTCACTCGATCACGATCTGGGGACCACGAAAGCTACGGGTTACGACCTCTGTGTCTGGATGGCTGACAAACACCACTGGCCTGCCAACAAGCCCACGGTGCACAGTCAGAATCCGATAGGGGCCATCCGGATGAGGGGCGTGATCAACCGGTACGGTCCGTACCGCTAGTAACCTGCCCCGCAGTTTTGACAGATGAGCCGAATCTGAGGCTCAGTGTCTTCGTCGACGATAAGCCCGGCTTCCTCTTGGTACGCCCGTGCCAAGATGATTTCAACCGTGGCTCTGAGCAGATTTGCCCCAAACTCGTCTCCTACAAGCTTCTCCTGACAGGAAAGATTGTAGACGAGCTTGCTGGCTGCTAGCAGTCCAGGGACCAGATCTGGATTGCGCAGAGCAATAACTAGGTACTCTAGCAGTTTTTTATGTAGGTGTAATCACATACTGTGTTACCTACATCACAGCACTCCTAAAGTTACTTCTGTGCGGTCCGACCTCTGTACGAAGGGAGTTCGGACTATGAGAACAACGTTTCTGGTACTTGTCGCGTTAGTTGCAGGGTGTGCGCAACAGCAGGATGATGCGCACAGCGAGGTCACACAACCACCAATGGTGGCCACGCCAACCGATCCACCGTTGAAGAGTCCCGTCAAACCGGCTGTGGTGACCACTCCACAAGCCGATGGTGGTGTTTCGGCGGATACACAACAGCCAGACAGCCAGCCGGCTGTTGACACGTTGCCTGCGGCAGCTCCGGAGGTGGGCGCAGGAACAGGCGGAACAGGGGGAGTTGGAGGTGCAGGTGGAGCAGGAAGCGGTGCTGGCAGTGGAGGTGATCCCACACCAGACAGCGGCGTCAGTGTGGGTGGCGCGGGAGGAGTAGGAACAGGTGGGACAGGGGGAACAGCAGATCCTCCACCGCCCCCACCGCCGCCCGCACCTGGTGCGAGCATCTTGCTGCAAGCGGGTGATGGGCGCCTGAAGCTGCTCAACGCCAGCGACGGCACGACACAGGACTTTTGGCCAGGCCAAGAGTGTGAGGCAACTTCGGTCTACGCGGGGTCACCGGGAAACTGGGTGCGTTCGGCGGATGGGAGCTACCTCTTGTGGTCGCACTCGGCTGCCTTCGGTGGCAACGGTGACTACGAGATCGACGGTGTCGATTTCACAGACTGCTCAGCTCACCGTGGAGTATCCACTCCACCCTACGGCAAGCAGCCACTGCTGAACGTCGTGGCGTTGCCGAACAACGGACTCGCATACATGGCATGGGATCCGGCCCAGAGTGGCTATGGGATTTGGATCCGTCAGGGAGATGCTTCCACAGCTCCCACGCTGTGGGGCGGGGTCAACAACGAGTCATCGGACTTCACGGGATTCGATTTGAAAGGCAACACGCTGTGTGTCTTGATCGATTCCGAGCTTGTCTGTGATGGGTTGGCGGTGGACGAAGCCCCCATTTGGGTTGACACTTACCATCCGGCGAAGGCGCCACCTAAGGCGCCACGACCTGCGTTCGCGCTCTCTCCGGATGGGCGCCAGCTGGTCTATCGGCGAAACGACTGGTCCGTCGACTACTTCGACTTCGACCGCAAGCCGACGCCCAGCGATCTCGCTCTTCCATACGTGAAGCCCCTGGCGGTGGCTGCGGCGCGATCACCGGTGTGGAATCCAGCTGGAACTCAGGTGGCGGTGATCGCGAACGACGGCACCGGGGCGGTCGTCATCCTCGACATCGTCGCAGGGTCGCCCGTGGCGACCTACCCTGTGGCGGGAAACGGTCCGTTCGTCCTTTTGGACTGGAAGTAGCGTAGAATCCGGCCAGTGGCCGGGCTGAGTCTCATACACAGTGCGCTGCCGCAGCGCTTCTGGGATAAGGTCAACTTTGACGGTCCCGAAGTGCGTCCTGGCTTAGGTCCTTGTTGGCTTTGGACTTCGGCAACCAGACAGGGGTACGGTTGCATTCGCATAAACGGGAGAACGGAGTCAGCTCACAGACTAGTTTTGGAAGCCAAGCTTGGACGTCCTATTCAGAGGGAGCTGAATAGCTTGCACAGTTGTGATGTTCGGTTGTGTGTGAATCCGCTTCATTTGAGTGAGGGTACGCGCTCAGTAAATATGTACGAAGCCCATCAGAGGGGACGATTTGATGGCATCGTCTATGCGCGTGGAGAACGTCACGGGTCTTGTCGCCTTACTGAGGTGCAAGTCCGAGAGATTCTCGCTTCTGGTGAGAAACAGCAGGTACTAGCAGACCGTTACGGTGTTTCTCACCAGCTCATTTGGCGGATCCGGAAACGAGAGATTTGGAAGCATCTCGATGGCTAGTTTATCTCTTTTGCGCGTGGATCAGGTGGAGCAGGGGACGTTTGTTCGTCTCCTGCTCCCTTCTGCGTCGAACAGCCGGCTGACGTCGTTCGTACCGGACCACCACGGCTTCTTCCGCATCGCCCCCGGAGGCGTCCGGCACTCGCTCCAGCACACTGACTGGCGTCGGGTCGTCGGCTTCAACCGCCGCTCCTTCTGTGCGTCCGTGGTCAAGAATGACACGGTGAACCAGGAGCTGACTCTTCAGATTGAGGAGCCGGGCACCACGAACAGCACCCAGATACGGTACGAGCTTGTCCTACCTTACCGCACCATGATGCGTCTCGCGCGCCTGGTGATTCAGGGCCGCGTGCTGTCTTCGGACCAGGAAGCTGCGTTTCGGCACGAGCATGTGCGCAGTGCGTTCAACAACAAGCAGTTCTTCCACCCCTTCGACGTGTTCAACGCCGTCGAGCTGATCGCCTATCCAGGAGCTGTTGACATGACGGTGAATTTCACTTGGCAGGTCCCTGGAGACGGTACGACCTGGCTGGTCGATCTGCCGGCCGATGCCTTCACGGACGGCAACTACACAGTGGATGCGAGCTTCAACACACTCACGGGCAGCCCAGCGTTTCTCAGCATGCCCGACGTCGAGCGGACGGCGAGTCAATTCCGACTCAATGCCTCCGGGACGTTGACCGCGGGCACGACGATAGATTTCAGCGTGAAAGAACGGTAATCCGTACCTCTTGACCTGAGAGGACGGACGGGGGACGCTGTCTCCCATGCACCAGCTCACGCGACGTGTCTTTTCTGAGTCGGCGTTTCTGGCAGCTCTCGCGACGTTCCTAGCTCCAGGCTGTGCCACGCTCCCGGCTGCGCTGCCGGGGATTCTGTCGGTGATCACAGATGGGATCTTGGTCATCGACACGATCAAGAACTTCATCGACACCTATTTCAGAGCCAAGCCCAATCCGGTTCTTGAGCAGCAGATCGATACGGTCATCGCACGGGCCTTGAGCGCCCTCCAGGTGGCGCTCTCGCTCACTCAAGGTGTGCAGGACATCGATCAAGCCAAGCTCGACGCTGCTTTCGCTGACTTCCAGCAGGTCTACACTCAGCTGCTGGCGCTCATTGCTCCGCTGGGGGTCACCCAGCAAGGCAACACCCTGCAGAGGACCGCACAAGGTCTCGTTGTCCCTGAGCCGGTGATCATGGTTCAGAGCATGAGAAGGAGCAGGAAGTGAGTCCCTCCTTCACTCGACGTGGTTTGGGCTACCGCCGCGATCCGATCAAGCAGCCTGGTGAGACACCGGATCGTGATGCGGATGAGGTCTTGAAGGCAGCCCCGCCACCGCCTCCCAGTGCCAGCAACAAGAGCCTGATCATCAGTGTGCTGGACCAAGGTCAGTTGGGGAGCTGTGTGGCGAATGCAGGTATGCAGTCGCTGCGCGCGAGTCAGGTGCGCCTGGGAGCGGTCAACCCGCCGCTAGGGTCACGACTCTTCGGCTACTACTTCGCACGCGCGTTCACGCATCAGACTGGCGAGGACTCGGGCACCTTCCTGCGCTACTTCTACTCGGCGGTCAACAAGCTTGGTTTCCCGCCAGAGACGGCTTGGACCTACAGCGACGACGCTGTGAAGTTCAAGACCATGCCGGACTCGTTGGCGTTCCGGGATGCCTATGATCAGCACGCGCCAACCATTTACCGGAAAATCGCCTCGACGGGTACAGCCCGGATAACGGACGTCAAGCGAGCGCTCGCCGCCGGGTACTGCGTGACCTTCGGTACGTCTGTTTCGGAGGATTTCTGCTCGAACGTTCTCGATCCGGTTGCCGAGGATCCGCCCGTCGACAAGCAGATTGCTGGTGGCCACGCTCTTTGCATCATCGGCTACGACGGCAACCACTTCGAGATCGTCAACTCGTGGAGCACGGAGTGGGGTTACGGCGGCTACGTTTGGTTCACCGCTGAGTACCTCATGTGGGAGGAGTCCAACGACTTCTGGATGGTTGAACAGGCGCCGAAGTTTTCCGGAGCGGTGACGTGATGAAGCGGTTGCTGTTTGCGCTCCTGGTGCTCATGCCGGCGTGTCCAGGGTGTCCGCCCGCTGGGCCTGCTTCCACAGACGTTGGTGTGGTTCAGCCACACACATGGACGTGTGACGACGTATGCAAAAATTTGCAGGTCTTGGGCTGTCCCGCGGGGCAGCCGACGCCCAATGGCGTCCCATGTACGGCGGTGTGTCAGAACGTCCAGACGTCAGGGATCCTCAAGTGGGACTTGAGCTGTCGCGCTCAAGCCGCGTCATGCGACGCGGTTGATCGCTGTCAGTAAGCCTTCTGTGCGGATCGACCTCCCGCCCCGGAGGTCGAACTATATGTCGTCTGCTGCCCAGCTTCGGGAGGCGCTCTGCCGTCTCCCGCCGCCCTGTCCTCTGTGCCAGTCTGTTATGATCCTGAGGTTCGCGATCCATGGTAAGAACCGCGGGTCTCAGTTCTGGGGGTGCAGACGGTATCCCCACTGCAAGGGGACACGGGAGGTAGTAGAACTTGGCACTGCTAAAAAAGGGTCCGCGCCGTGGGCCCTCTGAGCTGTGGAGTGCGGTACTTGTACTTGAGATTCCGCATTCAGCGGACTGCTTCGCGAGGCGTGCCATAGCAGCGGGACGCTGGACTGGTCCGATCTGGGAACTCGATCGCATCGTCGGCTCTTCACGAATGGTGGGGGGTACGACGCCGCGACAACTGCGCTTTCGTTGTCGTGCTGTGAACTGCGATGCGCGTCTGCTCATTCCGGAAGCTGAGATTGCGAATCTGTTGCCGAGTCTGTTCGGGCGCGAAAAGCCTTGACTCGTCAACACCAGTTCGGTATTCCTGGGGCTTCTCTGGGCCTTTTGTCCAGGAGGTGATACTTGAAGTACGCACAGCATCTGAACCCGAAGCAGACTCCCCAGACAGCACCAATCCCGGGCAGCAAGCAGATTCCGAACTCGGGTGGTGGCTACTCCTTCCAAGTCGACGACTGGACGCGACTCCGTCGCTTCCTGATTCTCGGCAGTGAAGGTGGTTCGTACTACGCCACCGAACGCAAGCTGACGCTGCAAAACGCGCAGTGTGTGCAGCGTTGTCTTGCGGCTGACGGCAAGCGGACCGTCGATGAGATCGTCAAGATCTCGCAGGAAGGACGGGCGCCGAAGAACGATCCGGCGATCTTCGCCCTGGCGCTCGCGTGCCGTTCGAAGGATCCCGAAGTCGCGAACCACGCTCGTGGTGCGATTCCGAAGGTCTGCCGGATTGGGACGCATCTCTTCCACCTGGTGGAGGCTCTCCAGACACTCGGTGGTTGGGGACGCGGAATCCGGCATGCCATCGCAAACTGGTATCTCAGCCAGGACTACGATGACCTCGCCTACCAGCTGATCAAGTACCCGTCGCGCGACAGCTGGTCTCACCGGGACGTCCTTCGGAAGGCTCATGCGAAGCCCGCGGATGACATCTACCGTTCCATGTTCGGCTGGGTGACCGAGAAGAAGAAGCCGGCGTGGGGTGACACTGTCCTCGCTCCGGAGGATCCGCTGTCACAGCTGTGGGCATCGGACACGGTCAAGAGTCTGGACGTCGAGAAGAAGGCGGACCTGGACCGTCTGACCCAGATGATCTCAGCCTATCGGCTGCCTCGTGAGGCTCTGCCGACTGAGGCGCTCAACAAGGCGGAGGTGTGGGAGGTGTTGCTCCAGGACATGCCCGTGCATGCCCTGGTCCGCAACCTGGGCAAGATGTCCGAGGTTGGTCTTATCGCTCCGCTGTCCGCGGGCGAGAAGAGAGCCATGGAGATCTTGGGCGACGGTGAGCGGCTTCGTCGGGCACGTCTGCATCCCATGCAGGTGCTGGTGGCGCTCAACACCTACCGCCGGGGGCATGGGGTGAAGGGCTCATTGAAGTGGGACGTCTCTCAGCGGATCGTGGATGCCCTCGACGAAGCGTTCTACGCGACGTTCGCCACGATCGAGCCCACCGGAAAGAGGACTCTGCTGGGCATCGATTGCTCTGCGTCGATGCGCTCGCCTGAGCTGGCTGGGATGACAGGGATCACGCCCACTGTGGGGGCGGCGGTCATGGCGATGGTGACAGCCCGGGTGGAGAAGCAGCACTACTTCTTCGGGTTCTGTCACAAGTTCGTCGATCTGAAGATCAGCCCGCGCATGCGGCTCGATGAGGTCGAGCACATCGTGCAGCGGTCGGACTTCGGTTCGACTGACTGCTCACTGCCGATGGCCCACGCCTACAAAAACAACCTGGAGGTCGACGCCTTCCTGGTCTACACCGACTCGGAGACCAACCACGGCAACATCCATCCCGCGCAGGCCATCAAGCAGTATCGCAGGGAGCGGGTGGACGGCGCGAAGTTGGCGGTCATCGCCTTCACGGCAAACAACGTCAGCATCGCCGATCCGGCTGACGGAGGAATGATGGACTTCTGTGGTCTGGATACATCCATGCCACAGGTCATCGCTGATTTCGTCGGCGGTAGAATATGAGGGACTACTGCACACTTGTGATGTTCGCTCGTGTGTGCGGTTTGACCATCTGTTCGCTGGGACGCAGTTGGAAAATATGCAAGACATGGTCAGAAAGGGCCGTTCTTCACGTCATCCACCAAAAAGAGTCTCAAGTGGGGGAAGGAAACTATGGCTCCAAACTGACGGAGGCGACTGTTCGACAAGTGAAGATGTTGGCAGTTTCTGGTCTGCGACAGGCCGACATCATGCGAGCCACTGGGGTGACACGTGCGAATGTCTGGGCTATTCTTCATGGCAAGAGCTGGACACACGTGGGGTTCGATACGTCGGCCCCGGCCGTTCTCGCTGATTGGCTGAGAGAGTAGTTCTCCGGAGGCCCCTGGGTACCGTGGTCGGTGCTCAGGGGCTTTCGTTTAAGGGGAGTGAATGTCTCACGAAAACATTTCGGAGTCGTTCCCAGCGCACTACCTGCGACTCGACGGGTTCGGTCGCATCGTCTTCGACAAGTGCTCATCGGATCATGCGCACTTGGTGAATCCTACTGACGTGAGTGATGAGCGACCCACCTGTCGCGAGCTTCTCAGTCAGTTGATTCCCGCAGACTGGCATGGTCGCAAGGGTCGCTGGCGCGTTTGTATCACCTTCGAGGGGGAAGAGCCGTGATTCTTTCGGACAAGCAGATCAAGGGTGCCGTCGAGCTGGGGGACATCACGATCACGCCGTTCGATCTCGAACGCCTTGGATCGAACAGCTACGACGTTCTCCTGGGCAATACGATCGCTCAGTACGAGAAGCCTGTGCTCGACGCCCGCGAAGAGAACCCAGTCAAGTATTATGAGGTGAGTGACAAGGGTTTTTTGCTGCGTCCAGGTGAGTTCTACCTGGGAGTTACTCACGAGGTGATCGGCAGTCGACGTTACGTTCCCTTCATGGATGGGAAGTCCAGCGTCGGGCGATTGGGCATCCTGGTGCATGTGACCGCGGGCCGTGGTGACGTTGGTTTCATCAACCACTGGACCATGGAGATCGCGACGTTCAAGCCGGTCATCGTCTACCCAGGGATGCCTATCGGGCAGTTTACCTTCTACGACACCGGGCCTGTGGTCGTGCCCTACGACATCAAAGTGTCCGCGAAGTACAACGAGCGGAGTGCGCGTCCAGTTCCATCGATGATGTGGAAGAATTTCAAGAAGAAGTGAGTGCGTGCTGAGGGAATCGAACCCCCGTTGGCCAAGGTCATTACTCTTGGTGCCCAACCACTGGGCGAAGCACGCTCGTGGGTCGTGATGGATTTGCACCACCGTCTCCCCTTGCGGGGCGCTCTCACTTGAGCTACCGACCCTTTTGGTTAGCGCAGCAAGGGCAGGCTGGAGACCACCTTTCTGACCGGCGTTCGGTCATGTACGAGTTCGAGGCCGATGGCCGATGGCCATGGCTTGGCCAGCGAAGGGCCCGTCAGACTCTGTGATCAGCACGTGTTGGAGATGGGCGCTGTGCAGGCGCTGAGCCAGGGCCATGAGGTGCTCTTGTGACTCCGCGGCCAGCACTACAACAAACGTTCCCTTTGGGTGTCGCCCGACTGAGCCAGCTGCGTGGGCGACTTGCGCTGCCATCACTCCCACCGGAAGATCCTTGCGGACAAGGACATATTGCGTCAGCGGGAGGAGGTCGGCGTCAATGGGAAGAGCAATGCATGACGAGGAAGCTAAGATACGGGGCTACCCCTGTCAAGAACAAATCTTGATAGGATGCTGACGTTGGTACTTTGAACTTCGAACCCAAGGAGGGGCCCAAGATGCCCGACGAGAAATTCGCGGTGAATGTCCCGCACAGGATCAAGTGCAAGGCGTGCGGGCACAAGCTCCTCACCAAGACCTGGTTTCAGCCGAACGTCAAATCGAAGATTGGCTATCTTCGGACCTGCCGAACCTGCATGGTCAAGCTCCAGAAAACCGGGCGAGCCAGCGGCAAGCGCGAAGAGAAACCGGCTCCCGCTCCTGAACCGGCTCCTGAGCCAGCTTCTGCCACCATTGACGTTCCCGTTCGCCGAAAACGAGGACGTCCCCGGAAGCTGGACACGGTCAGCATTGCGAACGAAGCCCTGAAACGGCTTGAGCCTTCAGCGCCGGGCACGGCGCTGCCGTTCCTGCTCAGCCGGGTGGTTCAGGCACTGTCTCTCCAGGGAGTGAAGATCGAGTCGATGACCGTCGAGGACGGTGCTCTGCGTGTCCGATATACGATTGAGGAGGTGATTCCGATATGAGACTTCGATATGTGTACACAGGGAACTTCCGCAAGAACGAGGTGACCCTGTACGAAGAGGCGCGCGGCGAGATGGGTGACGTTGCTCCGTTCCGTGCCAACGACTGCATCCTCGTGATCAACCGTGCTCGGAAACTTCTCCGTTTCATCTACCTGCCTCAGGAGGTCTCGCAGAATCCTGATGGTAAGAAGGCTAACGGTGTTTCGATCCGCGTGATGGCTTCGCAGGTATACCGAATCTTGGAGAACGGTACCTGGGATCCGCGGATGCTGTCCTTCTACGCCAGTCAACTCGGTGTCGAGCTGGAGGGGATCAAGAAGTTCGAGGAGTACTTTGCACACCTGCTCGAAGAGCGCAGAGAGAGGACAGGTTAGCGTACTTGACCTGTCAATCTGCTGGTGTAGTGTGCTCACCAATCCAAGAGGAGGCGCTCACCCATGGCATTCAACGTCGAAGCCTTCATCCGTGAGGGATGGTCCAAAGACGTTCCCCTGCGAAACCAGACCCAGCAACGCGAAGGCGACGCTGAGCTGGCTGTCATGTTCTATGGCGGAGACTACAAGCTCGTCTTCGACCCTCGCGACCCGGCGCAGGTGGCGGAAGCCAAACGGAGCTTCGAGCGACTCAAAGAAAAAGGGTTTCTCTGCTTCAAGATGGCAGAGGACAGCGACGAGCGAGGGGAGCAGATCAAAGAGTTCGACGGCTCTGCTGGGCGCTACATCATGGCGCCCCCAGTGCGGGGAGGCTGACGATGCCACAGTCAGCGTACCCGTACCTAACAGGACCGTCATTGCGGAGCTGGAGTGACTCCGGAACGACGTGCATCAACAACTGGGGACAGACGATCCGTGTTATGGCGAATACCAGCAGTTGCACTGTTTGGTATTACTCGTTGGAGCCAACGACAGTGACAGGCCAGGTGACTAATGGACCTCTCAACACAGTCGTGTGCTCAATGCAACCTGCGCATGAGCCGGATCCAGTCGACAGGTTCTGCCGGCGCGAACGGGCCAGGCATCGTTTGGCCCGAATCAAGGCTGAACAGCTGCTGTTGCGCCACCTGACAAGCGATCAGAAACAGGACTTGCGAAAGTATGGCTACTTCAAGGTCTACGTTGCTGAGAAGGTCTATCGGATTCGTCGCGGGAGAGCACAGAATGTAGACCTGGTCCGGGAGGAGGCCGGAGTTCTCAAGCCGATCGAGACACTGTGTCTCCATCCTGATGAGCTGGTTCCGGATGCAGACACCATGCTCATTCAGAAGCTCTTGCTCGAAACTGACGAGCGACAATTCCTCTCGATCGCGAATCACATGCCGCAGGCGCGGATGCCGGATGCCGCCGCTTAGCAGAGCTGAGTTGGACAAGATGTCTTGTGACATGCCTGACTGTGATCACAAGCACGACAACGAAGCGGCACCCCTCTTTCTTCATGCGCGTTGTCATCTCAACTCAGCAGTCGAGGTAGAGTACCTGCAAGGGATCCTCATGATTCGTTGCGCGCTCTGCAAGCACCCCGTCGTGGACATAGCTGTCGCGGAATCCTTCAGTTGAACGTCCACGAGATCACCGCGATCATCGCGCAGATCATGAAGGCCAGGACTCCCGAAGAGTGCTTCGGGAGTGTAGCCTCCGACGACGCCCTAACGGATCTCTTCCACGCTTGGTCGAAGGTGTTGCACCCGGATCGACCTGGCCAGGTCAAGGAAGCGGTCGTCGCCATGACCCGGCTCACAGAGATGCGGCTCCAGGCGCGGGCACGTTTGCGCGATGGCAGTTACGGCAAGCCACGCCCGGTGACCATCAAGGCCAAGCATGTCTACAAAAACGTGCTGCCGTTCGCCAAGGGCGATCTGTGTGACCTCTACAGCGCGGAGTATGACCAGGATGGGAAGCCCCACCGTGCGCTGGTGAAGGTAGTCTCTGACGACGCGAACAGCGACCTCGTAGCGAACGAAGCGAGTATGTTGCAGCGACTGTGGGCATCCACTGACAGCAATCGCGCGCACTTCGTTCGCTACCTGCCGAGCTTGATCGAGACGACCAAGCTACGTGTTGCAGGCCGGTATCGACAGAGCAACATTCTCAGTTTCCACCCTACCCGGTACAGCTTGGACGCGGTGTTGGCGGCGTTCCCGCACGGACTCGATCCGAAGGACGCTGCATGGATGTGGCGTAGGATGCTCGAAGTGCTGGCTTGGACACATCGAAATGGGATTGTCCATGGCGCTGTGGTCCCGGCTCACTTCCTGATCAAGCCCGAAGACCACTCCGGGAAGCTGATCGACTGGAGCTACGCGCTCAAGGCGGACGGCACGAGTCATATCAAGGCGGTGGTCCTTGACCACGCTGTCTACTACCCGCCTGAAGTCCACCTGAAACGGCCGGCGACTCCGGCGACAGACGTCTGGATGGCTGCAGTCTGCATGCGCGCCCTTCTCTACGGCTCTGAGCTGGTCCCGAACCACTCGGTTCCTGAGGCAATCAAGGGATTGCTCAACGGCTGCATGATTCATAATCCGACACGCAGATACCAGAATGCGTGGGAGGTTTATGAGGAGTTCGACCGAATCGTACGTCAGTTGTGGGGCAAACCGACGTTTCGTCAATTCCGAATGCCTCCCACGAACTAAAGGAGATCCCATGGGTGGTTCGAGATGGAGTGATGATGCGGCCGATCGGCTGCGTACCGCACGCAGCAGTCTGAAGGCGGACGACGTGTTCGTGCACAGTCGCATGGTTGGTCGCACGCATGCGTTGTTGGACCCCAAGGGGGTCAAGGTCCGCGAGTCCCGTGACAGCGATGTGCATCCGGAGTCGAACGCGATCGCGCTCTTCTTCGACGTGACCGGCTCGATGGGCATCATTCCCAAGATGTTCGCCATGGAGAAGTTCCCGGGGTTGATGAAGCTCCTGGCCACCAAGGGCTACATCGATCACCCGCAGATCCTTTTCGGCGCGATCGGAGACGCCACCTTCGGCGATCGTTCACCGCTGCAGGTGGGGCAGTTCGAAAGCGGGCTCGAAATGGATGACTGCCTGACCAATCTCCACCTCGAAGGGGGAGGCGGCGGTGGCATGCGGGAGTCCTACGAGCTGGCGCTGTACTTCGCTGCTCGGCACATGGCAATGGACTGCCTGGAGAAGCGCAACAAGAAGGGCTATCTCTTCCTGATGGGCGACGAGATGTGCTACGCCAACGTGTTCAAGGACCAGGTGTTCAACGTCATCGGAGACGCGCTTCAAGACAACGTTCCCGTCGAGGACATCGTCAAGGAGTGTGAGGCGAAGTTCGAGTCGTTCTTCATCTACGTCAACTCCGGCAGCTACGGCGGTCACCAGCACGAGATTCAGGCGTTCTGGAAGAAGCTCTATGGTGAGCGCATGCTGGTGCTCGACGACCCCAAGGGGGTGTGCGAGCTGATCGGACTCACGATCGGTGCGTGCGAGGGGCGCGACCTCGATGCCATGCACAGTGACATTGTCGCAACTCCCGGGATGACCGCAACCGCTGCTGACGCAGCGAAGCGGGCGATCGTACCGTTCATCGGTAGCGTGGCTCTTCGCAAGGGCAGCGTCGACGGTGATCTGGCACCTGTGAGCGGTAGCGCGAGCGGTACCAAACGTCTCTGAGGTCCCCCTTCGTGCCCCGAGCACATATCGTCGTAGGTCTCGGCTTTGGCGATGAGGGCAAGGGCTCGATGGTGGATGCGCTGGTACGGAAGACTGGCGCTCAGCTAGTCGTTCGCTACAACGGGGGAGCACAGGCGGGTCACACCGTTGTGCTCCCCGACGGGCGTTCACACTCTTTCTCTCAGTTCGGCGCGGGAACCTTCGTTCCTGGATGCCGCACACTGCTGTCCAGATTCATGATTCTTCACCCCACGGCCGCGCTGGAGGAGGAAGAACACCTTCGCAGCCAGGGGATCGCCGACGCGTTTGAGCGACTTGACATCGACGGGCACGCGTTGGTGATCACGCCCTACCACCAGGCGCTGAACAGGTTGCGGGAGCTGGCCCGTGGATCTGAGCGCCACGGTAGTTGCGGCATGGGAATCGGCGAGACTGTGCAAGACAGTATCGAGCATCCGCATGAGCGGATCTACGCCTACGACCTAGCCAATCATGCTCTCGTAACCAAGAAACTGAAGGCCATCCGAAAGAGGAAGCTGCAAGAAGCCTTCGCGCTGAGAGTGAAGTCGACAGAGCTGGCGATTCTGGAAGACGACGACAGCCTTATCGAGATCATCGCCAATCGCTTTGCTGCCCTCGCGGAACGAGTCACGATTGGTGAGTGGCACTCGCTGCCGTCTGACTCAGACGTGGTCTTCGAGGGTGCGCAGGGGGTGTTGCTCGACGAGAATTACGGATTTCACCCCTACACGACCTGGAGTACGTGCACATCCGCGAACGCGCTCCAGCTCTTGCGCGAGCTGGACTTTCAGGGTGAGAGGTCGGTGATGGGTGTGCTTCGCGGCTATTCCACCAGGCACGGTCCTGGTCCGTTCGTTGCCGAAGATCGCGACCTCTCGCTGCCTGACATCACCAACCACTGGCATCCATACCAGCGAAATTTCCGCGTGGGCTGGTTCGACCTCGTAGCGGCCCGCTACGCGCTCGCAGCGGACGGCAACATCGACCACCTGGCATTGACCTGTCTCGATCGGATAGAGCCTTCGCTCATCGTGACCTCCTACACGATTCGCGGCGATCGCGTGAACGAGCTGATGGTCGTTCCTCACGACCTGGACTATCAGGCGCGCCTGACTGACGACTTGATGCAAGCCGTGCCCTGTCTCGGCGAGATAGATCAGGTCAGCAAGCCAGCGCAACCGTACTACTATGCGCGCGTCCTGCAGAAGCTCCTGCGCAAGGAAGTGCGCGTGCTATCCTTGGGTCCGACACACCAAGACAAGCGTTGGCTGTGATGGTAAGAAAGAATCATCGCCGTAAGGGTGAGAAGCGGACGGAGCATGCTTCTACTTGGGAAGGACAGACGGAGGGGCAACACGGAGTAGCACTTGGTCGCCGCCGTTGGAAAAAGCTTCGCAGCAAAGCGGAGCGCCGTACCGGCCGAATCAGCAGGAAGTTTCGCATGAGTCGTCATCGCGCACCCCCTCCACCAGAGGAATGGGGTTGAAACCTTTCGCTGTAGTGTCGGTGGATCCCGGCTGGTTGTTCGACGACGCGCTACCCGGAAAAACCCGGGGTGCGGTCAAGAACTATCGCTGCATGAAGCTAGAGGACATCTTCCGCTTTCCGCTGCCACCGCTGCAAGACAACGCCATGTTGTTCCTGTGGCGGGTTTCGGCCATGCAGGAAGAGGCACTGCAGGTTGTGCGCAAGTGGGGATTCGTCCCCAAGAGCGAGATCGTTTGGCAGAAGCTCACCAAGAACGGCAAGCCCCATTTCGGTATGGGCCACTACGTGCGCGCCTCTCACGAAACAGCGATCATCGCAGTCCGTGGGTCAGTCAAGCTGAAGTCGAAAAGCATTCGCTCTCGTTTCGCGGCGAAGATGCCCGTCGATGCAGCTGGGAGATACATCCACAGTGCCAAGCCTGACGAGTTCTACCGAATCGTTGAAACGCTAGTCGCGGGTCCCTACGCTGAGGTGTTCGCGCGCAAACGTCGTCCGGGTTGGACGGTCTTTGGTGATGAGGTGCCGGATGAATCACGAGTTCTCTGACGATTGTCCTGGGTGTCGCCCCGCGATCATGGATCTGCGGACACAAAAAGTGCTGCCCGAGGACTCTCCGGAGATGGTGGCAATCGCTGTGATGTGGGCCGAGACCACGCTGAATGAGCGGCTGGTCTTTCACCGAGTCACGTGCCGCAACAGTCGCGACCCCAATGACCTGAAGATCTTCACCCAGCTCGGAGAGCGGATGGGAGCGGTGTTGCGAAACCTAGAGAAAGGAAAATCATGAGTGCGGAACACTCAAGTTCGAGTTACGGTTCGTCGAGTAAGTAGCTTGGGGCAGCTACGCGGGGGTAGGGTCACGTAGGACAGGGGGAGGTCGACTTCTGTGCGGATCGACCTCCCGTCATGGGACTTGGAACTGTGTGTAAAATCATCGTACTGGTACGCCCGGAACCGAAGCCGTGGCAAAAAAAGACGACCCCGTGCGTCGCGTGTGGGGTGCTGCTCGCGCTCAACGATCGGTGCTCCTGGACGCAGGACGGCAAGGTCTACTGCGTCTCCTGCGCGCTGGACCAGGGGTGAGCTGTGCAGCTCAAGAACAAGACCCGGTACCCTACGGCCCGGTTGCGTGCGATCGCGCGGACAGCGCTCGCTACGTGCTCCGTACGGGGTGCTTTGGAGAAGGTCCATGTCACCTTCCGGTCAACCACCAAGTCCACCGTGCGATTCACCTACTACCGCGTCAGTAAGGTGAGTCATGGGCGGCTGACGTTTTCGCTCCCGGAGCGCGACCTCTCCGTGACCAGGCTCTATGCCTGGTTGCGTTACGGCTTCTACTTGACCGCTGGGGTCACGCCGCGTGACCTCCCGCCGGGAGTGAAGACGCAAGCCGAGCTGGCGTCTTCCCCCGAAGGGGAGATCCTCCAGCCGGAGCCTGAGCCCCCCAAGCCGGAGCCCTCCGAAGAGGATCGGAAGATCGACTCCGAGACCAAAGCTCTTCGCAAGCTCGAAGTGCTCAAGCTGCGTGAGAAGAGCTGGCAGACCAAGCAGCGTCGGGCCGAGACCGCCCTGGCGAAGATCCGCAAGCAGCGAGCGTACTACGAACGCGTGCTCAAGCAGCGCCAGGAGCTGCTCAACGCTGCTGCCGCACGCGCGACCTGGTAGACCACGAATCGAGGGGAGGCTTCCATGGACTTACCGGTGCTGTTCACTATTGGTACACTCGATGACCCAAAGTCAGCATTGAAATTCGCGCAAGAGCATGCGCATTCGTTGTTCGAGGAGACTGGCAGGGTCGATCCCTTTTTCCTCCTCACGCCAACCGTAGCGATTCCGGCGCTGGGGCTAGGCCCACCCCCGGCGGGAACCGTCCTTATGGGCCACACCCAATTCAATGACGCGAATGTGTCGAAAGAGTTCTTCAGCTACATCATCCGCCGGATGTGTCGAATCACCAAAGCCTCCGTCTGTGTCTTCGCTTCTGAGTCTTGGCACGCTGGGGAAGCCACAGAAAAGCATTACTACCGGGAAGGCATGACTCCTGAGCAGTTCCGCGATGCCATGCCGGAGAACTTGGAGGACGCAGTTGGTGTCGAAGAGCTGGTCATGCTGGTCTACGAGACTGTTGTTGGCGTGGGCAATCACTACCAGGCTCCGATTCAGACTGTGGACGGCAAGCGGCACCTTGGCGATTTCAAGGCACTGAGCCAGGACTTCAACTTTACTGGGCGGATGGCCAGCTTCTTGACGGTTGACAACGCATGAGTCCGCGCGAGCTGTATCAACGCTTCGAGGATCACTTCATGAAGTGCCGGGAGTGCCGGCTCACGTTGCTTTGCGGGGACGGCAAGCGCCTCAAGACCGAGTACGAGTTCGCCGCCGCCAGTCGCGACCGTACCGGTCCCCCTCTGGCGCGCCCCCGCCTACGTCGGCAACCCAAGCGTTGAGCCCATGCGCCTAGGACACACCGGGGTTCATCGTGGGAAGCGAGTCTTGGTGATCCTGCGCAATGGAGAGCGCATCGTCGACCACTTCGTCGAGCGATCTACGCTGTAGTGTTGCGTCAGCGGGGACGTATCGCGAAAAAAGACATTCGTAGCTTGAGTCTCTATCGCGAGCGTGGCTTTCTGTGCAGATCGACCTCTTAGCGAAAGCGAGGGGTGTGAAGATGGAACTTCAAGTCGGAACCACGATCTGGTCACAAATCCCACTCACGACCAAAATGGCTGTGGGTGCGCGTGAGCCGCTACTCATCCGGAGTGGTGTGGAGTTCCGCGCCGGTAGGGAGCTGCGCATTCAGGTCGTACTCGATGCTAGTGACACCTACAAGGTGACCGCGTACCGCCTCAAGAGGAAGACGCACGAGCGCATCGTGCTCGAAGAGCACACAGAGGTCTACGCCGAGAATCTCGGTGAGATCATCTACCACGCGGTGAACAAATGAGCGCCGACAGGCGCGAGGCCCGCGCCTGCAAGGGTTGCGGTTACGTGCGCAAAGTGAAGATTCGTGTATGGGAATCCCGGGAGTGGTGTGAACAGTACTGCACCGCTTGCAAGCTGGACCAGCAAGTAAAAAGGTACCTCGCTGTGATTCAGCGGTTACAGAGACGGGCGGCTGCTCTCAGAGCCAAGCGCACGAAGACCGTGGTGAACAAATGAGGGCCCGCGACGTACTCGGCAAACGGATCGTGAAGGTCGGTCAGACCTGTGCCTACGACGGCAACACCGGTCCGTACACCCAGCTTGCGTTCCTGGAGCTGGAGGATGGGACGAGAATTATCTTCCATGTCGTCCCGACTGCGGAAGGCGACGGCTACGGCGTCGAGGCATCGGTCAAGAAACCCTGACTGACTTCTGTGTGGATCGACCTCTCAGCGTGAGAAAGGAGACGCTGAGATGACACCGCGACCCACAGAAAGTGAGATTGAGCAGGCGATTGAGCTGCTCTGTCCGACAGCCACCACTCCCCCTCCTGAGGCGCTGGTCACCACACAGGTCATCGAAGAGGACACTGTGGAGCGGCTCCGCGCCCTGTGTATGTTTGCTGACGTGCTCCCTGAGGAGTACCTCGCAGAGGAGGGGCTCCGATGAGAGTGGGACCCAAGAAGCCCGGCCTCACGGTCAAGGTGTGGCACAAGCGCATCCGGGGCAGCGAAAAGTACTACCAGGTTCGAGGCTTACATTTCGGCACGACCGACGGCGGTAAGCAGATTCAGCTCCTGGGGTACACTGACTCCGGTCAGGACGTCGCCGTCGATATCGACGCGAAAGAATTGATGAATGCCTTTGACCAGTGGCGTCGTGCCCAGGCCGAGAAACCCTGACTCGACTTCTGTGTAGATCGACCTCTCAGCGTGAAAGGAGCTGAGATGGAAACGAAGAAGGTGACTCTGACGGACAAGGAAGCCAATGCGCTGGTGGCGCTGACTCAGAATTCGAATGTCGAGCGTCGCTATCTCCGGGCTCTGGTGCGCAAGGGCTACGCACACGAAGTCAACGGTAGGGTGTACTCCAACTACGTGGTTGCCGACTGCACCGGCGCTGCCCACACTAACGCCCACATCGACCACTGCATGGTCTGCCTGCCCTGGGCTGGGTCGTTGCCCTGGGGTAAGACGCTGCAGAAGGCCGAATGAAGACGGGAGAGGTCGATCTCCTTCTGTGTAGATCGACCTCTCGCTGCAACTGGAACTGAAACTTCGAACAAGGAGACGGAACGTGGCAAAGATCGCAATCCCTGGTGCCTCGCGTGCGGGTGGCACGCTGTTCACAATCGCGCCGGAAAAGCTAGTGATCATCACGGACAAGGATCACCCGCTGTACGACCCGCGCGTCGAGCGTCCGCTGACCAATGAGTTCATCGAGTCCATCGTGGCGATGGGCGTCATCGAGGTCATCATCGTCCACAAGGACGGCGACAAGTTCGTCGTGACCTCGGGCCGGCGTCGCACCCGGGGCGCGATCGCAGCGAACAAGCTGCGCGCTGCCAAGGGCCTGCCGCCCATCGAGGTGCAGGTTCGCCTGCGCCGCGAGGTGGACGACGCGAGCACGTTCGAAACCAACATCATCTCGAACGCGCACCGCGAGAATGACGACGTCATCGCCAACGCGGAGAACGCGCTGCGCTACATCAACAACTTCAACCGCACCGAGGAGCAGGCGGCGCGGATCTGGGGGGTGGGTGTCGCGACCATCAAGATCTGGTCCAAGGTGGCCGATCTGATCCCCGAGGTTCGGGACGCGGTGCGCGCCGGCAAGCTCTCCTTCCACGACGCCGTCCGCAACCTGGCCAACGTCAGCAAGGCGGAGCAGAAGGGGGCGCTCGCGCGGGTCATCGCTTCGGCCCCCGCCGCTGGCGCGCAGGAGGAGGAGGGGAACGGGGGGCAGGTCGCCGCCGGCAAGACCAAGCGGGCTGACTCGCCCCTGGTGCGCCTGCGGCGCCTGTATCGCAGCGAGGAAGCTATGGCGGCCCTGTCGCCCCGGGAGCGCACCCTGGTCAACTGGGTGTTCGGGGAGGCCACCCTGGTGGAGCTGGGCGAGCGCAACGAAGAGCTGGCGTCGGCGCTCAAGCGCAAGGGGGGCCGCTGAGGGGGACGCGAAGAGGGTCGATTCGCCTTCTGTGCGGATCGACCTCTTTGCGTAAGGAGGTTCGACGATGGCACGCTCCAGCGAAAAGGTTGAGAAGGTTCGAGATTTCCTCAAGAGCAAGGGGTTCAACGCCAGGCAGGTCAGTGTGCGCCAGGATCCCTGCACCTACTCGGTGGCGGTCACCGCCACCATTCGTGACTTGGCGGTGCCCTACGCCGTGGTGAAAGAGGCGCTCGACCTCGTTCACAGCACCCGCACCTGCGAGGTGAGCGGAGAGCCACTTCTCGGGGGCAACACCTACACCGAGATTCGCTACGCAGATGGTCTGCTCAGCCCTCTCATCAAGGCGCGCGAGGCAGAGCTGGCGGATCTGAAGGTGGGTGAGTGGAAGGTCATCGAGGATGGCAAGATCCAGATCGACCGCGAGACCGACACCACCTACCACCTGTGGGCCATTCAGCCCAACGGCTGCGGCCACCACGTGGGGCGCGCGTGGGGGCTCAACAGCACTGCTGAGGCGGTGGTCAACTACTGCCTCAAGGGCAAGCCATGAAGCGGCAAATGCTGATCATCTACCCGGAGCGTCGAATCGTCACCGAAGACGAAATCCGGGTATGGGCGGAAGACAGCTACTTCAACCACGCTGACCGATATCGGTGCAACAGGTGCGGGAAGACCGAAGAATGTGAGTGTGTCGCTTCCCGGGATCCGGTGTACGACGATCCGGATACGCGCCCACCACTCACCTTCGCGGAGCAGTGCGATTGGCTGGAGGATCAGGGGGAGGTCACGTTCGCACGCGGCGGGGAGGAACGTGGTCAGGAGTGGGAGATCGAGTAGCTGACTTCTGTGCGGATCGACCTCTCAGCGTAAGAGGAAACGCCAGAGAGGAAAGTGAGGAGTCCGATGAAGACCTACTACACAGTCCTGGTTCCGTACGTCCCCGCCGAGTTCCGCACCGAGTGGCACCCTGACCGCGAGACGGGTCCCTTCTCCACGCTGCAACGGGGCGCCTTCCCCACCGTGGCCCAGGCCATCGAGTGGGCTCGTACCCACCTGGGCGGGACGCCCTACAGCATCCGCCGGGAGGACATCCTCCTCTGACTTCTGTGCGGATCGACCTCTCATCGTGAGAGTCAGAAAGGAAAGTGAGGGTTCGAAGATGGCACGCAGCATGGTTGAGATTGTCGAGGCACTCAAGGCCGCCAACGCGGCTCCCTACACTCCCGCTCGCGCGTCCGGTTGTGGGCGCGCCTACGTGGTGGTGAGCGCACCCAAGCCGGAGCTGAAGCTCATCGCTGCCGCCTGTAAGGAAGTGGGGCTGATGTTCCTCAAAGAAGCCTACGGAACTACAGGAAACGCCATCTACATCGGCTACGACAACGCCGACGGGCGGGCGCTGGGTAAGTCCGACGCCTTCGCGAAGGTGCTCAACGAGCGCGGGATTCGCTGCTACACCGACGCGGTGGCCGACTGACTTCTGTGCAGATCGACCTCTCAGCGAAAGGAGCTGAGACAATGGAAAAGATGGAACTGGAACTGGAACTGGAAACGATCGAGTTGCCCGAACTTGCCCCCGAACCCGCTGCCAAGGCCGAGACGTTCGAAGCCGCCCTGGCGCGCTTCGTCGAGACCATGTCGCAGTACCGCAAGGCGCACTACGCCAAGCACACGCCCAACCTGCTGGACACGAACGAGTGGCAGCTTCACATCGACCCGAACGGCCAGCGGTATGTGCGGATCTTCATCCGTTCCTACTCCGGCGGTCGAAGCGTGTACTGCTTCGTCGAGAAAGCCACCGGGCTTGTCTTCAAGGCGAGCAGCTGGAAATCTCAGGCGCAGCATCCCCGCGGCACGATTTACACTCAGGATTTCAAGAGTTACGGCTGCGGGCTCTACGGCGCGGAATACCTGCGCCGCTAGCAGGGTTTGGGGCTGGGGGGGGGGGTCTTCCCCTCAGCTCCTTGGAACTTGG
>Ga0335085_10000238_pt1 | contig 172131 bp, 161 predicted proteins | sample Lox_Sample_45_FD_206712 | JGI IMG/M metagenome (GOLD analysis project Ga0335085, IMG submission 206712) | Soil microbial communities from Loxahatchee National Wildlife Refuge, Florida, United States - Lox_Sample_4.5 | ecosystem: Environmental > Terrestrial > Soil > Wetlands | place: USA... | reverse complement strand
GTGGAGCGCTGCTTCACAGCCAATCCTCACTGGACAGACATTCAACTACGTCATCAACTTCGCCAACGGACAGTCAGTATCAGGTTCACTGATCGCTCAGTAGATCGCTAAGCCTACTGGGAGGATTAAGTGTCCCTCCTCTCCTTTTTTCTTTTCTTTTGAAATTCCCGAAAATGCGTTTATGTTGGTTTGATAAAAATTTGAAAAATCTCAGGAAAAAGCTCGCAGGAAAGAGAACCAGACTCGCTGCAAGCGAAGTTTTGGGTTCAATTCTTCTTATGGGAGTTACTCTTGCAGTCGGATTTGCAGTATGGGCGTGGGCAAGCAACGCAGCGCTAGCATCAGAGAAAAGTTTTGGCAACTCGGTCAACGTTAACAACAACTGCCTTAGTCTAGGTCTTACAGTAATCAATGCAAATTTCAACGGAACTTTAGCTTATGCAAAACTCGTCACGATATGGTTCTATAACAGCGGACATGGTAATGAAAATCTCAGCAACATCCAGATAAGCAATGCTTCGTCCGGAGGTAGCTGGGCGTTCACATATGCTTTCCAACAGTCCAAAACAAACACAACGGGTAGAGTCACTTGGTTTGGTTTTGCAGGAAACGGATCAACTCCGGCTGTACCGATAAAGTCTGTGACGATAAATGTGAACACCTATTTGACTCCTAACAAGATGTACACCTTCCAAGCAGAAGCCAAGAACGAAACTTGGACTGTGACTGGAGCAAACAAGGGCTTCTGGTCGTACCAGTGCAGCACCGTTGCTCCGACATATCAGCAAATTACGCCTAACACAAGTCCAGTGTAGAGGTAATCTCCTCCAGATTAGGCAAAAAGTGTGGGCAATTGCGAAAGATTCGTGCCGGCAAGAAGAGAGCCGTTTCCGCAGTTATCGGGTCGGTTCTTTTGTTTGCAATGCTAATGACGATAGCAACGACTTACTTCTACGTCATAGCACAAGACCAGAGGCAACTACAAGCTTCTGTCAATCAAAATCAGAATTACTTTGCATCGACTCCCGCAGCTGAGCACTTTAGCGTCTATGGATTCTCGCAGAGCGGAGAGCTTGGATTTTACATTAACAACACTGGTGTAGCTATTTCAATTACATCATACTGGATTCTCAATTCCACCACAGGTGGGGTGATTCAATATCAGGGACCCACGTCTAGTCCGTTAAATCCAGCGCTTCCGTTCAACATACCACAGGGCTCTTCAAAGACTTTCAACGCAAGCAACCTTAACCCGCAGATCATCATCGGTGGCGGTTCAAAGTACGTGGTGAAAGTTCTCACAAGAGAGGGTATCACGGGGATAGGAACCTACCCAAGTCAGCAGCTGACAGGTGCCTCAGTCAGCTCACTGGTTGCTGGTGGTTTCGGTTCTCTCGAAATGATCTTCTCTTCGTTTGAATGGTACAGCTATGTCTCCGGTCCTCCGAAGACTGTTACTTATGGAAGCGATACTTTCAACAATTTGTGCGCAAGCGCAACAGAGAAGGAGACCAACTGCAACGGAGGAGCATCTTGGAAACTAGACATGGCTCACGCACACAGCGGCTCGCTGACTTCGGGTGGTTACAACACAACTGGTTGCGGTGGGAATTGTAACTATCAGATCCCAATTGCATTTTCAGTCAACGTCACAAATCAAGATCCTTCGCTCGGAAATATAGTTCTCAATTCGCAATCCAATCTCTGGGTCATCGAAACCTGCGACTCTGGTGTTACCGAAGGAAACTGTCCGAGCGGTAATCCATTCTTCGTTTTCTATCTAATGAACGTCAATTCTTCGACAGGAACGATAACCAGTACAACTTCTGGCTCGTTTGCTGAGATCCAGATACCCTATGGTGTTACAAAGACTCTCTATTACGGCGCCGCATACGACCTCTCTCTTCAGCCGTATTCTCCAGTCGGATTAACCAGCGCGCTTACCAGCAACCCGTTCTATTATGGACAGTTCGCAGTCTTCCTGCTTTTTGCTGGTACGAAAATAATCACTTCGACCTCGTACGTTTATGGACAGAATATTCCATTCGAATCCACGACGGCGGCAGATAATTTTGGTTGGTACTCTCAAACGCCGATCAACTGTAATCCTGGTGCCTCGACTACTTTCACGCTCAATGTGAATAATTCAATTTTCTCGAATCCCCAAACTCCTTTCGGAGGAACAAACGGAATAAACAAGATTGTAATCAATGCTACCGCATTTTCTGGCATTGCATCGGTAGTCACGCCCGGAGGCTGGACTTATGCAGGCAACTCTCCCAGCGCGGGTTACATTACCTACACGGCTAATTCCGCAGCGAGCTACATCAAGAACGGGACACAACTGAGCTTCCAGTGGAAGGCTAACGCGCCGTCACCTCCCGTTACTACTCAATATGTTTTCCCTCTTACAATTACGTGGAAGGGTGGGCAAGTAAACACAATGCAGGCAGCAACTGTCTGCACCGTGACTTGAGCGGGAGAGCCCTAACTCCAAACGTGAATCTCGCGGAGGAAAGATAGGTTTGAAGAATTCGGATATCGGGAGAATGACTCTAGCTCGAAAGGGAACTGCTCCCGCAGTGGCTGCCATAATCTTGTTTGGGATGATTTTCACCGTAGGTTTCGGTTACTTCTACGCTACCACGTCAGCCCAAATCAACGGAGAAAAAGCCGCAAAACAGGCGATATCAAACCAAGCACAGCAGCTCTCAAGTCAAGCACAGCTATTGGTTTACGGAGCAGTTTACTCCAACACATTGGAATTTTACGTTAACAACACTGGCACTGCACAATCAATTATTGCTTATTGGATCCTGAATGGCACAACCGCAAAGGTTGTTCAGTACGAAAATTCCTCAACTCTGAATATTCTCCCTTACAGCTTGAATCAAGGGCATTCGACAAACCCTCCGATTGATACGAACATATCAGTCGTTTCGATCAGCGCAACATTCGTCATTAAAGTCCTAACGTCTACGGGAATAGTTGCCTTTGGAGCGTATCCCAATCAATACATAAGTGCCTCCACCTTGAATGCGGAAGTCGCAAGTGGTATCGGCTCGGCTTTAATCTCATTCGGAACCTTCTATTGGTACGATTATGTGAGCGGGCCTCCTTCCACAGACGCTGATGGAGATTTCAACGAAATTTGCGCTAACGGAATCCAGTGCAACGGAGGAACCTGGCAGATTGATATCTCTCATCCACACGCAGGACCGTTGGTACCAGAGGGTCAAAATCACACGAATGATGGATGCAGCTACTGCGGAATCATGGATCCAATCGTGTTCTCAGTGAACATCACTAATCAGGATCCTCAGCAAGCGGATCTAATCATCACAGATCAGACAAATCTTTGGATTGTTGAAACGTGCGATGCAGGAACTCCCACAAGCCATTGCGGTGTAACGAGCCCGGTTTACGTTTTCTATGCTGTTAACATGAACCAAAATAATGGGAAAATAACAAGTACTGCAAAGGGATCATTTGCACAAATTCAGATTCCATACGGTGTTACAAAGACTATCTATTTTGCCGCCGCCTTCCCGCTCCACTCCAATAAATTGCAGGAGATGTCTCTTTCCACGGACGACTCTACAATTCCAGGTAACAACCTCGCATATTATGGACAGTTTGCGATCTTCATGCTGCTTCCCGGTACCAGGGTTCCTCCAAACCAAGTTCTAGCCTATGCACAGAACATTCCGTTCGAATCAACGATTGCAGGTGACAACATTGGATGGTATACACAGACACCGAACAACTGCACCGGCGGTCAATACACTCCATTCCAGCTTACCGTCAACAATTCCTGGTTCTCCGGGGCTAACGTAAGCAAAGTTTCTATCAACGCTTCCGCATTTTCATCACTCTCTGCGTTTGCTCCAGCCGGCTGGTCACAGGGCATTAGTAATGGAATCATAACGTGGACGAACAACAACGTAAATAATCTGATTAATCTTGGATCTGCCCTAACCTTTACCTGGGCCGGGTTTGCCCCTTCAGTATCGAATGCCGTTCAAGACGTCTTCCCCGTGTCTGTCTACTGGAGTTCCGGTGCCCTTACAAAACTTCAGGGTGCGGCCGCATGCTTTGTCAACGTCGGTTCTCAATACCCGCCACCGACGTCAACTCCACTTGGAATTGTGCATTACGTACCAATAATTCTGACGAACTTTCAGACCTCCCCGGTTTCAGGAGGAACGCCGATTCAGCTGAGTCCGGTTAACTGGAACACTTACAATGCTTATCTCGATAATCCGGTTGATAACGTGCTATTCTTTGACTACAGCGGTAATAGCTTGAACGCCTGGATCCAAAGTGGCACCGCTAACAACATCAACAACGCAATCGTCTGGGTGCAACTGAACTCCTCAGGTATTCTACCAGTTACTTCAGTCACTATATACATGGGCTTCTACGCAAAGGGAACCAGCCATCTCAGCGCTACCGGTCCGTTCGGTGAATCTGGACAGCTTAGCGGTTCCTATGGTGCATACGATGATGGAGGAACTGTCTTTAGTTTCTATGACAACTTTGCCGGGGTGTCATTGAACCCATCATGGACTGTCGTTAAAAGCGGCGGAGGATCTGTTACGGTAAACAATGGAATTTCATTCAAGGCAAATGCCGGCAGCGATTACGCATTGATTGTTTCGCAGCTTCAGGGCCAACCGCTCGTCGCCGAGTCTGACTTGACGGGCGCGCAGAGCAAGACCGATCCGATACTCGGGGTTAGCACAACGACAAGCTCGAATAGCTGGATAGCGCTTTACAATGGTTACTCAATGGATGAATCAACCGCAAACAATCTACTGACGCTTGCAAGCAATCTGCACTCTGGCGGCACTACCGTTGCAACACAAGCGATAGCTGGGATGAATCTCGGAGTCTGGCAAGTCGTCTGGTCGGCGACCGGGAGCGAATCAGCAACTGATGGAGTCTACACTTTGACGGGAGTCAGCGCCAGTCCTACGATTGCAAGTTACAGAATCTTCCTAGGAATATCGAACTACAACAGTGGGACCGATACCGTGCAGTGGGCAAGAATGCGACTCGTACCGCCAAACAACGTACTTCCGCAGGCACTTTTCGGGCCGGTATTCTGATCTTCGTAGTGAAAGTTCAGATTCTTTTTCCTAGCTCATCCGCTCGAACGCGAGTGCAGCATTCAAGATAGTTTGTTCTGCAAAATGCCTACCAACAATCATCATTCCTACCGGAAGTCCGTCGGAGGTGCCACACGGTACGTTCATCGCCGGATGACCGGTATAATCAAAGGGCGCAACGTTTGAAGTCATATTCCAGCCCGCTAGAATCATGCCAATAAAGTCATCCAGTTTCGGAAATGGCTGCGCCTTTTGTGGCGTCGTCGACATAAGTAGAAGATCGAAGGAATCAAGAGCGTCGTTGTACGCTTTTCTCACGGAGGGTCGAATATTCTGCGATTTTGCGTAAAACCTTCCGTGATAATTTCGAATCATGTACTCGCCGAAGAGCGCGATCAACTTCGTGTTAGCGGAAATGTCCCCCTCACCGGAATACAGCCGTACTCCCAGATAAGGCCCCAAATCTTCATCCTGGAATCCCATTGCCCCAAAATTCACTCCGTTGTTTTTGAGAGCTCGCCACGACCCTTCCATGTCAATTCCCATCATCAACATCCCCGCCGTCCGATGAATCGGAATCGAGACTTCATCTACTTTAGCACCGAGCTCCTCAAATTTGTACGCAGATTTTCTCACCCTCTCTTCCACATCAGGTTCCGACTCTTTCCAGCCAAAGCCCTCGCGAACTAGGCCGATTTTCAGACCAGAGATGTTTGGGTCGATTGAGTCAAAGTATCCGGGCAGTTCTACCGGAGTTAGCGACTGCCTCGGATCCTGCCCGTCTCTTCCGGCAACCGCCTGTAGAAGCATGGCGACGTCCTCGACCGTTTTTCCTATCGGACCAACGTGATCGAAAGTCATTTCCCCGGTAATGACGCCGGTATATGGCACCAGACCATACGTGGGTTTTAGCCCGTAAACCCCGCACCAGGAACTGGGAATTCTGATCGAACCGCCCTGGTCTGCGCCGATTGCCATCTCAACTTCTCCCGCGGCGACTAGCGCGGCGCTCCCGCTGGAAGATCCGCCAGCCATGAACTCTGTATTGTGAGGATTCAGCACGCGCTGCGGATACGAAGTGAAAGAGCCGCCGGTCCAGCAAAAGTTCTCGCAGGTCGCCTTGCCGACGATCTCGCCGCCGGCTGTTATAATCCTCCTTGCTACCTCTGAATCAACACGAGGAATGTAATCTTTCATTATAGCTGTACCATTGGTCATCGGAACGCCTGCCAGTGATACGTTGTCCTTTAGGGCAATTTTCTTGCCCGAAAGAAGACCCCGCGAATTTCCCTTGATGCTACACTTCCATGCCCACGCGCCGAATTGGTTTTCTTCCTTTGAAGGGAAATGCCCGTGATCTCTCGTAATGGGATGCATGGCTTCATTCTTCGCACTCTCGAGTGCCGCAAATGCCGGCGAGACTTCGCGTTCAAAGTAGCGGACGAAGACATTCAGTTCGCTGTCTCCCAGGTGAAAATTCAGCTCGTTTGAGATCTTTCTCAACTCGTCAACTGTCGGCGCTTTCATACTTCTGACAGCCGAATTTTCCCTAAAGAGATAAAGCTTTGATCTTTGAGAATGTCTAGACTGTCCAGACCGAAGGGATTTTTTGTTCAGGAAAAAAACAGGTGAGAAGCAAACAAAGGAGAAATCTGTACACGGATGGGAAAGATAATCGTCATCGGCGCCGGTATCACCGGGCTGTTTGCATCCTATTATCTCGCCAGGGACGGGCGGGATGTAGTGCTGATAGATCGCAGTTCGGACAATGCACGCACGTCGATTTACAATGCAGGATTCATCACCCCGTCAACCGGTGCAGTCCCCAGCATCGGGATGAGTGAGATACTAGGCTCATTTTTCGGACGGGGCGGCCCGATGTACATCTCCATGCTGGAAGTCTTCCGAAACATGAAGTGGTTTCGCGTCGCATCCAGAAAAGCGCTGTCCGGTTACGAAAAGGCAATCTCCGAATTAGGGCGGGACAGTCTCGAAAGATATGCAGACTTTTTCAAAGAAGAGACCCAGATAGAGCCCGACATCGTCAGTGGAATCGCTGCCTTGTTCATGGAGGAAGAAAAGGCTAGGCAAGCTGCAACCGCTACAAATGCAAAGTTTCTCGATTCCCGGGAAATCTTGGAATCAGGCTATGGAGGATTAGAAGGCGGTGTGTATGTCGAAGAGGAATTCTCGATCCATCCGCAGAAACTCTATGACGGACTCTTGCAAAAGCTCCTGAAACTTGGAGTAGAAATCCGCCGAGGAAAAGATGCTTCGCTCAGCCCATCAGGAAGCGGCTCAATCGAGCTGTCACTTGGAGAAGAAAAACTTTCCGGGGACGAGTACGTGGTGACAACAGGTTCGTGGAGCGGCGACCTGTTAAGAAAACTAAATTACAATCCTCTGATTGCACCTGCAAGGGGGTTGGTTCTATTGTTTGATACCGGCGGGCAGTCTATAGTAAAGATGCCGGCTCTCCTTGAAGACTACGGAATGGCAGTCAGCCAACATGATGCAAACACGGTGAGGATTACAAGCTTCTTTGAACTGGTTCGGTTCAACGACGTATACAAAGAGTCGCGAAAGAAATGGCTGCTAGAGCTCGCAAAAAAACACGTCACGAATTTTCCCAAATTGAAATTGTCATCCGAAGGAGTCGGATTCAGACCCTGCACGCCGGATCAGCTTCCTGTAATAGGCCGCGTGCCGGGTTATCAAAATCTCTACATCGCATCCGGAAACTGCCGCCTGGGACTTACACTTGCCCCTGCAACCGCCAACATTATCCATTCGATGATCAATTCACCTTCCGAAAAGGAAGCACTCTGGGAACAGTTTGATCCGGCTAGATTTTCCTAACCAGGAACTTTGGAGTCAATCTAGCTGGTCCAGCGACTTTCTCTCCACGCATCCGAAAACTGCGGCTGCTTCACTATTGGAAGAATTAGACGCGACGGATACGTCTTCGAATGATACACTGTTTGCTCCGCTATGATTGGATCTGTTTCTTCCCACGCGCTCTTGCCGGTGTTAAAGTTAGGTGCTGCCGACGGAAACGCGCTCGAAGTAACTTCTAATCTGATTCGGTGTCCTCGCTGGAACTGCTGCCCGGTTCCCATCATTTGAATAGGAATCTTCATGACTTCACCCGGCACGACCGGCACCATCTTCTCGTACCCTTCGCGGTACCGCAGACGAGCTATTCCCTGACACATCCTTTGCGCGTAACCATTAGGATGAACGTCCGACAATCTCGTGATAAAATCAGTGTCTAGGGCAGAGGTACTGACATAGAGCTCTGCCTCGACCTTCCCCACGACATTCAAAGCTTCATTCAGTACCTGCGACGAAAATACCAGGACATCATCCCGCCTCTGGATCGGTCTGAGATCTTCGTTCATGCCGTTCTGGAACCCCTCCTTGGAAAACGGGGATGGTGCGGGGTTTGCCGGATCATAAGTAAAGTTTGATCGCAGACTCTCGCCATCGCGCGTTTCAAATGACAGTTCTCCCTCTCCTTCGAGGCTGTTTGCCGGTCCCTTTGCGCTCAAGTACATGGTGGTTCGAATCTCATTACTCAACGGGAATTTATCAGAATTCATCCATCGATTTTCTCCCATCAAGAACATTCGAACCGGTGGCTCAGCCATCACCCCATTGTCGATCCCCTTCAGCCAATAATCAAACCAGCGAATTGCCTCTCTTTCCAGCGGGACAACCGAGTGGGGCCCGTAATCAAAATCGCCGAGCTTGCCGGTATTGTGGAAGGGAGCGGATAGTGCGTGGGGCCAGGGACCCAGCAGGAGTTTGTGGGTCTTTCGTGAATTTAGATCAGGATGTTCTTGCGTCAGCTGTGGAAAGTGATCCAGCGCTCCCTGCAGGCTGTCGTCGTACCAGCCCGAAACAAAGTAGCAGGGGACGTTCATGAGAGAAATCATTTCGTCGCTCCAGATGTTCTTGAAGTAATCATCGTAGGTTTCGTGCGGGTAATACATCTCAAGCGGATCGGATGTCAGCCCTAATCTTTTGGCCGTGTCTTTCAGCGGGCGAATGCTCATCAGCGGATCCCAGTCAACTTCTGCATCATAGATTTCGTTTTTCAGAGTCTTTCCAGTGAGGAGCATAGTCCATGAAACCATGATCGGCATGTAGGTGCCTGAGGTGTAGGCGGTGCAGTCGTGAAACGGATGGATTGAAGGCGAGCACATTACAAAGGCACATTTCTGATATTTCGAGCCGTGCCGCAGAGGGTAGAGCTGCGCGCAACCCCCGTACGACCTGCCGAAAGTTCCGATCTTTCCAGAGGACCATGACTGTCTGCCGAGCCACTCGATCGTGTCGTGACCGTCGTCGATCTCCTGGAAGAACGGCGTGAAAGTGCCTTCCGAATTCCCTCTGCCGCGCACGTCAACGTGCGCGACTGCATAACCCTGACTTGCAAAATACCTGATCATGGACCTGACTGAGGTGCGACGGGTGCTGTCCTTACCGTAGGGAGTAACATTGAGAAGTACCGGAAAGGGTCCACTCTTTTTTCCCGGCGGAAAGTAAATGTTCGCCGCAAGCTTAGTCCCGTCCCGCATCGGAATGGCCAAGTCGTAGAGACAGTTTGTTATTGTGTCCTCGGGTCTGATTGCCATTTCTCGGAGGCGTTTTTCAAATTCCAGATAAAAGGTTAATTGCAATCAAAAAATTGTCAGACGGGCGCTAAATTTGTCGACAGAAAAAATCTCTTCCGGGGATCTTGAAAACGCGAAAGCGATCCAGTCACGACATTTTGTGTTCGACTGCCACTCGGATGTTCCTCTTCTGGATATTTATCCACGACGTCTCCGCGGCGAGACAAACGTCATGTCGCGGATCCAGCTACCGCGCCACAGGGAGGGTCTGGTAAATGGAGCAATCTTCACCGTTCACTGCGATTGCATGAAGTGGGCTTGTCAGTACGCAGGCGCCCTAAAAGAAACGCTTGAAGAAATTGATTACGTTTATTCCGAAGAAAAAGAAAGTGCGGGCAAGTTCACCGTTGCAAAATCCGGATCGTGTCTTGAGAAAGCCTGGAAGAATGGAGATTTTGCGGCACTGATGGGACTGGAGGGGGCAAAAGCGATTGAGGGCAGCCTCGAAGCATTGCGATGTTTGTACAAGCTGGGAGTTAGGTCGTTTGGAATCACCCACAACGTACGAAATCAGCTCGCAGACGGAGCAGGCGTACGAGAGAATTACGGTCTTACTGACTTGGGAAAGAGGACGGTACGAGAGGTGGACGAACTCCACATGGTGCTAGATCTCGTGCATCTTTCGGAAAAGGGATTTTACGACGCAATCGAGGAGTACAGCGGAACTCCGATTATATCCCACACGGGCTGCAGGGAGTTGAATCCTTTTGACCACGGCAAAGTTCCGTGGCGCAATGTCACTGACAAGCAAATTGAAAAACTGGCAGACAAAGGGGGCGTTTTGGGAATTGCATTTCTGAAGCCGTTCGTGAGCGACGAGGACGAATCTAAGATCGAGGATGTTATTCGACATTTAGAGCATGCGATAAAAATTATGGGAATTGATCGCGTCGGGATCGGTCCTGATTTTGTCGACTACGCCACCCCCGAGAATCAACTCATTCTCGGAGAATCGCATCCTCTGGGGACTGAGCTCGACACAAAAGGAGTCGAGAATATAACAAAGATCCCGTACTTTACCGCGGCGCTCGTAAAGCACGGCTACTCAGAAACAGAAATCGGTAAGATCCTCGGGGAAAACTTTCTCGCGCTGTTTAAGAAAGTTCTGGGGTAGAAATTTTCTTGCCCCGCTTTTCTGCGCGTGACGGAACCGGGATATTCTTTGAGGTTGCGGGGGAAGGATTTCCGCTCATTTTTCTTCATCCATGGCCGACTGACCACGCGATGTGGATGCTGCAGGTGCCGGTGTTCACTGAGACGTACAAAGTAATAACTCCTGACAGTCGGGGGCTCGGCATCTCTGACAAGATTCCCAAGGTGCGGGATTTCTCTCTGAAGCGGCTGTCGGACGATGTTAGCGATCTTATGGATCATCTCGGAATCGAGAAGGCTTTCATTGTAGGAAACTCCCTCGGCGGCGCGGTTGCAGAGAAATTCTGCCTCGATCACATCGAGAGAGTTCAGGCTTCTGTCTGGATCGGCGCCCCAACTTTCCCGCTGGGTGAACTATTGATGGATTATGACGGGCGAAAGAATGTCCCATTTGTCGATGTTTACACGAATGCTCTAAACGACGGATACATGAACTTCTGGCAAAAGGTCTGGAAGCCACTGATGTCGTACAACTATCACGAATCTTTTGTCAAGACTTTCTTGGGAAACTACCTCGTTCGATATCTCTTCGAAGAGCGGTATGCGAGGCTGAATTCTGATCCAAGAAATGTCATCGCCGTGCTTTCGGGGCTGGATGACGTGAAAAGCTCACTGGACGAAGATCTAGCGAAGCTAACTGTCCCCTGCGCAATCCTCTGCGGTGACGGTGACGACACGAGGCCTTCCTGTGAAAGACAGCACAGGGCGATCCCAAAAGCCGAGTTTCTAGTCTTCAAGGACAGTGGACATTTCTGCTACATGGACCAGGTCGAGACGTTCAACGGTTTCTTGCGCCGTTTCCTTGAAAGACATTCGCCTTGATTTTCCTCTTTACTTGAGAATTGAGGAATCTCCGACTATCGACAAGAGTAGACGTGACGGGTGGTTGACGTCGTGGTAAATGGTCTGCTCAGCCGGAATTGGATCACCTTTTTCTCCACCCCTGTTTGAGTTTCGGTCAAACTTGGGAAAGTCTGCGGACGAAATGTCGAGCCGGAGCCGGTGTCCTCTTTTGAACCGGTTTGCAGTCGCCCACATGTCTATCTCGAGCTCGTAGATTTTGCCGGGTTTGAGCAGCTCCGGACTGTCTGGATTGCGGTACCTAGTCCGCAGTAGACCACTGATCAGCTGGATCGCTCGACCATCGGGGAAAACGTCGCTCAACCGTGCAAAAAAATCAGTATCGACAGCACTAGAGCTGGCAAAGAGGATCGAGCGAAGAGGTCCGACGACATCAAGATCATGATCAAGGACCGGTGTCGAGTAGGTCAGAACATCTTGTCGCTTTTGCACCCCGCTAACGTCAACGCTCCCTGGAGTGTATACGTAAGAAACAATGTTCCCGCCGAGTGTTGGCGTAGGATCATTCGGATCGTAAGTATACTTGTCTGGATTCGAATTCTTGGAACCTTCTGCCCTTAGAGTCCCATCTCCATCAAGATATAGAGGAACAAATTTCGCATTGGGTAGCGGCCACGTCGAGGACGTGTACCAGGCATTTTCGCCCATTAGGTAGTAGATGACCCGTGGCCAGCGATCGACGGAATTTTCACGGATAGCTTCATACCACCGCAAGAGCAAATCCGTGTTGTCCCCCGCCCGGAAGTTTCTTTCGAGCTCCGGATGAGTTTCCTTCCCTTCATGGTAGCCGGGTTTATTGTGAGCACTTGGGGCAATGATGATTCGGCTCTTTGATCGGATCGGTTCAGGAGCATCGCGCATCAATAGCTCCCATGTCGCTAGAGCATCGTCAGCTCCCCAGTCGTACCAGCCAGTCAGCAAAAGTGCCGGTGCGAACAGTGACTGCAAAAGCGTAGAAACTCTCGCGGCGGGAAACATGTTAGCGTCGTGGGATATTCGAATCCCGAATACTGAAGACATTCCTTCAATGTCGGTTGATGTAACTCCTCCCTTTCCACCCAGAGCCATCTTTACGATCTCAGCGCGCTCTTTTGGGGGAAGAACGGAATAGTTCTCCCAAAGCCACCTCTGCCCCTCAACAAACGGAAGGGTGCGCAGGATCGGATAGCGCCCTAACAGCGCTTCCGGAAATGGCCAGTGCAGCGGTTCGTTATAGTAACCGCCAGCGAGGGTCTCGGAAACCATCCGCCTCTCCATCTCTTCATAACCTATCGGAGTCTTGCCCTCGCCTTTTCCCACTGAATGGGAATACGAATTCAAAAACATGTAGAGGTGTGCTGTGTGGAAGGCTAGACCAAGCCCTCCGACCTCTGGAGCAATCGCCGACATTCGAGGATGCAAGGACATGCAAAATTGCGTCTGCGCGTTGTATGATCCACCGAAAGATCCCAAGAAGCCATTAAACCAATCCTGCTTTGAAACCCATTCGACAAAGTCGATGCTATCTTCGCGTTCGTAAACGTAATAGTCCCAGCTGTCCGGCTCGCTGTCACCGGTTCCGCGGCAGTCCTGAGATACAACCACGTATCCTCTTTTTGCGAACTCTATGAAAATCTCAACGGGAACTACCTTGGTACGGTCATAGGGTGTTCGAATCGCAATAGCCGGTGCCTGTTTGATGGGAGGGATGTATAGATCGGTGGCTAGTCGCACCCCGTCCCGCATAGTAACGGAGACGGTCCTGCGGGTGATGTCCGAAAATTGGGCCGGAGGCATCGACCTCTTTGTCAGGGCGAGCTCAAGTTTGGGCGAAACCTCGACGAGACGTCTGGATTGGTTGATCGACAATTTGAGAATACATTTACTTTGAATTTGCGAATTATCAAAAAACAAATCGTTGTCCGTTCATTTCAATCGAGGTCAGGATTCAATTCTCCAAAGCCAACATTTCGCAAATTGCTTTTATAGCCAGTGTCTCGGAGGCAAACTCGTGAAATCCAAGCTAATTGCGATTATGATCGCCCTACTTTTTGTCATATCGCTGGTGCCGCTTTCCCAGCATGCGAACAATACACATGTTTCTGCTCAGTCTTCCTCTTCAAACGAATTGGTCATCGGTACAACTTCCCAAGTACCCACACCAACTGATCTTAACCCAATCAGGGCTATCATCACCTATTATCTCGCGGAATCTTACGCTTCAATGATAGGATGGGACTCTGTTGGAAATTCCGTGCCACTGATTGCCCAGAATTGGACGATTTCCGCTGATGGCCTAACATACACCTACAACTTGCGTCCGAATTTGGTGTGGAGCGATGGCCAGCCATTGAATTCTTCTGATGTTGCTTTTACCGCAAAGTTGCTGACTGAGCAGTCACCCCTCTGGTCTTATCTTTTCGTACCTCTACAGCAGTCGAATAGTTCGACAATAACCGGGTCCTCTTTGAGGCCTGGTGCAGTTACTACACCCAGCGCCACGCAGGTCGTTTTCCACCTCACCAGTCCCGCTTCCACATTTCTGATTTACATGGGCGGTCAGCCGATTTATCCGGAGCACTATTACGCCAGCCAGAATCTGACTGCGAACAATCCAAACTACGCGACCTACGTTGGTTCGGGTCCTTTCGTTCCTACGAGCTATACACCTAGCCAGGAACTGGACATGTCGGCGAACCCTCACTACCTTGGAGGAGCACCTCATCTCAGCAAGGTTATCTTCAAGTTCTTTACCGACACTACAACTGCTGAAATCGCGTTAGAAGGTGGCTCCATAAACTACCTGCAAGGAGTTCCACCACCAGATGTAGCGTCGATTGCAAAGACTCCTGGAATTAACATTGGGACAGAGGAGGACCAGTCCAATATCTACCTCGTCTTCAACATGCATCCGATGTTAAACAACTCGCAGGCAAATCCAGTCTCCAACATTTTGGTCAGACAGGCAATAGCATATGCCCTAAACCTTCCACAGATTCTTAACTCGTCCTTTGGAGGTTCTCAGTACTACAGATTAGCAAACCAGATCGAAGTCCCAAACATGTTCTACAACGGACAACCAGTCCAGAACACCACAATCCCAAATCCAGAGTACCCGCAGAACGTGACGAAGGCTAAAGCACTCCTAACTCAGGCAGGATTTCCAAATGGCTTCACGATCAATGTTCTCTTTGCTAGCACTGGAATTGCTAGTGCTGGCAGCGGAGTCACGCTCAAGATGATGCAGCTGATGCAGGCACAGCTTAGCGCCGTAGGAATCACGCTGACTTTGGATTCTGTAGATCAAACAGACTTTAACACCCAGGTCTACAACGCGCCTCCACCAAAGGCATGGAACCTCGCATTGAGTGTTATTTCAGAGTCACCTGATGGAGACGTCGCGCCTTACTACATGACAAGCTCTCTCGGCGGACAAGCTGGAACTGGCGGATTCAACTCTGGTGGTTTCAACGATTCGACCCTCAATGGCCTAGTTCAGCAAGAGGAAAACACCACAGGGACGGCAGCGAGGGTTGCGATATTCCAGAAGATTGACGGATACGTACACCAACAGCTTCCAGTGCTAGAAATATACTACGAGCTCCAGATTGTTGCGTGGTCAAACCAGTACACTGGATTCCAGCTCGGTCTGGGCAACCCTTGGCACGACTACTTTGGATCTTTGAAGATGCAATCCCTGGACAACGCGTCGTTTGTCGCTGCCTCATCGACTTCAATGGCAAACTCATCATCAACTACAGCACCAGCTAGCAGTTCTACAAGCTCCGTTGTAACATCGTCATCCACATCAACATCATCGTCATCCAACAGTAACACTCTGCTCATTGCGGGAGTGATTGTCGTAATCATCATCATAATTGCAGCAGTGGCGGCAATGATGATGAGACGACGTCCAACCGCACCTGCTACATCATAGAAAGTCTATTCGACGCTCCTCCTCCTTTTTCAGTGAAACATGCCTCACAATTTAGGGCGGAGGAACTGGAGGAGGGGTTGAAGGTACCTTGGGACTAGCTAGTTACCTGCTGAAAAGGTCAATCATTGCCCTCCTTCTCATTTTTCTTGTTGCATCAATAAATTTCCTCATCGTCCACGTTACTCCTGGCGGGCCGCAATCGATCTTCCTTCTCAACCCACATATCTCTCCCCAAGCGCGGCAGATAATGCTCGCACAGTTCGGTTTGGCCAAGCCGCTCTACGAGCAGTACGAGATCTACATTGTAGGCATGTTCTCGGGGCACTGGGGTATTTCCTACTATTACAACGAACCGGCGTTCAACGTAATCGCGCAGAGAATCCCTGCGACGCTTCTCCTCATGGTGCCAAGCCTTATCCTTACAATTCTGGTAGGAATTTTGTTCGGAGTGGTCGGTGCGCGAAAGCCGTTCTCATTCGTGGATAGATTTCTCTCCTCGTTTGCATTTTTCTTCTACGCCATGCCCGCATTTTGGCTGGGCTTTGTTTTGCTGACGTTCTTCGTTCTCTTTCTCCACTGGCTTCCGGCCGGCGGAATGACCTCCGTCGTCGGCGGTGGCTCCCCAGTCGATATTCTGATCCATCTTATTCTTCCGGTGCTCAGCCTAACGCTGGTAAATCTCGCAAACTTTTCTCTTCTTATGCGCTCCAGTCTGATGGAAGTGATGGACCAGAATTACATCACGACTGCAAAAGGCAAGGGATTGAGCGAGCGGTTGATTTTCTTCAGACACGCTATGCGAAACGCGTTGCTCCCAACCGTGACGATGACAGGGCTATTTGTTGGATTTCTTCTAACCGGTGCGATACTGACCGAATCAGTGTTTAACTGGCCCGGACTGGGGTACCTGACTTTCCAGACGATAGAAGTGAGGGACTATCCAGTAATACTTTCGTTATTCTTCATCTTCTCGATCATGATCATCATCGCGAATCTCATTACTGACGTCGTCTACGGATTCCTGGATCCGAGGATCTCCTTTGACTGAGCTTCAGGAAGAACAACAAACAGTCGTACCTAAAACCTCGAAAGCTCCGGTCGCCGAAGAGCACCCAAGGAGTTTTCCATCGAGGGCCCTTAACTTCCTGCGGGATTTTTCCAGAAATCGCGGGGCGCTTTTCGGACTAATGTTTCTCCTCGTGCTTGGACTGTCGGCGGTTTTTGCGAGCTATATCTTTCCGGGTAACCCCAATTTACCGGGTCCGACAATCACTCAAAATCCTCCGACGTTACAGAACCCGTTCGGAACTGATCAATTGGGCAGAAGTGAACTCATGCTGATCATTTACGGCGCAAGGACTTCACTTACCATCGCGTTTGCTGCGGGTTCAATTCTCGCCTTGTTGGGCACCGTCGTGGGTCTGCTCGCAGGCTACTTTGGTGGAGTCATCGATGGGGCGCTAATGAGAACGGCGGATGTTTTCCTCACACTTCCCACGCTTCCGCTGATCCTCGTCGTAGCCGCACTCCTCGGTCCCAGTTTGCTCAACATTATGCTGATTATCGGCGTAACAAGCTGGCCTTTCATGGCTAGATTGGTTAGATCAAACGTGCTTTCGATGACGCAGCGCGAGTTTATCCAGATCGAGCGGGTCATGGGTGCGAGCAACAGGCGAATCATCTTCCGCCACCTTTTCCCGAATCAATTCAGCCTGATTCTTGTCTACACCTCCCTTAGTCTGCCTCTCGTTATCTTGACCGAGGCTGCGATAGAGTTTCTTGGGCTCGCTCCGGTTTCAATCAGCTGGGGATTTTTGCTGAACGTTTCCACGAATTACTGGATTGCTGGCGCATGGTGGATGTCTTTCTTTCCAGGCGTTGCAATCTTCATGACCTCGCTTTCATTCTACCTGGTGAGTGAAGGCCTCAAGGAAGTCCTCACTCCAACTCTAAAGAGAAAACGCGACTCGCTGGTAGTACAGCTTGCAGAAAGAAAGTAGCGCGCAGGTAAGCAAGGAAGAAACAGTCCTTGCAGTTGAGGATCTCTCCGTCCGATTTTACCTGACTGCGGGTGCAGTCAGCGCGGTAAACCACCTGTCCTTCGACGTAAAGCGAGGGACAAACTTTGGGATCGTTGGAGAATCTGGGTCGGGGAAATCCGTTACTGCCCTAACGATAATGGGGCTGGTTGCGATTCCCCCAGCTAGAGTAGATTCGGGCAGGATCCTCTTTGACGGGGAGGATCTCCTGAAGAAAAGCTCGGACGAGATGCGGCAGATTCGTGGCAAGAGGATCGCGATGATTTACCAGGACCCTATGACCTCGCTGAATCCGGTGTTGCGAGTTGGCTTTCAGATCGCAGAATCGATAATGGTTCATGACAAGGTTCCGAGAAGACAGGCTAACGAAAGGGCAATCCAGCTGATGAAGGCAGTTGGGATTCCAGAACCCGAAAAACGGGCAAAGGCGTTTCCCCACCAGTTTAGCGGCGGAATGCGCCAGAGAATTATGATCGCGATGGCTCTCTCGACCGATCCGGAGGTCCTTATCGCAGATGAACCGACGACAGCTCTGGACGTAATCACTCAAGCGCAGATCTTGAATCTCTTGAAAACGCTTCAGAGGGAGCGAAATATGACCGTGATCCTGATTACTCATGACTTGGGAATAGTTGCGGAATTTTGCGACGAGGTCCTCGTGATGTATGCGGGCGTTGGCATGGAGCACGGCACAACCCGCGAAATTTTCTCCAGTCCAAAGCATCCGTACACCAAAGGTCTTCTCGATTCAATCACGAGAGTTGACAAGGACATTAAACGGCTGAACTCAATTCCGGGAGAGATTCCAAATTTGATGTCGCCGCCTACAGGGTGCCGCTTCCATCCGCGGTGCGCGTATGTATTTCAAAAGTGCATAACGGATGAGCCGAACGAGTTTGTGATGCCAGGAGGAAGGTTCTCAAAATGCTGGCTGTCGGAAAAGGGAGTCTAGGTCTTGCAGGTAGTAACGCATCAAGAATCTCTTCTCAAAGTAAGCGGGCTGCGAAAATACTTTCCGGCAGCAAGCGGGATAGGGGAGTATCTTCGGAGAGGTCAGCGCAGATACATCCGTGCGGTTGACGGCGTAAGTTTCGAGATTCCAGCGGGCAGCACGTTCGGCCTCGTAGGCGAGAGCGGGTGCGGCAAGACAACTACGAGCAAGGTCATTCTCGGCCTGTACAAGCCCACATCTGGCAATGTCACCTTCGAGGGAAATGACGTTCACGGTCATCTTCCGGGAAGTGTTAAGCGAAAGATACATCATGATATCCAGGCCGTCTTCCAGGACCCTGCAGGCTCGCTAGATCCGCGTCTGCGGGTTGGTAGCATTATCGAGGAGCCCCTAGTCATACACGCCGTCGGCGATCCCTCCTCGAGAAAAACTGTCGCTTACGACATGCTCGAAGCAGTTGGCTTGACTCGCGAGCATTTCTTCCGATACGCGCATGAACTCAGCGGAGGTCAGCAGCAGCGAGTCGCAATTGCAAGAGCACTTGCACTGCATCCCAGACTCGTAATCTTGGACGAGCCGGTTTCGGCGCTGGACATGTCCGTGCGTGCGCAGGTGCTCAATTTACTGAAGGATCTCCAGGCCGAGTTCAACCTGACCTATCTTTTTGTCGCGCATGACCTATCCGTTGTTCGATACATGTGCGACCGCGTCGCCGTGATGTACTTGGGAAAAATCGTCGAGTACAGTACTACGCGGGAGCTTTTCGACAACCCGCTTCACCCGTACACAAAGGCGCTACTGGACGCGGTGCCGATTCCCGACCCGGTGAACTTGAGAGAACGCACGCCGCTCTCTGGCAGCATTCCGAGCTCCATGAACATCCCACCAGGCTGCAGGTTCAGAACGCGATGCCCCTTCGCCATGGATGTCTGCTCAAAGATAGAACCGGAACTCGAAGATTCGAGTGCAAGCGGTCACTACGTCGCCTGTCATCTGTACCCGCGAAAGTAACTGTCCTTAAGATCCGAAGACGCGCTCGAAAACACGCAAGAAGTTTTCGCCTAGAATTTTCTTGATCTCCTGATCAGAATAGCCGGCATTTGCGAGTGCGTCAGATATCACCGGCATGTCAGACATTTTCTGGATCCACGGCGGCATGTAGATCTCTGCAAATGGAATCTTTTCTTTCCCCGAAGCGAGAAATTCATCCTCCTTCCTCGAAAGAAAGGTATTGGTCAGAGTTGGCAGGCTGCTCCGCTTTGCGACAATGTCCTCGCGCCGGTAAAAGTACTCCTCGGCGAGATCCATGCCGAGGCCGACGTGATCTACTCCAACTACGTCGACAACGTGATCGATATGCCGGATGTAGTCGTCCACCGACATGTCCCTCGGATCGATGTCCGCGGACAGAAACATTCCAACCGGCGTGAGTCCGATAACTCCACCCTTCTCAGCGCATGCCCTAATCTCTTCGTCATCGATGTTTCTCACGTGCTTGCAAATCGCATGTGCATTCGAGTGACTGAATACCACCGGATCTTTCGAGTTTTCTATTGCGTCAAGACCGGTCTTGCGCCCCGCATGGGAGAGCGATATCAACATATGGAGATCGTTCATTCTCTCAACCCAATCAAATCCGAGCTCGCTCAGCCCCTCATCTTTCTTCTCCCCGCACCCGCTACCGAATTGATTTCGTTGCTGGTAGGTTGGCTGAAGTACACGCATGCCAAGCCTGTAATAAAATTCCATGCTGTCTAATTCCAATCCCAGAAAGCCAGAACCCTGCGTTCCGAGAAGGACCGCGATTCTGTTTTCTTTTTTCATGTGTCTCATTTCGGAAGCGGTCGTTACGAGACTGACAGAATCCTCCAGTTTTCGCATTTTGACAAATAGAGTCGTAAGCTCGCTGCTAACATAGGTCGTGCTGAATGATTCGACATCGGGAATCGTCACATGAATTACGTTCACGCCGCCTTCTCTGAGATGGTCAACATAATTCTGATCGAAATTCTTTGGAAAAATGGCGTTCAGACCGTCAATTACGATTGATTCTCTGTGGACAGGCAGCATCACGAGTCCCTCAACAAATCCAGCTTTTAAAAAAAGTCTCTAGAATTGGAGAATGCATCCCGTATTTTCTCAATAATTTCACTCGATTTGCTTCTGCATAATGGCTACAATCCCTATCTTTCATCACGACCGTTGTGACTGATCATAGGTACGTATCCAAATGAAAACACTAACAACTGCAATAACATTATTCGCTACCCTGCTTCTCGCAAGCAGTGGCATGCTAATCACACACGCAACCACAGCAAATTCAGTGCAGCAACCATCTTGGAGCTCGGCTCCACAACTATCCCTCAATCTTCAGGGAACAATGTTGACAGCCGGCACGCAATACTGGTCGGTATCTGGAGGAAATCTCGTTGGCGCGCAGGTCGGCCAAGAGATGGTTCCACCAGGAGCAAATCTACAATATTCCTTGAGTGCTTCAGTAAAGGGACTCACTACAACAGGATCAGTCCAGCTTTCAATGAGTGGAACAACCGCTGATGGACAATCAATGACATTCAACGCAAACGGACAGGTCGTAGGAATGATCGCCTCGATTTGTCTTCCGGGCTATGACTCACCAGATGTCTACGGAAACTGCCCAGCATCTGACACCTCAACAATCCCAGCATTCTTCGTAGCAGCAGTCTCGACAACGGAAACACTCGGCTCGACGACAACCACAAACCATCTCACCTTGCTCATCGAATCACCGATCATGAACCCCTGGGGAGCACCGATCTTGATCACCTCAACTGATGGTTCAGTCAACATCGTTACAACATATAGCTCCGCAACAGCGACCTGGATGAACGTCAAGCTGACTGGAACTCTCACCGGCACATACAACGGACAACAGGCATCCGGCACATTTACTCAAAGTGCGAATGCACGCGAGGACTTTGTCGCTGGAACCGAGAACGAATTCGGTACAGTAGCATTCGTGAACATGTCACCGAACTCGCTCAACGCACAGGGCATGTACACAGGAACCTCCAACGTCCCAACCGCGGGAAGCTATGATTGCTCATCAATTGCTGGCACTCCTGAAGGAACTTGCTTGGAGACCGGACTCACCTCGACAGGATCTTTCGCGATGTGGGGTCAGAGCGGTTCAATCTCTGGCAACTACGTGGTCAACTGGCCAGCACCATCAGTGACTTTCAGCGGAACAATAACTGCATCAGTGAGGACTTGGTAAGCATCTAATAGGGACAAGGGTCCCTCCCCTTCCTCTCTTTTTTCGAGGATTCCGCAATATTCCAGATTCCGATACGGGGCTTGCCACTTTCAAGAAGTACTGTAATCTATGCTTTGAATCCGGCAAACTCCCTAAAGTAAGCTTTTTTCACTTATTCTTTGTTACACATCAAAAGGTGAAATGAAAACTTGAAGCCCAGCTTTATAGCAATCACCACAGTGTCGGTACTGGCGTTGCTTTTCGCGGCAGGTTATTCTGGTTCGTACAGTTTTGCAGCCAGTAAACAACAGTCCCTTACGCTGAATATTCAAAACGGTGGCATCATAGATGCTGGACCGCAAACCTGGACAATGTCGGGTGGAGTTTTAGGGCTTGCATCCGATTCAGCTACGCCCACCCTGGCTGGTGCCACATGGTCTGCTGTCAATTACTCCATGAAAGCAGATGTTGATGGCCTTACTTCGTCCGGAACTTTCCATCTTCACCTGGTTGGAACAACCGCAGCGGGCCACAATATTGGAGTGAGAGTTAACGCTCTGATAAACAGTTCAATTCCTGCGGTCTGCTTTCCGTCTTACTCCTTAACTGGAGTTTGTGCTGCGAGTGATACAAGCGAGATTCCAGCTTACTTTATGGCGTTCGGAAATCTGACTGTTAGGACGGGACACGATTTATCCCCAAAGTATCCGGTCGCACTTGTGGTTGAAGATGCTGCGTTGAATCCCTTTGGTGCACCGATCGTGATCTCTTCAATGGATGGATCATTTCTAGTGGTTGCAACATACGCACACGCACACACCACTTGGAATGGTGTCCAGACCGGAGGAACTGTATCCGGCTCCATTGGCTCGACTGCGGTATCGGGAAATTTCGTTCAAACAATACACACAGAGGAAAACTACGTCACTGGTACGGCTAAGGACTCTGGTAAAATATCTCTGATTGGCATGACTCCGGCCACTCTGGATGCAAATGGTCGCTTCTCTGGGATATCGACAATTCCCACAACCGGCGCGATCGATTGCTCTCCAACTGGATTGCCAGGAACTTGCAGCGAGACGGGATATGTTTCAACTGGAACATTTTCAATGGATCCTCAAGGCGTCCAGCTTGCGGGTTACTATTCAGTCCAATGGCCTGCTCCCTCAATAGTCTTCGCCGGCAACATTACCGCTAAAGTCCAGAAGTAAGAGATATCGCCCCGCGATAACTTTCCCCCTCCGATATTCGCGGTGATCTGTGTTTAGAATATCGAATATAGATACGCACGGTTTAACTCGCACTTGGTAACCGTTAGAGGAATACATGGAAACGGTTTCTACCACCGTGTGCTCTAACCCGAAGCCGAAAAACATCAGAAATTTTCTTGACTATGAAATACTCCTTGCATCACACGACTGGAAGCTGGAAAAGGCTGAGGAGAATGGACGAAATGGGCTTCTCGTTACCATGAGATGCAAAAAGTGCGGCTCGGACAGAATCTCAGTCTTCTCGCCAAAAGAACCAGGTCCTCCGTCGTACTAGCAGCTATATATTTCACCGGAGCTTGTCTACTCCGAGATTTGGGATTTTGTCCGGTCGGCGCTCGAGAGGACCTGCTGGCTATTTTAAAATCTCTAGAAAAAATCTCGATGCTCGATTAAAGAGCCGAAGAAGTGGCATCAGTGAGATAATCGGCTCGCTTCTTATGATCGTCATCGTCGTCGGGCTGTCAGCGATAATTTTTGCCTATGCGACCAACGGTTTTGCAGGTATGGGATCAAATCTCTCAAATCTATTCAGTTCCTCTGGAAATGCGATCCAGGAGAGAGTCGTGGTCGAGCAGGTCACGTTCAATGAGACTGGTGCACATCTCGGGGTAAACCTGTATGTAAGAAACGATGGCACAAATCCTGCGATAATCGCGGATGTCTATGTGACGAATGTTACGGCGAGCAAGCAAGTTACGGCTTACGCTCCTTCTCCGGCAAAGCAGATCAACTCTGGCTCGTTTGCGATAATTGCAGTTACGTTCACTCCAGATGTGGGCACTACTTACGCCCTTACGATAGCAACTCAGCTTGGTAACACGGTGATCGTAAACGCCAAAGCTTAGAGCTAACCTTGCTCGACGGAGGCGGTCCGTGTCCACAGTCATCGGATCTCTGATATTCGTTCTGATCCTTTTCGCCGGTCTCACCACAATTTACTCGGTATTCAGCTACTACAACTCTTACAATTCTGCATTAATTCAATACAACCAAGCTCAGCTTGCAAGACAGGAGACCTCGGTATCAATTTCGAGTTTCACATTCGGGGCAAGTCCCAATACAATTGCAACCTCGACCAGCTCATCTTCCTCTTACGTCGCAATTACTCTAACGAACAGCCAGAGTTCAGCGACACCAAATCCCCTCCAGCAGCTCATCACATGGAATCCATCAACCTATTCTACTTACGAGGCAGCAAATCTGGGGAACATTCGGTTTTGTACTACTTCGTCTTGCACAACCGAGCTATTCGCATGGCTGGAATCCTGCACGCCATCTTGCTCGACCAGCGCAACAGCGGCTTCAGCTTGGGTCAAGCTAACGTCGGCAATAGGAGCCAACGGTGGCACGCTTACGATATACATGTTATTCATGGCAACTACTACGAACTTCGACGGCAACTACTGGGGAGAGATGCCGAGCCTTTCAGGAACTTATGCCCAGTATGACAACGGAGCCAACGTGTTTGCTGCATATTTCAACGGCAACGCCGCCACATCCAGTTTTTCAGTTTACGCCGGCCTATCGGCAACGCAGGCAACCGGAGTCACTGGTCCGGGGGGCGCAACGATCAATGCCCTGCAAATATCCGGCACTTCTGGTGCACACATTACGGCATTCGTGTTCAATACAGCATTGAGCAACGTCGGGACGATAACTGAATCGAGCTTTTCGCTTGCCGCGGATACAGGCGACGGTACGGGCATCACGGGGCTAGTGAATGCAAACACGGCGTCGGGAGTGACCAATGGAATAAGCGTTGGCATGGGATTTGGTGGTGTTTATTTCTATCAGGCGTATGACGTTGCAGGCACCGTCACGGAACCTGCCAACGGAGCTGGCGCTGCACCCGCTGCGGGAACTTGGTTGTACGCCAGCGTGACGTATTCGGGTACGAGCGCAACATCCTGGACGGCAGTTGATGCCCCCCAGCTCTATTCGAGCACCGGAGGATATACCAACAACGTCGTAAATAATCCAATAAGCGGAGCGACACACCTCTATCTGGGAGCGATTGGTGGTTCTTCCGCTGTCGATATTTACTTCAACTGGGATAGGGCGCGTATCTATCCACCAAATGGTGTCATGCCCACTACGAGCTTTGGCGCACTGATCACGGGCACGCCCCTGGCAACGTCAGGGAGCTCTCAGAACAAGTTAGTGTACTCTCAAGGACTATGGTGGGCATTTTACAGCGATGGAACCAATATAGCGTACAAGACTTCGCCAGATGGTTCGACCTGGGGTACCGCGACAACCGTTACGTCCTCGTCAGATTCCACAAAGGGTTATGATTTCAGCATCTGGCTCGGCGGAAGCACGATCTACTACGTGTTATCAGCTAACGGAGTTAGCTCATCGTTTCTATGGCGCTACGGAACTTTGCAAGCCTCCGGAACGATTAGCTGGACCATCTCGGAGACTTCCGTTTCCACGACAAACACCGTTTACTCTTACGATTCAATTGTAACAGACTCTTCTGGTAACGTGTGGGTTGCCCTAAATTCAAACGATGGCACTAACACCCATATCGAGGTCTGGAGGTACTCTGCTGCTACATGGAGCAAGGTTGACGACATCTCCCCGCTTTCATCTGACGAAGTACCAATTCTAGAGCCTCTGACAACGGGGGTGGCATTGATCTACGGAGAAGGCAGGATTACCGCCCAGGTGAAAATTACAACCAGCGCGACCGGCTCAAGCTGGAGCGCTGCTGTCTCGCCAACATCGGATTATCTTCTTTTGTCATCCTCGGCGGAGACTATATCGAATACAGTCTATTTTGCGGGACTCGCTTCAGGCAGTGCGGGTCAGACAAGTGGAACTGTGAACTTTTGGAGTTTTGCAAATGGCGGTGGATCAACATCGGCTGAAACGCAGCTTCAAGGAACATCAGCTGGCTGGTCCGTTTCCATCTCGGAGCTTCCGTCAAAGTCACTGGCGGTTTTTTATGGGAGTGGATCGAACCTCTATGAGCAAACCAGCGTAAATTACGGAATAACCTGGGCTTCTGCTCTTACCATTAGTTCCTCTGAAACTTCTATTACCGAAGTTTCAACCTCGCTTTCTTCCAGCGGAGTACTTTGGTCCAGTGGAAGCTCGAGTCCATTCAACATCAGGTTCGCTGCTCTTCCGATTCTTACCATGGTGAGCGGGAGTCCATTTGCAGTGAACATGATCAGTCTGTACATCTTGAATACGGTTACAAACACCCTGACTCATTACGATACAAACTCCTCTGCTACAGGTGTGAGCGGTAGTTTTGCCTACGAGATTGGCGCCGGGGAAATAATGTCAATCCCACTTGCAATCTTTGCCTGGGTTACAAGTGAAAATTACATCGTGACTGTGACCACAGACCAAGGCGTCGTCTTTTCGACAAGTTTCACCTCGCCGACATAGCCTTCAATGGTCGAGAAAACAGATTGCCTAAAACTTCGCGTTTTCGGAACAAGAAAACCGGGTTCCAGAGTAGATCAGGAGTGTCGACAATAATCGGATCATTGATCTTCATCCTGATCCTCATGTTAGGGCTTACCACGATAACAACAATATTCGGATATTACAACACGTTCAATAATCAGCTTCTGCAGTTCGACCGCGCAGCGCAGCAGCGGCAGCAAACGTCGCTTTCGATTTCAGGGATGATGTTTGGGAGTAGCCCCGCGACTGTCGCAAACTCAGCAGCAATTCTATCATCCTACATTCCAATTACTCTGACAAACAGCCAGACATCGGCGACTCCTACGACATTTCAGCAGAAAATTACCTTCAACCCCTCTACATATTCAATCTATGAGGCAGCGAACCTTGGAAACATTAGATTTTGTCTTGACTCTGGATGTGTGACCCAACTATATGCTTGGCTGGAATCTTGCACTCCGACTTGCACGACAGGAGCAACTTCAGCGTCGACATGGGTAAAGCTGACCTCGTCCATCGGGGCAAACGGTGGCACACTTACCATTTACATGGTTTTCGAACTGACGTCGACAAACTTTGATGACAACTATTGGGGTGAAGCGCCCTATCTTTCAGGCACCTATGGCCAATATGATAACGGTGCGAACGTGTTTACTTTCTACGACAATTTTGCGGGTACAACTCTGAACGCCAAGTGGACTCAAATCAAGAGTGCATCGGGAATTACGATCGCTGTAAACAACGGACTGACGGTAACTACAACCACGACCACAGCATACGGGTTCGTAAGGTCGGCGCTCCAGACACATCCGCTAGTAGCCGAAACATACACGACTGCTGGAGACTCGATCCTGGGTGTTTCTACGACCGCGACCCTCAACAATTTCAAAGCACCGTACTATGGATATTCACTGAACTGGTACTCAGGAAATGATTATGTTACGTATCAGGGAAGCGGAGCTGGATTCACCAACTTGAATACGATAGCACAAGCTGCTTTTCCTTCGGGTATATGGCAAGTGATCTGGTCGGCCACCTCGATACAATATTTCGTCGATGGTGCGGGCAACACGTACTCGGCTACGAACACTGGTCATGCGATCGCGAATTATGAAATATACATTGGACAGTCCAATGGCGTAATTGCGAGCAGTGTGTTCTCCTGGGCAAGAATGAGAGCTTACCCACCGAACAACGTAATGCCAACCACCTCTTTAGGGGCAAGGATGCCAGGAAGTACTTCGACTGGAAGCTCGTATTCATTCGAAAGAAAACTCGTTTACTCCCAGGGCCTGTGGTGGGTTTTTTTCAGCGACGGCGCGAACATCGGTTACAGTACTTCTCCTGATGGCTCAACCTGGAGCAGCGAGGTAACTATTACTTCATCAACTGATTCCACATACGGATTTAATTTCAACATTTGGGTAAACGGAAACACAATCTACTACGTACTTGGTGCTGTCGAGCAAACTTCTTCGTTTCATTGGAGATACGGAACTCTGCAATCAAGCGGAGCAATCATTTGGACTATTCCAGAGACTTCGGTATCAACTACAAACAAAGTAGACTCTTATAATTCAATAATAACGGATTCTTCCGGGAATGTTTGGGTAGCTTTCAACACTAACGACGGAACTAACGCACATCTTGAAGTTTGGAAATATTCAGCGGGATCTTGGGCAAAACAGGACGACATTTCTCCCCTTGCATCGGACATCGTACCAATCCTCGCGCCACTTGCAAATGGAGTCGCGCTGATCTATGGGGAAGGCAGCATTACTTCAGTTATCAGGATCATAACGACAACCACGGGGGCCTCATGGACCGCGGCTGTGTCTCCAACTTCGGATTACGCACTTTTTTCTTCTTCAGCGACATCTATCGGTAATACGCTGTATTTTGCAGGACTTGCATCAGGAAGTGCTGGCCAAACTAGTGGAACCGTCAATTTCTGTAGTTTTGCTTACGGTAGTGGGTCTACTTCCTCGGAAAGAATACTTGCAGGTTCTTCGGCTGCATGGATTGTATCGATATCAGAAGATCCCTCCGATACCCTGATGGTATTCTACGGTTCCGGCACAACTCTTTCCCTTGTCTCCAGCACGAATTACGGAGGATACTGGAGTACTGCTCAAACATTAAGCTCTAGCGAATCCTCCATCACAGGGGTGTCTTCAGCTTATGTCGGAGGCGGGGTAATGTGGACGAGTGGCAGCTCCAGTCCTTTCAACATCCGGTTTGCCGCGGTACCTCTCATCACAACCATCAACAACAGTCCCTTCTCAATTCATTTGATCAGTCTATACGTATACAATACTCAATCCCAGTCTTTGTTGCATTATGACACGAACTCTTCGGGCTCTCGCGTCTCGGGTACTTTTGATTATGAGATCTTACCAAGTGAACAGCTGTCTATCCCCTTGCCGAGTTTCACTTGGACGACTACGACAACTTATTTGATCACAATAACCACAGACCAGGGAGTTCTGGAATCGGACATCCTTACCTCACCCAGCTAGAAATCTGATGTCCTTCTAGCTCGGCAGAACTTTAGCTTCTAAGTTTGAAGAGATCTCGAATCGCGGTACAGCGATCGAAGGTCCAAAATCATATCTCAAACGAAAGTCTATGATGACCGCGTCGGATTTTTTGATCGCTTGAGAAATTTCCGAATGATCTAAGACGAAGACCACGGGAGGATCTGTATGCCCTCATGTGAAAAGGCAACAGAATGATATTTTCGGCTATGATCGCAGCCTCTAAGTTTCCGGACAAGGAAGCGGGTCCGTAGTTCCATCGAGTCTGTTACGTAGCTCTCGAGTTGGAATATTCCGTCCGCAACGAATTCCTCGATTCCGATCCCGAGTACCTGGTTGTCGTTCTGCATCCTGCTGATCGTCATCATGGTAGTAACACCTTCTCGTTTCAGCGTCTTGTAGATCAGGTGCATGAGGAATCTGTAGTCGAACTTGTCTTTCGCACCGGTAAGAAATGCTGTCAGAGAATCTACAACAAGTCTTTTTCCCTGAATCTTGTCGAGCGCGCTGAGCAAAACTTCCATGTTTGAGCCCATGCCCTGCCCTTCAAGAATTTCAAGGTCCATGACCTTGATTTTTCCATCTCGTTCAAGAGATTCAAGATCCATGCCGAACCTGAGCATGTTTCGTTTAAGAGAAAGCGAATCTTCTTCAAAGCTCGCAAAGACTGCCGGCTCGTTTAGAAATGTCGCCCCATTGTAAGCAAACTGGCAGGAAAATGTAGTCTTTCCCGCGCCAATTCCACCGGAAAGAAGAATAAAATCACCCCGGTTCAATCCTCCCTGGATCAGTGGATCGAGACCCGGAATTGCAGTGGGCAATCGCGATCCTGCAGTCGGTTTTAGGACGTTCGCAAACGACGGAAATTGCTGTTGCTGTTGCTGCTGATCTTTAGTTTCCATAATGACTAATCACCAATTTACTTTGAGACATTGAAATAGAACGGTTTCCCACTAATTATCCATGAAGGCGTAATTCCCACATTTGCAATCTCCATTTTCAGATAATACGGCAAACTAGTTTCTTAGAGCACTGTTACGTTTCCTGCAATATTTATCAAAAGCCTAGTCCGGATCTGAATTCAGAGTTCATTTGCGATTTATACGCCCTTGTTGACCTAAGATACGTCTTTACTCAATTGTCTGATAGCGTTGGGGCCATCTCCCGCAACACAGAGTATCTTCTGATAGAAACTATCAGGCAGGTGGGTGTATCAAATTACTCCTTAATCGCTCGTCTAACCGGTCTTAGTGCTGAGACGGTTCGATACAAGGTCAATAAACAACTCAGTAAATTGGGCCTTGGTATTCTCGTCAACGTTGATTATGCGCAGCTCGGATTTACGATGGGGATGCTTGTCGTAAACCCAGATCAAAATGCTGGAAAGACATGGCTTGATCGAACCAGCTATCTGATCTTGATCAGCAAAGTGATGGGGCAGGAAAAATATCTTTGCCTTTATGCTCTTCCAAATCGATTCAAGAAAAAATACTTGGATTCGATATCAGAACTTCAGAAATCTGGCTTGGTTGAAGATTTCGAATCTCAAGAGATATCTTGGATCAGATATCCACCCATGCGGTCTGAATTCTTTGATCTTGATTCGGGACGCTGGAAGGTAGATTGGAAGCGGGTTGATCAGACTCAATCCGAGATGGGACCTACTTCCCATCTGATTAACACCGATGCCAAGGTGGACTACATCGACACAAAAATTCTCAGGTATATGCAGGAGGATCCCACAATCAGTCCATCGAAAATCGCAAAGAATCTCGGAGCGAATGCGAGAACTATCAGGTACCACTATTCAGAGCATGTTCAGAAGGGCAAGCTTATTTTGGGCAACAATGTTCGATGGATAAAGGGACAGGTTCCGGGGAGGACCCCTGAAGTCATGCAGATCGGCGTGTTGTTTCGAGGACTCGAACCTGAGGAATTGAATGCAGTCAGAAAGCTTTGCAATAAAATACCGTTCACATTACTGGAAGCGGCTTTTGAAAACCGTGGATACTTTGCGTTCATGGATGTGCCGCTAGAGTATTTCCACGAAACTATATCCTATCTGGACAGGTACACATCAAGTCTTACCACCAAGAAGGAAATGATAATCCTTGATCCGACCAAGACGCAATTCCTGAACGTTCCCGACGAGCTTTACGATAGAGAGCGCGGATGGCGGTTACTGCAAGTCCCGACACCGTCCACAGCGTTGGAAGCCCAGAACACTGCGGTTGAAAAACTGATTTCAGAACCGTAGAATTACGACTTCGTTACCGGCTGAACACTCCTTACAATCTCTGTCCCGCAACGATCCGAGGTAATTGCCTCTTCCGGATAACTTCGATTATCTGGCCAGTTGTGGAACGTCTTTTACCATGACGATGTGGTTTGCAAATAGGGCTTTCACCAAGTTCACTGTCCGATCATCATGGGCCCCAGGCGTGAACAGAAACATCGCCATCACTCTTTTCGGATCGATAATTTCGTTTGCCTGCTTCAAAAATTTGTACGAACTCTCGACACTCGAGGATAGAATCATGTCTGATATGTTATCATAAATGATTCCTAGCTTCGCCTCAGGATCACTCAAAATTGTCTTTTGTATTATGTCGAGCAAAATTGCCTGATCATTTTGCGGAACCAAAATTTCATCGGGCACATCTGTACCGCGCGGATAAGACACAGAAGAGGTCAGTATGTAGTACCTGACACCCTTTATCTTTGAAAGTGAAGTCTGTATCGGACTTCTCTTTGAAGTGAAAACAAACGCGTAACATTTGTTCGACAGGAGCTCAACCGCCAGATCATCTACGACCTTCTCGTAAGAAGTTGAAGGATCGGTTAAGAATAGAAATGTCCTTCCGATCAATGTCTGCGGATCAATCTTAAGATCGCTGGAAAATGGGAAGGCAGGAGCGGATGTCTTCGTCGGCAAATTCGGCATAGGTCCGAAGAATCCTGATAATAAGGAAGCCCGTCTGAATATCGTCGCGGTAATCGCGAATGCGATGGCGGCGAAAAGGTATCCAACTGCTACATAGTCGTAACCTAGTGAAAGAAAAATGCCGTTGAATACTGCAAGATCTATACCAATGCCGCTCCACACTATTGGAAGCAAAAGCAAAGCCCGCCGTACCGCTTTGTCTTTAGTTTTCATCCTGGCGAGCAAAAAGAGTGACGTTGGATACGTAAGGAAAAGCAAGAGAACTAGGAGTATGAGATAAACATAGCTTGGGTCAAATTGTGTTGAGAGCACCATGATACCGGCGATGTTTGGAACGACAACTGGATTGAACGGCGATACAAACACAAGATAAATGTCCGAGCCGATGACTACGGCGAATACCACAATGTACAAGATTCCTGCGGTCTTTTGCCGGATAATGGAAACGAGCAGCTCCCGCAGACCTTGTCCCTCCGGTTTTAGGTACACTGCTGCACCTACCGTCATCAGGAGGAGCACGTTCCAGAGAATGAAGCTCGTTCCTAGGATTGTGTAGACGTCGATGAAAATTACGCTTGGAGAACTGGCAGGAGTTGTAACCGGTGGGATAAAGTTCCTGATCAATTCGAGGAGCAGGACACCCGCGAAAAAGATGTGAACGTAAAGAAGCAGAGTCTTTACTTCTTTGTAAAGGGTAGTACTCTGTCTCGAGACATAATATCCGGACAAGCCGGTTACGATAAGAGCGCCTATGTCTATTGCAGGAACGAAAAAGTCAGCTGAAGTGAAAGCCATCGCATCAATCTAAAACCTAGATACCGATACCTCTGGCCCGAGCGTGAGACTGTGATACCTTCGGCTGTGATCAGTCCCCCTCATTTTCTGTACGAGAAATCTCGTTTTGAACTGATTCTTGTCAACCCAGTTTTCAAGTAGCATTACAGAGTCCGAAAGAAATCCCTCGGAACCCACCCTGCCTTCCTCGTCCAGACTGACGGTCATAAAGGTGGTGATATCTTTTGCTTTTAGTGACTTGTAAACGGTCTTCATGAATGTTCTTTGTTCAAATTGACTTTCGCATGCGAGCAAGAGTGCGGTAAGAGAATCAATAGTAAGAATAGACGCGCGGGCTTTTGTGACTAGTTCGATAACGTAGGAAATGTTTGATTCCAGACCTTTCCCCCTAAGAATTTCTAGATCGATTATCTTGACCTTGCCTTCTTTTTCGAGGCTCGCGAAATCAGTTCCAAGTTTTGCAAGATTCCGCTTGAAAAATTCAGAGGATTCTTCGAATGTGGCGTAAACCGCTCGCTCACCTAGACTTTTGCAAGCGTTATAGACAAACCTCGAAGTCAGAATAGTCTTACCGGTTCCAGGACCCCCGGTAACAAGATGGACATCTCCCCTCATGAATCCTCCCTGAATTAGCCCGTCCAGCCCAGTAATCCCAGAAGGTATTCTGTCGGCTTTGACCAATGTATTCTCGCTAGACAAGATCCTATCAGTCTCCCATCAAACGGTGCGGCTTCACCAGTACATTTGTTTTTGCCATTGGGGCCTGATTCATACTCTCCTTGCCTCGAGTGCGTGAGTAAGTGCAACTAGTCTTTCTTTAGCTTGTGATTCTTTGAGCGATGAGAGACACTCCCTACCCGTTGAGGTAAATTTCTCGGCAAGTTTTGATGCGTAATCGACCGATTTCAACTCCTTGAGAAGGCTTTGAAGGCTTCTGACATCGGATATCGCAAACCACTTTTTGTAGAGCATCGAATTGATCTGATTCTTTCGAAGAGCATCTCCTTTCTCTAGAGCGTTAATGAGCACAATATTACACACATTATTTTGGAGGTCTTTCATTACAGGCTTACCTAACTGAGATTGGTCTCCTGTAACGTCGAGAATGTCATCCTGTATCTGAAAAGCCACGCCTAGATTCTGACCGAATTGGTACATTGAATCAATAACTTGGTCGGATGCTCCGCCCACCAGAGCCCCAGACGCTGCGGTCGCAGCTAGGAGAGATCCCGTCTTTAACTTGGCAACTTCAAGATATTCAGTTTCACTAAACCCCGATTTTGTCGCATACTTTGCCTCGAGAAATTCGCCCTTTATGGTGAGATTTGCGGCTCCGGAAATGAAGGTCATCAATCTGGCAATTTTGTCCTTCGATAAGGAGGACGATTCATATTTTGAAAGCTGTTCGAAGATCTCGAATATCATAAGGTCTGAAACTAGTATGGCAACGATCATGCCTTGTCTTTTGTGAACCGTCGTCCTGTCATGTCTTAGGTCCGAATTGTCGAAGATGTCATCTTGGACCAAAGAGGCTTCGTGTGCAAGCTCGTATGAAAGTGCAGCGGGAATTGCCGCTGTATAATCTCCCGAAACAGCCTCGCAAGTCATCAAAGCAAGAATAGGCCTCAGTCTTTTTCCGCCTGCCTCCATAACTCCTTGTACTTCTTTGCTGAGCGGAGAGCCATGTGCGAGTAGATCGCCCTTGATTGCTTTCTCTATCGCTGCTCTATAATTCTGGATAATCGAATCCAGATCTTGGGCGCTCCCGAGGAGCGGATTACCAATTTTAGATAACTTTTCCAAGGACTAGAATTGGCCCCCAAAGTAAGTACTCTCCATCTGCGACAAAATTGCACAAGAAACCGATATCAGAACCTGGTCGCTGAGAAACCCATCTGTATGATAGGGAGTACAAAGGCAGGAAGAGCATGACTAATGAATAGAATGGAAACAGGTGAGCTGCGACAAGAAAAACAATGTAAGCAGCTGACAGAAGATCGAAAATCGTCATGAAGACGTAAGAGAAATTGCTACCATAGACAACCGGCACTGTTCGTACTCCGAACTCTCCATCTGCCCTAACATCCCGCAGATCAAAGAAAACGGTATTGGACATTAACCTGAGAAAAACAAATGGAGAGAGAGCAAGTAGAGAAACTGGGATATTCCTATAATACAATCCCACCAGTATTGGGATGAGGGACCAGCCGAACGAGATTACAACATTTTTCACAAGCAGCTTGTCTTTCAAACGCTTCGCGCCGATGAGGCGGACCAGTTTCTTGGATCCCACCGTATAGGCAATAGCAAGCACAAGAGGGGCAAGTAGTGCCCCCAAAAATGTGAGACTTACAGTTGCGGCAAGTACGTAACCTATCCCAAAGCTGAGGCCCGAGATTGCAGTCAGATACTTGCTACGTCCACGAAGAAAGCTGGTCCTAGTTGGATCTGAGATGCTGTCTTGAGTTACCTCGGCTCCCCGGTTCAGCATATACGCTCCATACGAAAACAAATAAGCCATAACGAGCAAAATCAGTGTGGGAGAACGCCCGAGCAGAACCGCGCTGGATGCGGCAATGCTAGCTGTCCCTATGGCGAGAAGGTGACCACCATAGACAATCTCTCTCATTACGCGATTAGAGGAAATGATCTGGGCGGTTTGCAAGAAATTCACTCATGCCCTTCCTGAATGACCTGCGGACAACGCGCGGCTGTCGAGTACCGACGGTACTTTTCAGACCGCGGCCTAGGATGCATCAGAAGCAAAAAATGCTCTCAAATTGTATTAATTGTAGAGGAGTCCGGCTTCAGACTTCAAGTACACTTTTTTCTATTTTGCAATTATGTCAAGTTGACCACATATAATGTTCGGTCCATCAGGCTTCGGGAAACGTTGCGTTTTTTAAGCTCAGTCGAAAAAGGTGCATCGCTCGGATTTGAGTCAAGATTCACGCGTCCCAACCGGAATTCCGGGTCTTGATCCGCTAATCAGGGGTGGGTTGCAACGCGGCGATTTTGTTCTTTTGATCGGCGGTCTCGGAACGGGCAAGACTATTTTCTCGTGCGAATTTGTTTACAACGCAGCTCTTTCAATGGATGAGCCGGCAGTTTTCGCCACTTTTGAAGAGGACATTCGAAGCTTAAAGAGAAACATGATGAATTTTGGTTTCGACCTTTCTTCGCTTGAAGCCAAGAAGAAGCTGAAATTGCTTGATCTCGAGGCGCTTGAAGGACGGGGGCTAAGCTCCAATATCCAGGTCTTGTTGGAAGCAATCGATGAAATCAAAGCGAAACGTCTTGTTGTTGATTCGCTCACTGCGTTCTTGAGTGGGACTGGAGAGAAATTCGATTACACTTTCATGATGCATCTGATCTACAAGACACTAAAGCGCGAGGGCATCACCAGCTTGATGACTGCTTCAAGACAGTTCTCAAGAAACGCTCCTCGCGAGACCGGGATTGAGGAGTTTGTCGCCGACGGAATTTTCCAGCTTGAAAGTTACGTTACGGAAGCTATGGAAACAAGGACACGTTTTGTCGTCCGAAAGCTCCGAGGCACCGAGCATGACAGGACTTATCACAGCCTCGCGTTCACGCCGACCGGACTATCTATACTTGCTTTCTCCGGATGAATGCGAGTCGAAAACATTCGTGAGTTGCTGAGATATCGGCACATGATCGCTTGGCTTTGTTTTTCAGTCATCGTACCGACCAGCCGGCAGTAGTTGGTGAAATCTTGCCGATTTCCAAAAGTTCTAACGGCCAGCTTCTAGAAAACGTGCTTGGAAGGATATATTTCGGGAACATCTTCATACGATATAACCGAAAAGGATAGGAGTAGAAATTCGAATTGGAAACAACATTTCTCGTAGAAGGACAGACGACCCAGACTCAGCAACCACAGCCGCAACAATCGCAGCTGAATAGACGATCAAAGATGGAAACTTACTGCGACATAGTGAAAGCCATTGGAGCAGGTGCGGAGAAACCTACCCACATAATGTACAGGGCAAATTTGTCGTGGACAGTGATGCAAGGTTACATCAAAGATCTTGAGATGCAGGGTCTGGTATCTTCGAACGAAAGCGATGGAAAGCGGCTTTACAAACTCACAGAAAAGGGCTTCATCCTTCTGAAACAATACGTTTCAATCAAAGAAGATCTCAAGCTGCTTCCTGACGCCTAGCAAGGTCAAGCGATAGAAAAATCCCAGTCAACCGAGAGTGCCGACTGGGTTCACTCCTGTCTGTCTAGGAGATCAAATGAGATTTTCATTCGACGGAAAAGGTCTAACATTTTTCGTAACGTCAAAATCTGCTTTAAACGATAAAAGCCCGCGCATTTCTCGATCCAAATCGAAATAGTGTTATTAGTTCAGATGGGACAGGCAAGATAGACGAGTCCTGTCATGGAAATTAAGAATTACAGGCTTTCACTTGATATCGATTTTGAAACTCTAAAAATTATTGGTCACGAAACAATCACAGCAGTTGATCTCGAAAAGGATCTGATTCTGGATTGTTATGATCTTGATGTTACTGATGTCAGTTTTTCGCACGGCAAGAGAATCGAATTTACTCAGGACCACGAGGCAAAAAAGCTGATTCTCAAGAATCTCAGGGCAAACCCTATGCCTGCATCATCGGAATTGCATGAGATCCATTTGGAGTACAGAGGAAAGGTCTCCGATCAAAGCCTTCACGGAATCTACAAATCGCGATATGACGGCGGTTACTTCATCGTAACTGACTTTGAACCAAATGGCGCAAGACTCCTTTTTCCGTGCATTGATGATCCTAAATTCAAAGCAGAGTTTGATGTCGAGGTCCTTACTCAGGCGGGCCTTATAGTGACGTCTAACTGTGATGAAAAAGAAGTTATTCAAGTCGAAGAAAAAAAATCGAAACATATTTTCGAACGTACTCCAAGGATGTCGACTTATCTATTTTATCTTGGAATCGGAAATTTTGCTAGAATTAGTCAGGTTGGAGGAACCGGTATTGAATTTAGGGCACTTGCGAGGCCCGGATATGCTAGCAAAGGTGCCTTTGCCCTCGAGCATGCCATGAAATTCGTCCAGTTGTTTGAAGATTATTATGCGGTCAGGTACCCTCTCCCTAAGCTTGACTTGATCGCACTTCCTGAATATGCTGCCGGTGCGATGGAAAATTGGGGCGCAATAACATTCCGGGAACTTGGCCTTCTTGTTGATGAAAACAGCAGTGCCTCGAACAAGAGATCGGTGGCAGAGGTCCTGGGACATGAAATTGCGCACCAATGGTTTGGCGATCTTGTGACGATGGAGTGGTGGAACGATTTATGGTTGAATGAAAGTTTTGCAACTTTCATGGAGTCAAAGATGACCGATATTTTGTACCCCGAATGGAACATCTGGGGCGATTTTCTCCACGACAACACGGGTGGAGCGATGCTGGGTGATTCACTTCGTAGTACGCATCCCATAGATGTTGATGTCAAATCGCCCGAGGAGATCAGCCAGATTTTCGACGAGATTAGCTACGGAAAAGGAGCGAGTATCCTTAGAATGATCGAATTCTGGATCGGCCCTGACGCTTTTCGTGAAGGAATCAGAAGATTTCTCACGGAATTTCCTTACTCGAACGCCAGAGGGGAAGATCTCTGGGAGATACTTGGGCAATCATCAGGTCTGCCGGTAAGCGATGTTATGAGGTCTTGGATTACGAAACCCGGCTTTCCTGTCTTGAAAGTGTCTTATCGTGGAAACGCAGCTCATTTTGAGCAGGAGAGATTATTTATCAAGAGACCCAAGGGCGAGCCAGGAAAATTCCTTTGGCCCATTCCCGTGGTGGCATCGATAAACGGCAAGAAGGTGAATTTCCTTTTCAGTGAAAAGTCCATGACGTACACACTAGATGAGCCGCTGACTGATATCAAAATTAATTCCGGACAGTCTGGATTCTATAGAGTTGAGTACGATCAGAATCTCTATTCACTGATAGCAGAGAAGCTTCGCGATTTCTCTCCATTTGATAGGTGGGGAGTCATCTCGGATCTTTTCGCATTCTTACACTCGAGAATGATTGAGCCGGCGCTATACTTTGATTTCGTAAAACGTTCGATGGACGATGACGATTATCTTGTCGTTGATGCAATAGCAGCTCAACTTAGGTTCCTCCGCACGCTGGCTCCAAGCAATGAAATGTTAAAAGAAATCTACCTCGAGTACTTCAGAAAGCAAATGGCCAGACTAGGTCTGGAATCAAAGACCGGTGAAAAAGACAATAACAAGATCTTGCGAGGACGAATTGCAACGGGTCTTGCCCTCGAAGATGAGGAGTTCGCTGAGAAACAATCACGTAAATTCCCCCATTACGAAACAGAAGATCCTAACATCCGCGCCTCTATTGCGGTTTCGTTTGCTAGACGAAACGGACAAACAAGTTATGACAAACTTCTTGCGACAATGAAGAGAATGGCAAACGAGGCAGATGTCATTAAGATCTTCGCTGCTCTGACCAGTTTCAAAGAGCCAGATCTTGTAAAGCGATCTCTTGATTTTTGTATTAGTGGCGAAGTCAGTAGAGCTGATTCTGTTTACGCCATTTCCAGTGCAACACAGAACTCAAATGCTCGCGGAGTAACATGGGAATGGGTTATTGGAAACATCAAACCGCTGCAGGAATTGTTTGGTGGTACACCGACTGTATCTTTCCTTCTTCAGGAAGTAATTTCTAATTGCGGAATCGGGAGAGAAAAGGAAGTGAAAGATTACTTTTCGAAAAACAAAATCGTAGAAGCGGATAAGGGTATAACGAAGGGTATCGAGCTTCTTGAAGCTAACTCGGACCTTGCAAATCGTCTTTCATCGTGACGCTTTGCAAATTTCAAACCTGAAAAAACCCGAATACTATCGCAAAAAGCATAGTCCAAAGTAGGAGCGAAACGATGACTGGCGTCCAAAACCTTGGCTTGGAGACCTTGTGATGAAAGATCAAGCCTCCCAAAACAACTCCGAGAAATCCTCCGGCTAATGCGATCGTACCGAGAGAATTTTCACTGATACGTCTGCTCCGCATTCTTGCACCCGCCTTATCGACACCCATCAAAACGAAAGCGAGGAAGCTGACAAGAAGCACCCACGAGAACAGAAAAGATTCGATAGGGGAATAACCGGGGAGAGCGACCAAATTCCAGTGTCGTGTCATTCATGCCTTTCTGGAGATATATAGCTGCGCGGATCACAACAATCTGAATTCGATTAGGCTCAATAGATTGCGTTTCTTCTACTGACCTAAAGATCCCTTCTAACGGAAATGGAATTGCCTTATTGGAAAAATTGCTGGCAATGATATTTTGAAACTGGCAATGTGGTTTCTTCCTACGTATTTGTACCACTTTAGAATCTAAGAGATAGCAGATCAAGTACTGACTGCATTCGCCGGGATGGGAAAAACAATGAATCACATCAGAAGCCGGAGTTCATAAGTCTCTTATGTCAACTGAGAATTTTTCATCTCTCAAAAGTGTGTGAATTTTACGGCAGCCATCCTAGTCCCACTAACCTCGGTTCTGTATGTGCTGGCTCTTGCATCTTTTACGATCGCCGGCTATTACGGATTCCGTCTTACCAGACTGGCGCGGAAAATGAAGGTCATGATCATGATGACGCAAGATGGACCGGAATCGATTGTCGGCGGAATTGTCATCCTTGCACTTTCACAAGCTATGAATCTCGTTCAATCCATTATTCAGCTTCAAAACCAACAGTTCGCAAACTTTTTCGACGTGACATCGGTTACTCTCCTTGTGAGCTCGGCGGTCATGTTTGCAATAGGCTTCCACAAAATGTACGCCGTATACTTGAATGAACGATTGAAGGTCAAGGTTCACAGCGCACTTGAAGAACTGGCAAATGAGCAAGAAATGGCGGAGTGGCAAGACAAACTGCGTTGACAGAAAAGCAGTTTAGAGCTCCGAGAATTCTTTCGCACGATTGAAGCATCCCTCGGTCGTAGAGTTTTCTCACATCACCGAATACATCCAAAGTAACAAAGTACTTTCGGACGTCAGTTTTCGAATTGGACACGGTGAAAAGTGGGCAATTGTCGGACCTAACGGTTCGGGCAAGACCACCCTTCTAAAGATAGTCAACGGCTACCTCCGGCCCTCAGAAGGATCAGTCACAGTTCTTGGAAGAGTGTTTGGCGAAACTGATCTTCAAGAAATAAGAAAAAAGACCGGGTTTGTGAGCTCCTATCTAGACACACTACTTGTTTCAGATGACAACATCTTAGATATTGTTGTGAGCGGGAGTTTCGGAGCGACAAGACTCTGGAAAGTCCCTCCAACATTTGAGGTCAGAAAAGCGCGGAGAATCCTGAAGGAGCTTGGTTGCCTTCGGCTTGAAGAAAGGATGCTGAGCCAGCTTTCCCAGGGAGAAAGACAAAAAGTTCTCATCGGACGTTCGCTGATGGCAAATCCGGAGCTACTTACCTTCGATGAACCGTGCGCGCCACTTGACTTAGGAGCCAGAGAGTCCTTCCTTAGCGGAGTAGGGACGATATCAAAGGATCGTCCAGGATTAGCAATGATCTATGTTACTCACAGGATAGATGAAATTCCCTCATGCTTCACGAGAGCATTGCTCCTCAAGAATGGGGTCGTACTCGCAAAAGGTGAAATTGCGAAAGTTGTCACGGGTAAAAACCTGAGCAAATGTTTTGACGTGAATGTTCAGGTAAAGCACTGGCGTGGCCGATTGTACCCGGTAATCGTCTCCTGATTGCCGTTTTCCATATACCACGACCCTGAATTCCCACCGTAAGAACAAAACCTCTTTCTTGCACGAAATTCACTCAATTCAGATAACGGACATATTGGTTCGCAGAGTGAATAGAACATGGCAGAAGAATATGATTTGCTCCAATGCATCGAGAAAGGGTTAGAGCCATTTGGCTCTCATGTAAAGCAATCTATATTTTGGAAGATGTCGATTCTTCATAATTACTCTCGAGATGAAATCAGCGACAATCCTGAGATCTTGCTAAATGTGATTAGGGAAACGCTCAGCGACAGCTCGCCTGCAGTTGAGGATTCCATAACGATGGAGATTAGAAGGAAATTCAGTCTCCCAGTCGAAGAGTCGAGAAGCATGACGGATGCTATTTCGAATGCGAAAAGCCAGATAATTGGAATTTACGCTCAGTGAAACTGGATCTAACGGGCAAGTTCAAATCGAAAGAATTTTCAAAGTACCACGCGGTTATCTAACCGCGTCAGAACGTAATGGCTTTTTTTGAATTTGGTCTGAGGTTTGCTGACCTCGCTGGATTCTTGGCGCTAATATTCATCGCTGCAACTGCGCTTCTGATGTTTCTGAAGACGAGACTTTTCAACCGCTATCAAGCGCATAAAGAATTCATCAAAAACGCTCACATAGTAGTCGCTGCTCTCGGGGGAGCATTTCTACTTCTGCACGCAGATTATTTCCTCAGCGCCCCAATTTTGAACACAGGGATATTCCTAGGTTACTTTTCAACTGCTGTTGCGATCATTGTCTGGTTTACAGGTTTTTCATTTCTTGAGAGATTAAGATACTCATTGCTCTATCACGGTTCGCTCTCCCTCTTTGCAATCTCGCTTATGGTTGTACACACCATAGAGCTTGGGTTCAACATCGCTATCGGGATCGGCGAAGCAATACTTGCACTCGTTGTGGTGCTGACGTTTTACCGCGCTGCTTTTCACTTGCGTAAAATCTTAGCCGGTAGAAGAAACACGACTTTGGAGGCAAGCGTTTGAAAAGAGGAGAACTCATTTGGAGATCCGTGTCACTTACGCTCTTCGCTGCTGCTTGCGCGATAACGCTTTTAGTACTCTGCCAGATGATCCAAAATTTTGGATGAGCAGGTAATTATTCTTTCAATTCAATGTCCAGGTTGAAGACATCGCTCGAGCCAATGTTTTCTATTTCATGAGTTACACCGCTCTCGGAATAGGATGCGGAGCCTTTTTCGAACTCACGTTCTCTAACTGAACCATCCAGCATTGTGACTCGAATCTTAGCGTTGCTCATGGCATACGATACGTACCGACCGTGCGAATGCATCGGAAGCTTTTCGCCGGGATTAATCTTAACTTCGACGATTTTTATCCTATCGTTCTCAAGAACTAATTTTGAGTCGACTACCACTGCCGGAAATTACCTGCGCTAATATAGATTAGCGGATTTCGATAAAAATAGAGTTATTGTGGTGGCTTGGCAGGGTCGAACTTTAGTGATATCGAGTTGACACAGTGACGAGTATCTTTTTGAGTAAAACCTTCGCCTACGAAGACGTGCCCCAAGTGAGCGTGGCAGTTCGCACATTCTATTTCAACTCTCTCTCCGTCCGGATCCGGAATTCGTTTGACCGCCCCAGGAATTTCGTCGTCAAAGCTCGGCCAGCCGCAATGAGCGTCAAATTTATCCTCTGACCGGAAAAGGGGTGAGTCGCATCTCTTGCAAATGTAAACGCCCGGTTTGAAGTTTGTCTCGTACTCGCCACTAAAGGGACGCTCAGTCCCTCTTCTTACGATCACTCGTTCTTCTTCTGGAGTGAGTTTATTGTAGGTCAAAGTAGAAAATATCTAGTTCGTGCTCATTGAATTGTCTTTCCCTTCCACAATTGTGCTCTTTTGCAAAAAGCTTCCAGTTCTTCCTCGGGCACCGTACAACGACGATAGTGGTTGATTATCTCCCGTAGGGCCTCCTCAATAGGAGTGGGGGCACCTGGACACGAAGCGTCAAGCTGCGCCCTTATTTCGACTAATGGTTGCCAGATGTCTTTCGGAATGTGCAACGGAACGCTCTCCTTAGTTGATGTCAATCTGATGATTACCTTGTGATCGCTTCTCAATAAGGGTGTAAAGAAAAAGTAATCCATTCTCGATTAAAGCTAGAGTCCTTTAGGACCCAGAACGAATGATTTCTTCATTCTCATTGTTTAAGAGAAAAAAGCGAAATCTTCACGTCCTTTGAAACCTGTACTCGACTACTTTTTGGACACTTCACCATCAAACCTGCAACTTCCTGAACATTGTTGGTGTTGTAATAGATCTCAATTTTCTCAAGAATCACCAGCGATGAATTTTCTCCCAGAATGAAGATAGGTCTGTTCCTTTTCCCGGCATATACAAGTCGGACTCGATCTTTGGATTGAATCTGGAGATGACCTTTGTTTGGAATGGTCACGGTTTGGATTGAATAATCACCCTTTGGAATCTGAATCGAAACTGTCTTGCTTGGATCGCTCAGCTTATCTTTTTGCGCAGTGATCGCTTGTTGAAGGGAGGTTGTGATGTCTTCCAAGCGAGATCCCTAACCTCCAACTGCCATTTAAAGGCGTAATTCGATATATTCCTTCGACAAATTGAACGAGAGCTTGTCGTTAAGCTGGGAAGAATTCGCGGTTGCATGTCCCGAAATGGCAAGATTTGGAGAAGTGAGATTTGGATACAAAGTAATGTACCTAGCTACAATCAAAGAAGACGGCTATCCCCGTGTTCACCCTTTCACTCCTTTCATTGGAGCAAGTCGGCTGGTTGCTTTCATGGAACCGACTTCGCCGAAAGGGAAGGATCTTCAGAGAAATGGGAAGTACTCTATGCACTCGCTCGTCACTGATATGCACGGATCGGACGGAGAATTCCAAATAACTGGAGACGCGTTTCTTTCAAACAATCCAGACAGAAGACAAGAAGCAGTTTCAGCTTGCCCTTACAAACCTCAAGAACGTTACATTCTATTCGAATTCAGAATAGGAAGTTGTATGACTAACGACTACAAGGACGGAGCCCCGCGAGTCAAGAAATGGAAAGCCAATCTCCGGGGCAACTTGACTGAGTAAAACCAAGATCGGATACCGACGGGATACGCAGAACTTTGGTTTCTAAAGGCAGGAGGGCACTGCTGGGTGCAATATTGGGGACCTCATTTTGGGGGCTATCCGGAACTGCCTCTCAAGCACTATTCCAGATATATCATTTCCCGGTATTAGGACTAGTATTCATCCGAATGGCTGTATCAGGATTAGTCCTCCTTGCCATTCTCAAGCCGGCCATTCCAGAATCAAAAGCTGTCCTTCTTAAACTGCTCGCAATTGCGGTTTTTGGGATAGTTGGAACTCAAGTTTCCTACCTTGTTGCCATTCAATATTCAAACGCACCGACGGCGACACTGCTTCAGTTTCTTTTCTTGCCTATGGTTGCGGTATACGAAGCTTTGACCGGAACAATTCGCTGGTCAGGAAGATGGTCAGTGACGATATTGTTTGCTGTGGTCGGAACGCTCCTCCTCATTGGAGTTTTCTCTGGAACAGGATCTTTTGGAATCTTGATCAATCCGATAAGTTTGATCGCGGGGCTCTTGGCAGCTGCAAGTGCAGCGTACTATTCTTTGGCTTCAAGAAGTATCGTTAGGGCAAAGGGATCGTGGTGGTTATTGACCTGGTCATTCGTCGTTGGCGCAGTTCTGACCTTTCCTTTCGGGATTCAATCACTATTCCGGCACGGGTCTCCGTCAGATTTCATCTCAGGAATCTCTATTGCGGCACTGGTCGCTTTCGTTGTAATTTTTGGTACAATTCTTGCCTTCGGATTATATCTCTCGGGTCTTCGATATCTCCCAGCCACGGAGATGGGCGTTATCGCTTCTCTCGAACCTATCGCAGCCTCGGTTGCGGCTTTTGTTTTCCTCGGAAACATCCTGAATCCAATTCAATACCTGGGTGGGTCTATCATTATTCTTGCTGTCATCATGGTCGCTTCGAAGACTGCCGACACCGGCCCGAGAGACAAAATCAGGCCTCACGGAAATATTCAGGAATGAATCCCAACTAATGACTTTTCGGGAAAACGTTAATCCTCTTGCCCAACTTGAGCACACCAAGTAACACAGTTTGAAGAATCTTTTCGGAACAGCAACCGCTGCTCGGGTAGGCGCCGCTGAATCGTTATTAAAAGATAAACAAAGAGTGACAGAGATAGCTATCTAAGCGAAGTATAGATTTCCTTGATAGCTTCCTGAAATTCTCGATCGGTCAGGTTACCTTTTCTATATTCGTCCCGAATCAACTGACCTACCTGCTCACGTGACTTTGCCTTGACCCAGAGGTCATCTTGCCATTTTTGTAGCCTTGAACTTACTGATATTCCATTTCTCATTCCGCCCTTACCTTCTACGAATTTTCTCTTGTATTTGCGATGTTACGCTACACTAAGTATGGCCTGGCACGACATTTTAGTTTTCTCTATTTAGATACTTGAGTTGCCTATAGGAGCCACAGTAGGAAACTGAAAACAGTATTCGGGGTAATTTCCTTCGTGAATTCATGAGAAACTTCCCCAAAAACGGCGAAAAAGTTATCCTGAAGAGAGATCATACTGATTTTCTTGTCAAACGAAATTGATCTTGTGCATTAGATATCCTGCCTTTTCTCTCTCATCTCGAACCAAAAGAGAGAACGTGTGTTTTGAGCTCGGTTGAAGAAATCACTGGCGAAATGCGAAGATTAATTCTAAAGTGCAGATCCCTTGAGACGAAACTAGAACAGTCGATTCCGAAAAAGGCCTATCAGGACGCTGTAGCGAAACTTCAGGGGAACATCGATCGTCTAAGTGAGGATCTCCAGCGTACCAAGGACGACCTTGGACGCACCGAATCATTAGGTGGCAGACTCAACAATTTGTCTACCGTGGTTTTAACCCTTAGTACTCAAATATCGGCACAAAATGAGGTGATAAAGGCCTTAACCGAGAAGTATCAAGTTCCGCAGATCCTTCACAATAAAGCTCTCTCAAAGATCCAAGATCTGGAATCTTCTCTCTCAAAGAAATCCGCAGAGTCTGAAGCTGCACGCGCCAGAATCGCCGAGCTTGAGACAAAGCTGGAAGAATCTGTTCCGAAGGAAAAATATTCGAAACTGATGGATCAAATCTCGGGACTCGTCTCTCTTACTGGTGAGTTGTCAGCCTTCCCTGACTTGCAAAGTAGTGACTCTCATGAAGTCCCTCTGGAGGTACCTCTCAGCGGGCTACCGGGCGCTTCAGATACAATGCAAAGTCAACTGCAAGCAGCTCCGGAAAAGATAGAGACTTCTCCCACTACACCGTGAGAAGCTCTTAGCGGATTTAGTCAACAAACATCGTACAACTAGATCAAGATCGTTTGATCTAGTTACAAAATATTCGTTGGCCAGTGTATCGCGTTCATATGAATAGTCCTTAGAATCCTTGTCTTGAATCGATAAGATGAATTCATTGGCTATTCATTGATCGTCGAAAATTCGGTAAATTAGGCAGTAGAACTGTTCAGAAAAAAAGTTGTACAACCCTTCCAAAAGCCTATGATTAAACATCTAGCGCAATAGTCTTCTCCTATAGCAAAGATCTGAAGCGAGATATGTCAACACAAACAGTTTTGGAGATTTCACAAACTTCTCCCTCGGCCAGTTTTACCTACGGTTTCAGCAGCTTTGACATTCTCATGCATCACCGAAGACGTCGAGAGGTCCGTCCTCAACAAGTTATTCTTGTTGCGATTCTTGAAGCCTGCAGAACACCAACAGTTCAGCACTGGATCATGGTAAAGGCACGACTAGGGTACGACACTTTCCGAAAGCACATGAATCAACTTGTTTCGCTGGGCATGATGAATACTCTGGACGAAGGAAACAAGACCCTCTACTCGCTGAGCGAGAGAGGTCTTTCATTGCTTCAGCAGCTATCTCCAGAGTAAAGAGTGCCGGCGGCTGAAGCCTTAGCTAGTCATGACAGGTCCGGTTTCAGGGTTCCTTCTCGCGAAAACCTATAGTTTATACGCCCGATTTACTTCCGTTTAGGGTTAGCTTATGCAATCCGACGGGAAGAAGCTTCTCTCCTCGCCTGCCGCTCCTTTGCAACAGCAAGATTCGCAAAGCAGTCGTGCTCTCAAGCAGAGTTTCACTTCTTTAATTGATGCAATGAGGTTTGCTTATCACAAAGAACAGCTTGAGAACAAGATTGCTGAAATCGATTCGAGGTCCAAGAGGGGGTCGGATGATCTCGAAAACCTAAATTCCAAGATAGAGTCGCTTGTAAAATCCCTTAGTGACGAAATTCCTCAGGATTTATTGGACGAGCTTTCAACGCAAATCAGCGGATTTTCGCATCTTGCCATCGAACAATCAAAAGCCAAGGTAGAACAGAAAAACCAAGGCCAGTTGGCTGAGTTTCGATCCCAACTCGATTCCGAAGTAACAAAGACCCGCCAGAGCATCGAAGCATTCATCGCTACCAGCCCATTCATGATATTGGACAAGGTACTGAGTATAAAATTGATCGATGGGGCTTACGAGGCCAAAGGAACCTACAGATGCGCTGACGATATACAGTACGAATTTTCTTATGATACAAAGAATAGCCGGGTTTTCAGTAAGGAATTTAGGCTGTCAACTTTTGAGAAAGATTTTCGGGTCCCCATCTCGCTGGGAAAAACCTGGCTCCGGCGAGACCAGGTCCCTGACTATGAACGGATCGATCAATACGCGCTTGTTTCAGCGGAATCGTCCGAGACTAATCTGATCGTAGTGTTCAAACATCAAGAGAAGGAATCTCGTCTTCGTGTAGTTTTCTCAAAACACGATTCCCATTCCTCACTTTCAATTGTGTATTCTGATTCGCAAAAAACGGTGGACATTACAGCCACTCCGAGCCTGAACAGATTTCTCGACACCGAGCCTCTGGAGAAGACCATCGAAAGACTATGGCTCTCGATTATAGATCTCGAAAACTACAAGGCCGACGTTACAAAGCTAGTGTCAGAAGAAGTCAATGTCATTGACAACAAATTGGATTGCTTTGAATTCTTCGCAAAATCGTGGCGAATAATAGCTCCAAGAATAATACAGGAAATGAAAAATGCCGGAGACGTACAAAATTCGACAGACGAAAGATTAACTGTGCCATTTGCGTTAGAGAGGATCGGTCTGCTTGGAGAAAACGCAGACCCGATTCTGGAAATTCTAGACCTGAAAAACTAGAGCTACTCTCGAAGACTGTTTCCCTTATTCAGTTTCCAAGAGAGCGCAGTCGCTATTTCTTCCTTTGATTTACCCCTCGTGTCAATTCCCTCTCTTTGTGCTGCCTCGACCAGCGGATCCACTGTGTCAGTTTTGTCCGTTGAAACTGTTGTAACTTGTACTTTCGGATCTGGTTCAAAATTCCCCTTCGTAGCTTTGTCGAACTCTCGTCGAGCCTGACCAAGAGAACGCGCGAAGGCAGGAATACGACCTGCGCCAAACAAGAGCACTACCGCACCTAGAATCAATATTATTACTACTGGATCATCGAAGCCCATGGAAAGACTTCGGAACGTCATTTTGTATTTAGGCGTTTTCCCAAATCGATTATTCAATAAAGCTTTCAATTTCATCGAAAAATCGTAGGGAAATTTTGGCTAAATTCTGGCATTACGATATATAGTACCGAACTGCTCTGCCGCTCCCATGTCCGAAGAACAAGAAGACCCGAGGGTTGCGAATCAAGAACCTTCCAGAAGGACCTTCCTGAAAGTTTCAGCAGTCGCTGGAGCAACAGTTGCGGCAATCGCAGCCGGTGCCAGCGTGATCCCAAAGATGGCGGCATCCGGCGCCGCCGCAGTAAAAACTTCGGCGGGCAAGACAGAGACAGAAGCTCCAGCACTGAGTTCTCATCTATCCTCAAGTGAGCCGATGATCCTTGTGGTGAGAGGCGAAGCAGTTGATGTCTACCGCGGAGAAAACAAATTCCCGATTCAGGATTCTGCATTAGCAAGAGACCTAACTTCACGTGTTGCGGCAAAGATTCAGGTGTAAACAGAAAATGACTTCACACAGAGAAGCTCCGGGAATTTCAACTGACCCGGTAGCAGATAATACTGATCTTTACGCGTTTGTTAGTCCTGACAAACCCTCTACTGTGACCTTGATCTCGAACTTCATCCCTCTTCAGCTTCCACCAGGCGGACCAAACTTCTTCTCATTCGGCGACGACGTCTTGTATTCAATTTATGTTGACAATAACGCTGACGCAGTAGCAGACATTACCTACGACTTCAATTTCAAGACCACAGTCATCAACCCGAGCTCGTTTCTTTACAACCTCGGTCCGATTGGAAGTCTGACCGATCCAAATTGGAACGTAAGACAAACCTACACCGTAACACGAATCGACAAGTCTGGAAGACATGTCTTGGGAAGCAACTTAGCTTCACCACCTGTAAATATTGGTCCCAGATCAACACCTAACTACACCACTCTTGCAAACGCCGCCATTCACACCCTGAGCGATGGATCTCAGGTATTCGCGGGTCAAAGAGGGGAGGGTTTTGCAGTCGATCTAGGCTCGATCTTCGACTTGCTGACGCTGCGACCATTCGAAAGTCTCAGCGCATTTCCAGGACCTACAACGGACTCTGCGCAAGGAGTTGACACCACAGTTGATCTGAACGTCCATTCTATCGCGCTGCAGATACCAAAAACCCTGCTTACGAAGGACGGATCAAACCCAACAGTGGTTCTCAATCAAACCTCGGTCATCGGAGTATGGTCCGCTGCAAGCAGACAGGAGGTATCAGTAAAGCACCCGAACGGAGGTTCACCAATGAAAGCAGGTCCATGGAAACAGGTTTCAAGACTGGGCAACCCACTCATCAATGAAATATTCATCCCATTGAGTCAGAAGGATTATTGGAATACGCAGCAGCCTCACAACGACAAGCAATTCTCACAGAACTATCTTACATCGCAAGTAGCAGGACTAATGCCTGTCATATATCCAACGGCATTGAGCGGCGTCCCAAACGGTCCAGCAAACCCGCGTTCTGATCTTGAAGCTGTGCTGCTGACTGGATTGCCGTCCTCTATCCTGGGAGTGTTCCAAAACTATACGGGCCCTACTCTTGCTGATATGCTGCGTCTCAACATGGCAGTTCCACCGGCAACCAGCCCAAGTCGTCTCGGAATCATCAATAATTTCCCAACAGGTCCCGCAGACATTGCAGGCTTCCCTAATGGTAGAAGACCATTGGACGATGTCATCGACATCTACCTTCAGGTCGCGGCAGGGTTGATCTATCCACTGATTGATTCAACTTTCACTCCTCCCGCTGCAGCAGGTCTCCTAGGGGACGGAGTAAACGAACCAGCTGTCCCATTCTTGAACAGCTTTCCTTATCTCCCAACCCCGTTTGACGGCTACTTCTACGACGCGCAAAGCAATGGAGCCCCTGAACCCTACGCAGTCGGCAGTTCCTAAATCTCGAATAAGCTCCCCTTCTGTGAAAGCAGAAGGGGAACTCTCCATTTCTTGCGATGTAACATTCTAACCGGAATTTATTTTCGTGAATAGAGATCCCATGACGAGCTGCTCAAGCCACATGTTTCTGCTGGAGTTCATCTCACCACGAATCAACGAAGACGAATTCTTTAAACAGATTCACTGAAACTTGTTCTACCCGTTCATCTTTTCCAAGTCTTGCTTAGATTCTACCGCTTCGGAGATGTTTTCCCAAAGAAGCGTGACTAAATAGATACTTTTCTCGGTTTGAAAATGCGAAATCTTATCCTTCGCCCATATCTGTCCTGAATCGTGCGGTCATTTTCATCATTTGTTTTTTCAGTGCATTTGATCAAATAGCTACGCAGTAGACGGAAGTCTCGGATCCTTGCTCATTAATTTCAAGACCAACCAATCAGTTCTGGAAAGCTTCAAGGCTCGCCCTACTACGCGAAATAGCTCACGAGTAGATAGTTTCCTCTTCAGATCCCTGTCTAGGGGCGTTGTCAAGAGCCGCATTGAGATCATAGTTGACATCGACAAATCGTAAGTTCAGATTTCGCATTTCTTGAATTAGGGCAGTCCTTGTAAGATCTTCGATGTAAAGGGTTCTCTGTATACGAAGCCAGCTCTTGGAAAAGAAATCCTCCTGCAGCATGAAGAGGAACTCTTCTCTATCAAGCTTTTCAAACAACGTCAGAAAGATCGTTCGAAGATCCTCCTTCTTGATCCGCTTTGCCTTCCAGACCTGCTGATCGTCCAAGGAAACAACCGATTGCACTGCCAAGACCCCCCGGCGGACCTTTGGTTCGCTTAGGTGTATCTGCAGGTTCTTCATGTTGGCGATCAAGTGACGATGTGAATTAAAATCCGCTTCAGTTTGAAATGAAATCCCCTCAGCATCAAGCCAGGATTCGACCCTCTCCCACATTGAGCTGTTGGGAGAGGACGATAGTGTCGCCGCTCTCTTTCCTTGTTCTTCTTTTCTCTCCTCTAACATTTCGGGAAATCTAACTCCTTTCTTACCTGGATTCTCATGGGGAGATTCCAAAAAAGGTGCCTTTGGAAAAAAGGGCGACACGGCGATTATAGTTTCTTTCAAGATGAAAACAAAGTAGAACGCGGAGCGCCCTTTTACAGGCGTCCGTAATTCTTCTCGTCTTCCCTCTTTTTTGAGGCTAAGATCTCGATCGAATCATTCTGGAGATGGAGCCTTGCTTTTCAGTAGCAAAAGTGCTTTCCACACCAGTAAGGACGACCATGACCCTGACCTTGCCCTGGAGCGTGGGATCGACTCTTGCTCCCCAGACAACGCGTGCCTTTGCTGGCAGCGATCTCGTGACCATTTCTCCTGCTTGAGTAACTTCATCCAAGGTAATGTCGTCACCACCTGCTACGTGAATCAGCACACCGAATGCGCGAGTCGCGTCTTTGATATCGAGAAGCTGTGCATCAAGCGCCATCTGGACTGCACGCTCCACTCTCGCGTCGCCAGAAGCCTCGCCGACTCCGATTGCTGCGATTCCTCTCTTCTCCATGATCGCTCGCAAGTCAGCAAAGTCGATGTTGATCAAGCTTGCAGTAGTGATAGTTTCGGTGATTCCCTTCACGAATTCGCCGACAAGCTCGTTTGCAACGCCAAGCGCTTCCTTCAACGGAAGATCTCCTGCAACTTTGGCGAGTCTGTTATTGTCGATAACGACTACTGTATCGCAATAGTTCTTCAATTTTTGCAGTCCATCTTTTGCACTCTGGAAACGGAATCTTTCGACAGCGAACGGCAGTGTAACGACTCCGATCATCAAAGCTCCGAACGGTCTTAGAGCATTCGCGATAACCCACGAAGCTCCGGTTCCGGTTCCTCCTCCGAGACCTGTTGCAACGTAAACAATGTTAGAGCCAGTGGTGTCTTTCTTGATCTGCTCGATCGATTCTCTTGCAGCTTCTGCACCCCTTTCTGCATATCCGCCCGCACCCATTCCGCGGGTTGTTTTCTCGCCCATCAGGATTCTCCTGTCGGCTTTGATGATGCTCAAGTGGGTTGCATCAGTGTTGGCGGCAATCAATTTCGCGCCCGAAATTCCGCCCTTCTTTTCTTTTACCCACGAAACGATGTTGCAGCCCGCACCACCAACTCCGATCACGGAGACTTGTGGTCTTGCAGCCCGCATTATCGCCGCTATTTTCTCGTTCTCAGCCATCTCGTCCATTCTTGCTACTGTATCTGCATCATAAGTTGTATCAGATGACAATGTTAGATTTCCTGAAACAAGCAGAACTCCACCTCAAATTAAATCGATTATGCATTAAGCGACAGAAGCCGAAAAGTGAATCCGTGATCCAGTTTGCAATAGATTCAGTTGGCATATTGATTTAGGCGTTGAGACAAATTTCTCGCCAAAGCCAGACAAACTACACTTGATTCTCGCCGGGCGCTTTGGATTTTGATTGACTCGCTCTCAAATTTTTCGCGAATGATCCGTTAGCGGAAAAAGGGAGATGAGCTCGTCTTTAGTTTCTAAAGACTCTCGTAGCAGTTCAAGAGTCAACAGAGCTCGTTTCAAGCTCACCGGTCCCGCGCTCGTACGCGCGTGGAAGACCCCCTAGGGGCTCATATATACTGGATATAAAGGGACTATTTATAGGAAATTGATTTTCTGAAATCTTCATTCGAGGAATTTCTCGATTTTTACGATATCTTTTCGAGGAAAACTTGGGCGAAGTTTTGATAGCTAGTTCACGCGGGGGCGATCAATGTGGAAAACTGGGGTATTAATAGCGCAGGCGGTTTTCATACGAGGACTTTTCGGTAACTTCTCATTCGATGCAGCTAAGCACGACTTCGACGCCGGCAAGCTTGTCCAAAAGCTCCAAACCTTTTGTGCTGGTCTGGTAAACGGTTCGACTGCCTTCGCTTTTCTCGTCCATAAATCCCATCGAGAGAAGATAATTCATGTGCTTCCAGAAAGTGTCGTAACCCAGCCTGGCCTTTACCATGATCCAGTGCTGAACGTTTGCGCTGCGGCAGGTGTCCAGTATCGAAGCCTGAATTTCAGTCTGCGATCTTACGGTCTTTCTTCGCCCTCGCTTTATCGGGAGCGAAGGTAAAGGCTGGCTCTCCCAGTTTTCGAAAATTAAGGATGGAAATTCCAAGAGCCCTGATGCGGACTTTGTCTCCAGAAGCTGTTGCAATGCGTCTTCTGGCTAAATGTGAATGTAATGCTCGGTTTAATCATACGTTTTTGGATGAGTGTCCAACTTTTTTCATGCTCAATGTTCTATAGGATTTTGCTGAATTAACACACGTCTGCCAATCGCAAAAGCTCAGCGTTGCGATAGCAGGTCTCAACGTGGTCATTTACAATTCCGACGGCCTGCATGAACGAGTAACAAATCGTGGATCCAACAAAGCTAAAGCCCCTTTTCTGAAGGTCTTTGCTCATTACATCTGATTCAGGGGTCTTTGCAGGAATGTTATCGGACTTTCTCGCCGGAGCTGATTTTGCAAAAGTCCAGACAAACTTGTCAAAACTTCCGAACTCTTTCTTCACCACGAGAAGGTTCTTTGCATTCTTAACCGTCGACCGGATCTTTAGCTCATTTCTGATTATGCCGGGGTTTTGTTTTAAGAGCGCGATTTTTTTCTCGTCAAAACGGGCGACCTTTACGGGATCAAAGCCGGCAAACGCTTTCCGATAATTCTCTCTCTTTCTCAGGATCGTTAGCCAGCTCAAACCTGCTTGAGCTCCTTCGAGCACTAAGAACTCAAACAGCAGTTTGTCTCCGTGGACCGGCACACCCCATTCTTTATCGTGATATTCCATCAGCAGCGGGTCGAGTAGTGCCCAATCGCACCGGCTTTTTCCATCTGCCATCATCTGTCTGGATAGCTTCCTCCAGGAATCTGAAGTAGGACTCGATTGAATTCCTTCCGATTGAATTCAATACATTGAGAGAGTCCGCTCTCCAACAAGTGGGAGTAATGGATTTGTTTTGCAATCAAAATTTCAAACCCGGATCCATAACCCTTAATCGTTATATCAAATTTTCACGAGCATTTCAATAACCCATTTCTTCCCCGCCGGAAAATGATTAATGGAAAAATCAAGAGAGATTGAAAATTTTTGGAAACAAAAGCCCAAGAAGTAACCGCGACGGGAGACGAGAGTAAGTTTGTCTCGCAGAATATTTTGCTAAAGTCGCTTTTGAGTTCCAAGATCAGAACTCTTTTGATAAAGGGCGAACCGGGTACCGGAAAAACAACCCTCGCTTTGGAACTGCTTGGCGGTTTCGGAAGCGGCGTTTACGTTTCGTCGCGCGTCTCAAAAGACATGCTGATGGAACAAAACCCACAACTCCGCGAACTGGCAAAACGCGGACTCGTAAGCTCTGTTTCTATGAGCGAAACTGGTGATGCACCCAAGAATATCAGATTTGAAGATTATCGCTTGGCGTCAATTGAAGACGTCCTGATTTCAATTCTGGGAAGGACCAAAGACGCAAACAAAGAACTCCTGATCGTACTAGATTCGTGGGATTCGATCGTAAACAAACTCGACGCAACAGAACGAATGAAGACCGAACAGTCCCTTCTGGTAATCGCCGAAGCAAATAACGTAAAGCTGATCTTCGTAAGCGAGGACGAGAAATTAAGTGCTTCAGATTACTTTGTTGACGCAGTAGTAAAACTCGAAGACGACCAGGTAGAAGAGATGAGGGTCCGACACCTCGTGTGGAAGAAATTGAGAGGAACGAGGATACCGCACAGATCTTCGTTGTACACGCTGGAAGGGGGACGAGTTACAATATTCGATCCAACGTCCGTCAAATTTGTTGGTGAATATTCAACTTCAAAGTTCAAGGCGATTCCAAACTCGAGCATGAAATTTTCTTCGGGCAGCAGAGACCTCGACGATTTTCTGGGCGGCGGAATCAGACGAGGCTCCAACATTGTCCTCGAGATGGACAACAGGATCGGCGGGAACTGGCACGTTCCCCTCGTTGTATCATGCGAAATGAACTTTCTTGCAAACGGTTCTGCAATGTTCATTCTCCCTTCCGGTAATCGACCCGCGCAGACGATAAAAGAAAACTTGCTCCCGTTCTTTTCAGACGAAATCCTGCGAAAGAGTCTGCGCGTCGCACAGTACAACATCGGTGACGAAAGTGACGATTGTTTCGTCCAGCTCGACGCTTCCTCAATTGGTGAAACAAGTCAGAGAGTCAAAAACGCGATTAGGGAAATCAAGGGAGTTGAGAACAGACCTTGCATCTTCTTCATCGGGATGGACACGGTACGGAGCTCGGTGGGACAGGAGATGATTGATCCGCTCGGAGTTGGACTAACCGAATTTGTGAGGCGGAACGGAGATCTTGCTATTTACACCTTGAAGTTTGGGTCAAACTTGATCCGGGATCTGAATAATGCCTGCGACCTTCATCTGAAGCTGGAAGAACTGGACCGAACTCTGGTAATGCATTCGGTAAAGCCACCATCTGAGCTTTATCACGTCGAGTACGATTACTCATTCGGCTATGGCCAAGTAAAGCTAAAACCGATTGTCTAAACATCCGCTCGAATTTCGGCGGAGATTTCCATGACTAGGCAATAATAATGATCTGAGAGAGTATTTTTCTTTCTGAGAGGATTTACAATTCTCAGAGATTTATCATGACGAGATTGTTTAGAGAGACAAACAGCAGCAGTACGACAAAGACAGCAAGCGAAGAGAAAACAATCTTTCGCGTCAGTTGAATTTCTGACCTGATTCCGAGAATGGCAAGGAACGCCGTTCCGGCTATGAAGACCAGCTTGGTTGTAGCAATTGTTTGAAAGAAGCTCATTCTAAACAAGGAAGCAACCGCAAGCAGCATCAAGTTTCCTTCGCGCAGTCCAGAATGAAGCGCTATCGATGTGGTCAGGAGATCAGTGACACTAAGTACTACTGTGCAAACAAACAATGCAAGAATAGAGATGTTGTAGGAGCCGAGCCGGCGTGCCGGTCCCACACCAGCCTTGAGATAAAACTTCGAAGCCGGGGTACTGATCTGTCGGATTTGACCACGAACTGCGCCTTCGCCTTTGACTCCCAAGAGAAGCGGATCCAAGGAGGAAATTCCGACAATCGCTTAAGCCACTTGTGAAGCAATAGTACTGAACCTCTGTCCATGTTTAGTTGGTGGCACTGGGGAAGCAGAGTTTCGTACGATAGCTTCGAATCCTTGATTCTGCCGAGATTAATATCCGCCTGCCCTCCTTTTCTCGGTCGAGAGAAAAATGGACACGTTACTCGCTGTACAAACCAAGTGTTCCGGCTGCGGGGCGATTATTTGCGAGGATGATTGTGCGTTTGTGATGAGAGGAAACCAAAGTAGGAGAAATCGTCGTCCTACATTTGTCTGCTATTCATGTTCAATGAAAAGCGAAGAAATATTCGTCTATACGAGGCCGCGTCTAAAATTACTAAAAAGCTAACGTCTAGATCAATGCGAAATTCAATCCACTTTTCGATCTCGCTATCTGATATATGGCCAAATGAACCTGCTGCCAGTATCTTGACTGGAGTAAACAGAACGAGGATCATTCGAACAGCCCTCCCAGAATAAGTTTAAGCCCCTATTGGGCCGAGGGGGACTACCGTGAAAGTATCGAAAAAGGCTGCAGAGTTCACAGAGTCCGTCATCCGTGAGATGACTCGACTCGCGACAAAGCACGGCGCAGTAAATCTAGCTCAAGGTTTTCCCGACTTCCCGTGCCCGCAGGAACTAAAGGTCGCAGCGGCCCGGGCGATAGAGAATGATTACAACCAATACTCAGTTACATGGGGCGCTCCGGAGCTACGGCGGGCGATTGCAAAGAAAGCGAAAGACTACAACAAGATCGACTCAGACCCAGACAAAAACATCGTGGTAACATGCGGCACGACAGAGGCGATGGTCTCGGCCCAGCTTGCAATATTAGACCCTGGAGAAGAACTGATCGTCTTTGACCCGCACTACGAAAATTATGCACCCGATGCGATAATCTCCGGCGCGAGGCCAAAATACTTTGAGCTTGATCAAGAAAACGATTTTGCTCTGGATGAAGAGAAGCTCAAGGAAGTTTTCAACTCGAAGACCCGCGGGCTTGTTTTGAATTCGCCTCTAAACCCCACCGGTAAAGTTTTCTCAAAGAATGAGCTCGAATTGATCGCCGATCTATGCGACGATTACGATGCAGTCTGCTTCACCGACGAGATCTACGAGTACATTTTGTACGGGGATGCAAAACATATCAGCATCGGCAGTTTACCTTCGATGCGCGATCGAACTGTCACGATTAGCGGTTTTTCAAAGACATACAGTGTGACTGGATGGCGGGTTGGCTACATCATCGCAAACGCCGAATTGACGAACGCGATAAAGAAGGTCCACGACTTTGTTACAGTCGGCGCACCGCACCCGCTTCAGATCGCGTGCGCTGAAGCTCTTTCACTTCCACAATCCTACTATGTTGAACTGCAGCAAGATTATGACAAGAAAAGGCGAATGCTGCTTGACTCGCTCAGCTCGATTGGTTTCGACTGCGTTGATCCGGCTGGAGCTTACTACATCTGGTCAGACTTTTCACAGATAGATGAGAAATCAGACGATCTTGAATTTGCAAGAAACCTAGTGGAGAAGGTCGGAGTCGCGGCAGTTCCCGGCTCGTCATTTTACTACAAGAGTACCCGTGGAAGCAAGAAGATCAGGTTCACCTTTTCGAAGAAGATGGAAACGCTGGAAAAAGCCTGCGAGCGGCTGGAAAAGCACCTACGTTAATTTGAGGTACATCAGTTCCTCTTCGAAATACTTGCCGTTCCGATATACTCCATAAGAATCGTGGCCATACGACTGGAAGCCAAAGCACTCGTACAGCTTTCTGGCAGGATTGATGCTGAAGACGCGGAGCTCAATTACGTCGAACCTTCCCCTGCACTTTTCAAGAGTGCTACGCAGTAGTTCGATTCCTATGCCTTTACTCCGGAACTCTTTTCTGATCGCGATGCCTAGCTCTCCTCTGTGCGAAACATAGGAACCTGGTGAGCGACGTTCCACGTCGCAGACTCCGACCACGCCCGCCATATCATCTACTGCCACTGTAGCAACCCCGTTTCCGCTTTCAATTGTCTCGTAATAGTTCGTAAACCAGCGGAGTTCTTCTGACTTGGTCGGCTTTTCTTTTCTCAACACAAATCCCAGATTGGGATTTTCCTCTAGCTCGTCGATGAAGGAGCTGAAATTCGCGGAGAGATCCCGACCATCTTCGGGCAGGACATCTCGATAAATGATCGTCATGCACTGATCTCTTTATTTTTCTTTGAAAAAAATGCTTTACTTGGAATTAATCCTTCCAGATAAGTTGAATCAAGAGACATGGTCGACATGAAGCGCAATATGCCGAATTCTCTTTTGAATTCCGTTGGCAATACCGCCTTGATCAAGCTAAAGTCTGAAAATGCGCCAATTCTTGCAAAGGCAGAGTTCTTGAATCCAACGGGATCAGTTAAGGATCGCGCTGGCGCCCGGATGATTCAGGTCGCAATCGAAAAGGACGATCTCCAAGGCTCTGGAAAAGAAATTCTGGATTCTAGTTCGGGTAATACGGGAATTTCTCTTGCCGCTTTTGGGGCCTCTTTAGGCGTTAAGGTGTCCATAGTTTTGCCGGAAAGCGCCAGTATCGAAAGGCAGAAACTTCTCAGACTTTACGGAGCCAAAGTAATCTTCTCAGATCCTATGGAAGGCTCGGACGGCGCGATTGAGGTTGCACGCGAGCTTTTTTCGAAAGAGCCGAACAGATACTGCTACACTGATCAGTACAGCAGTGACGCGAACTGGCAGGCACATTACTATGGGACTGCTGAAGAGATCTGGAAGCAGACCCAAGGCATGGTAACTCATTTTGTAACCGGCGTCGGAACCGGCGGAACGGTCATGGGAACCGGCAGACGGCTGAAAGAGTTGAATCCCGCAATAAAGGTAATCGCGGTTGAACCCGACGAGCCTTTCCACGGCATCGAAGGCCTAAAGCATATCGCGTCTTCGATCAAGCCCAAGATTTTCGATGAACGATTTCCTGACGAGACAGTTTTCGTAAAGACTGAGGATGCGCAGAAAGAAGTAAGCAGACTCGCCAATGAGGAAGGAATTTTTGCCGGTACGTCTTCGGGTGCGACGTCCCTTGTGGCACGCCAGCTTTCATCGGAATCAAGCGATATTATCGTAACAATTTTCGCAGATCAGGGCAGCCGGTATCTTTCAGAAAAATATCTGGAGTAAATACCTATGGATGCGGATTCTGCGCGTTTAGGTACGGACATTAATTCGGAGACTGAGGTTATTCTATTAGAAGAGATTGTGTCCGAAATGCACGCGCACGCAATCCAAACTTATCCCGAGGAGTGCTGCGGTCTGTTACTCGGACACTTTGAAGAAAGATCTAAGATGGTTACCGAATCCAGACGCATGGGGAACGCTTTTGTGAAGGAAGAGAGATATCATCGATACACGATCGATCCCAAAGAGTTCCTTTCGGTGGAAACTGAGGCCGAGGCACGAGGATTGGAAGTGGTGGGAATTTACCACTCGCATCCTAACGCCCCCGCAAAACCCTCGCAATTTGACACGAGCCACGCGTGGCCTGCGCTCTCTTACGTTGTGATAGAGGTCCGGAATGCGCAAGCCATCGACACCAGAAGCTGGATACTGAAGGATGACAGATCGGAGTTTGTATCGGAGAAAATGACGATTAGGAAGTAGATTAAGAATTGGTAAAAATAATGATACCGACGGCGCTTAGACAGTACACAGAAGGCTCGAAACCGCAGATCGAAGTTAGTGCGGATACGGTTTCGCAGGCACTTTCAAAACTTCTGAGCGACAATAAAAAACTGGCGGTACATATCTTCGATGAGAACGGAAAGCTGAGAAATTTTGTAAACATCTTCCTCAACAACGAGGATATCAGACATCTCGAGGGGGAAGAAACGAAAGTAAAGGAAAGCGACACGATCAGAATTGTTCCCGCAATCGCGGGAGGTTCTTTCACCGAGAAACACGAAAACAAGTACATACCAGATATAGATGATCGTCGGGTTTCAATCAACCCCCGCGAATACCGAAGATACGGGCGGCACCTCATCATTCCGGAGGTTGGGATGGAGGGGCAGAGGCGGCTGAAGGCCGCGAAGGTTCTCGTGATCGGCACCGGAGGGCTGGGTTCGCCTAGCTCGCTCTATCTTGCGGCCGCCGGCGTCGGAACACTTGGGCTGATTGACTTTGATGTCGTAGATGAAACAAATCTGCATCGTCAGATCTTGTACACCGAGAAGGACGTTGGAAGGTCCAAGGTCCAGACTGCAAAAGAGCGATTGCAGCTGGCAAATCCGAACACGCAAATCAAAACGTACGAGGAACCGCTTAGTTCCGGCAACGCCCTGGAGATCTTCAAAGGTTATGACGTAATTGTAGATGGAACGGATAACTTCCCGACACGATACCTTACAAACGATGCCTGCGTTATGTTGGGCAAACCGAACGTCTACGCGAGCATATTTCGCTTTGAAGGACAGGCAACGGTGTTTCATCCAAAAGTCGGCGGACCGTGCTACCGCTGCCTTTATCCAAAACCGCCACCACCAGGGCTAGTGCCATCCTGCGCCGAGGGTGGAGTTCTCGGAGTGCTGCCGGGACTCGTTGGTTTGCTTCAGGCAACCGAGACAGTAAAACTGATTCTGGGAACGGGCGATCCTTTGATCGGGAGGCTTCTGGTGTATGACGCTCTATCGATGACATTTGAGGAGCTGAAGATTAGGAAGAATCCCAAATGTCCGGTTTGCTCGGAAAATCCTGAGATTACAAAGCTAATCGATTACGAGGCATTCTGCGGCATCCAGAAAGAACCGGATGTTGCTTCGGTCCTCCCGTTGCAGCTATCCCAGGAGCTGAAAGAAGGCCGCGAGGTAAAGCTCCTGGACGTGCGAGAGCCCCACGAATGGGATATCGTGCACATTAACGGATCAAAACTCATTCCTCTCCGAGATCTTCCGGAGCGCGTGAACGAGCTGGATTCGGCGGATGAAATCGTCGTTTACTGCCACACCGGCGGAAGGAGTGCCAGGGCGACTGACTTTCTGCGCGGCCTCGGATACAAGAAGGTAAGGAACCTAGAAGGCGGAGTTGAGGCCTGGGCAACTGAGGTCGATACTTCACTGCCTAGATACTAGTGGACTCTCGAACCGAGCGGCGCGTCGTTCCCGGTGGAAAGTAGTAATATTCCACCGGTACCGTCGTCCACTCCCCAAGACCAAAACTTCCGAAAGAAAGTTCGCGACCTGCTTCGGAGGAAAGTTTACCACCGCGACTATCTTTCGGCCAATCAATCCCTCCTTTTCATAGCGTTGTGTGAGTTGCGCGCAGGAGTTTTTCATACCAATCTCAGTTCCAAAGTCAATTCTCAACTTGTACGCAGGCTTTCTGGCTTCGGGAAAATCTTGCGCGTCGATAATTTTGCCAACCCGCATGTCAACTTTCGAGAAATCATCGTAACCAATCATGGCGATTATCCTCTTTGAGGTTTCTCTGTTTGTATTCGACCCCCTTTCATTCTTTCGGAGAAGAGTTTTCCGGAATTAGAATAGTTCTTGGAAATCTGATTACTGCCCTAAATGGCTCCGATGACATGTCATCTGGAGCTATGGGCGTCAACTTTTGAAAAAATGGGAAAAAACGCAACATACTTAAGCAAGTGTCTCGATCAACATTTTTGCAATACACTTTGCCAGCTAAGAAAACAAAGAAGAAGAAGTAAGAAAGACAAACTAGTAGAAGCTCTTAGCTTCGTTCAACTAACTCATCTGTAGTGTTTTTTTGAGATCACAGGTGGGCTAGTTGAATTGTTTTTCTTTACACCACGAAACAACTTTTGAAATCTTTTCTCGCAGCTCTAACCTATCAGGGCAATAATTCATGTTTGTTGCGACTTTTATTCCTGCGTCAAATCCCGCACGCTGACACTTCGACTTGCGATCGACTCTCGCGAATTGTGGAGGGTAGGAAGTTCCCTAAAGATTGTTTTTTTCGGCTTGTTTCGCTAGTTACACCCACTAAAGAATTCAATGGTGTTCGCCAGAACACGAGGTCAGAGGAAAGGATTTCCGGGTAATGATGAACCAGCCTTTGGACGTAGTCTTATGACACTAGATTTCATAACATCCCAGATACTTTCGTACGAGAGATTTATCACTCTACATTACTGTGCCGAGGCCGGATTGATTTGACAAGGGGGCCTAAAGTCGGACAAGATCTTCGATTTTAATCTGCTTTGTGTTTACAACAAATGACTCTCTGATTTTCAGGCAAAGCCCATGGATCATAAGAAGGATTACTGTCTGATTATCGATAAAAATGAGACTAGCAATTGGCCGGAAGTGGATTTGAACATGAGAAAAATATGGAAAAATTGGAAGGCTAGATCTTTTTTCACAAACAATTTTTCTCGGATCTCCCGAAATATTCAACTAACCATACTTCTTCTTCGAGAAACCACCACTCCATTACCTTAGACTTGACGCCCCTATTTAGTTTGAGAAATATTTTCGGTAGCGGCCTGATCACGCTGGGCCTGAGCGTTTTCTGGCCAGCGGTACTGCTCGGACTGCGACACTACGTTCCTAGCGGCTTGATCGTGGGAATAGTTGACACGATGGCTCTAGTCCTTGCGACCTGTGGTTTCTTTTTACTGCGTGCAGACGAGATTGGAAATCGCAAGGCCGCGATTGACGCAATTAGTCTATTTCTCGGCTTGAATCTCGTAGCATTTGAAACCCAACTCTACTTCAATCCATATCCAAACTACTGGTGGTCGCGACAGGCCTCTGACTGGATTGCTTTGATCGGACTCGGAACAATCATCACAAACCAAGTCGTATTTTGTGTCAGTACGATACTTGTCTCAACGAGGATCGCGCTATTCGCAATTTTACGAAGGTGACCTACAGTAGCCCCCTTTCTTTTCGAAGTAATGTTTATGGGCCTAACCGCGCTTGATCCGCTCTTTTTCAAATGAAATCATGTCAGAGATGGAATCTTTGAGAGTCATCTTTTGTTCGAAACCCAGTTCATTATAGAACCGGGAACAATCAACGTCCAGTCCCGACGGGCCGGCAATGTCAGACGAGATCTTCGTCGGAGAGGATATTTCCTTGAAAGAAATGTTGTCTCCTCCGATCAAGTTTCTCAAGGCTTCGACGACATCAAGGGCCTTGAACGGCTCTCTCGTACCAATGTTATAGATCCCTAGATTTGTAGTCTTGCTTTGGTCTACTAGGGAAGCGAAGTAGATGCACCTCGCCATCTCCTTTACGTACAGCCATCGGAGTTTTGCATCCTTGAAAGCAAAATCGTCAGGAAGTTCGGCGCGTTCTCCAATCGCGGCCTTTCTGATAAAGTCATTAAACTGACCTGTGTATCCAGTATAACGTCCGGGTCCCCATGCTCCTGCGAGACGCAGGCATAGAATATCCATCCCGTACGCCTGCCTATAGTATTCGCACATCAGCTCATTTGTCAGCTTTGTGATGGAATATGGATCGGGCGGGCAGTGTGGGTAGTCTTCCTCGTCCACTATCATCCTTGGAAAGAATTTTCCCGGCCCGTAGACCGCAACCGAACTTGTGAAGACTACCCTTTGAAGGTCCATTAGCCGCGCTACTTCAAAGATGTTGTTCGCACCCACGCAGTTGACCCGGATCGCCTTGGATGGATGTTCCTTGGAATCAAGGACGAGGAGTGCCGCCAGATGAATAATGTGTGTGATCTTTCTTGATTTCACTGCGCTCAGAATTTCGTCCAGATTTGAGACGTCGCCGATGATGCTGTCTTTGAAAATACCAGGCCTTGAATCAAACACCGTTACGACGTGGCCCTGTTCCACAAGCTCCTGACACACATAGGTTCCTATCTGACCAGTTCCTCCGGTAACAAGAATGTTGGCCATTCAAAAATTCGGTTTCGACCTTTGAGGTAAAAGGGTTCCGCGGACAAAATCCTTTAACTCGAAAAAAACCGGAATCACCGGATTATGACCAAAGTTGAAGCGGAGTTCGGTGTAGTGCTGCCAACGTATGCGGGAGATGCGACCCAAACACCCGGGGCGGAGGAGTACTGGGGACTCTACGATCTGCCGCTGAACTCCGAAGTTGACTGGGACAATGTGGTCAGATTTGCGAGAGAATGTGAATCGCTGGGCTACGACTCGCTATGGTCACCTGATCATTACATTCTGGGGAAAAATGGAATGACATTTGAAGTCTGGACGACCCTCGGCGCCTTGTCCCAGGTTACCTCCAAGATTGGTCTCGGCACATACGTCTGCTGCAATAATTACAGAAACCCCGCGCTGGTTGCCAAGATGACCGCTTCACTTGCTTTGATGTCCAAAAACCGGTTCATTCTGGGCTACGGCGCCGGCTGGTACGAGTTTGAGTACAAGGCCTACGGATATGATTACCGACCGGCTAACGTTCGTATAGACATGATGAAGGAAGGGATTGAAATTATTCGCGGGATGCTGAACGGCGGAAAGTTCACCTACAGCGGCCAGTACTACTCGATCAAAGATGCCGTCAATAATCCTGTCCCCGACAAAAAAGTGCCGTTGATGGTCGGCGGTTGGGGAAAGAGAACGCTTCGCGTGGTCGCCAGCCTTGCTGATGAATGGGATATCGGAGCTGAGCCAACCTATGAGCAGTACAGAGAAAGAGCCGAGTACCTGGACCGCGAACTCGAAAAGACAGGGAGGAAACGGGAAAGCGTGAAGAGGAGCGTTCACGCCCACGTTTTGATAGCTGAGAACCACGATGAGCTAAAGGAGAAGAAAAGGAAGGTCATGGATGTCGTGAATGCGCTTGGTCCGTCAATCGTTCAGCTGCCTTCACCGGATTACAAGTTTGAGATTGAAAAAACGATTATCGGAACGCCGGACGAAGTTAGGGACAAATTACAGAAATACGTCGATCTGGGTTGTAAGCGCTTTGAGCTGATGTTTCTAGATTATCCGAAATACAAGTCCCTCGAACTTTTTTCTTCGACGGTTTTTTAGTCTAAAAAAGTTTGAAAACTGACAAAAAAAGTTCCAGATACCGCGCTACCAGCTGGAAACCATTGGAGGATAGGATCGCTTGTGTCTGCTCTGCAGGTTCTTTTGAATTACCTCATCTACAAGCGAAACTGGTACACCAGCTCGTTTTGCGACATCCGCCGGCCCTAAACTGTGATCGAACAACATCGACATTATCGGATCGAGGATCGTATAGTCCGCCGGAATCTCATCAGTGGCCTTGTGCCCCTGCCACAGATTGGGGCTTGAAGGTTTTGTCACGACACTTTCAGGTAATCCTAGCCTTCGACCAACTTCCCGCACCTGCCCTTTGTAGAGATGCGCAATTGGAAGCACATCAACTCCGCCATCTCCGAATTTGGTAAAGAAACCTAAAAGATCCTCCGACTTGTCGCCGGTTCCCGCAACTAGGTACTTCTCATGATTTGCAAACGCGTAGAGCAACGCCATCCGTAATCTCGCTTTGAGATTCCCCATTGTCACTCTACTTGGCTTCATGCCTTTTGATTTCAGAATCTCTTCGAACACCTGCACAATTGGGGTGAGCGAGATATCATGAGATCTTGCGCTCAGTTTTTCAATCAGCGCACCGGCATCTGTAAAATCCTGTGAGTTTGAGTGATAATCCTCGAAAAGCCGCATGCAAAGAAGATTTTCGGAGCCAACGGCCCGCTCACACAGACAAGCGACAACGGCGCTGTCTATCCCGCCGCTCAGACCGAGCACGTAACCCTTCATGGACGAGGATTCAAGCTGGGATTTGAGAAAGCTAGAGATCCTCAGAATTTCAAACTCTGGATCGAACACTGTTTCCCTTCCTTCTTCCACCATTTCTTCCAGTTTGAATCTTCATCCACCAACTACATTAATTTCTTTCATCGAGACCTCCTTAGTTACGCCGGCAATCAACTCCTCCGGGGCGAGGTTTTTTAGATATTCAAAAGGAAACTCTTTTCCAAGATCGGGATTACGGCCAATCGCGATGTACCTCGAAGCAATTTTTTCGATGGCATCTGAAAGTCTCCACAGGTCGATTACGGTTTTGCCGGAAAATTTCACCGCGTTTTCATAGAACTCTTTCCAAGGAGTTGCTATTACACAGACATCCGAACTATCAGTGCAATCCCCCAGAGTTTCAGACAAACTTATGCCGAGGGAAGTGATTTCTTTAGATCCGGGAAAAACAGCAGGATCGAAAGCAAGAACGTCATACCCTCGACCAATCAGCTCCCTTGCCAGCATCACAGATTGCGAAGCCTCGAGCACGTTGGTGTTCGGTTTGTAACTCAAGCCCAGAACTCCGATTCTCGAGGGAGGAATAACGCCCCCCTTCTTCAAAATCTCCAGGACGCGCGTCACCTGCAAGAGGTTTACCTTGTGAGTAGCAAGCGCAATTTCAGCTTGAGCGCCCAGACTGCGAGCGAATGTCGCGAATGCAATGTTATCCCTCGGAAAACAGGGGCCGCCGTAACCCTGTGCGCCCCTAAGATACTTTCGTCCGATTCTACGGTCTCTGCCGATCGCAGTCGTGACTTTGTCGACATCGCCACCTGGAATTTTCTCGCAAATCTCAGCAAGCGTATTTGCAAAGCTCATCTTCATAGTAACAAAGGAGTTTACCGATATTTTTGCAAGCTCCGCGTTTACAAAGTTCATCCGCTCAATCGGAGGGGAATTCTTGCAGATCCGCCTCTGAATCCGGGCAAGTTCTAGGCCGGCTTTACGGTCGGACTCTCCGATGAGGACAAAGTCCGGCTCTTGCATTCCCTTGATCACGTCACCAAGAGCGATAAACTCCGGGTTGTAACACAATCCGAAATCTTTTCCAGGGACCTTTCCCGAAGTTCTTTCGAGAAGCGGTCGAACAAAATTGTCCATTGATCCTGGCATAACTGTACTGACCAGGACGACCAGATGATAGCTTTTCTTTGCAGCAATCTCGCAACCGATGCCAGTCATCGCGCTCTCGACGAACTTTAGAGAAAACATTCCAGATTCGTCACTGGGGGTAGGCACGACGACGAATGTTACTCTCGTCGAGAGTATTTCTTTGAAATCTGACGTTGCACGAAGATGCTTTCTCTGAGCTTTGAGTATCTTTCCGAGGCCGGGCTCAAAGATCGGAGACCTACCTTTGTTTACCTGCTCGATAGTTCTTGGAACGACATCAATTCCGGTTACATCGTATCCATTCGATGAAAGAACTGCCGCGAGACATAGTCCTAGCTTGCCGAGTCCTACGACAGAAGCACGCATCAGCAAAGTGGAAAGGATCTCTTTTTTCAGACTTCAATCTGCGGCGCTACTGTCATCCGCCTTTCCTGCATGTGCCAGGCAATCGTCCTTTCCAGACCCTCTTCCAGGCCTACTTTGGGCTCCCACAAAAGAAGGTTCTTTGCTCTTGTAATATCGAGAGCTCTGCTGAAAGGACCTTCAGGCTTGCTTCGGTCATAGAGGACGTTGTCTGGGCGATGACCGGCGATTTCAAGAATCATTCTTGCTACATCCTTGATTTTGTATCGAGTATCCCAGCCCAGATTGACCGCTGTCGCATCCCCAATATGCTCGGCGGCAAGAATTGAGCCCGAGGCAATGTCATCGACAAAGGTGAAACCCCGTTCTTGCTCGCCAGATCCCCACACCACGTAGGGATTTTGCCGGTCAAGTGCTTTTTCAATCAAGGCGGCTATAGCGTGACTCGCGTCGAGCTCGCCAGGACCGTACACGGTCAGATAACGACTGACGGAAGAGTTGAAACCCTTCTCCTTGTGAAAGGCATCAAGCTGCATCTCACCCATCAGTTTTGCAAATCCATAGAGGTTGTCCGAGCTCTGCCAGCCTTCGCCGGTGGACAAGATCTGGTCCTCACGAAGGAGGACATCGGGTCGGTTGAGAGATGGCGCATAAACGCACGCACTCGACGAGTAGTGAAGATGTTTGATGCCCGCCTCAAAAGACGAGCTTATCACGTTGTGGTCAATCGCAAGCATCTTTGAGCACTCTGCCTGTCGGGTGTCCACAAACTCTCTCCCGCCAAATACCGCGCTCAGATGAAAAACGACATCATAATCGCTCGCTAGGAGCTCAAAGTCCCTGGGATTCTGGGAGAGATCTATCGTTTCGATTGGGACCTCATTGATTCCACACTTTCGGTAAATTGATGCGAGCCGTTTGAGCTTTGCCTCCCCTATGTTGGACTTGTTTGGAAATAGAAGTTTATCGACGACTGTTACGGTTGCTCCAAGGCCCAAAAGCTTGTCGACGATAGTTCCACCGATGAACCCTGCACCGCCGGTAACGATGACTCTCTGCTTGCTCCAGTTCATGATGAAAGGTCCGGAAACGAGCCGCAATTTCAGGAAATTAATAATTCTTGCATTTATTCTATTGATGAGTAACTACTTTTTGAATATCCCATCGGTTGACTCTACTCTCTTCTTCAGCGCCTCGTTCATCAGATGAAAGCCGGTCAGCGTTCTATTTACAATTATGTTACTTACGAAAGGGACGAGGAGGCCGGTGAAGCGTTCCTTTTGGATAAATCTGGTTTTTCCATCTTCTTGGGATTGAAGAAGAAAACTATGCTGCCCTGCAAATAAAAAATGCGGGAGAGAAGAACCGATCCAGGTAAGCTCCCGGTTGGGTTCGACGACAATGAGCCGTGGATGAAAAACTAAACTCCGAGCACCGGGAGGCTGCGTGCGAATCGTGATTTTTTGCCCCGAGATTGCTGAGCCATCCGCGTACCTGATGTACGGATTCCACTCAGGATAGGATTGAAAATCGAGCAAGGTTTTCCAGACTGAATGGCAGTCTGCGAAAATCTCGACTGCGGCTTCAATCTCTTTCAACCTTATCGGATCTCTTCAGTTTTTGATCAGAAAAGATCGGTCAGACAAAACATTCTAGCAGTGATTTTGGCGAAAAAATGCGGATTAGATCGCCATGGAGAAAAATTCCACGGCGATCTAGTTCAGGTTCCAGACTTGCTGGGTCTACGATATTCTGACGTGTGCACTTGCAGAGTGAGCTGCAGAGTCAACTGCGGTCATAGTTGCAGCGCCGCTGGCCATTGTCGAGGGTACCGTGAACGATACTTGGAATGATCCGTTACTGTTTGTTGTTGGTGTTACACTTATCGGCGTTCCGCCAAGGGTCAGAGTGATCGCAGAGTTCGCTGCGTATCCGGTTCCATTTACAGTGAGCATCGCACCAGGAGCAACTGTAGTTGGACTGACAACGATGTAGGCGTTGACTGTGAATGACCTCGTCACAGTGTTTGTTCCGTCAGTTGCTACCACGCTTGCTGCTCCAGCTGGAGTGTCTGCGATAACGAAGATGATGCTGAAGCCACCTGAGCTGTTCGAAGTGGCGGTTCCAACGACTTTGCCGTTAAATGTGACCGTTATCAGGTGTGAGGGAAGGAAATTATTTCCACTAGCTGTGGCTGTTGCACCATCCCTGTGAGCCGAAGCAGTGATCTTCAGAGCTAACCTCGTTGAAGCGCTGGTAACAGTCAGAGTGTTTGAAGCAGTCAGACTACTGCTGTCAGTTGCTGTGACTGTATACGAGCCTGCGGCGGTTGATGTGGAGACGACGAAATTGGTTACAAAGCCACCTGTTGAATTTACGGTGGTTGTTGAGACTGTCGCGCCGTTAAATTTGACGGTCACCGGCGCGCTGTCTGTAAAGTGAGTACCGGTGACTTTGACTGACTTGCCCGCCACAACTGTAAATGGACGCAGGACTATTTTTGGTGTATTTGTTTTGCCTGCAGTGACAGTTAGGCTGCTCGAGGCAGTCACAGTTCCGCCTGTACAGCAGCTTTCCGCCATAACTGTGTAAGTTCCTGCAGCTGTTCCAGCTGGAACTTTGAACGAGGTTGAAAATGTACCTGAACCGGTTGTCGTTGTAGAAGAAACCGGGGCTCCATTAAAGTAGACAGTGAGACCCGAGCTCGTTTGGAATCCCACACCGGATACTGATATTGACGTTCCTGGGGTAGCGCTTGTAGGACTCAACGTAATTGACGCGCCAGCTGCTGACGATATTAGAGGTAATGCAAAAAGAGATGAAATGCTGAGAATTGCAAGGAGTGTTGCGATCAAAGCTAATTTCATATTTTTTCTATCGAAGGTTTGAGACATTAAACCACGCAGGTGAGATGGGATCCATAATATTAAAGGTCTCAATTCGATCTCAATTTTTGGAATAAGCGGCGGGATTCAACCATGTATATGGTATTGCGTATTTCCCTGATCAAGTGAGTTTTGTTTATCTCAGTTTTCAATATCCCATAATGCGGGGAAGATCGACTATTATATTTCCAGATTTAGAACAATATGGATTCAATTAGAAAGTATCTGGATTGAAGTCGTTGGGAGTTTAGTAAATTGGAAGGACGGCATCTAATTTTTGGGAAACAAATCATGAGTTTCTCTGACAACGCATTTTGACAAGTGTTTGTTTTCCACCATTCTATCTTTCGAGAATCCAAAGATGAATGGGAAACACAAAGAATGTACCCTAGTCCGATGAGAAAATTTTCTTGTGTAATAGAAGACCCAAGCTCAAAATGAGCGTCAAACAATTCCAGTCTGACAATATTCGAGGAATCGAACCAGAAAACGTTCCAACTCTATGAATTTAGACTAGACAAGTTTTTTATAACATTTCTCTCGCGTTGCTTGCTAACGGACAATTCCGCCCTTGCAACGAACCGGTGCTCTCGAAATTCATCACGATTTTCAACAACAGAGAGTTATCGAAGTACAACAGCCTGCTATCAGTATTATAATGCCCGTGTATAACCTTCGCTCGACGATAGCAGATCTAGTTGAGAATGCAATCTCTAAGTTTAGCCAACTGTTGCCTAGTTTTGAAATCGTTCTGGTGGACGACGGGTCAGTAGATGGAACTCTCAAGCGGGCATTGGAGATAAAAGACAGAAGAGTTCGTGTGGTGGGGTACGGCGATAACAGAGGAAAAGGACAGGCTCTTCTCTATGGTGCCAAGTTTGCGACCGGCAAGACTATCGTCTTTGCGGATGGAGACATGCAAGCATTACCGATGGACTTTCAGCACTACCTCGACGCGTTGAAAAAATTCGATATCGCGATTGCCTCCAAGCGGGTAAGTGGAGCGAGAGTTGTGGCGGGAGCAAAGCGTATGTTTCTCAGCATAGGATTCAACGCCTTTGTTAGGACTCTTCTTTCTCTTCCAATTTCAGACACACAAGCTGGTTTCAAAATATTCCGTTCAACTGCCCTTGAAAAAATAGTGCCACTTATTTCCGTAAAGCGTTATGCGTTTGACGTGGAGCTGCTGACAGTTGCCAATCTGTTGGGTCTAAAGATCAAAGAGCTACCAGCTAATGTAAGATTGGAATCAAGTTTTAAATCGAAGAATATTGGTAGAATGTTTGTGGATGTTCTAGGAATAGCATATCGACTTAGAATTAGGCGATGGTACCAAGCGAACTTGAGGGTCAAGACCAATGAATATGAACCGATTCTGAAATGGTAGTCGGATTGCAGTAAGTTTGGTCTAATGATTCATCATGCAAGCTGGCTTCTAGGTTTCAGCACAATTATGTCGATTCTCTTATTGGAGTATGGCAGATCCGAAAACTGTTTTTCAAACTGGTATTCAAGATTACGCTCCTTTAATTCTCTAGAAAGAAATTCCGCGTCATGATAGAAAAAACGCTTTCTCAAGAGAATTCTTGAAGCCAGTCTTCTCAAAAAGAGCTTCGGGCTGATGGATCTCAATTCAACATCACCAATGAGGCAGATGCCGCCTTCCTGCAACGACAGCGAGATTTGATCTAGCATTTGTCCTACACTTGTCGGGGACAAATATTGAAGGACAGAATAGACGCAGATCTTTGTTACAGACAAAGGCCTGATTGGAAAGACGGTTGCGTCGGCAACAATGCCGAATTTCATGTTCGCCCTGCTAACCATGACTCTCGCAAAATCCATAGATATCGTGCAATAGTTTGAGAAAGCTTTCTCGAATATTCCTGTTCCGCATCCTACATTCAGAATCATGTCGGACGATTTGAGATCCAGTTTTTTGCGAATATCGTCAGCTATGATAGAATCATATACATCGCGTGGCCTCCCGTTCGAATTTTCGAACGCCAGAGACTCCCAGTGCTCCCTCCAAACATCACTCAATATCTCGATCTCATCGTTTCAAGAAGTAACAAGCAGTGAGCGTTTAAGACCGTAGTTGTACGGTAGATTCCGAGTTTGGGGCGATGGATTGGAGTAGTTCTAGTAGAATGAGCTTCGACGGATTCCTGTAGCAAAGATCGCGGGTCAGATTAAAAGGTCTCAGCTACATTCTCCCCGTTCAAGAATCTGGCAATTCTATTCGAGGCATTTCCATCGCCGAAAATTTCTCCTGCATTTTCAAACCGGGCTCTGATGGATTTGCTTTCATCTATCATAGTACGAACTGACTGTTCGAATCCAGGGTTTTCAGGATTTGCCAATATATTGACGCCGGCTTCGAAAGTCTCGACCCACTCGAAACTACGACGAATAGTTAGGCACGGAATCTTGAGTATGAATGCTTCTTGCTGGATACCGCCGGAATCGGTTGCTACAAATAACGAATTCTTAATTTTTTTGAGTGTTTCTATGTATCCTAGAGAATCACTTATTTCAAAATTTTCGGGCATAGCCTCATAGATTCCAAATTCAACCAGATTCTTTTTGGTCCTTGGATGGATGAGAAAGCGAACACGGACCGGAAGGGAACCGAGGCTTTCAAGTATGAATTTCAGTTTGAACTTGTTATCCACGTTTTCTGGCCTATGGAGAGTAAGCAAGATATAGGGCTCGCAATTTCCCTTCTTTTGTTCGATATTTTTGACAACTGAAAATTTCTTCAGCAGGTCGACAGTTGGATGACCAGTTAACAGTATTTTTCCGGGCGCGTTTTCCCTTTGTAGATTCATCATGCAGATCTTCGTCGGCGCGAAATGTGTTGTCGCACAGTCAGTGATAATTACCCTGCTGAGCTCTTCTGGCATTGTTCTGTCAAAGCTCCTGCAACCGGCCTCGACATGAGCAACCGGAATCATCGCAAGACATCCTGCAAGCGCTGCTCCCAATGCTGAGTTTGTGTCTCCAAGTATCACAATTGCCGTGAACTTGTTCTCCTTGAGAAATGCGGAGACTTTCGATGCAATAAAGCAAGCATCAGAAGATCGCGAAGGATCTCCCAAGAAGTAATCAGGCGAGGGTATTTGCAGTTCCTTGAAAAAGGATTCCGACATTGCTGTATCGTAATGCTGACCCGTATGAATTATCTCGTAGGAAACGTTCAACTTCGAGAGTTCTTCAATGACAGGTGACAGCTTAATGATATCTGGGCGTGTCCCTACAAATATCCCAATATTCATAACTAATTTAACCTAATTTGAATTTGCGGTTATCGACCTTCTCTTATTGAAGAAATAATGTTGACCTTCTGAAAGTGATCTTCCCGCCCTTTCATGATAGATCCTATGGGAGACAATTCCAACCAACAAAAGTAGCATTAGAACCCATATTATGTACGCTTCTTCCAAAAATACCTCTCCTGAGTAAACAATCTCGATTGTCGCTCCTTTTGTGGCCGGTATGTAGAAACCGTTTGCCCATCCATCTATTCGCGAGTGACTAAGTGGATAGCTTGATCCATTCGAAAATTTGATATTGGCTTGCCATTGGGAATCGTAGTTTTCAGAGAAAACTAGCCAGAAATCACTCACAGATTTTGTGTAGAGCTCAAAATTAATTGGTGAGTAAGTCGGCTTCCAACTTATCAAATCTACCGTGGACGAAGACTGGGACAAGGTTAACTTCTGGGTCGATCTCGCCCCGGCGGGCGAAGCCCAAAAGATTGAATCGTTGATCTGAGCCAGGATGCTCGTCTTGTAAAGATTGTACTGGGATGTACTGGAAATTAATTTGATGCCGGTTTGATTATTCAGAAGTGAAATGAAATTGTTACTCCCTCCTTCTAAGTAGCGATCAACGCCCGACTGGTCAATATAGATCGCTCCTGAAGTGTGATTCTGTAGGACAACAATGTAGCTATATCCAAGCTCTGCAAGAGTACGCGAGAAGTTAGCCGAGTTAGAATATCCTAACAGGTTTGTGAATTGCATCATTAAATCCGGTCTTGACGCTATCGATCCAAACTGCAAGTTACTCGCTTCGTCGTATACTTGGAGTTGTTGATTAAGTTGAATGCTCTGAGGCAACCAAAGAACGCGAAATGGTCCGTCTTTAGTCCTGAGCGTATTGAAGAAATTAGTTAGATTTTGAATCACTAATGTCCCGGACTCTGACATCGGCCCTGTTTGAGGAGGATTTCCTAAACTTGACATATTAAAAACAACAAAATTTAGACTAATCACTGGAGTGAGCGATGCGAGCAATACGAGAGCAATAGCAGACATGGTTATCGCTTTTCGTACTGCGGTCGAGCTCTGACTACCGGAGCCAGGAAAGAGCTTGAGCAATGATACCGCAGAATCCAGTCCAATTGTAAATAATATGGCGAGTAGCGACGCTACGATTAGACTATAAGGACCAAACCCGTTTATTGGCACAAGTATGGGGATCTTCTGATAAATGAGATTAACAACATCTGATCTCGCCACCACAAGTAAAAGCAAACTTACTAAGAGGAGTATTGGGATTGCAAATGAAATACCGAGAATCTTCTTGCGTAAGTCATTGGAGATTACCGAAACAAATCCAACAACAGCAACGATGGCAGCAAGATAACTGCCCGGATTATCAAGTGTGGGAGATGTAAGAAGAAAAAATGGTGAAGATGCAAACGGCAAATAATGTGCAAAAATCTGAGGATCAATATAGGCGAGATAATTTTGCAATACGTTGAATCCATTTGTTGAAGCAAACCCTCCGACTCCCGATTGAAAGACTCCGACAAATTCGTAGATAGTAAATGGAAACAGTAGTGCAACGTAGAGTCCCAAGGCGATCAAATGAAGGAAGCAACCTTTGATCGCGGTAGTAAGCCGAGAATTCTTGTTGCAAAGCAACGAGTAAACGAGGCAAGAGAGAATGATCGGCAAAAGATAGATGACTCCGATTACCGGGTAAACAAATGTACCTATTATGAGCGAAATTGCAAGTCCCAGGACGTTCCAGAATTGCCCATTTCTGCTGTTGAATATTCTATAAGAGAAAAGAAGTACCAGTGGAGCAACTGCGTAAGGATAAATTCCAATAAGGTCCCCTGTGTGAAAGAATGTAACCCAGTTGCAAGCGTAAACAATTGAGCCGATCGCTATCACATACGAATGTCTGACGAAGTCTGTCTTTCTAAGAAATAACCACATAGAGAGACTTGCAATCCAGAAGGGGGCGACTGCAATCAAGACGACGGCCATTTGAGAGTCCCTCAACAACAACTGAAGTACATAGATTACCAATAAGCTCGGTTCCGGATAAGTGGCTTGTCCGAGATTCGCGGGAGACCACGCTGTCGTCAGCGAATCAAGAGAGGACTGTAGTGGGACGAAAGGCCTTAAGTTAATGCCTCCGGGGAAATATGGAACGCCCTTTGAAGATAGAGCAAAACTTAATGTTATCAACATATTTAGGGCAATTGTCGGAAATATCGCCCAATTCGCTCTAATATTATCTGAAAGTGATGAGGACGCTGTCACATTGTTGGCCAACTATGATCTTGCGAGATTTTGGATTGAAATGTCCGGTGCGAGATTGGGAAGCTATTTTACAACTGCCTTGATCAATCGCTGAATCAGTTTAACGTAATCATCCGAACTGTTGTGTGCAATGGCATATTCTCGACAAGCTTGGCTATTCCTCGCCAAGGCGCCACTAGCAAGATGCAAAATCAATTCTTTCTCCGCATCAATATCTGTATCGTCAATGATGAAGCCTATCTCTGGAGGTATCATGTCAGGAGGAATCTTCATTCCTCTTTCGGCTTTCTCTGCGACCCCAGGCACGTTGGGGATGATTATGGGAGTGCCGCAAGCTAGTGCCTCAACGGCAGTTCTCGCTAAATATGTAGTGTCTGCGATTCCCCAGACCATGTCGGCAGCGGTAAAAAGATCTGCTAGTGCGTCGACCTTCTGGACGTAACCAAAGAACTTGACATTATCCATTTCCTTGGATAACACTAGTATTTCTTTCCTGAGCTCACCGTCTCCTGCGAACCAGAAAATTATCTTCTCATGCCCTCGAAGGAGTGGCACCAATCCCAGCAACTTGTCGCACCTTTTTTCACGATTAAGCCAACCTGCGTAAAGAATCACAAATTTCTTCTCTATGCCCATTTCATTTCGCAAATGCTGACGATCTCGAACTTCGAAAAACGATTTTTCGACGGGGGGTTCAACAACTAGTATCTTCTCTTTCGGAATTACTTTCGAGAGATCTTCTTTGCTACCAGTCGAATTTGCGACGGCATAGCCGATCGTGGGGGCTAAAATTCTTTCAGCAGTTCTCAGTAGCTCGGCTGGAACGTAAAACTCTAGTTGACCATTATGTGACAGAACAAATTCGCGCCTAAAAATCGAAGCCAAGAAAAGTCCAAACAACCCTGATAACAGACCATTGGAGATAATGACGGACGGCTTAAACCTCAGAAATAAGACTAATGTCATGAGATAAAGCGGAGAGTGATACATCAAAGACACAATTGGATTTTTTGCCATCAGCTGTCCTATCTTGCGATAATCAAGATACTTTGAGAATCCAAATACTTTCAAATTGCTGGTTCTTCCGGCAACTTTGCTAAGCGTTACTACAACGGTAGACGCTGATAACCCTGCAAGTTGGATGGGATATACAGATGAAAGATAAGAGCCTCCCGACATATCAGGAGTGATCAACATTAGCGGTATGGACTTGTTGCTTTTCATTTTGCTTGAACGCCGAGGGAGAGCCTCAATTGAAAGAAACTTAATGTTCCAAATCGACTGCGCGCTCTATCATTGAGAAGTCATGATCATCCAAGTACGGGTGACACGGGATATTTAGAAACCTGTCGCAGAGATGGTCAGTGCCTTCGTAATTTGAAGTACTTCTTGCAATACGGGAATAGTACTCTGATCGATGTAAAGGAATCCGCCAGTTTATTGGCCCAGCCTCGATTCCATGTCCCTTGAAACTCTTCATGAGCCAATTCCGATTTCTTTGATTAGCCGTTAATACTAGGAATCTTAGAAATATTGGATTCTTGGAATTTGGATATTCGGCAATTTTGAGGAAATCCGTTTTTTCGAAAAGCTCTTTCAATCGAGAGGCGTTTACAATCCGCATTTTTAGAATATTGCCAATAAGCTTCATTTGCTCTATACCCACGAGAGAAGCATACCTGGAAATCAATGCGGTTCCGACGCAATGATTTGATGTTGCAAAAAGTGATGTAAGACGAGCCAAAGGAAAATACATAATTGTTGATATTCCGTAAGTTCTTTTCTGGCATAACAAATTGTTCTCTGCGATTATTCTGCGGGCATTGCCTTCCGGGTGATGGTAAGAGTCTTCGAGTGAATCTCGAAGACCTTCAATATGACGAGCAAAGTCCATATGAGCAGACGTGAGAAATCCACCCAGTCCGGTAGTCAGGGGCTTGTCTGGTCCGAAACTAAAAAATGCGAGGTCCCCAACCGTACCCACAATCTTATTCTTGTAAGTAGAATTCAACGAATGAGCGCAGTCTTCGATCAGATAGACTCCCTTAGTTGTACTAATCTCACGAAGCTCATCTAAATCGCAAGGAATGCCCAAGTAGTGCACAGCTATGATTGCTTTCGTTTTCTCGGACATCTGTTTCCCTATCTTCAATGGATCAATTGTACCCTCTTCGGGTTTCACGTCGGCAAGAACTGGCATAGCTCCGACGCTGATTATGGCGTCTGCCACGGCACCGCACACTAGACTAGGCAAGATGACTTCGTCTCCCTTTCCAATGCCTAACATCTTCAGAGCGAGATACAAGGCGGCTCTTCCCGAGTTCAGAGCGATTCCGCTACTGGTCCCGATTAATCCTGAGAAAAGTCTCTCAAACTCCCGACCGCATTGATCATCTGAGCAATCGCGCTCACTAATGCTTTGGCTGTTCAAAACCGGCTGTTGAATGTTGGGAGTCAGTCTGACTTTGAAGAAAGGATTAGGAAGCAGAAACGGATTCGCCAAGGATTAACCTCCAATGCCCCGCAAAGAATATCGACTAGACTTCGAAAACACAGCGCGCGGCAACTAGTTTAGTTCATCGTTAATCAAAGCTTTCTCCTCTGTTCCCGGCTTGATGGAACAAAAGATAGGGATGTGAGGCTATCGCAATACTAGCATCGTATGGTCAAAAGTCCATCTGCTTGACTTCGATTAGCACTCCTATTTTCTTCTTTACAGTAAATTTATTGGAAAACAAAATAGACATCAAAATTTGACGCTCCGAAATAATGACCATCATAAAAGAGAGCATGCTATCCCTATGGCGATAACGTGGAAGGTAGACCATCTTACAGGGCTGGATAGGGAGACTTGGATCTCTTTAGAAAGGAGCGGTGAACCCGGTACTTGCTGCGCTTTTCAAACCTTAGAGTGGGGTGAAGTACTCTACAAGATAAATAATCAAGCGAGTTTGTTCGTCACTTTCTTTTCTGATCGCGCCCTGATAGGCGGTCTCAGATTCTGGGAGACTGGCACCCATTGGTTCCCGTTCCTTTCCTCTGCTGACGGCCCACTTTGCATCACAGGATCTGAAAATGAGCTGAGTGAAGGGATTGCAAGGTTCATGAAGTCAATCGGGCGAAGGTATGCTTCTAACAGACTCGAGCTTCTTCCCTCTTTTTCCGGTAGTCTCGATATACATAATCTGGAGAGAGTGAACTCTCCATTTTTCAGCTTCATAATTAGCCTGCAGTTGGACGAAGGAAGTTTGTGGACAAATTTGCAAAAGAAAACTCGCTGGGGAATCAGCAAAGCAAAGAATAACGGATTACAGGTAAGAGTCCTAACTTCGAGGGAAAATTGGTTGGAGTTTCAACGTATTCAGAAAAAACATTACGATGAAAAGGGTTACAGTGGCTCATTCTCGAGCAGTTTCGTAGAAGAAATGTACGACACACTGCGGCCCCAGGGATTGTGCTCTTTATTCGGATGTTTCCTTGATGAAAAAATGATTGGAGCTTGCCTTCTAAGGACGTTGAATGGTTATGCGATTTACTATAGAGGAGTTACTGTTAGGGAATTTCGGTCTCTTGCCCCTATGGATATCCTCCAGTGGCAGAGTATTCTATGGGCGAAGAATAATGGGTATCTCTTCTATGATCTTGGTGGTATATCTCCGAGCGACCCTGCCAAGAGTGGTTTGTGGAGGTACAAAAGCAAATGGGGAGGAAAGCCCAGTTTGATTCCTGAATACTCGACCAGCTTACTCTTTCGAATGTTCTCAGTAGTGAATGCAAGAACGACCGGCGTGCGACGGCTGAGGAATATTTTCGCTAGAATTTCTACTACATTCTCACCAGTGAGCTCAATGTAGATCGGCATTCGATTCTCTCACTATTTTGACTAATGAGAGTACTAGAGGTCACAAATCTCTTGAGTAGGCGATGGAAGTCATCAGGTCCTCCTGCGAAATCGAGAACCGAAAACCAAGCCAGAGAACTCTACAGATTTCATGAAAATGAGTCCGATTCCTACCCATGGAACTTGAAGGATCGTTTTCACCGACTTTGAATTCACGAATCGTTTCGGAGACAGCTGCACCCTGGATAACCGTGGGTTGGTTTTCGAGTACAGATCAATAGTTTGACCGTAGTAATATTTCTTTAGGAATAATTTCTTCAAAGTGGTATGGCCATCATTGTGAAAAATTAGGCCATTGATTCTCCCAACTCTGAATCGATTCTTAAGTAGGCGATTAAAAATATCCCAATCCTCCCCTGCTTCGAGCACCCTGTCATAGCCACCCATGGCTTGGAAACAGCTCTTCGTGAAGAAGCACGGCGATTCGACAAGTTGGTTGTTAATGTAGAGTTTTTTTTCTAGAGCAATGCATTCGGACCAAAATCCTTCGCCTTTGGAAACCTCGGGCACTATAAGACAATCATAACGGTCACTCTCTAACCTTTTAACAGCCTCTTCAGTAATTGTTGGTTCAAGTTCCATATCTGAATCGACAAACATCAAGAAATCCCCAATAGCTATCGAGGCACCAACATTTCTGGCAGAGCTCCGCTTCAGTTTAGTCTGAATAATTTTGCATCCGTATTTCCTTGATTCGGAAATAGTAGAATCGGAACTAAAACAATCAACAATAATCGTTTCAATGAATGGATGAGTCTGCAACTTTATCGATTCAAGGCATGCAGATATCGTACTTCCGGAATTGTAGGTTGGTACAATGACGGAGACAATCTTGTTTGAATGATTGCTGCTCATGTCAAATGCCGAGCAATATTATTTCTAGATCATTCGGATAGGGACTTGACAAGATTAGATACAACCTGAACTTGTTCTGCAGTCAATGTGTTTCCTGAAGGCAGATTTAATCCGGTTGCTGAAAGTTCCTCTGCAACAGGGTACTTCTCTCCAATAAAATCTCTCGCGTAAACAGGTTGTTGATGAACGGGGACAAAAAAAGGCCTCGTCTCGATTCCTCGCGTCGAGAGTTCCCTCATTAGCTCGTCTCTAGTCAATCCATACTGTGGTTGAACCAATACAGAATACATCCAGTAAACCGATTTCGCCCATTCTTTTTCTGGCGGCATGATTATACCTTTCATTCCGCGCAGCCGTGAATTGTAAATCTGTGCATTTGATCTGCGAATTTCGATAAATTGATTGATTCTCTTAAGCTGGGTCCGGCCCAGGGCGGCTTGCATGTTTGTCATCCTGTAGTTGAATCCTACAAATTCGTGTAGGAATTTCTTGGATGCATCCTTCGAAAAAGCCATATCGCGCAATATCCTTGCGCGTTCAGCTATCTGATCGTCAAAGGTGACAACTGCACCTCCTTCTCCCGTAGTAATTATCTTGTTTGAAAAGAAACTAAAACAACCAATTCTCCCCATGGTCGCCGTCCTCTTTCCTTTGTATAACGACCCGTGGGCTTCGGCCGCATCCTCAATGAGAGTGATTCCCTTTCGTGCGCAAATCTCAAGGATCGGATCCATATCAACCGGGTGCCCATAAGTGTGCATTGCAATAATTGCTTTAGTTTTGGGCGTGATTTTCTCTTCCAATCTCATGGGATCCATGTTCCAGCTGTCCAATTCGGAATCAACAAGCACGATCTTAGCTCCCGTATACGATACAGCAAATGCCACTGCTCCCATGCTGAATGCGGGGATAACAACCTCGTCACCCGGTCCGATTCCTGCGGAAACGAGCGCGAGATGCAAGGCAGAAGTACCCGTGGAACAGGTAACAGTCTGTTTGACGCCGAGCCATTCCGAATACTCTTTTTCAAATTCCACAATGTTCCTCCCTCTTCCGGAAACCCAACCGGAAGATACTGCGGCACTGACCGCGCTAACGTCATCCTCATTTATCGAAGGAACCGCAATAGGAATCTGCTGCATCTTTGATAATTCCAAATGACGTGTCACCAACCTGTAATGGGAAATTGCTTAAAGCTTTCCCAGAACCAGAGTTGTCATCGCACGCGCGAATTGATTTTTCTTAGTCGAAAAGTGGACTTGTCAAAGTGAAAATACTAATGCTGAACTGGAGGGACGTAAAAAATCCTGACGCTGGCGGATCCGAGGTTCACATGCATGAAATTGGCTCAAGATGGGTTAAATCGGGACACGCTGTGACACTTTTGGTTTCATCCTTCGGTAGGGGTTCAAAGGAAGAGTTAGTGGATGGGGTTGATATCCGCCGGACTGGTAACAAATTAACTGTATATCTTGGTATAATCAAGAACCTTTTGACCAGCCGGAAGTTGAATGATTATGACGTGATTTTTGAGAGCATTAACACCATCCCTTTTTTCGCCCCAATTTTTTCAAAAATTCCAGTAGTAGGTCAAATTTACTCCATCGAAAACAAGTCTGTGTTGCTCCAAGAGGCAAGTCCTTCAATGATCCCGTTAGCTTCAGTTGCATACCTATTATCATCGGCGATACCGCGCGTGTATAAGAAATGTGAAGTAACGACCATTTCAAATGCTTCCAAGGAAGCTCTTGAAAGCGAGGGATTCAGCAGCGAAAGAATTCACGTGGCGTACCCTGGTCTGTCCAATTCTTGGTTAGAAATCATAAGAAAGCAGGGCTGGATTGAAAGACCTAATCATTCGATCGTCTATTTGGGACGGCTGAAAAAATACAAGGGAGTCCAAGATCTTTTACACGCGATCCCTGCTATGCGGAAAAAGATTCCCGGGATAAAGTTGAGAATAGTCGGCAAGGGAGACTATGAACCAATTCTTAGGTCATTGGTAAATTCACTCGGAATAGAGCAAAATGTAGAGTTCTGCGGTTTCGTCAGCGAAAGGAAAAAAGCACGTATATTGAGCGAGTCTTCTCTCTACGTTTGCACCTCTCTTGATGAGGGTGGCTGGACGATAGCGGCAGTCGAAGCAATGTCTGCTGGAGTCCCCGTTCTTGTCACGAAATCCCAGATTGATGTGATCGGAGATGGACGAACTGGAAGATTGTTGAGGAGTTCAGACCCTGAAACGATAGCGGAAAATGCTGTCGATCTCTTGCAAGACAGGAATGCTTGGTCGATCCTCTCAAAGAATTCGATCGACTTTAGCAAGAGATTCAATTGGGACAACACAGCAGCAATTACGCTTGAGGCTTTGCAGAGAGCCGTTCAAGATCCTGCGCGGAATAACTCTGGGGCTTGATCGACCGTATCTTGATAATTATTATAAACTGAATTCGTCTTGCGTCGTTTTATTCGCTGTTGGCAGATATTCTGCGTTTTGCCGTTGTTGGAGTCGGGTGGTTCGGTTCCAAACGAATAACCGCTCTCCAGAAAATAAGAGACGCATCTATCGAATGGATTGTTGACCTCGACAAAGAACGAGGTTCGGAGGTTGCAAAAGAAGCTAATTGCTACTTTACTTCCGATTTGAAGAGAGCAGTAACAGATCCCAAAGTTGATTGCGTGCTGGTTTGTACACCAAATGTAATGCATCCAAAAGTTGTAATCAAATCGCTTGAGAACGGCAAGGACGTTCTTTGCGAAAAACCACTGGCACGAAATGTTACAGAAGCCCAGGCTATGGTAGACGCAGCAAAAAAATCAGAGGGCTTTTTAAAAACTGGATCGAATCACAGGTATTTTCCGAATGTTGCTAGAGCATTTGAGCTCATAGATGCAAAGAAAATCGGCGAACCGATATTCTTTCGAGGTTCTATTGGACACAACGGAGATCTTCTAAAGGGAAGATGGTTTTGGGATGCGGAAGCGGCCGGGGGCGGGACCTTTCTGGATAATGGTTGCCATCTTTTGGACATTTGCAGAGAACTTCTGGGAGAATTCAATCGCTGCATGGGAATGGTAAGCACGACCTTCTGGCCTGTAGCCCCATTAGAAGATAATGGGTTTTCATTGTATCGGACTACAACGGGAAAGACTGCCTTGGTTCAATCTTCTTGGGTGGAGTGGTATGGTTACATGTACTTCGAGATTTACGGATCGGAAGGCTTTGTGATAGTCGACTCGAGGAGAGCAAACAAGACACTTTTCGGCAAAAGGGGAGAGGAAAGCACAACGTTATTTGATTATTCTGACGTTCCGCCTCGATCGCACGAACTTGAAATCAGAGATTTTATGGACCACGTCAGGAGGAATGAACAACCGCTTCCGAGCGGGGACGATGGTTTGAGAGTTCTTCAAATGGTTCAAGCTTTGTACGACTCGTCAAAGAGCGGCAAAGAAATCTATTTTTGACGGGTCCAGAGGCCGATCTGAACTGTGTGGTAGCAGTCCCTTGGTTTTGGTAATTTTCGGACTGGACGGGGCCTCAATAGATCTTATCAGATCGGCGGCGAAGAGAAACAAACTATCTAACTTTGAAAGATTGCTAGAAGAGGGAAGTGCGTCTCCTCTCCTTTCCGTGTACCCATACGTTACTGCTCCGGCATGGACAACTATGTTCAGCGGGGTAAATCCCGGCAAACACGGAATCTTCGACATGTTTGAGATCTCCGGAGATCATATTGAGCCGAGCAACATGAGAAGATCCAGCGTGCCATTTCTATGGGATTATCTGTCGTGGGCGCGCAAAAAGGTGCTAGTACTGGGAGTGCCTTTTATTTATCCTGCCCCTAACATTAACGGAGTTTTTGTTACAGGTAGGTTCGTAACCAAACTCTCAACTTTCCCTGCGGATCTTGGGGATAAATTCGATCTTTCTGGCTTTGAATATCGAGAACTGCCCACCGAGCAAGAAATCGAGATGAAAATTTCGCAGGGAATGCGGGAAATGTCCTTACGGATGCTGGAATCTCTCGATTTTAGAATGAAAGCCTCACTTGCCCTTATTGACTCAAACAACTGGGATGCAATCATACTTGTCGATAACCTTCCAGACGAAGTCCTCCATATCAGTTACGACGATACTGAAATTTTGGACAAAATGTTCGTCCTGCTTGATGCGTTCCTGGGTCAAATATTGCATAGACTACGAAATGAAGACCATCTTCTCCTCGTTTCGGATCACGGTTTCACAAACGTCAATTCCGTACTATTCATGAACGAATGGCTTGCGTCTCGAAAATACATTGAAATTCCTCGGCCCTTTTCCTCAAAGATTTTGAGTCTCTTAGGATTTAACTGGGATAAGCTGAGCCAACCCGGTTTTTACAGCAATCTGTACAAATTTGGGCTGAGATATTTTCCGGGACTAGTGAATTTTGCAAAGAAAGAAGCCTCAAGTGGTTTAGTGCTCAGCGATGATATAAAACTAAAATCTCAAATCTGTGCTCTTGGAATAAACGAGCCTGTCGCATGGATTAGATTGTCGAGAGATTCTAAAAACGATGTAAATAAGGTTGCAAAGCAACTTCAGGAGCTGAAGAAAGAGGGTCTCTTGAAAAATGTTTTCAAGAGCCGAGATATTTTCAATGGCAAGTATATTGAGAATGTTTTAGGGCAATTAATTGTGGAGGCGACTCAAGGTTGCGCGATCGATACAACACGCATTAATGACGGCAAGCTTGAAGGGAAACCATTACTCACTAAAAAAGGAATTCATCAACATGAAGGTGTCCTTGGCTACATAGGGCGATACAATCTTAGTAGCGGCATGCCAGCTTATCGACTCCAGGACATTGTGCCGACAGTTTTGACTCTAATGGCCTTACCCATTCCGGGAAACTTGGATGGGATCGCGATACTGAATGTAGCCGGAGAAAAAAGTACTCCCTGGAAACTAGATGTATCCGAGAGCTTTTAGTCTGTCAGTAATTGCAGATGTATCTTCCTCGCTTAGCTCACCTTGGTCTTTGCCGATCGCGATCCTTAGTACATAATTTACAAAATCATCCACCGTCGAGAATCCTTTTCCACTGATCGACTTCGAGATCATGTTGAACAGATCCTGGTCGATGTTAACAGGGACTTTTTTCTCTGTGGCGGAAGTCAAATCAATCTCCTCCGACAACCAAGTTGAGTTTGCAGCCTAATAAAACAACTATAGATTTCCGTTACGACTATGCCTTCTCAAAAGTCTCTTCGACGTATCTAACATCCTTCTGCCTCAAAATCTTGAATGAACTGAATAACATTACGAGAAGTATTATGAATGAAATTACACCCAAACCCGAAAGAAACAATTTTCCGATTGTGATTCCCTGGGGGGCCGTGCCCGTTGGGGCAACTCGCGCAGGAGCCACAAGCCCCAACATTCCAATTAACAGTCCACTAATCCATGGTGAGAGTGGAAGCAAGTAGTAGGGCAAGAGCGAGTCAGTAATGCTCGAAACAAATGACAAAAGACTGATCGACCAGTGGGTCCAATCAATTCGACGACTCTTCGCGGTCAGGATTGCCGAAAACGGAATCAACCAGACGATGTAGTTTTCACCCACAAATTTGTAGAACAAGAGTAATGCGATTATGGGAATGAGGAAGAAGCAAGAAACGATCGTAAGCTTGTCATGCTGGGATTGTTTTTTCAACAGAAAATAGTAGCTTGCAATCAGAGAGATTCCTGTCAGAACTGCAGCCACGGCTGATACATTCGGTGCAGAACCCGTGAGCCAAAGCGATGTCCACACTGAGAAACCAGCGTATTGAGAAGCCGCCGAAGAAGCAGGCTCGACATAAGAAAGCGGATTTGTTACAAAAAGAAGCGGTAGTGATGCTAGAGCTGCTAGGATAGTCGAAGGTACTAGCGATATCAACATCGCGCGAAAACCAGATCTTCGCCAGATGATTGCGAGAAGAGGGATGAAAATGGCGAGTGCGTAAAATTTCAGTAATGTTGCAACCACGAGTGAAAAAACCGATGAACTATTCTTCCCTTTCAAAACAAAATACAGCGAGAGTACAGTGAAAAGTGCCGGAAGACTATCGTTCATTCCCCACCCAGAAGAGACCCAAATGACAATTGGATTCAAAAACCACGCCGCGGCAACAAAAGATGCTGTTTTATCATCTTTCCATTCGGATTTCACGATCTTGAACAGAAAAATTGTTACTAGTGCATCTGCAAGGATCAGAGGCAACTTAAGAAGAAAATCGTACAACAATCCAGGAATGATCGAGATTCCCCACTGCGGCCCAGGATTTAGCCGTGGGTTCAATGCGGATATGGGAATTGAGAAGTCTGGAAATAGGCTTGCTACGTGATTGAAGATCCATGTCTCAGGGAATACAAAAAGGAAGAATGATATTCGATACGGAACTAAAAAATAGAGCAGGGGCTGATTTCCACTAAAAAGAGATTCGCCGTTGATGTACCATGCGTTCATGTCAAACGGATGTGCGAAAAATGGAGCAAGAATCAACCTCGTTGCGATACCGATGATTAAGACCTTGCGAATGTTCGAAGCGAACAGCTTCCGCAGATCAAGCCCGAATACGATTGTAAATCTCCTCCACCCTCTTAGCAACTAATGACCAATCGTGAAGTCTTGCGAACTCGAGTCCAGACTCTGCTAACTTTTCGCGGAGTATGTCATTTTGAAATAGTAAGATCATCGCTTCACTCAACCGTCCCGCATCCAGAGGCGGAACTAGAATACCGTTCTCGCCGCTCGAGATGACATCGACGATGCCACCCGCTTTGGAGCCGATTACCGCTTTTCCGCATGCCATTGCTTCTAAGAGAACAAGACCAAATCCTTCCGAAGAGTCCTTGCTTGGCAGAACAGCAAAATCGCACGCGGCGTAGTACTCAGGCAAAATCGCATCGTCAATAAAACCAGCAAACAACACTAGATCAGATATGCCTAGTTCAATCGCTTGACGTTTGTAACTCTCCAGCAAATTCCCTCCTCCGACCACCAGAAGTCTGACATTCGTACATTGCTTTGAGGCCAGGGAAAACGCTCTCAGCAACACGTCGACTCCCTTGTAAGCGTGAAAAGTTGTAAGGGCGCCCACGAAGAGCGCGACTTTAGTATCTTTCAAGTTATGTAAGTCCCTGATCCTCTCGCCTCTGGCCTTGGGGTTGAATCTCTTCGTATCAACGCCATTGTTGACGACTTCGACTTTTCGAGAGACTCTTCTAAGAATCTCTGATTTTCGTGCGTACGCAGATGTCGTGGCAATGATTACATCGTAATTAGCCAAGTACGCGGGAGACAGTTTGTTATGCAAATTCACAAGAATTGCAGCGCTCGAAGTTACCGGGGGCAGATCGTTGTGCCAGGTAAGGACTGATGGCATTTTTCTAAGTTTGCTTGTGAATCCGGAGATTGATGCAAGATATGGACTGGGGAAGTTTGCGTGGATTACATCGTAGTCCTCGGTGAAAAAAGAATGTGGGAAAATTACAATTGGTGTTCCGTAAAACATCAGCGGGGTGCGCATCCTGATGATCTTTGTATCTCCGTCTAGACTCATTCCGAAGCGTAGAGGCCTTTCGGAACAGTAAATCGTGACGCTGTTCCCGAGAGAAACCAAAGCAGTCGTAAGATTCTTTGAATACGACTCTGCTCCTCCAATCCACGGAGGATAGTAGCTATTCACGAAACAAATTTTCAACTAACGCAGTGCTCGTATTTTGAGTAGCTTTATGATCAAAGAAGTCGCCATTAACACTGCTCCTATTATTATGAAAGTGACGGCAATGAGGGCAGTGCCAGCCGCGATTTGTTGATGGTTGTTAATGAAAATCTCGACGACACGAAGTCCGGCTAGAACTCCTATGATAATTCCAACAATACCAGGCAACCCGAGATAGAGCAGAGGGCTGTCAGCAACTGTCCTCGTAAGAAGGTAATCCAAGACTTGGGAAAAGTGATTCAAACGACTCCTCTTCTTTGGAACTCCCACATATGTTGTGGAAACAGGAACTTCCATTATTTTTAGCCCCGCTGAAACGGCATCTATGAATGTCTGTGACTCGATGGCCATCCCGTTCTCAAGGAAGTGAATCTTGCGCAGCGCGGACGATGAATATGCTCTAAAACCGCTTTGAGTGTCTTTGTGATTTCCTCCAGCTCCTTGGTTTGACATCTTGTCCAATACTTTGTTGCCTATGATGCGCTCGCGTGGCATGATGCCCGATTCCATGGGCCTTACTCCGATCACGACATCTGCCTTGCCTTGAATAATCGGATCAACAAGAAGAGGTATCTCCGTAGGATCGTGTTGTAGATCAGAATCAATCGTTATCAGGATGTCAAAATCGTCTTCTCGTTGAAAATAATCTATGCCTGTTCTGAGTGCAGCACCCTTCCCTTCGTTAGATTTGTGTTCCAGCGTAACAAAACCAAGCCTCTTTGAAATCTCTCCTGTCATATCATTCGAACCGTCGTTAATGACAACGATTCGATCCGCGGTTTTTTGGGTTAGCAGAAGCACCTTTGCTATGCTCTTTTCCTCGTTGTAAGCGGGAACCACAGCCGCAATCCTAAAACCTGAGATCATTGATTTTTTCCCGCCTTTGTTGGGATCGGATATTCCCAGTATCGAAGCCCATTTCGCGACGTGGAATTAACTCTTTTCAACATCAAGTTTCTCGGCTGGAATACAACTTGAGAAGTATTTTGGTACGTTTAAAGACCAAAATTCAGGGGTTAAACGTGCTTCCTAATTTGTATTCATTTAGAGGAAAGATACTTTTCTTCTTGAGGCATAACTGGGGGGCAGCTTTCGTAGTACTCTTCGTACTTTTGCTTATTGTCTCAGCAATAGAGCTCAGCTTCGGGGCAATTAGACTGTCTAACTCGCTTTCTATCGATGGGTTTTACTTTCTCGTAATTGGTGTTGTCTTGCAGATAACTTCGAGCATTGCCTACGGCGGGATTGTTCGGTCAGGAGATCCCGCTGAAACTTCCAGAAAGGTCGAGTCAACTTTCAAGTTTCGGATTATAGGGGCAGTATCAATCATTCTCGTAATACTCGTCGGTATTATTGCATTTCAATCCGGAGCTTCTTTGAACGCATCAGGATTTCCAACTACTCAGCCAGCTACTATTTTACTTACCAGAACTCAAAATTCGACATTTCAAGCTGAAGAGTTTTTCTCAAGGATTCTCCCAGAGCCTCAAAATCAAACAATCGTTGCTTTTGGGGTTGCGATAAACGGTGGCTCTCCACCCTACACTTACGATGCAGTATGGTCGGATGGCTACCAGCAGACCAACAATGCCGGGACTTTTTCGAGAACGATACAAGCAGGGGAGGTGATTCCCTTGTCAGCGAACGTCACTGTTACTGATGGAAAGGGAAGGAATTTTACATTCGTAACCAGAATCTCAACAGGTAGTACGTCATCTTCTACGACTAGTACCCAGAGTGAACATTCTCTTACGTTTGTTGAGAATGGCCTTCCTGCCGGAACCCCTTGGTCAACCACTCTAAACGGCACTCAAAAGATGAGCACGAACAAATCAATAATTTTCTCAAATCTCAAGGATGGCGATTACGAATTTATTGTGAGCTATCGGTTCAACGGAAATATTGACTCTGCGTACGAAACAACTGCAAGGTCAGTTAATACGACAATTAATGGATCAGATAAGATTGAGAACATTACTTTCACACCTTTGCCCGTCAATCAGATACTTACTCTTCTGAATTCACCCTCATTCTCAGTTACAAATGGTGTGGTAAAATTAAACGTCACGTACTTGGAGAATCTCCCGGCAAACCTGTCTGCCACTTTGGTTGCCTCAATTACCGATAATTCCGGAAAGCTTGTAACCGTTACCACAGCTTCGATCAACGTGAAAAACTACTCCGCCTCGACGGCAGACCTTATTCTCCCAACCCTGAATCCCGGGAGATATTCTGTCAGTTTCTACGTATTGTACTTCAATCAGACAATTTCCGTAGAATCGAATGTGACTTTTACAGTAGCGTCAAACTAATGTCACGAGATAGCTTTTCTGGCAACACTTATGTTGAGTGAGAGAAAAGTTCGGCCTGAAACATGATCCCAGAACCTTCGCTGGGAGGATATTTTCTCTATCTGCTGGAGATATTCGTTCCCGGATTTGGCTTCGGAGAATTATTCAGCCTTTGGAAGAAAGACAATTCGATTCTTGAACGAGCTGGACTGGCATTTGGGCTTGGTTTATCGATTGATACCATCGTCTTGATGATAAAGACGTCCAATGTCGCTGGGTTGGCGGGAATAAGTACTGCTGTCCTTTACGGCATTATCGGTCTGGGCGCGATAGCTTTTGTAGCTTCGTTCATTGTTCACAAAACTCGGCTTGAGATTCCGAAGATAACTCGAACTGATGCGATGCTACTTGCTCTTTTGGTCGTACAGGCTCTAATGTTGTTGTTATACTTTGAAAAATATCCAATCTTTCCCGAATATCAGAGTCACGATTACACCGTTCACGTTCAGCTTGCTCTAGGGCTGATTTCTGGATCTGTTACGACGATACCCAGTGGGATTCTGTACTACGGAATCCACTTTCAGCTCGCGTCCGGAATCTTGTTCGTGGGAGGGCAGCCCCTTATCACAGTCAGACAAACGATGGCAATCCTCGTGGTACTATCTTCGCTATTGTTTTATTCTGCCACGAAGAAGATTTTTTCGAGTTCAATAATAGGACTGATCTGCACTTCAATTTACGTACTTTCGGGAACTATCTGGTTTGCCAGTGTTTTTGATTCGGGCCTTTTTGCCAACTTTTACGGAATACTTTCGGCCCTGTTTTTGCTGGTCGCACTGGTTGGGGTTGTAAACAATCTCAGAGCGATCTCTAGCTGGATAATATTCCTGATTGCGGTAGTAAATGCATATTTTTCCCATTACACTCTTTTGACGATTTTGCCTGCCATACTCTTCCTGCCTTTGTTGCAACTCGTTCTAGTGAAGAAAAACAAGACGCCAGTAATCGGCTATCTCGTACCTGCTCTTGTAGTAATAATTCCCGCCGTGATCCCGCTAGTCGTCTTCCCGGGGCTGGGATCAAGGATTATCTCACTTGCTTCTTCAGGTGGCGGGACACTTTCGGGAAGCACCGTTCTTTCAAGCGCGTTTGGTTCTCTGCCAGTTCTGAGTTATCTTGCATTGGAGATATTCGATGATTACGCTGTGTTAATCATGCTGCTCTTATCCGGGTTTTATCTTTACCAGATTGTGAGAACGCGAAATCCGATTTACTTTATTCCCATAATCTGGTTTTTGTCTCTGATTATAGCTGCGCCAAACAACGTATCAGCCTGGCGGTTTTCCTACGAAGCAATAGTACCGCTTACGTTAATGGCTAGTTTTGGGCTCTCGCTTATACTCCCACAATTTGGCAATCAATCAAAAAAACGGTCTACTATGCCGCAAAGGACTAGAGCGGACCGGGGTAGCATCATTCCCCGCGTTTTTGTTTTTCTTATTTTGATCGGCGGTATAATCATCGGTTCTTGGGGCACTTCTTTATTGACGGATTCTCTCACTTCAACCGACATCGGGTCCCAATCGCAGTTCTCGATCTACAATGCAATCAACTGGTTGGGTACAAACGCTCCCAATAATTCTTCGTACCTCTCTCTGACCGACTGGCGATTTACTTATACGAACCTGATTATTGGTCAGGTTGGATTCTATCAATACGCGAGATTTCCTTCGCAAGCTCTCCTCATAGCTAAAAACCTCAGTGCCAATTACATTATTGTGACAAATGTGACGACCCTTTCCTTGCCACCAGTTGCCTCTCTGTATCCCTGGAACAACTTTCCCTCGTCTTCAAACTCGAATCTCACTCTAGTGTACCAGGATCAGGACGTGAGAGTCTTTCATATCACAGGAAACGTCACTTGAGTGTCCCCTGCGAAAGAAATTGAGAGTGTCCTAAATAGTATGAGATTCGAATTATGGATTCAGATTCTGTACGAGAGCCCTAACTGAGTTTTCAGTTCTCTCAACACGGATCACTCTTATGGAAAAGATATATATATGAAAAACCAGTTTCGTCGCATTTGACGTAACTATGACCTATACTAAAGACACTACAAGACTATCCGTTCTAGTAGTCGCTTTTCTACTAGTCGGCAGCGCTTTCGCGTTTTTACCCGCGTTTGCCTCAACGGGCAATGCGGCGACAAATGCAGTCATTAGCAGTCCAACAGCAAACGGAAGCCCACCAACGACGGTGGGATCACCAAACGTTCTTGTCGGAGCAGTAGCAACGGCTTTCTCTGTTCAAGTAACGAATCCTGCGAGCAATGCTTACGCTCTAACTTCGTTCACAGTCATTGCTCCTACGGGATGGACCTTTTCGGGCACAGCCACGTGCGGTTCCGACTTGACCACACTCGGCGCAAGCTCGACAACGGCAGTGCAATGCACCGCCGGGACAGGTTCTGGTCTTCCTCCAGGCTTCACCGATACCATTAGTCTAGGTTCACTCACGGGTCCAGCCTCTGCGGCAACCTCACCTCCTGTGTCAGGTACTTTCACGACACTTGTGGTAGACTCAAGCGGAGCTGGCTCTTACAGTGGATCAAGCTTCACTGAATGGACAATCGCATCAACCACAGTCGCAGTCGCAATAACAGGCTCTCCAACAACATTCACAGCAGGTGGATCGGCACTCTCTGTTACTGCAACCCTGAGTTCAGGACAGAGCGGAGTTCCACTCGTCTTCAGCTTCACAAACGTGAACTATCCTTCATCAGGATTCACAAGCACACTGTCCCCAAGCTCCGGATCATCGAGCTCTTCGGGTACATTGTCGACGAGCTGGACACCTAGCAACTTTGCAACAGATTCGACATCGATCACAGCAACAATTGGAAATTCGGCAATAACTGGAGCATCTGGCGCAGTCGCCACAGTTGCGGGCGCACCGAGTAAAGTTAGCTTCTACTTCACTTCTGCTGGAGCTAATATTGCAACTGACTATCTCGGCAACTCGACAGTCGTGGGTACCACACTCTACGCACAAAGTTATCCATCAGGAACCTCTGAAATTTCATTGGCTCTATCCGATGCATTCGGAAACGCTGTTAGCTTTGGTGCAGTAAGTGCAATCACTCTAACTGGCGTTGGTGGTCAATTTGACCAAGCAGGAACATTGTATGCCACTCTCACCTGTGGAGCAGGAGGAGGTCACTTCTCGTGCTCTGGCCTTCCGTCACCTCTGCCACTATCCAACACTGGCGCTACTTTCGTCCAGTCGTCGGGATACGGAGCAGTTGGAGAGATCTCTGCAACGATCACCTCAAACAGCGTTCAATACACAGGTTCTAGCACCAACATTGTCACATCAACTCTTGGAACAATCAATGGAGTAACGACAAACCCCACTGGAACAATCGCGGCGGGCTCTTCAGTCGTAGTACAGGACTCGACTAACACTGGCCACGCAGGCTATTACCAGCAAGGAGTTCCAATCACTCTCAACCTATGCACATCATCAGGATGCGCAACAACATCACACTACGATGGCAAGTTCTCTAATGGTGCATCGTCAATCACACTGACGACAAACAGCACTGGCGGAGTCGAGTCATTGATGGCGGTGAACACAACTTTGGGCAATGTCGCAATATTCAACGCGACAGCACCAGCACCAACCAATGCTGCCCAAACAAACATGCTCACAGCAGCAGCTTCTGCAGCAATCACAACGGGTCCGGGAGCAATCTCGACGCTCGTCATCAACATCGCTGCTTCAGGTTCCGCAACACCTGGACCAAACATCAAGACATCGGTTAACGGGAGCACAGTATACATCTCAATGGCTTATGCGGATGCGTACGGAAATCTCGTTGGTGTTGCACCATCAAACCAAATCCAGATATCACTAGCAGCTTCTACGGGAGCACTTAGCGCAACAAACGTCTACATCAAAGGTGGAGACTTGTCGACGAACGCAACCGGAAGTTTCGGTCCAATCCTATGGAGTCTTCCGAACACAGTGGGAACGACGGCTACCTTGACTGCTTCAGCTAACGTAAATGGAAGGCCAGTTCAGGGAACCGCATCGATCTTGACTGTCAGCGCATATCCATCGATCAATGTCACATTGCCAATGCCTATATCGGGCATACTCTACGCACCATCTGCGTTCGTCACATTCCAAGGAGTAGCTAACGCAACATCTGGTTCGCTCACAACAACAATCTCGACTATCGGATACAAGGTCGGGACCGGAGGATGGCTATCTATCACTCCAGCTTCGGCTCACGACATAGTCTGGACTGTTCCAATCGTTCTGAATGCGGGCTTGAATACTGTCGCGTTCAACGTAACAGACAGTGCTGGCAAGACGACAGTTTCACCAGCATACACCGTGCTAGTTGACAACACAGTACCAACCTTCAGCACCATAACCAACGACAACGGCTCAAGCACCGCGGCTCTGACCATCACATCTTCGATGGGTGATCTGAACGCGACTTCAGTCCAAGCATGGGCTAATGGAACCGCAATCGCGGCAAGCAGCATCACAGTATCTGGAACAAACAACCCAGGCAGCTCAGTCAACTACTCAGTCTCTGTCTCAGGTCTCAACCCAGGAACTTGGTCACTCAAGGTCCAGGCAGCGACCCTAGCAGGACTATCATCATCTACAACAGCGACAATCACAGTCACACATGTCACAAGCACAAACGCATTCACCTTCCCAGCACCGACATACTTCTTCCTTGGTAACCAATACCACACGGTAGCAGTAGTCGTAACCAACACGCAGGGAATATCTCTTACTGGAATTGTACTCGCAGTAGTGCACAACTCTGCAGGACAAACTCTCGCAATCTCGACAGCAACAGTCACTGTAGCAGCTGGAGGATCACAGACCGCTTACGTTGTCTTGAATCTCCCATCAGGGACATACTCAGTCAACGTCTTCGTGTGGTCTTCGAGTGGACAGTCACTTTCGGCACCATCAACCGTGAGCATCACCTACTAGAGTTCGGTGAGTACAAATGCAAGCACTGAATTCTGTAGGCTACACTCGTCGGACACTAGCAGCAACGGGAATAGGAATGTTCATCGCATTCCTGTTCCTGGTACCGCTTGCTACATTTGCGGCAGCACCAACAGTCACCATCACTACTGACAAGACATTCTATCCATCTGGAACCAACACGATTAACGTATCAGGGACTGTTACACCGGCGCCCGGCGTTTCAGGCACGTACATTGCTGTTTCCATAACAGCACCTAATGGTGGAGGTTCTGTGGATGCGAACGAGTTTGCAGTGAACTCGGCTACTGGAGCATACAGTGGAACGTTCGTAACGGGCGGACCGACGTATGCTGCACAAGGGATCTACACCATAACGGCGAACTACAATGGTGGTACTGCAAGTGCGACATTCCAGTACGGAAACTCGACAACCTCATCATCGCAGACCGGCAGTGGAACGACTACGACGATAGTGCAACAATTCACTACAACAGTGAGCAACGTTGTTACTAGCGTGACCACGGTCGTGCAGAGTGCGGTGACTACGGTTAGCGCAGTTACTGCAACAACAGTGACTCAGCAAGTGCAAACCACTACAACGGTGTCCGCTTCAGCGACTACCGACTCGACCGCGTTGGCGATCGGAGCAGTTGGAGTAATCATCGCAATCATTGCTGCAGTACTAGCAGTTCTAGCAATGCGCAAAAAGTAAGCAATAAAGCACAACTTAATCGAATAAGAATGGAAGAAATTAACCATTTTTATTCTTCCCTCTCCCTTTTCCTTTTTTCGAAGAAATTCTCTACATTACTAATTTTGATAAAACGCACTTTGCATTTTTGTTACAACGACTACCTAAAACTCAATAGCAAGAAATAACTCAATTTCCCAATCGGTGTCTTTTTTTTGAACGTGACGACCAGGCTCTTTATGATGGCGGTAGTTGGAATTTTGGTAGCCGCTGCCATCATCGTAGGAGTTAGTGCTCTAAATTTGCCACCGGGAGTCTCAACTTCGACCTCAACTGTTGTTTCTAGAGTCACTACCGCGACGACCAGTGTTTCCACTTCCATTGAAACAACGATCAAGATTTCAAATTCGACAACACCCGAAGGAACAATGGCAGTGCAGATAGCCGATCTTCTCAATCTGCCCGCAGGTGTGAGTCATATCTACTTGCAGTATTCTGACATTGAGGTCCACACGGTGATTGGAAATGCATCAATCTGGCTACGCGTAGCGTCCGGGAAAACTATCGATTTGATTACTCTCTCAAATAGAGGAATGACGGTCGCAATGACAAGCATTCCATCGAGTAGTTACGACTCTGTCAGATTCACCTTGAACTCCGCAACCGTGACGTTCGAGGGAAACAACGTTACCGCGTTCGTACCTCAGACTGAGGTTTCCGTCCCTATCGGAAAGGGAGGCATTAGCGTTGCAACTAATGGAACTTCCGGTCTCCTGTTCGACATTGCTCCCTCAGTTGTTCCGTTATCAGCCGGGAATGCTACTCAATTGGAAATCATTCCATACGCGAAAGCACTTTCAATACCGAGTAGCGTTCCAGTCAGCCTGTACGGTGCGATCGGATCAACGTTAGATCTTAGCTCTCAATCATGGTACACAAGCACACAGGTGAACCTCGCGAAAAATCTCACAGTGCTCACAGCTCTTGTGACGAATAACGCGTTCCTCGTAGTGCTGAAGAATACCGGGAACGCGACCGTCACCATCAACGGACTGTCAATTCTGGAGCCAGCCGGGGAAGGTTCGAATCTGCAAACCATCGTGACAACGATCACGACTGTAACAACAATTACAGTTTACAACCAGAACGCATCGGCAAAGTCTCCCGCCCCTCACGACATTGACGGTGCTAGAAGTTACAATAGACAAACCAGCGTCTCCGTCTCGAACAGCCTTCTATCCCCCTATCAAACTGTTGCAACCTTTTTCGTTCTTTACAACGGCCAAGTCCTCCAGCCATCAACCGGCGTGAACGCCCAGCAGCTCGGACTCGTCCTGCAACCCGGGCAAAACGCCTCGCTCACATTCGTTGGAAAAATTCAGACTCTAAACGGACTTGTTTCGCCCTACGCTCCCCTCCAGATAATTCCGGGCTCCCCGTACATTCTTGAAGTCCAGGGACCATTCGGGCAATCCGAAGAAATCAGCATAAGCGCGATTTCGCCCTTCTAATCACACTTCATTCCCGTCTTTGCGGTGAATAGTTCTGTAATTACTGCAAGAGTCTGCAGCCTCTCTGATTCCGAAAATTCTCTGGATGGCGTTTCCGGTTTTGGCAACTGCTCAAGAACCCTTTCAACTTTTTTTAGTTCCTCTGAAATCGTGTTTCCATCAGAAGCCCGGGATATTGCAGCCTCTATTAGCTTAGAAGGGAAAGGTTTTCTCGCCCAGTCTGCAGCGATTTTATAGTAAGCAATCCCGGCCGTTCCCCAAAATCCCATCTGCGTGTGGAGACTGGTCAGGGCGTCTGATGATTCGAACCGCAAAACAATTTCTTGCCTTCTCTTTTCGGACTCTTCGGGAAATGACGAGTAAAGCAAGAAACTGGTGTAAACTTCAGCCACAATCACAACGGCAGAGTTTGCATCGAAGATAAACTTAGGATCGTCTCCTGCACAATCCTTCAACGCAACCAGCGCGGCATTTTCAATCTCTTTGAAACCTAGTTCGTACAGCCTCGCCCTGCTCATCTCATGGTAAACGTCTGCAGGATCTAGTGACTCAGCCCGCGAATAAACAACCACGTGCTTCAACGAGCCCGAAAGACCCTCACTTGAGACAGCGAGAATCCTCCCATCCGGTCCGTCCTTCTGGACGAATTCCACTTCTCCGGTGAGGCCGAGCCGGCGGCGAGCGACCGATTGGATTTTCTTTAGATTCATGCATCCATATGATTCGAACAATGGCCTCAATAGGCTTGAGGTTCAATCACGCATGAATTTTCAAGCCTGGAAATTGAACACTTTCCGAGGCGCCTCACGCACAATTTTTTCTTCGTCAGTTGAGGATGAGCTCCCAATATATCGGATTCGGAATTCAAAAAGTTATCAAATGCAAATCAGAAGGTCAAATTAGATCCTTACTGAAGTATAACTATTCTAACCGAAGATCGTCAGACGTTTTACGTGGCATCGCAGAGATTTCTCGCTCTCGCACTGACTGTGATCGTGGTCGGGGTCACAGCGGGAGCTGTCTTGGTCGGAGCGGGCATCTCAATTCCCATTTCATCCACAACCGGTACACAAACCACGTTGACACAAACTTCGCTAGTTCTACAGACCGTAAATCTCACGAACAGTTATACTACAATAGTGCCTCAGACCACTTTTGTGACCGGCTCCACAACCGTCACATCGACAGTTTTGAACTACTCCGATACGACTCGAGTTATCAACTGGACCGATGTCACCACGGACATTCACTACAGCACAACCAACATCACGAGCTATGCCACTTCCACGCTGATTTTACTCGCTTCCGAGACCTACGTAACTGTCGTGACGCACAACGGCGGAACTCAGACTTTGACGGTCACAACAACGAACGTCACAATCTCGACGACTTACACTCTTGCTACCACAACCCCCACGGTTACGGCAACAGTAACTTCAGTGACTGTTTCTCCCACGACCACAACGCAGACAGTTGGGCTAGTTACCACAACTCAAACTGATACTTCGACCACGACTTCCCCTGTAACAACGACCGAGACGACGACCGAAGTTAGCACTAGTACCCAGACAGTTACCACTACCTGCATTTACGGCGTAAACTGCTAGACTGACTGGGGCTTTCTGCAATGTTTCGTGCGAACTAGACATTGGGCTGGGAAGAAAGGTAGTAACTGCGCCTGTTGCGGCCTCTTGTGGCAATAACCAGTCCCGCTGCAATTATCGCAATTACAACCACCACGACAATGATGTACCTGACATCTATCGAGGCCGCGCCCTGATTCAATTGTATTGTTACTCTTTGAGTTCCACTTGCGAAGCTGGCGATGAAAGTTACGTAATAGTTGGATGCATCCTGCGAGAAGGACTGGGCAATGGTCTTGTTGCCGTTGATGAAAACTGTTGGAACCAGTCCGTTTGACGTGGAATTCTTTGGGATCGAAATTGTTGCGCGTGCATTCGAGCCGGCAGGCCCCGTAAGGTTGAACGAGACAGTGTATTCGCCGGCATTCCCGCTCTTTAGCGCGACATTTGAAAGCTGGGAAGCGGTGAGGTTTCCGCTCACTTGAATCGGGATTAAGGTTCCTGAGGAACTGAGAGCTTGGGCTGTAGTAACCAAGTCCGGGACAAACAGGATCACTGTTGAATTCGCGGCATAGCTCACAGGAGAAGTTATCGCCGTTCCATTAATGGAAGCCGACGCGCTATAGCCTCCAAAGGATAGGCCGTGGAAGAGAGCACGCCCGCTTGTATCGGTCATCTGGTTTGTCGAATACGTCGAATTCTTGAGCGTAACAATCGAGCCTGATATTGGGACATTGCCCGGACCGACCGCCTCAACAATGAGGAATTCATGATTTGTTGTTGAGACAATCAGGGTCGCGGTAGCATTTTGCCCCGCTCCATTGCTCACCTTCAGCGTGATGATGTGGATTCCGTCCGGTACTCCAGTAGAATTCCAGCTGTAGGTGCTTCCCGTAACCAAACTAGCCGGGGAACCATCAATCGTAATGCTACTCTGATTTGCAATTTCTTGACCGGTTGAATTCCAGCTGACCGTGACAACTCCGCTCACGCTGGTCCCATTGCGGACTCCGTCGAACGAGATCACCGGCTGATTTGGATAGACGTTCTGCTGATCCGAGAAAAGAGTGTTGCTAGCAACGTCGATGTTACTCGCACCAACGAGGTACACCCCATATTTGTTTAGGGCAAGGTAGTTACCTGCTATGGTATTGGAAGGTGAGTCTGAGATTACTATCCCGGCGTCATTTCTCGTCGCATTGTTCTGATAGATCAGATTCTCCGTTGATCCTTCGTTCAGAATGAGGCCCGCTCCAACCTTTCCAGACGCGGTAATGTTTGTGATAGAATTAAGAGTAACCGAATTCAAGCGCGAGTCATTTGAGAGCTCTATTCCACCTGCAAACTTGCAGGACGACAACCCAACACAGCCCGCGCCGATCGATGATATGGAGTTACGAATAATCGTATTATTCGCGCTAGACTCTAGATGAATTCCGGAAACCGAGTCCATACTTAGATTGTTTTTGTCTATCTGATTAGTGCCGCCTGAGGAGAAAACAATCCCCTCGAGGTTGCTGCTCGCGTTGTTCTTGCCGATGCGATTTAGCGAGCTGGACGAAGCCCAAATTCCATAGACCGTGTTGTTGTTGAAGCTGTCGAGCGTGACCGAGCTACCCGTAACGTTCGAAAGATAGAGACCAGTACCTCTGTTGTTTGAGTCGAGGTTATCCTCAATGAAAGATCCGTTGATATTTGACTCCTGGATTCCGTAGGAAGCAGGTGAAGAAGAGTTGCCGTTAAGAGATATGTAATTCTCACTGATGCAGGACGAAAAAAGAGATTCGGTAGAATTCACAAAGGTCACGCGACAACCCCCGCGACCCGAGAAGGTTCCCGAGATTTCGAGCGCAGTTTCGTTATTTTGCGCGATAACGTTTCCGACTACAAAAGCCACGGAATTTCTATAGAGAACGCCGACCCCATTGAATCCGATCGTATTTCCGAGCAACTCGACCCGGGACTGGTTTTCGGCTAGAACTCCAACTGTGTTATTCGTTATCAGGTCCAGCTCTGCAATTACTTGCGACGAGACCGAGTTAGGCCCTGTAACGTTCTGGTTCAATCCATTTACTTCGATCCCAATCCCGTTCTGCTCCATGATGGAGTAGATAAAATCAAAAACGCCATATCCATTCCCCTTTGTTCCAGTGATGAACGCACCCACGGGATTTCTCGTTGCATTGTCGAAAGAAACTGTCGAGTTGACAAGGTTACTCAGATAAAAGCCAAACTTTCCATTCGAAGAAGCTACATCGTACTGCACACGAGCGAATTTGGCATTTTGTATCGTAAAGCCATTCAGTCCATTGCCGCTTGCAACTGTTAGCCCGATATCCGGCGGAATCAAGCCAGAATCGTTTGCGATAAGAACACCATTCAGCGCGTTTCCGCTTGCAACGTCTGCGATGAGTGTCGCTCCCGGTACATTATTTGCAACAATGCCGTTTCCCTTGTTTGAGATTGCGTACGAAAACTCGATAAGGGCGCTAGTTGCAGAAGATGTGTTCAGCTGAATTCCATCACCTGAACTTCCTGACACCCAATCATTGACAATCTCGTAAGATTGAGTTGCGCCGTTGGAAATCGAAATCGAGGTCGTATTCCATCCAGCTATTACGTAGGGGTTGAGTGCGGTTCCGTTGCCCGCGACAACACCGTTTGCAGCGGTGAACCCGGAGTTGTCCGCAATGGAAATCGATGGATGAGATTCACCGGTTACGAAAAATGATGAGGTCAGATTTGCAAAATTACCCTGTGCATCATATGCCTCGACCTCCACCAAATAGCTTCCCAGGCTGGTATTTGATGGACTAGCTGGGAGAAGCAGATCCGGACCGACGAACGAACCACTGGAGGGATTGAAAGTCATCCGGATAAGACTGGCAAGGAAGTGGATTCCGGCCAGATTGAGATAAACAAAGGCATTGACAGATCCCTGCGTCATCAGCGAACCATTGGGATAGGTTACCCTTGCCGAGATCATCGGCTCGCTACCACCGTTGATTGACACTTTGGGGCTGGGGATTGTAATGGAGCCGGTCAGATTGTAAGGTGAAACCCGGACCACCGTCTCGGCAGTTCCGAAGCTTCCGCGCCCATCCCCACCGCTAACAGTGATAAGGTAGAACCCAGTCGGGGATGACGGCATAAGTTTCAGACGAGCCATCCAGAAACCGGCGGTGGGATTTAGGGCAAGTGGCAACGTGGCGATTACGTGCGCCCCGTCAGATATTACTGCGGCGAAACTACCCGTGCTCGCTTCCTGGCCGGTTGCATACAGGGGGGTGGCAGAAACTGTAAGCGTATTTCCCAAGACATATGTCGGCGAGTCAGTTCGCAGGTTAATGTTCAACCCGACGTATAGCCAGTTGTACGTGGTGCCGGAATTACCGCTGGTATCAGTACCGGCGACCGTCATCGCCCACGAATCCTGGTCCGCGGTGGATGGAATTTTGTAATGAGCGATCCACAATTCCCTGGAAGAGTTGTACAGTAGCGGGACGGTCCCCTCGCTTTTGCCCGAGGGAGAGTTTTCATTAAACGAGACCTTGAAATTTCCCGAGATTATGCAGCAACTCCCGTCAGGTGATGTTATTTTCGCGGTGACGTTGATCGTCTGACCTACTCTGAACTTTGGGACCGCGGCGGCAAGAGTGGTCACGTTGAATATCGGAAGATAGACGTTAATGCCGTCGCCGACAGAAAACGTGGTAACTCCCGTCCCTGACAGCCCACCGGTGCTCGCCTGGATGTTTGCAGACCACTCTCCGGGTGGATCTGTAGACTTTATGCTGTAGGAACCACTCCACGTATTTGTTATCGAACTAAAGGAAAGCTGAATACCACTCGCGATTGTTTGACCGTTCGGCCCCAATATGTTTGCAGTTACACTACCTGCTGAAACTGCAACACCGCTGTTCGTTACGTTAGCGATGAGACCAACCTGCGAGCCGTATGAGAAGCTTGAAGCGGGCTGGCCGGTGAGTGAGTTTCTAGCAGAAACGTAAAGTGAACCGGATGGGGCAATTAGGTTTGCCAGTTCGCCGAGGTTAGGCGATCCTATGCCCGTAAGCGGGTCCCAGCCCACCCCAGCAGAGTCCGGGTTGTTATTGCCGCTGGTCACGTCGTGAAACACCTTCGAGTACTCGCCGGGACTATTGAATATCGAGTATATCTGAGGCGTGATTAATCCCAATTTGTGTCCAGCTTTCTGTTCAATCGTTGCGAGCGCTCCGGCCCAGCTCGGCGACCCAACGCTGGTCCCTCCCTCCACAAAGTATGAAACCGCGGCTACCGCCGGGTCGTAAAGCGCGATTGCTACGCCGGTCGCCGGATCTGCATCCCACGCCAAATCAGGCGCACCTCTTGTTCCTATCGAGGAATCAAAGCCCGTCCCGTGCTGCCAGGGTGGTGTCGGAAATAACGTGCTGTAGCCACCACCCGTCCCCCAGCTGAACTCGTTGCTCCAGCTCCACGCAGTTTCTGAGCCATAACCACCGGTTGCATTTGAGTACGGAAACTGAAGAGTTCCGGCCGTCGTATTCATGTAAACAGAGGTCCCGCCAATCGCAGTAACGTACGGATCAGTTGAGGGATAGCTCGCTCCACCGTACGGCAGTGACTCGCCCATGTTGCTCTGGTCGTAGGCTCCCCAATCACCGGTGCTCGCAAAGGATGTGATTCCTTCAGCCGCAGCCTGCTGAAGAACCTGATCTAGCCATGGATATGACGCTCCCTCGATCGGGGCTACAGGAGAAGACGCTGCAAGCGAGTTTTCAGGCGATCCCCAGCTCATCGAAATTATGGAGTTTGTAAAGTTATTCGCAGCAGCTTCCACAGCGTCAAAAATTGGGAATGAGCTGTTCGAACCGATGTAGAGATTTATCTTCGCGCCTGGCGCCATCGCGTGAGCCCACTCTACATCCAGCGCGATCTCGGGCTGCCAGCCCTGTGTGACACCGTTAGCGTAATTGCACGGACCGTCAACACAGATCTGATTTACAGTCAGCTGCGGCAGCTTGAATTGGGCGCTAAAGTTGTTTAGTTCATCCTGGATGTACGGGTCGCCAAAGGCATCTACTATTGCAATAGTAATGCCGGTGCCGGTGTAGCCTGCACTCATGAGCGAGGACGAGTTATAGATCTGGGATACTTCTGACGGGGTGTAGTAGATGTTGTTGCTATCAGATGCGCCCGGCTTTCCCGAAATCGGTCCGAACGTGCGATACATTGGCAATGCAAAGCTTGACTTGTAATTTGATAGTCCGAGGATCGTCTGCACAAAAGAGAACCTGCTCGGAAGTTGGGGCATTCTCAGCGGCGAGTAAAACGACTGGTTTCCCAGATGGAAGGAATCAATTGAAACACCTAGAGCGGACTCTACTTGGAATGCGCTCCCGCTGACTCGGAGAAGGCTCGGATTTGCCTCGTCAATCTGCGCGGTCAAGCCCTTGGATGAAAAGTAAGATGAAAGCGAGTTTACTTGAACAGAGTCAGGACCGTAGATTGCAGAGTACTCCTGCGGGCTCAAGTATCTGTGATACATTGGAGAAATCGGACTGTTTACTTCATTGATATACTGCTGCAGGCCAATCGGATTTCTCGAAGAAATAACGACGGTTAATGAGATCGGCGCCGTCGAGGGAACTGCTCCTCCTGCTCCCAACATCGCGATCTTCGTTGGAAGCGAAATCGGAATCTCAACCGAGCTTCCATTTAGCATGAAACCGGGCGGCGAAGATGACGGGCTCAAAGCAGCGGAGCTGTTAGAAGAAAGAGAAAAAATCGAGATCCCGAAAGAACCCGAAACAGTCAGAATAAGTGTAACAAAGAGGGCAAGGGATGCATTCCTCCGCGAATTCATCATGCTTAGGCTGTTTTGAGATTATTTAAACGGAATGTCGGCGAGCCCGAACCGGATTCCGGGGGGAAGCTTTGGGACCCAAAAAATCTAGTTCTATTTTTTCATCGTTCCGAACTGCCAGCTACCCTTGCCGAACTTTACTTTCCAATCCGGACTTTCTTGGTGACCGGGCATTTTCTGCGAGACGTGGATCGAAAATCCCGTTGCGGTCTCGCTGTGAGGTCCATCCCAGATCTTCTGACCGCAGTACGGACACTTGCGCCAGATCCCCTTTTCGTTTTTCTCTACAATGAATTCAGTGAACTCCATTTTTGATGCAAACTCCTTTTGGAAGTTGCAGAAAGATAACACGTGAAATCAAATCTTAAGATGGTAATCTCGTTGGATAGAGATCAAAAATCTGTACCCCAAATACGCTGAACAGGGAGAACATATACGAGGTAAATTATCCAAAAAGGGTGACGACGCCGCTTCAATTTAGGGCGTGCTGGCATTCCAGTATAAATAGGCCCCCCGTCGGGTCGGTTCGCGCGTGCGAGTACTTGCGCAACTAAAGCCATTGAGATCATTGATTTATTATGCCATTTCTCGCCGGTCCGCGCAACGATGCAATTTTTTACCCGAAAGAGCTAGGATCCCAGCTGTTAAGAAGGCAATAGCAAACTTGCGTGAAGATCAAGAAATATCAATCACCGTTTGTTAGAGCATTCATCTTCTCCCTGGTTAGCCTGTAGTAGTACCACTCGTCCAATCTTTCTGCTCCGTGCTTTTCGTAAAACTCGATCGCGTGCTTATTCCAGGTAAGTACGGACCACTCCATCCTGCCACAGTCTCTTTTTACCGCTTCCGAAACGCACCTTACGAAAAGGTCGCGGCCGAGTCCTCTCTTCCGATGCTCCTCAAGAACGAAAATGTCTTCGAGGTAGAGGGTCGGACGAGCGAGGAACGAAGAGTAAGTGTAGAAGTAAAGCGCATATCCAACCAGCTTCCCAGATCCTTTTTCAGCCGCCACGAACAAATTCAGGAATTTCTTCGTCGAGAATATATCCCGAATTATTCGCTTCCTTGATTCCTGATCCGGAGGTTCAAGATGCTCAAAATTTGCCAGTGCGATGAGCAGTTCGATGATTTCCCTTGAATCCTTTCTTTTTGCATGACGAATAACATAGTCGATTGTCAAAGAAATCCCGAGCTTGACTTTTAGTGACGTGGACTATCAAAGACGACTAGATTGTTAAAGTAACTGGCTGGATGAGTTTAGACGATTTAGACAACTGTTTCTGCAGGAGATGCTCATTGCCCTAAGGTGTACTACGTAATGTACTTCGGAAATGAATTAATGAAAGAAAAACAAGCCTCAAGGCGACATATTTATTCGAATTCTGAAACAGCTTGATTTGAAGGGAAAAAGCATTCAAACCAAATAAATCGAGTGTTCAAAGATTGACTGAATCATCAATCTATCCTCTTTATTTCAATTTTTTCAGAAAGACAAAAGTGATGCAAAACATGTGCAAAGCTTCGAGTGAATATTCTATAACAACATGTAATGCACAGCTGACTTTCCCTCTCAAAGGGTTAACAGAAAAGATTAACAGACGAAAAGCCCTATTTCGTCAGCGCATAATTTTCTAGCCCCACTTACTATTACGGTGTGCCGATGTCCGAGAAAGAAACTCCCAAAACAAAGAGAAGCGGCCGGGGATCGAGGACCCGCGTTTTCCGCGAGTCCCCACAGGTTACTAGCAAGGGAGTGATCGAAAAGGAAGAAAACATGGACTCTATCAGCAAAAAGCTTGCAAAGCTAGATGCAAGACGGCAAGACCTTGCAAAGAGACTGGACGAGGCCCAGAAGTCCGCTGATTACGACAATTTTCAGAGAATCGGGAATAGCTATCTCGGCACAATACTGGAAAGCATAGATCTGTACATTGACCTGATAAGAGAAATTAGTTCAGAACCGGTTGCGGGCGAGCTGAAGACAGAGTTTTCAAATATCGTGAAACGGGGAAGCAACACCAAAGGAATAGAGGGCCAGTCCGAGTGGATCTCGAACGATGTCTCGCCGCTGTATGAAAAAGTTCGCCAGATCTGCGCGTGCGTCTATGCTGCCGTCGCAAAAATTGACCAAGAAGCTAACAAGATCGCCTAACGCCTGATACCGGCTTCTCTTAACATCTCTCTCGCGCGAATCTCAGCATCTTTCCAGTGTGCGGGACATCTCGTAAGAGATTCTCCATTGACCTCAGCCCAGAGCCACCCTTTCGAGTAAAGGATCTGCGAAGAGCTCCTCGCCGAGATCCCACAAATGTCACAGTGCAATTCCAGCAATTCTTCCGTCGGCATAAATTTGGCAACTCAGCGGGGCTGTAAAAAGGTTTGTTACCTATTTTTGGCCGCGATTCCGATCTCGCTGTTTTCGAGGACGATATCATTCCCTAATCGTTTTTATCGGCCTATCTTTTCCATGAGACGCGGGGAAGCAAGGCCTACGCCAACTTTAAACCAGTGTGGTTCAAACCAGGACTCGGGAACGTCTCTCTTCAGAAGATTACTTTTTGGCCGGGAAAATTCAAGAATTAGTTTCGAGTTATTAGAGTAGATCACTTCGTAAATCCATTACGCTTAAGACAAACTTTTCGATTCGTGGTATTGGAAGCATGGCAGTAGGCCACCATGGGGAGGACCTGAAGGGAAATACACTTCGAGTATACACGTACCTCTTCAAGGTGAGACGCTCTGGAATTAGAGAAGCACAGAGATCACTCGGATTCAAGAGTGCGTCCCTCGCTCAGTACCATTTGGATAAGCTCGTGGAATTAGGATTAGCCCAGAAAGACGAGCTTGGCAACTACGTCCTGGCAAAGGAAGTCAAAATCGAGGCCCTTGAACAATTCCTGAAGATCGGGACGTACATCATCCCGCGCTTTGTGCTCTATTCGATGATGCTCACGATTCTTTTTACCTATTTTCTCGTCATTGCTCGAGTTGAAATCACGCAAGCTAGCGTTTGGGCGTATATTTTCGCCGTCGTGGGATTGGTGATTACCTGGTACGAGACGATCCGGGCGTGGCGAAGGACACCTTAACTGTAAGGTTAAAAAACTTGGAAAAAGACGGGGTTACAATCCTTAGTTCGGAGATGTTATTTGTACCATGTCGACCGCTGCTGAGAAAAGAGAGAAACGCAGAATCGAGAACGAAGAAAAAGTTCAGAAGGCATTAGGGACTTTGCAGCAAGTTGTCGAGAGCAATATCACACCCCGGAATATCAGGAAAATCGTCAAAGACGCAATCAACATGTTGAACGACACTAAAATTTCGATTGGAGTGCGCGCGGCAAATTCTATTTCAATTCTCGAAGAAGTCAGCCAAGATCCGAACATGCCTTCGTTTAGTCGGGTGACCATATGGTCAGCGGTTTCGACGTTGGAATCGGTCAGAGAATCATAGTCGAAAAACAGATCTCTTTTTTTATTCCGCACGTGAGCTCCTCGTTCGTCCGTGCGACGTGAAGCCCTTCTCTCTTTGTCGTAAAATAGCGCGGAGTAAATTATCTTCACTTTTCATAGTCGCAATTCTCCTCGCACTCAACCCTTCGCCTTTCTTGCCATCATCCGCGAAAACGTCATCCAGTGCACATTCAGGCGAGGCAATGAAGCCTCTACCACCGGCAACATTTCTGCCAGCCAAGCTCGATACCGCCGTGGCACACACAAATTCTTCTTCAAACATTCCTCCGACTAATTTCGACGAACAACTGGGAATGACCTTTACCGAGAATTTTACTAGCCTTTCGTACAACGTCTCAGTCGTCGAACAACAAGACATCTACGGATACGGGCCCGCCTATTTGCTCAACGGATTGAGCAATCTCGGTTACTGGTACCAGGTTGGATTTTCTTGGGATTGGCCGATTGCGAGTGGCGGTTATTATTCGGGCTTCGGTTTCAACTATGAAGTATTCTCCCCCAATGGTTCGTCGATCTTTCCACAAAATGCGGGTGGACTGACAAATTTTACTGGACCAATTCACCCTGGTGACAAGATGAGTCTCTCGCTAGCTTTCAACTTGGGCAATGTAAACATGCAGGCTTTTGACTATGAGACTGGAGCAACTGCGAGCGTCATCTTCCAATCCTTCGGAGCGAGCGTATTCGTTGGCTTGCCATTTGCAATTTCTAATTCCAAGGGCTTTTTCAGCGGACTCATGACGGAGCAATATCATCCGAATATTTACAATGGAAGCGAAACAAAGGTGATTTTCTCTAGTAATGCAAACATCTCTTCAGCGTGGCTGTGGGTTGATGAATTCAACGCAAACAGCAGTTCTCTGATATTCCTAAAGAGCACACCCTCACCCATCCTCTTCACGGCAAATCCCCTGAAATTACAGTACTTTTTCTACGAAGGAGCTATTCTGAGCTCTAGTGCTCACGAATTCATAACGGGTAACTCGGGATCCGTTTTGTTGACTGTGAACTATGCTGAAATCGGTGGGAACCCGCCGGTGCCGCCGAAATTCGTTTTTTCCACAAACGGATCAATAGATTCGGCACAGCTTGGCGAAAAGCCACAGACATTCCTAGTGGACAACGGGAGCACTTGGAGCGTCTCGAATATCCTCTCGGGACCAAACTCTTCGGAAGAGAGATGGACTACTTCAAACTCAACCGCAGGTGTCGCAGGATCGGATGAGACGATAAGGATCGTCTACTATCATCAATTCTTGGAGTTTTTTTCATTCGTAATCGTCGGAGGAGGATCCAATGCAGGTTCGCCGGCTCTTACTTTCGTAAACTATGGTAGACCGAACTCGATCCTGCTCGCCGGAACCCCGCTAGAGTTATGGGGCGATGCTGCAATGCTTTGGAATTCTTCTGGTATATTGCCGGGCTCCAGTAGTTTAGAGCGTTGGGTGTCAAATTCAACTACGGGGGTTTTCGCTGCCGGAGAGAATATTTCATTGGTTTACTTCCACGAAAAACTTGTCGCTGTTGGATATTCTATTTCAGGAGGTGGCGCCGGCTACTCTCCACCCCAGTTCCAGTCGATGGCGTTGAACGAAACGCTTAGTCGCACGCTCTCTCCCTATCCTTACCGGTTGTGGCTGAACAGCGGTGCACTATGGCGGGTTAACGCTTATCTCAATGGTTCGAACACCGGTGAAAGATGGATAACCTCCAGGGTGAGTGGAACAGTAAACCAGTCGGTAATCTCGCCTGTGTATTATCATCAGAGCTTCGTATCAATGGGATACGTGGTCAAGGGAAATAGCACTGGATTTGATCCTCCTAGAGCGAGCTGGATCTCGTTCGGTGTCGAGATGAACGCAACTCTTTTCACATCCAGATCGATCTGGGCTGATTACGGGACTTCTTACAACTTTACCAGTCTCATTTCCAAAAATGCAGGAGATCGCTGGGTGGCAGATTCGGATCCTAGCGGTATCATCCTTGATCAGCGAACTCTGGATATTGCATATCAAAAGCAGTACAACGTCGGCATCGAGCAGCCTCACGACGGTGGGGGAATTCTACTCGCTCAACCCTCGGGATGGTACAACGATTCTGAAGTTATTCCGCTTGCGTTTCGGAACAACTCAGGCTGGACACTTGGCGACTGGATCGGCACCGGATCTGGATCTTATAATGGCAATTCCACCGATCCCACAATCACGGTGAGTTCTCCCATAACCGAAACGGTCGTGTTCTATCCTTCACTGACAATAAAATCGGGGTATGGAGGCAAGGTTTCATACAACTATGGTGGAAAAGCAGGGACAATCACTGGTGGTCAGAGTGTTACAATCTACGTTCCTCCTCTGAGTGAAGTGAGTGTCTCTGCGGTTTCATCGTCTGCCCTCAATATCTTTACCAGCTGGAACGGAACGTTCAACTCGGCAAGTGAATCGATCTTGCTCCAGATTCATTCACCCCAGAAAGTAGAGGCAGGATTCGGCTTTAACTATCCGATAATTTCCGTTTCTATCATCGTTATTATCGGGTCGGTAGCGCTGATTGCAGCTTCGATCTACGGTAGGCGCAAGAGAGGTAGAGCAATACTCTTGCCTGAATCTATACACCAAATCTAGGATAGATTTAGGACTCTTCTAGGAAAAAGAGTAAATCAACTCTTTCGAGGCCTCGATGATTGTATCATTCTTGTCAAGAAAGCTTCTTCTCGCTGCTCTCGTCTTTGTAGTACTTGGATTAATTTTCATTATTTATCCAGATCCTCAGTTCAGGTTAATTTTCAGCCGCGCTTCGGTGCCGGGATTGTCGACCACCAGATTCACCTTCGGCAACGGGACCGGATTTCCAAGGAACTTTACCGGGGCTGGCGGCTTCAACTTCACTCGAGGGGCGAGTGCGAGGACAGCAGCTCTCGGTTTTAGTGCGGCGTCAATAATTGAAAGCATCATCGGAGTTGGATTGATTTCCGTTGGCGTAGTACTCATGGCGGTTGAGATGTTTCTCACCCCGACTAAGATAAGGTAGGGAACTAATTCAAGGATGAATTGTTTCGAGGCGAGAATCGCATCAAATGTCACAAATTCAGACACAGAAGATCGTCCAACCCCTTCCTGCTATTGAAGCCCTTAATCTTGTAAAGAAATATGGAAGTGGAACCGGCCTCACCTTTGCCCTAAAAGGAGTGAGCTTTAGCATCATTCAGGGAGATATGGTAGCAATAATCGGCCCTTCGGGATCTGGAAAAAGTACACTTCTAAACTTGCTCGGAGCCTTAGACAGACCGTCGTCGGGCAAAGTGAAGATCGACGGAGTAGACTTGTCAAAGCTTTCCAACACGGCCCTGGCAAACCTTAGGAATAAGAAAATTGGTTTTGTTTTTCAGTCGTTTAATCTTCTTCCGAGAATTTCGGTTAGACAAAATGTCGAATTACCCCTGAACATTTCTGGCATTTCGCATGATGAACGTGAAGAAAGAGCGCTCAGAATGCTGGATCAATTTGGAATAAAGCACAAGGCAGAGAGCAAACCCAATACCCTCAGCGGAGGCGAACAGCAAAGAGTAGCGGTTGCGCGAGCCCTTGTAACTAATCCGTCGATCGTCCTTGCGGACGAACCAACCGGAAATCTGGACACAAAAAACACTGAACTCACGATGGAAGTTTTGGAAGAGATGCATCAAAAGACTCACAAAACCGTGGTCATAATCACTCATAATGTCGAGCTCGCAAAAAGGGCGAGGAGGATAATTTCGATCAAAGATGGCGAAATCGCCACTTCCGAGGAACTTTGAGCAGAAGGTGGGCAGATACGCAAACGAAGAAGACTTTTTCGGTAGTTGCGTTGATTTTACTGGCGGGCAGCGCGTTTATCCTGGCACTGCCACTAGCTCGTTTTTCGGCGAGTGCTCAAACTCCCGCAGAGGGGTTCCAGATAATAGCTGCACGCTGGGGCAATTCTAGCGCTAGCACAGAAGCTGGCCCCGGCGACGAGAATGTGCCACTCACGCTCACGCTCCAATATGTGTATCCATATTCGGCGGTGTACGCGCAGCTAAACATTCAGTTACAGAATGGAATTACGACAGCTTCCAGTTCAATGCCAAATACCTCTGCAAACAACGCGACCGTCTATTACTCAAGCTCACTTCAAAAGGGGCAGGTTTTTCAGGTTGAAACATTTGTCAATTTAGCGTCGAACATCTCTCTTGGCAGATACAATTTTCCCGTGACGATCCTCTGGGACGCCATCCTTTCGAACTCGTCTTCCGCTCCGGAGATAAGTCTAGAGCAGAACACGAATTTTGTTTTGATCGTTCAGGGCGACACGAAGCTTGTCTTTTCTTCCGCACAGACTGCGCTTACTCCCGGGCAGGAGAATAACCTCACACTGACCCTAGTTAACTCTGGAAGTGGAAACGCTTCTGATATAGAAACAACAATTTCTCCCAGCAATACCCAGCAAGTCAGCGTACTCAATCAATTCCCGTCCGTGAATAAGCTCTCTCCGCAACAGAGCGAAACAGCTCACGTAGAGTTGTTCGTTTCGTCGTCTGCCGCAGGTTCCTCGGTCACGCTCTCAATTGCTACTAACTATCTTGACGCATACAATAACCAAGTAAGCAAAACACAAACGCTCGGGCTTTACGTTACGACAGGCAATTCAGCTTCCCAGCTCGTAATCAGACCCGAGGCAACTTCCCTGACACCTGGACAGATCAACAATGTCACTCTCATAGTTACAAATGAGGGATTGCAGACTTTAACCGGTGTATCAACTCAGGTATCCACTTCATCGCAAACAGTCAGCGTTCTTTCTGAACCCAACGTCATACAGAGCCTCGTTCCAGGCTCCTCGAGCGATCTTCAGATTGGTCTTTTTGTCTCCGCCTCTTCGTCAAACACTGCTGTCACGCTTGCGGTCGCCATCGCCTATCTAGTCCAAGGGCCTAACGAAACTGGCTCGGCAACTCAGAACGTAGGGTTCTACGTTTCCAGTGAAGCAAGTTCCAACAATTCATCACTTTCGATTGTCACGATCGAAAACAACATCCTGACAGGCGTTCCGTCGAAGACACTGTTCAACGTTACAAACACCGGAACTACCACGATCTTTGATCCAGTTCTCACTCTTTCCGTTTCGTCCCCTCTCGTGATAATGAGCAATTCTTCCTACTCCGTTCCGGGAAAAGGGATCGAACCTGGGCAGAGCATTCTTTATGAGGTCCTGATTTCATCCTCTCCGACCGCAGCGGTTGGAGTCTATGATGGAAACCTTGTCGTGACGTACTCTAATCAGTACGGGATATCGAACTCCCAAAGCACGCAGGTTGGGTTTGTGCTGAGCGGAACTATAGATCTGATAATCCAGGACGAAACGATTACACAGGGCGCGGGCAATCTTACCGTAAGCGGGAGCCTTCTAGACGAGGGCACAGCATCCGCCTACTATGCGAGCATTACAGGCTCCTCAAATTCGACGTCCGCGAAGATAGGACCCGCCTCATACGTCGGCGAAATTGATCCGAACACTCCGGTTCCCTTTTCCACGACTATACCATTCACTCTCAGAAGCTCAAGTGAAAAACTGAACGTAGAGCTAGATCTGACGTACAAGAATAGTTTTGGAGACAATTTGCTTACCAGCTACAACACGACCACGACATTAACAGCAGGCGCAGTTACGACTGCTTCTACGGTTGGAACGGGTGCGAGCTCGTCAGACATTGCGCTCGTTCAGGGAGCACTCTACGGTTTAGTTGTGATTGTAGTAATAGCGGGTGTCGTTGGGGCGATTGTGGTACGACGTAAGAAGCGGCAGATGCGCAGCGAGTCCAGTCCAGAAACTGAAGAAGCTAAAGTCGTCTGACGAGAAGTTGAGCAATGAAAATCAGGGATCAGTTCGCCTTTGCTCTAAGAGCAATGACGGACCGAAGGCTAAGGACTGCACTGACAATTATCGGCATCATCATAGGTCCCGCGACGATCGTTTCCTTGGACGCCGCAACACAAGGCTACAGTAATGCCTCCACCGCACAGTTCAACAATCTCGGAGCAAACACGCTTTTTCTAGCTTCATCTGCGCGCGGATTCTCGCTAACTTCCTCTGAGGTCACTCAGATTGAGACACTTTTGGGCGTCAGCGCAGTTCTTCCGTACCAGCAATTAAGCGGGAGCATCACTCAAGGCGGCGGTTCAGTCTCGGTCCAAATAATTGCAACAACACTTCCCAACCTTACGAAGGTATTCCCTTCTCTTGGCGTAGAACAAGGATCCTTTCCGGCTTCGACAGATCTAGCTGGTGCAATCGTCGGAAATTCCGTAGCATTCCCGGATATCACGAATGCGGTGAATGTGTCGCTAAACCAGGTCCTCTCAGTAACCGGGGTTGGTCGCGGATTCTCCTTTGGACCGAATTTTGGAACGTCAAACTCTAACGCTGGTTCGACTACAAAGTCCTTCATCGTGCGGGGGATCCTGAAATCGTATGGACAGGGGTTTCTGATTAACCCTGACGACGCAGTGTTTGTCCCACTAGCTGAGGGAGAAGCATTGCTCCACAGCTACGATTACACCGGGATGATGGTTGTTGCTGCGAGCAACTCTATTGTCAACAGTGTGGAATCGGAGATCACCGCCCTGTTTGGAAACGATGTTCGAGTTACTTCTGTCAGTTCAATTCTTTCCACCATTACTTCTGTAACCCAGTCCACCGGAACACTGCTTGAGGCTGTGGGAAGCATTTCAGTCCTAGTTGCTTTCATCGCAATAATGACCACTGAGTTCACGTCAGTGATTGAGCGAACGAAGGAAATCGGAATATTGAAAGCTCTCGGCGCAACTTCCCGAACGATAATGGTGAATTTTATCTCGGAGGCACTTGCGACCGGTTTCATAGGCGGTTTGATCGGCGCCGGCATCGGATCTGGTCTCTCATTTTTGATAATCGGACTGCTTGCAGGAAATTCGAGCCTTTCTCGCTTAGGTGGAGCAGTGTCAAGGACCACGGGTGCAACCGCTGCGAGAGGAGGCGGCGCTACCTTTTTCGTGGGAGGCGGTGGATTGGGGGCTGCAGCTTCTTCTTCGACTAGTACACCTGCACTGAGGATCATCCCGGCGCTTACTCCGGAGCTGTTACTTTTGTCAATCGCCCTCGCGACAATCGTGGGCGGACTCGCGGGAGTGCTACCGGCCTGGAGAGCTTCCAGACTTTCGCCTGTTGAAGCGCTGCGAACGACGTGAGCTTCCCCCTCGCATTTTGATCGCGCGCCCGCTCATTGTTAGGCGATATTATTATTGAGGACGCCGGAGCCGGTCGTTGCATTATCCATGGATGCGTTTGAGCGACTGCTCTGGTGGCTGTTTGCCGGAAGCACGGGAGCGAGGACGCGACTCCTCGTCCTTGAGGCGATCAAAGAGCAGCCAAGGAACGCCCAGCAACTTTCGCAGCTGCTGCACCTTGACTACACGACGATTCGACACCACCTTGGCGTCCTTGAAAAAAACCGACTCGTTCTGACCGAAGGCGAAAAGTACGGCAAGCTTTACTTTCTTTCGGAGATGATGGAAGCAAACTGGGCAAAACTCGAAGAGATCAAGGCAAAGACCGGGAGCTCACCTGCAAGCGTGGATAATGTAAACAAAAAATAGAGAGAGATAGTTTCGATTTGAGTCAGGAAAACGCCGGAAACAACAGCAACGAAGGAGAGAAGAGATCTCGGTTCCCTGTGGGAAAGCTCTGGGTTCCGATTACAATCTTCGCGGGGACCCTGCTCGGGGTCCTCTCTTACGAGGCCGCGTCAGAATACTCCAGGTTTCCGCGTTTTAGCCCCTTCGGGCAAGGCATCGGTCCCGATGTTTATCTGGAGTTCCACATCATATTCTCCACGATCGGGATGGCACTGCTCGTCGCGCTGATCATAGTGTACGCGAGGACTTACATCCAGACGAAAGCCAACTTTATTTTAGGGCTGCTCGTCGTCCTGTTTGCTCTTTTGTTGCAAGCAGTTCTAACATATCCCGTCTTGCTCGAGCTCGAGATTGAACCGGGCTTTGCGATTGAAGTGTTTTCGCCGGTTGCTGATGTCTTTACTATAATTGCCTATACCGTTTTTCTTTACTTGAGCCTGGAGTAACTCACTCACACGCGCGTGAAAGGGACCCCGACCGGGGGCCTATTTATAGAAGAATGAAAATCGAGATTTCAGACACAAGTCAGAGGGCAACGACATCGAAGAGAATCTTGCGAAAGTTCATGGTCAGACTTCTCGCGAAGAAATCTCCCTCTATTCTGAGATGATCCAGTCCGAACTCTCTCGCTTCATGCAAGTAGTACCGCTCGAATGTAAGACAGTCCTTCAGGTATCCCTCAAGAATTGAAGCGGATTCTATTTCTCCGAGAACCTCCTTCGGAATTTCCGGCTTTCCTTCTCTCCGCAGAATATCATTCAGCGAGTCGCGAGCCGCATCGTAGTTCTTCCAGGCCTCCTGAATATATCGTGGAAAAATTCCATTGTTTACAAGAATCGCCCTAAATCCCCCCTCCCTGTCTTCAGAGAATTTCTGGAGCAGCTTTGCCTTTATGCCCAGTTCACTTGTTTTGTCCAGAGAGTAAAGGAACTCCATAGCGAGAGCTTCCATCTCCGTCTTGTAAGCATGGTTCAGCGAGTCCCCGAATGAACCTGCCGCCAGAAGGTAGCGGGCTGCGAGGAGATCCCCGCGGACGATTGCCTCCGATATCATGTGTGCAAAGTCGGGATCGTAAGGGATCTCACTCATCAGTATTCCCTTCTCGGTTATGTCATGAGTGTCTCTTCGGATTGCTCCGATTTCAAACATCCAGCTTTCGGCAAACTCGAGCTCGTTCATGTTGAGCTTCGACATGAACTCCTGCTCGCGAAGCTTCAATCCATATTTCGACATTAGGAGAACGAGATCGAACGGAGTCTCCCGCTCCAGTGCTTTGAAAACCTTCTTTGGGGAAATCGTCTTTGAAACTGGGATATCGCTCAAGATCACCGCGCGCCCCGGTTTGAATCGACCAATCCTCCCGATCATCTGTAGCATCGTGTTATTGTCTAATGATTTGTACTCCAGTACCTTTTGCCCTAGCTTATCCCTGCCCTCTATTGTTTCGTTGAAAATGAGTACGTTGTCCACGTACAGATTGACTGAAGAGGCAATCACGTTAGTTGCAAAGATTTTCAGATTCTTGTCGATCTCCGCCCTCTCCTGAATTCTGTTTACTTCCGAGCCCTCCAGACCCCCGTGAATGAAGACTCCCCCGTAAGACCTTGCGAACCTTTCTACTAGCCGCCTCGTAGGAAGGAAGATCAACCAGGACTCGCTTGGGGGCTGCGAGAAAAGGTAGTAGGATAGCTTGTCCTGCATCTCAAATGTGTCTTTTGCCATTTCCAATTCTATCGAGACTGAAAACCTCCTGCCTGAGACAGTGTAGAGATTTTTTATCCCGAGGAATGAGAGAAATTCGGCGGGGTCGATCGTCGCACTCATGACCCTGAAAAGGTTTCTTCTGCCGCCCAGATTGTTTTTCTTTGCGAGCGACATGCAAAGTTCCAGCTGCGAGGTCATCTGGTGACTTTCGTCGAAGTATATCGACACGTTTTCTAGAGAGTTTTCCGCAAGCATTCTGAGCAAGACTCCATCCGTTACGATTCTTATTTTGCCTCGATCTACGTTGATTTTGGTATCTTTTGTGATAACCGCAAGTTCTTCTTTCAGCTCCGGATAAAGTGCCTGCAGTGAATAGAAAAGGGCGTTACACGCGGCTCTTGAGGGCTCCCTGATGACTATTTCTCTTGTCCCGCCGCAGACATTTTCAAATTCGTGAATTGGTGTCACGGTGGTTTTTCCGGTGCCGACATCTCCCAGTATCACGAAATGATTACTGAAATCAATCCCGTCCAGTACACGAAATATCGGAAGGTTTGGACGAGAATTTTTGCCGGCGGAAACTGTTTCGGTGTCAGACAAGAAAAGTGACAAATCCTAGTATTGTTTTCAGAGTTTTAGATCACATTTCTTCCGGCACAAGAACGTTTCACGTCGGAGAGAAAAAAAGAGGAGTAGAGAACTCGAACCTCAAAAAAAGACGATTAAAGTCTACTCTCTAATAGCAGACAGCAATAGAGTTTTTGTCCGCTAAACAGTAACGAGATGGGCTCCCCAATAGGTCGAGCCCGTTTGAAGCTCGACTCTGTGCCCGGATTCGTTTTCATGTGCGTCCGCGTCCGTTTTATCGTGGAACGTTTGGTCGCACTTTATGCACGCGTATTTCATTTTTAGTTCCAAACCACACTTGCTGTTCGTTTTGATATTTACACTTTTTCCATTGTGCATAAGGATCTGGAATCAATTCTTCTCCTTGTTCATATCATCAATTTGAAAAAATGAAATGGAAATGGTAACGATTGAGTAGCTTTCCTTATATCGTGGAAAGGGGAAACTGGGCTTGAGCGTAACTAACATGAGCTACGGTAGAGACCGCGATAGAGGCGGTTACGGAGGAAACAGGGGCGGATTTGGGGGAAGCAGACCTCCAATGGGTCCAAAGCCTGTTGAAGTAGGAAAGGAATACGACGTAGAAGTCACTGAACTGTCGAGACGCGGCGACGGTGTCGCTAAGGTCCAAGGTTTTGTGATCTTCGTACAGGGAGCAAAGGTAGGACAGAAGGTCAAGATCAAGGTTGATCGGGTCGGTCCAAGATTTGCAAGTGCCACAGTTGTAACTGGCAGTTCAGCGCCGGCTGATACAGGTTCTTCTGGGAGTGAGTCATCAGGATCGGAATCTGAGGGCGATTCCTCAATGACCGAATCGATGGACAACGATACTACGTAGATCTTTTGAAACAAGCAAAAACGAGCCACATTTTTTCTTCCTTGGATCTGTCGACAAGGAAGAAACGCAGTTTTTTGTTGGACTAGTAATCTCTCTTCATTGACTTGAATTGCTAGACCATTTCTTATTCAAATCTCTAGCTGCTAGGAAAATTCTGACTTTGCGGCTGGTTGTCCGATCCGACTTCAGTTTCCGTTTGACTCACTAAGTGGAGCGATGAAATCATGTCAGACATTGATTTCGTGATTTCGCTTCTTCTTTCAACAATCTGAAATTGTTCCTGTTTTTGAGTTTCCACCTCGCCCAGTTCCAACTTTAATTCCTCAAGATTCTCTCGAAGGCTATTGATTTCTGAATGAAATTTCTTCACCTCGCTTAGCTTCGTGACACGGTCCTTCTCCAGTAAGCGAATTTCTTCGTCGATATTGTCTCTCTTGGAAATTAATGAATCTATTTTCTCATGCGATTGTTTTAGGGCGTCAGAACTTGAGAACAATCGTTTGAAAACTGACTGACTAGCGGCCTTTTTCTTTTCGTCTTCCAGATTAGATTTCGCTGTCGTGATTTCGATTTCAACCTGTGTACGCTTTTTTCTCAAGTGGCCAATTTTCGATTCATCTTCGTGCCATTGATCTACCGACCCTTTCTCGGCGTTTTCTGCGAGTTTTGCAATCTTTTCCTCTGTTGAATGAATATCTTCTTCAAGCTGTTTAATCCGAAAGTCCAGAGCAGAGGTATCGACTGGTTCAAGGAGCCTCGCAGTCAATTCAAGCCTAGAATCAAAATACTCCTTTGGCAGAGCTACCGGTTTACACTTTTCCTCAAAATCGTCCAAGAGTAGATTAAAGCTAGTCATCCAATTATGAAAGCCGTAACCACCCGGCTCCGTGGAAAATACTTGAGTACCAAGCTTTTGTAGCCCGATAGAAACTCGCTCCTTGAGCTGATCCGGGCTTAGGTGCTCATCGGGAGTAAACTTGAGATGATGCTTGTGGAACTCTTGCTTCTTTTTCTTCTCTTTTCTTTGAGAGGAAAGTCCTCTGTTGCCGAAGGACTTTCCGGAACCACCCCCGGAATAACTCAATGTTGAAGAATCAAATGATCGAAACTATAGTTAAAAGATTAAGGCCCCTGACCTCTTCTGTCTGGATTGATAGGCCAATTCATGATATCAGTTCGGCCGTCGAAAATCTATTCATCATAGATTCGTCTCAGGAATCACACCCTCGAAGAATCTCAATTACTTACTCGCTAATTTTAAATAATTACAACATCGAGGAGGAGATTCGCTAAGAAATGCCCGGCAAGCAATCTGGAGTCATTTCGTCGTTTTCTTTTGAGGGACGGCTCTGCTTGTCTCTCGGAGTGTTGAGCTTGCCGTTTGTTGTGGCATAGGCCCCAGCGTCCTTCTTTTTCATAAAAAGAATCTCTCTGGGGGAGCGAGTTATTGTAGTGGAGTATAGATAGAGAATTGTCTCGACTTACAGGTTCAAAAGCGCTGATCAAAGCGCTTCAGGAAGAAGGAGTTAGCGTTCTTTTTGGAATGCCCGGCGGTGCGAATCTACCGATTTACGACGACCTATATAGCTCCGAAATCAGGCACATATTGGTAAGGCATGAGCAGCTAGCGGCTCACATGGCTGATGGTTTTGCACGCGTGGCGCGTAGACCTGGGGTTTGTCTAGCGACATCAGGCCCGGGTGCGACAAATCTAGTTACTGGAATAGCAACCGCGTACATGGACTCTATTCCTCTCGTAGCGATAACAGGACAGGTTGCTACTTCTTCCATTGGGAAGGATGCGTTTCAAGAGTGCGATATCATGGGAGTAGCTACCCCTGTAACAAAGTACGCATTCCAACCTCTCGATCCGGGGCAAGTTCCAGAGATGGTAAAAAAAGCGTTCTACATCGCCGCCAGCGGAAGACCGGGCCCGGTTCTTGTAGACATTCCAAAAGATATCCAGACTGGCGAGGCGGAGATGACCTTTCCTGAAACCGTTCGCCTCCGAGGATACAATCCCATTGTCCAGCCTGATCCGGTTAAGATCGAAAAGGCAGTCGATGCCCTACTCGACGCTGAGCGACCCCTGATCCTTGCCGGTGGCGGGGTTGCGATCGCGGGAGCTTTTCCCGAGCTTCAGGCCCTCGCTGAAGTTCTCATGTGTCCTGTAGCCACGACGTTCAAGGGCAAGGGCGTATTCGATGAAACCCATCCTCTCGCGTTGGGACCAATTGGGATGCATGGTCATCTTGAAGCTAACAGATTGATTCAGGAAGCAGACGTTCTACTTGCGGTTGGGACGAGATTTTCCGACAGGTCGACTGGCAAAGTCTCAGAGTTTGTTCCAAAGACAACTGTAATCCATGTTGATATAGATCCCTCAGAGATCAACAAGAACAAGAAAGCTGACCTCGGAATCGTGGGAGACGTGAAACCATCGCTCCAGGCAATGGTTGATTCGATCATTCGGCGCGCGCGGAAGAACGAGATACAAAAGTGGCAGAAGAAATTTGCAGAGGTAAAGGAAAGTTGTCAAAACGAGTGGAAGGTCGACATGACAAAGGTCAGTGCTCTCAGCGTTCTGAAAAAGCTAAGGGAGATACTCCCGAGCAATGCACTCGTTACAACTGAGGTCGGGCAGTGCCAGATGTGGGCTTCGCTCCATTTCAACGTAATCGAACCAGGCACTTTCTTTAGCTCGACCGGTCTTGGAACTATGGGCTTTGGATTTCCCGCGGCAATAGGTGCCAAAGTCGCCGCGCCTTCGAGACCTGTCCTTGATATTGCAGGCGATGGAAGCTTCAACATGACGGAAGCGGCCCTTGCAACGTCAGTTCTGGATAACATTCCTGTCATTGTCGTGGTGATGAATAACACGATGCTCGGAATGGTCGCGCAGTGGCAGAGACTCTTTTACCAAAGACGATATCATGGTGTCAAACTCTACGGAATACCTGATTTCGTAAAACTAGCCGAGGCGTACAGAGCGCAAGGACTTCGTGCGCAGTCAATCGACGAGTTTGGCCGTGCCCTAAAGCTTGGACTGCGAAGCGACGTAACGACTGTCATTGACGTTCCGATTTCGCCAGAGGAGGATGTCTTTCCGTTCGTGGTTCCGGGAACTGCCCTAAAGGACATGGTGGTTGCATGACTATGGCGGCAAGACCTGCAGAGCCCACTTCGACAGGACATATTCCTACCCAAACCAGCGGGGAGGAAGTGATAGTGAACGACCAGAAAAAACAGGCGACGAGGCAAATCGTTTATGCAATTGTTGAAAATCAGAGAGGTGTCCTGCACCGAGTTTCAGGAATGTTTCGAGCCAAGGGGTTCAATATTACAAGCATCTCCATCGGCGAGACATCTTCACCTGACCTAGCGAGAATGACCATAATACCGAAGGGAGATGAACAGGCGTTACAATTGTTGGTAAAGCAGCTTGAGAAAATGATTGATGTGATAGAAGTCGGCACGATGACCCACGAAAACGCTGTAGCTCGCGAGCTCGCACTAGTAAAGTTTGAGACCAGAGACAACCAGAGCCGCAATGTCATCCTTGAGCTCTCCAACAATCTTGGTGCCAAGGCAGTCGATATCACAAAGGATTCCCTCGTTGTTGAATACACATCAACACCTGAGAATATTGATTATTTTGTAGCTGAGGCTTCAAAGTCGGGTGCGGTAAAGGAAATAGTCAGGACAGGTCTCACTGCTCTTCGGAGGGGACTGTAAATTTGTCTTCTATCCAAAAAGCCGGAGGCCGGCGCGTCAGGATATTTGATACCACTCTCCGGGATGGCGAGCAAACTCCCGGAGTTTCTCTTACTGTTGAGAAGAAAGTGGAGATGGCTAAGGCTCTGGATCTCCTCGGAGTAGATGTCATTGAGGCTGGGTTCCCAATCGTCTCCAACGGCGAACTCGAATCAGTCAAGGCAATAAATAGACTGGGGCTAAAGTCCCAGGTCTGCGCGCTGTCCCGGGTGGAAAAAACTGACGTTGACAAACTGATCGAGTGTGATATTTCTTATGGGCATCTTTTCATCGCAACTTCGGACCTGCATCTTCAGTATAAGCTGAAAATGACAAGAGAGGCCGCTCACCGAGCTGCAATTGAGGGCGTCGAGTACGCAAGGGCGCACGGAATCCGAGTAGAGTTCTCTGCCGAGGACGCGACAAGATCCGACAGGACGTTCCTTGCTGAAGTGCTGAAAGGCGTCGAAGCCGCAGGCGCTGAACGAATCGATGTTCCGGATACTGTTGGAACTGCCACCCCTGAGAGTTTTTCGGATCTCATAAGGTTCATTCAGGGCAACGTTCGGATTCCTCTCAGCACCCACTGTCACGATGATTATGGGCTGGCCGTTGCAAACAGCCTGGCTGGTGTTGCGGCTGGAGCTGATCAGGCCCATGTTACGGTTAATGGGCTTGGCGAGAGAGCTGGCAACGCATCACTTGAAGAATTTGTAATGGCTGTTTCCAGACTTTACAACTTTGAGACTGGGATTAACACGAAGCTGCTTTACTCTACTTCTAGATTTGTCTCAAAGGAATCCGGAATCTTTGTTCAGCCAAACAAAGCTGTTGTTGGGGAGAATGCATTTGGTCACGAGTCAGGGATTCACACACACGGTGTACTAAATCTACCCGCTACCTACGAACCGATGGAGCCTGAACTTGTTGGCGCCCGCCGAAGGATCCAGGCGGGCAAGCATGCTGGATCGCACGGCGTAGCCGCGCAGCTCCAGAGTCTTGGCATTGAAGCATCCAGGGACGAGATCAAAAGAATAGTCCAGAGAGTGAAGGTAATTGGAGACCAGGGCAAGAACGTTACTGACGTCGATCTTGACCGAATCGCCCGGGAGGTAATTGGACTGGAGAGAGGAAATCCTTTCCTCAAGGTGACAGAACTTGCAGTCATCACAGGGATCAAAACAGTACCCACGGCTTCCGTGCGTCTGAGTATTGGGGATGATCAAACAATGACAGTTGCAGAGACCGGAACCGGTCCCGTTGACGCGGTGCTCAAAGCAATTCAAAAGGTGACTGATCGCTTTACAAAGATACGACTGCGAGAGTACAAGCTGGAAGCGATTACAGGCGGAACCGATGCGGAAGCCGAGGTGCTCGTCAAGATTGAAGACGAGGACGGTAATGTGACAACAGCTTCTTCAACAGGAACCGACATTGTCATGACTAGCGTGGATGCCGTAATCAGCGGGTTCAACGAGGTCATGCTGAGGAAGGCTCGCTCGAATTCGCAAAAAATGAAGATCGCTCCCACAAGCTAGCAAGAAGAAATTCATGGTGAAATAGTCTTGAGCCGCACTTATCGGATCTCGTACATTGAAGGGGACGGAATAGGGCCTGAGATTTTTGCTTCGGCAAGATCCGTCATCGAGGCCCTCGGCGAGCGCTTCAGAATAGCGTTCGAGTTCGTTCCCTCGCCAGCTGGGGACGGAGCTAAGCGCATGTTCGGCGAAGCCATGCCCAAGTCAAGCTATTCTATAATCCGAGAATCTGATCTTTGTCTCAAAGCCCCGGTTGGGGAGACTGCCCTTCAGACTATCATTTTCCTTCGACAGCAGCTCAATCTCTATGCCAACATTCGCCCTGCAAAGAATTATCGTTTTATCGATAGCAAATTTCACGGCGTCGATCTGGTTATCGCCCGCGAGAACACTGAGGACCTTTACGTCTCGCGAGAATTTGAGGAAAACGAAGGTAAGAAGGCGATCGCCCTAAAAGTTGTGACCGAGGAAGCGAGCAAGAGAATTGCACGCGTTGCTTTTGAAATGGCATTGTCACGGGAGGCTAGTCGCTCACCAAACGACAAGGAAACGAGGAAGCCCAGCGTCGTGTGCGTACACAAATCAAATGTTTTACCAAAATCAGACGGACTTTTTCTAAAGTCCTGCGATTCAGTTTCGAGGAATTTTCCTTCTGTGAAGTTTTCCTCAATGTATGTGGATACCGCAGCAATGAATCTCGTCCGCAATCCAGAATCGTTCGACGTGATTGTTACCTCGAATATGTATGGCGATATTTTATCCGACGAAGCTTCCCAAGTTGTAGGAGGATTGGGATTGGCGGCCTCTGGAAACATTGGAAACGACTTTGCAGTCTTTGAGCCTGTTCACGGTTGCGCCCCGGACATTGCTGGCAAGGGAATCGCAAATCCGCTCTCTATGCTTTTCTCGGTGAAGATGATGCTTGACTGGCTTGCCTCAAAAAGGAGCGACGACAGCTGCGCCAAAGCTTCAAGATGCTTAGAAGCCTCTATCTCTTTTGTTGGAGGCTCCGGAGTAAAGACTGTTGACGTCGGTGGAAATGCAAGAACCGTCGAGGTCACAAAAGCTGTCTGCTCAGAAATCGGTAAACAAACGGGCCAGTTGGCAAATGACGATAACATTGGTGTAGTAAAAGAGGATGTACTTCTAAAATGGTAGTCGAAGAGCTGGAATTGGAAGGGCAGAGGCAAGCAACGACGGAGATCCAAAAGACTGCGTTCGTTTGGATGAACGGAAAGATCGTGGACTGGGATCGCGGCAGCATTCCAGTGATGACGCACGCGCTTCACTATGGAACAGGTGTGTTCGAGGGAATTCGTGGATACGGGGTAAATTCAAACGTATACATCTTCAGATTAAAGGATCATTTTGAGCGATTGATGAGCTCTGCCCGCGTCTGCGATCTTGAACCCAAGTACTCCGTTGAAGAGCTCGAGGAGGCATGCATTTCTCTCATCAAATCGAATGGAATCAAGGATGATTGTTATATCAGGCCGATAATGTTTGTTGGCTTTTCCGGAATAAATCTAGGTTTTATCAACTACCCGATCGAGACAGCGATAGTTGCATTCCCTTTTACGCAATACTTTAGCAAACCAGGCCTTGATGTTTGTGTTTCTTCGTGGACGAGGCTCTACGATCCGGTAACTCCTCCAATGGCAAAAATATGCGGTAACTATGTCAACTCTGTATTTGCCAAAAGAGACGCTGCGAAAAACGGGTACGACGAAGCGATAATGCTGAATGCCGAAGGTAAGGTTTCCGAGGGAACCGGGGAAAACATCTTCGTCGTGAAAAAAGGAAAGATCTATACTCCTCCAATCGGCGCGTCAATCCTGGATGGCATTACACGAAACACAATAATGGAACTTGCAAAAGAGGCAGGGCTAGATCTTTTAGAGCGCGACATTTCGAGATCTGAGCTTTACACTTCAGATGAAGTGTTTCTCACCGGCACCGCAGCTGGAGTTGTTCCAGTCTTGAGTGTTGACCGAAAGAAGGTGGGAGGTGGAACCAAAGGTCCAGTAACGAAGACTCTTGAAGAAAGCTATTCTGCTCTAGTCTTGGGCAAAATGACTTTTGGACACTACGATTGGATAACCAAAGTCTACTAGCGATATGGGAAAAAAGTGAAAGTCATGATGTCATCAAACACAATGGAACAGTTACCAAAAGATCAGGCGATAGCCTACTATGAGAAGGACGTGACAACGACAGACGTCCAGAAAAAGGAAACTATAGCCGTACTCGGATACGGAATACAGGGCAGAGCCCAATCCGGCAACCTGAGCGATTCTGGATTCAAGGTGGTAGTTGGACTGAGGCGCGGGGGCAAGTCCTGGGATCTCGCGGTCGCGGATGGTCACAAGGTCATGGAGGTAAAAGAGGCTGCAAAGGTTGCCGATATCATCCATGTCCTTGTGCCGGATATGGTACAGGGGGATGTGTACAAGGAAATCGAACCCTTCGTCACCGCGGGAAAGGCACTCGGATTTTCGCATGGCGCTTCAGTGCATTGGGGTTGGGTGAAACCACCTTCCGATGTTGACGTTTTCTTGGTTGCGCCTAAAGCTCCCGGACAGAGAGTCAGGGAGGTCTATCTCCAGGGGTTCGGCACTCCATCTGTCATCGCGGTTCATCAGGACGCAACCGGAAGAGCTTGGCAGAGGACTCTAGAGTTTGCGAAGGGCATCGGCAGTACCAGAGCGGGCGTGATAAAAACCACATTCAAGGAGGAAACGGAGTCCGACTGGTTCGGCGAGCAGGTAGATCTTTGTGGTGGTGCAGACAGATTGGTCCGCACCGCGTTTGAAGTCTTGGTCGAGAATGGCTACCAGCCTGAGATCGCTTACTTTGAATGTCTTCATGAGCTGAAATTAATCGTCGATCTGATTCAGAGATACGGTATAGCTGGCATGTACCGCGGCGTGAGCGAAACCGCTCGTTACGGCGGCTTGACTGTAGGCGGCAGCGTGATAAATCAGGAGACGAAGGAGAGGATGCGCGCTGCCCTAAAGGACATTCAGTCTGGAGCCTTTGCGAACCGGTGGGTCAATGCCTATCGGACGGAAGGAGCACGTGCTTTTGAAAAGTACATGGAGGAGCTTGATGCTCATCCAATCGAGCAAGTTGGTCGAAGACTGCGACAAATGATGTGGCCGGAAGAAACGAGCGTCGGATCTAAGACTCCTAGCTGGTCCAAACTCGCTATCACTTCCACAAAGAAAGCTAAACCTGCAAAGAAAAGTGCGTCCAAAGCTAGAAAGCCAAAAAGTTCTTCGAAGAGAAAACGACGCTGATTTCAAGAAATGAAGAATTCGCCCTCGTCCGCCGCGAAAACAAACAAGTACGTTCAGGTTTTTGATTCTACCCTGAGGGAGAAAGCCTTCGGTTCCTCGCCCTCGACGGGGGAAAGGCTCTCGATTGCGAGCCAGCTGGATAGGATGGGAGTCGCTTTCATAGAATCTACTTTTTCGCCAGGTAATCCGAACGAGGTCGAGTATCTAAAGCAGGTGAGATCAGAACTAAAGGGATCTTCGCAACCTGTGCTTTTCCTTCCCGAGTTAAGTTCTGCATCAGTTGCTTCCGCGCTTCAGGAGTCTGACGTGTCTTGGATAAAGAATGTAAGCGTGCGAACAAACTCTTGGAAGTCCCACCTTGTGGATACGCAGAAGAAAATTGATCCCGAGACAAATATTTCTGAGCTAAAAAAGAAAATATCCGTCGCCAAAAATGAAGCGAGGAAGGATGTTTTCCTTTACGCTGAGAATTTCTTCGATGGGTTCTTCGACGACACCTCGTATGCCCTAAATATTCTTGAGGTTGCCATCGATAGTGGAGTTAGTCGGCTGATTCTCTGCGACACTCGCGGGGCGACTCTGCCTGATCAGGTGACCAAGGCCCTAAAGCTTGTTTCCACTCATTTTTCCTCAAATGAGAATCTTACTCTCGGCGTTCACTTTTACAACGATCTCGGGCTCGCGGTTGCAGACACACTCTCCGCAGTTCAGGCGGGTGCAAATCTAGTTCAGGGAACGATCAACGGTATCGGGGACAGAGTAGGAAGCGCTGACCTCTGCCAGATCCTTCCCACGCTTATTTTCAAACTGGGGTACGATGTTCTCTCTTCGCGAGTTTCTAAAGACCAACAACTGGTCTCTTTGAAGTCGCTGTCGGCTCTAGTCTCGCGGGCCACCGGTTTTTCACAGCCGCATCAACCATTTGTTGGAGATCTTGCGTTTGCCCACGCTGATCCAAGCTATTCAGCTACCCAGGTACGCCACCACATTGAGACTTTTGAAGCGATAAACCCAGCTCTTGTGGGAAATCATAGATTGATGGGGGTAGACGATGCAACCCTTGTCCACGGCGAAATGTCGGAGCTCGGTCTATACACCGCAGACCGCGCCGACGTAGCAAAGAAGGTTCTGTCTCGGATGAGGGAGCTAGAGGCATTTGGATGCAAGTTTGATGACGCCAAAGCCAGCTTGCACCTTTTGATACTGGAATCTCTGGGATACGCGATCTGGCCCTTTCAGGTGACCAGGTGGGAGACTAGCACGTCGAGGTCGATCAACCAATCTTCAATTGTCGTCGGCACTATCGAAGTCAGCGTTGGTGCGCGGGAGGGGCGGTACGAAAAGACTGTGACCGCTACCGAGAAGGGAGTCGGCCCTATTCACGCTGTCGATCTTGCCTTGAAAAAGTGTTTAGAGCAAGAATTCCCGGAGCTCAGAAATCTGAAACTGATCAGCTATTCTCTGAATATCGTCGACTCGCTCAGTGGAACGGCCGCAACTGCACGAGCCAGGACCGAGTTTTCGGATGAAGCCCCGAGGTCAGCTCTGGAAGCCCCCGGCGGATCGTGGGCGACCACGGCGGTATCTGAGGACGTGCTCGATGCTAGCATCAAAGCATTAATTGATGGTTATCGTTACAAGCTGATCTTCCGGAGCAAATCGGCAAACTATACGCTTCCTGACTGGCGAGTTGCAATGGGTTCGAGGTATTCAGATCAATGGTAAACAATCAAACAATAGTCGAGAAAATCGTATCGCGCGCCGTTGGCAAGACTGTCCACGCCGGGGAACATATTGAGGTCCTGCCGGTTGACAAGCTCTACTTTAACGAGGTGATCGCGCCTCCTGCAATAATCAACTTCCAGGAAGATTTCAAGAGCGTTTTTTCCGAGGCGCAGCAGAAAAACTCGGGAGAGATATCTGTCTGGGGTGAAGGTGGTAAGACTAAGCTCAAGGTCTTCGATCCGGCGCGAGTCTGTTTCATCCCGGATCACACAGTGCCATCCTGCTCGGTCAAGGTCGCTCAGGGCGTGAATCTGATGAGACAGTTTGCCGCTGATCAGGGGATCAAGATGTACAAGGAAGGAGATGGGATTGAGCATACTGTCGTTACCGAAGAGGGATTTGTGAGACCCGGAGAAGTTGTCGTTGCAACTGACAGCCATACCGACACTGTCGGGGCGATCGGTGCGCTAGGATTCGGAATCGGAACGACGGAAGCAGAGTATGCACTTGCGACGGGAGAGATCTATGACTTTTTCATCCCGGAGACGTACAAGTTCAAAGTGACCGGAGATTTTCTCCCCGGTGTTTCAGCAAAAGACCTGATACTTACCATTCTGGGAGCTGTGAAGGAAGGAGGATGCTCTAAAAAAGTTGCAGAGTATTCTGGCGACACAATTAGGCGGATGGGGATGGACGGCCGATTTACAATGTGCAACATGTCGGTCGAGATGAGCGCGAGGACCGGCATCGTGAATCCGGACGAGATTACGCGTGACTTTATGCGGGACACGATTTCTAGACACCCGGAACTTTCACAGGAATTATCAGCTAGGATGGATGCGGGGTCCCTTGCTTCCGTAAAAAGTGACGATGATGCAACTTATGCATCCGAGATGGACATTGAAGCGGCCAAGATCGAACCGCAGGTGGCGATGCCACACTCGCCGGCGAACACAAAACCTGTGAGCGAAGTTCCTGACGAGGTGAACGTCGTGTTCATCGGCTCTTGTACGAACGCGAGGCATACCGACCTTGCAGAGGCGGCAAAGATACTGAAAGGAAAGAAGGTCCATCCGAGCGTCAACCTGCTCGTAATTCCAGCTTCCAGGCTGGTGTACAACTGGGCTATGAGCGAGGGAATTCTCAAGATCTTTGCTGACGCGGGAGCTAATATCGAGTCTTCTAACTGCGGGCCGTGTTTCGGAAAGCACATGGGCGTCCTGTCTCCCGGCGACAGATGCCTTTCCACGTCAAACAGGAATTACAAGGGTAGGATGGGGTCGCCCGAGGCTATGATCTACCTTTCGTCTCCAGCGACCGCGGCGGCGAGCGCAATCGAAGGACGGATAACAGATCCAAGGAGGTACGTTGCCTCTTGATGAATTCGCGTGTTTCTGGCAAAGTTAGGGTAAAGTTTGGGGATGATATCAACACCGATTACATCATACCAGCATACATTCTCCAGGAAGCCTGGGACAAAAAGTTCTTTGCAGATTATGCCTTTGAGCGCTATAACCCAGATTTTGTCAAGATCTGCCGGTCTAACAAGGACAATATTGTTGTCGCGGGAAAGAACTTTGGCTGCGGCTCTAGCAGGGAGCAAGCAGTTTATGCAATCCAGTACAATGGCGTGAATGCGGTCGTCGCGGAGTCGTTTCCGGACATTTTCTTCAGAAATTCGATCAACAACTCGTTCTGCGTCGTGAAGGTGGAAGACGTTTCAGACATTTCTCTTGGTGATCGTCTGGAGATTGATCTTGAAAAACTGGTAGTGACGGTCGACGGCCCCGACGGCCGTTTTCAAAAGCAAATCACGATGAACGAGGAGGAGCGCGACCTCTTGGTCTCCGGCGGTCGACTTGGTAAAGTGAAGGAAAGGTTGAAGGAGAGGTTACTCGCCACGAATTGAGTTCTGTGATAGTGTCCAAGAAAATCACGCTGAAAAAAGAATCAATTTCGGCGGCAATTCAGGGCGAACTCGGCGCGTACAGTCAGCAGGCGGTTTACTCTTTTTTTGGGCGGGGGGTGGCCAAGAAGATTGTGCCTTTGCCGACTTTACAAAGAGTTTTTGCGGCAATTGATTCATCAGCAACTTCGCCCCCGGATTTTGCGGTTGTTCCAATTGAAAACAGCCTTGCTGGAAGCGTCGGCGAGACGATTGATCTCCTGATCAGCAGAAATGTGCGAGTAGTGGGTGAGACCAGCGTGCCAGTTTCTCATTGTCTCATTATACACAAAGACACTACTCTCGACAGAATCAAGAAGGTAATGTCACATCCGCAGGCGCTTGCCCAATGCAGAGAGTACCTTGATAGAAATGGTCGACAATGGGAGCAGATTTCTGTCTACGACACTGCTGGCTCGGTTAAGATGATCAAGGAGCAGAATTTGATGGACACAGCGGGAATTGCGAGCGAGCTTGCCTGTGAAATTTATGGCATGAAGCTCGCTGAAAGAGACATTGAAGATGATCCGTCTAACAGGACAAGGTTCGTGGTTGTCGAGAACGCAGAGTGGCCTGATAGCAATCTGCCAACCGAGCCAACGGGCGACGACAAGACTTCGGCGATTTTTGCCACAAAGCACGAACCAGGCTGCCTTGTTAGGGCGCTCAGCGCGCTTTCTTCGAGGGCGATCAACATAGATAGAATTGAATCGCGGCCGATAAAGGGGAAACCCTGGGAGTACTATTTCTGGATCGATTTTTCCGGACATGTGAAAGATGAACGCAGTGGAAAGGCAATCGAGGATCTAAAGTACCAGACTGAGGAACTGAAAATTCTCGGTTCTTATCCGCGCGGCGTTTGAAATTACTTTACGAGGGCCCTAGATCTTGAGTGAACTTGGCAAGAAAACCTACGTGATGAAGTTCGGCGGATCTTCACTTGCCGGTGCCAAGGAGATAACGCAAAGTGCCTCGATCGTCAAAGAGTTCAGCGACGGAAGCTGCCGGCTGATCGTCGTTTGTTCTGCTATGGGGGACACGACAGACCACCTCCTGAAAGCGATCGATTTTGCAAAGAAGGGGAATATTGAAAACGCGCGAAAACTGATCACGGAGATTCGAAATCATCACCAGTCCACACTGGAAAAGACAGTTCAAAACATTGAAAAAAGAAATGCATGCGCGGAATCGATCTCGACAAAGTTCGATGAGCTCGACAAGATTCTCCTTGGAATCTCACTTTTGAGAGACCTTAGCCCGCGCTCGTCCGACTACTTTCTCTCATTTGGGGAAAAACTGTCGACCGGCATTTTTGATGCCACGCTGCAGAGCGTTGGACTGAAGACTAAATACCTGACCGGCGGCGAAGCAGGGATCCTCACCGACGAAACGTTTGGCTCGGCAGAACCGATCACGAAGATAACCAACTTGAAGCTCCGCGAAACGCTCCTGCCACTTTTGAAAAACGACCTGATTCCGGTCGTCACGGGCTTTATCGGAGAGACTCTCGAAACCCACGAGGTTATTACGTTGGGGCGCGGTGGATCGGATTACACGGCGACATTAATTGCGTCCGCAATAGATGCCGATGAAGTAATGCTCTGGACTGACGTTGACGGGATAATGAGCGCTGATCCGAGGATAATCAAGAACGCGAGGATCTTGGCTCAGATAAGTTATCTGGAAGCCATGGAGATGAGTGCGTTCGGGGCAAAGTCGATGCAGCCGCGCGCGCTCGAACCTGCTGCGAAAAAGGGGATTCCTGTAAGAATCAAGAACACGTTCAACCCTGAGATTCCGGGAACATTAATTCTTTCTGGCGACTCGGTCGTCAACGGAGTCAGGACCGGAGTAAAGGCCGTCGGTTCACTTACGAACGTAGGAGTTGTCAACATCAGCGGGACAAGTATAGTGGGCAGCCCCGGAACTGCGGTAAAGATTTTCGAGATACTAAAAGATCTCGGCGTGGGGATTCTCATGATGTCCCAGTCGGTGTCCGAGAATAATGTTTCGCTTGTCATTAAGCGAAGCGAGCTCCCCAAAGTGGTGAAAGCGTTCAGAAAAGATCTGTTGCTCGAAGATCCGGACGACTCCGAGCCAGATCACAAACGCGGCAACAAGAACACCAAATTCAGCAATCTAGACTTTGAGGACGACGTTTCGATCGTTGCGGTCCTCGGGCGCGGGATGATCGGAACTCCCGGCATTGCCGGGAGAGTTTTCAGCACGGTTGCCAATCAGGGGATAAACATCCGGATGATCGCTCAAGGATCGTCAGAGATCAACATTTCTTTCGTGATCAAGGACAAAGACCGCAACAAGGCGGTCGCGGCACTTCATGAAGAATTTGTCGTTTAGTATCTGTTGTAATGCACGATAGTTTCCTGATCACGTCTCACTCGAAGATAGTCCTTTTGCTGATTACGCATTACGTAACCCAGTCTTACGGCGTATGCTATCTTCAGCTGCTTTGGGATACCCAGACTCTCCCGTAACCTGCGTCCGACGCCACTACCGCCGAACACGCTCATGACCTGGTAAGAGATTCCCAAAGACTGAGCGACAATCCACATATTCTCCATCACGCAGCCTAGTCCAATTATTCCAAGGAAATCTCCCGCGGATGCAGGTGCACGCTTTCTGGGATCGTACAGCACAATTAGCACCAAAGGTGCACCTTGCATCGTACTGCCTAGAGGGTTGGAAGGTGTACTCGTCGCGACGAGGTGTATCTTGTCTGGGTCTCGCCAGGCGGGTGGAAAGTTCATCCCTAATATGCCGACCTTTTTCCTCGATAGCTCCTTCCTCGAAAAAGACAACTGGTCATAGTTCTCACGGAGAAAATCTTCAGAAATTCTGGATTTTATGTCACTGATTTTCTTCAAGAGAACGGGATCGTCCACAACTATGATCTCAAAGTTCTGCATATTGTGAGGAGTAGGAGACCACCTCGCTGCCTCGATTATTTCATCCAGATCCTCCTTACTCACCTTGCGGTTTGGATCAAATGGGACTCTTGTAGATTGTCGCTCTTGTATCACGCTCAGAATATTCTTGCTAAGCTTGCTCAAGATAATCTTCGCCTATTTTACGAGAACAACAGGCACGGCTGAGCCGTTGACAATTTTTTGGGAGACGCTTCCAAGGAAAAGCTTCTCTGCCCTGCCCAATCCCATTTTTCCGATAACGATCAAATCACAGTCTAACCTCTTGGCATGTTTCAGGATCTCGTCGCCGGGATCGCCCGCTCCCTGAAGTATTTCAGACTGGACCCCGATGCTCGCGGCTTTTTCCCGACATTTTGTGAGTGCTTCCATCCCGAGTACTTCGAAGGAGCCCACCATGTCAGCGGTGATGTTGTATTCCTTTTCGGATGCGGTGGCTCCGACGATGTTTAGAAAAATCAATCTTGACTGAAGCTTGGACGCCAGAGCGATCGCGAAATCTGCCGCCTTGTATCCTGTCTCCGAACCGTCCACGCAAGCCAGAACAACGGATGGCGCTGTCAGCTGTTCTGACATTTCAAAGAACTCCTCTACTAGACAATTTCTTTGCAATTTCGTACTTGCTGCAAGATATGATTTCCGAATTCATTGTTCTGTACATTGTAACGAGAATCTCTCTCATCATTTACTCATTCTCCTTTTGAAAAATGGGTTTCGAAGAATAAATGACAGCTGCACGATTTTCATTATTGGGAATAAGGAGTTCCCGATGAATGGAAGGGTTCTCCTATGTCGGCCTGTAAGGCTCAATTGACCTCAAAAAGCTCGATTCCATACTCGGTGATTAAGCATCCAAGGGGGAATCAAGATAATCCGGGGATACTTTCGGAGGCGTTCGAGTCTGATATCGTCCGAGAATCAGACTGGTTTTGTTCTTTCCGGTTCTTCGCTCAGAAACCTCTTCATCCCGGTTCCGAACATTAGAACTGTCAGCCAAAAACCGAACAAGAGTGCAATCCAAGCATAATTGCTGTTCAAGTTCAGGGCTAGCAATCCAGCAATTATGATTGTCGCTGCAATGAAATTCGCCAGTCCCCAGAAGACGTTAGTTCTTGGTGGCGATCTCTGACCGAACGGACTGCGGAATATTTTTCCTGCTGAGCCAAACGCAAAGTGCGGCATGCCGTTCCCTAGAAGAAACCCAACTATGAAATACCAGATAAGGAATAATTGGAGCGACAATTTTTCCAGGACCGAAGATATTTTCAATCGCGATTGTGACACGTTTTTCTCTCTTTCTGTCGATGCCTCTTTTTCGAACATCCGCTTTTGCCTTTAATATTGGCCAATAATATTCTCGACTGGAGATCTTTGACCACCCGTCTGACCTTTTACGGCGGAGTCGGCGAGATCGGTGGAAACAAAATTCTGCTTCACGATAATGATACGAAAATCCTGTTTGATTTCGGTGCCAGTTTTTCTGACGGATTGGATTACTATTCTGCGGGAATCGAGCCGAGGCGAGTCAACGGGCTGGGAGATTTTTTCGAGTTTGGTCTCATGCCCCAAATCAAGGGACTCTACTCGGAGGATGCTCTAGCTAACACGGATCTAAAGTATTCAAAACCTGACGTCGATGCGGTAGTGCTCAGCCACTATCACTCCGACCACCACGGGAAAATTAACTTTGTCGATCCGGAAATTCCGGTGTACTGCGGAGAAACTACTGCCCTATTTTCCGAGGCTTACACTCTAGCCGGAGGTTGTCCTCTCGAAGATCACAAATTGCAAACGTTCAGAACTGGAAAGAGAGTTACCATCGGTTCAGTCGAGATTCGGCCGATTCACGTAGATCATTCGATCCCCGGCGCGTATGGCTTTATCATCAATACGTCTGAAGCTTGTCTTGTCTACACGGGAGACCTGCGCTTTCACGGAACAAAGGGTGACATGACGGGGGAGTTTGCAAGCGAAGCTGCTAGCGCTTTTCCTACATGCCTGATCACCGAGGGAACTAGGGTCACTCCTGATGAAATCAGCCAGAACCCCACAGAAGCTGAAGTCTCGGATCGAACTGCAAGAGTTCTGCAATCTACTCCGGAAAAACTGATTCTATCTACCTTTAGGGGAAATGACATTGATAGGATAAACTCGTTTCTCGATGCATGCAAGAAAGCGGATCGACAACTGGTCGTTTCCATGAAGTCAGCGGCTATCTTGCGCGCCTTGGAAAAAGACACCAACATCACGGTTCCGCGACTAGGAAAGGACGTGTCTGTGTACCTGCGAAGAAAATCATCGGGGACCTATGACGACAAGGACTATTACAAGTGGGAACGGGAGTTCATGAAATTCGGTGTTCCCTGCGAAGAGATCAACAAGCATCAAGAGTCGTATTTCGTTCATCTGGACGTTTGGAATTTACCAGAGTTGATTGACATCCAGCCGGATAAAGGAGGCGCTTACGTGCACTCCTCTTCAGAAGCTTTCAACGAGGAAGGAGAGCAGGAGGAAGAGGTCATCCACAACTGGGTTGATCATTTTGGATTCAGCTACCACCAAATCCATGCTTCGGGGCACGCGCCTAAATCCGAAATCATTTCTCTTGCGAAAAAGATCAACGCCAAGACCACAATGCCAGTTCATACCGAGTATCCCAAAATCTTTCACGAGTTGCTAATGGGGCAAAAGGTCGTGCTGCCGGAAAAAGGAACACCCTTGATCATTGAGTAAAATCTGAGCTTCTGCGAATCTTGGCTCAGATTCTAATGTATGGCTCTTGCGGCGCTCATCAATTTTGAATACTAGAGCTACCTTGCTCTTCAAAAGAAATTGTGGGAGCTTCCTTGAAGGATTGAAAAATTCAATCAACCGACCTAGTGATACAACCTCATTTTACCACTCCATGGTTTCCAAGTTCCATTTGCCGACTTTTTGATGCTTAGAGGACCAATCTGTATTTTTGCACCGGGCTAAAGGAAAATTGAGATACCCCAAATTCCACAATACATGTCTAGAATCGGAAACTGAGAAAAATTGACGGACATTCCTAATGCCCCTTCAGTCTCAGAGGTTCCTTCTTCGGCGATCAAAGGAGAAAAATCTCTGACTGCAAGAACAGAAATTCTGATCACTGCAGGAATCTTGCTCGCGCTTCTAATGGGCGCGCTCGATGATTTCGTTGCGCTCACCGCTCTTCCAGTTATCTTGGTCCAATTCCAAAGCCCGAACAGTGGGACATTCATCATCAGTGCGTATATCATAGCAAACACGGCCGCGATTCCTATTTTCGCAAAGCTTTCTGACCTCTGGAGCCGTCGGAACGTATTCCTTGGCGGCTTGGTTGTCTTCATGATTGGTTCTGTGCTGGCCGGGCTGAGCCAAAATCTCACGGAGCTAATCATCTTCCGTGCTATCCAAGGTTTTGGCGCCGGCGGCTTCTTCCCTGTCGGGATTGCAATCGTCGCCGTAGTTTTCCCGCCCAAGACAAGAGCAAGGGTCATCGGAGCATTGTCTGGGGTTTTTGGAATTGCTGTTGTCGCCGGACCTCTTATCGGCAGCGCGATCGTGCAATATACAACGTGGCGCTGGGTGTTCTACGTCAACATTCCTACAGGGATCGCGGGCTTAATCATCATACTGGCGACCCTTGGGCCTCTTCGTCCGGAGATCAAACGGAAATTCGACACGATTGGAACCGCTCTCCTCGTTGGTTGGGTCGCAGCAGTGATGTATCCACTCTATGGCATCGCTGACAGCGGCTGGGCCTGGACTGATACTAGGGTTGTCAGTTTGCTCGGCATTGGAACTGTGTTGGTGATAGCTTTCACGCTATGGGAGCTGCGAGCCAAGAATCCAATTGTTCCTGTCAAAGTGTTTCGAAATCGTGTTATCTGGGCGGGCGGCGGATCGACCTTTTTCATCGGAATGGTCTTTTTTCCGGTAGCAACCTTCCTGTCGCTGGTAGTTGGGCTCGTTCTTTCACCTGGATCGGCATCCTCGGCAAATATCGTCCGGGACATCCTGTACTTTCTGGTAATTCCTCTAGTAATTGGAGCGGCTCTTGGTGGTCAGCTTCTCACTAGGCTTTCTTACCGGACCGTTACACTGCTTGGAATTATCATTGCAATCGTCGGAATGACAGTGCTTACTGGACTTTCAACAACGACGCCTTTGTGGAAGTTTATGTACGGCGTGATACCGGTCGGAGGCATCATTCTGCCGCTTCTTCCGCTGGGATTTGGGATCGGGCTGACCTTCCCGGTCTTTCTCCTGGCAGCGCAAAATCAGGTGGAGAAGGCTGATGTCGGTGAGGCCGGTGGTTTGATACAGTTTCTGCAGTCTCTGGGAGGCGCGGTGGGCCTGTCTGTTCTAGCCTCTCTTCAAACGAGCCTTTTTGCATCACTTGATCCTTCCCCCAGTGTTACGTGCGCCACTCCAACGCCACAACTTCCCTTATGCGCTAGTTTCCTTGGTTCGCTTGAAGTTTCGCTCGTAAAATCATATGATTCGGTTTTTGGAGTCATGGTCGTTTTGCTGATAGTGGCATTACTATTCGCTTTGTTCTTGAAGGGGAACCTGCCAAAAACAACCTCTTCCGAATCAAACGAAGTTTCTGGATCGAGCACTGTCAAGACTCCGGAAATTGTAGAGAGCTCTGAAGGTTTTTCCAAGAAGATTTCGCCGGGCGGGCAATCGCCCTAAATTATTTGGCGGGGAATCATGCAATTTGAAAAGTCTCGTCTGTCACGTTTGACAACTAGATACAAACGAAAGACCGCTACCATTAACCTAGGACGTGGTACCCGGTGATCGTTCATTACCAAAACTGATAATCGTATTCTGGGCGTAAATATGAGCGGCGCGGAGATTCTCAAGATGAATGAGAGTGGGAAGAATTGGCGAAGTCAGCCTTCCAATCAGATCAATCAACGGTTCCACCCAATAACCTGAAAGGAATGATTCGAGCTCATCCCCTATTTTTTTACTTCTTGATCGCGTATGCCTTTACGTGGAGCTTTTTCACTGTCGAGATACTATCTACTTGGAATATCTTACCTAACAATTCCGACCTCTTGGTCGTAGTAAATACCCTTGCAACCTTCGGACCCGCAGTTTCAGGGATTATTGTAGTAGGGATGCTCGATGGAAAGAACGGGTTACTTCGAATGCGTGATCGCATTAGATTGTGGAAAGTCGGGTGGAAGTGGCTCGCCTTCATCTTTCTGGGAATTCCGCTAATGTTCATGTTTGGTGTTGGAGTCCTGCCAGGAGCATTTGTCGGTTTCCTTGGCGTTACAGCCATCGCTCTGGTGAGATACCCCTTCTACTACTTTGGGATCTGGTTTGGAGGTGGGCCACTGGGTGAGGAAATCGGCTGGAGGGGATTTGCTCTTCCCCGGATGCAACCCATCTATGGAGCATTGAAAGCTACCGCCCTCTTAGGCACCTTGTGGGCATGCTGGCACTTGCCACAGTTTCTAACGCCCTACCAAGGTGGAGGGCCCGGAACCGGATTTGCAACATTCATCACGAACTTCTCCACATTCTTTCTGCTGGTCATGTCTCTTGCATTCATCTTCACTTGGATCTTCAATCACACCAAGGGAAGCATTTTTGCCGCCATTAGTGCACATGCCAGCGTAGACACACCGCAACTTGCATTGCTACCCCTGTTCCCGGCAGTCGGCGTGACGGGTATGAATGTCGGTGCTCTGATCGGCTTTGGGATTCCGGCATTGCTGATCCTATTATTAACTCGCGGCCAACTTGGATACCAATCCAACAGATCCAAGAGTGTCCTGCTTAGATCTCAATAATTCAAAATACAGAAGGCGAGAAAATGTCTCTCCTAGCACTATTTGCAAGATATCAGGTCATCATATTTTTTGCCCTCTTTCTGATAATCGACTGGCTTCCATAGTACACGGGTGGGAGCGGAGTAAATTTGTTCTCCCAGCGATTTCTGCTCTGATAGCGGTGTGGCTTTTCGGAAGGAAAAGGGAACCGATCGGATTTGCCCGCAGACCATTAAGATACCGCAGTAAACCCCCGGTGTCGTATCTCGTTGTGGTGCTTTGGCTGTCTCCAAACAAATTTCTGTTAAAGCCGGAACTTGAGGCGAGATTAGATACCATAGGACATGGTGCCGGGGACGGGATTTGATCCCGCGACCCCCAGATCTCTTATCGTGAAGGATTATGAGTCACACCCTCTCCAGCTAGCGCGACGTTATTCAAATCGTATCGCCAGAATGAGGGTTTTAGCCCGTTGTTTTCTCATGGATCTCAAAGAGGCTGGTGCTCTAACCAGGCTGAGCTATCGGGACGACAAACCACCCTTGCGGATGATTTTGTTTCCGCATCGCTACCCCGGCCTTGAGGCCCCGGCATTTTTTGGCATTCCGAATTTTCGACTTATAAGCCATGCTTTAGAGACGGCGGGGTTATTGCTGCGTGGATAGCGCAGTTCCGCAGTTGTGGCAGAATTTCTCATCCGCCGAAACGGAGGAGCCGCAGGCAGAGCAGAACTTTTGCGATCCCAGCATACCCATTGGTTGTGGTCTCAAGTTATCGTAAAGTGAAGGGGGCTTCTGCATTAACCGCTCCTGCCCATGTCTGTATGACAGGTAAAGAATGACCATGGTAGCTGATACCAGCGGAAGCTCTAGCCCCATTATGAAATTCTGAACTGCGTTGACGACCACTGTCGAGCTCGTGAACTGCCCGACAATGTCGCTGACCAAAGTCGCGCCGATGTAGACTACTATCTGGGTTCCGATGAAGACGACAAACGTCTTGCCCCATTTACCAGAGATTAACTGCCTTGCCCGTCCGAATGCTCCGAGAGCTGATTTTCCTTCCAGGACCGAAGCGGCAAGGCAGAGGTAAAACATTGTACCAAAAAGTAGAGGACCTACAACGATGATGGCACTGATCTCCAAAATGACGACAGCGAGAAATGTTGTGACCGCGAGACTGACGAAATTCAGACGGCTAGGCAGCGTGAATACCAGTTTTTGGTTCTGTCCAAGGATCTTACCCATCCTCCAAATTCCTACGCCGACAGCAAAATACAGTATAACTGATGTAACCAGGAAATTTGCCGCGAGATACTCGATGTATCTAACGAGATCACCCGCAGCTTGAAGGATTTGGGCCTGAGTCATCCCGGAGACATCACTCGGAAGTGAAAGTGTAGGAGTTACCTGGGTAATGGCAGCAGCCGCTAGAGCTGCAAGTAATCCAAAACCTGCGAATATCGGCAGGAGCTGAAGGTAAGTTTTCCTCGCGAGATCAAATGATCTACTGAAGGACTGGCCAATGGAAAGCTCCCTAGAATAGTCTTCATTTTGGGGAGATTCGTTGCTCAAACCAGAACTTCCTTACTTTTGATTTAGGCATAGTAATCGTCTTCATGCTTTTCAAGTTAATCCTGCAAATTTAGCTAAGACTAATCCTTTCTCTTTTGAAACATTAAAAGTTCGAAATACGGTGAAACGGGACATGACGAAACCTAGCCAGATCTCTATCGTTCTCGCTGATTGGTGTCCGCACTGCGTGCCCCTCTCTTTGGAAATGACCAAGAGAATGTCCGCGGATCTCGGTGTGCCTTACCGAGTCCTGGATATCGACGACCAGGAAAAAGTAAAGATTGGCGATGAGCTCGTGAAAAACTACGGCGACGATTCGGAAGATTACTTGATTCCTCAGGTGTTTCTCCAGTATCCGGACGGAAAGGTTCAACACATCTTTACCGGATTTTCGGAGAACACCGAAGTTACCCGAAAACACTGGGAAGATATGTTTGCGAGTAGCTTTTACAAAGACCTGAAGACAGACTAGGTTGCCTTCCGGCAGTCGGGACAGAGCTTTGATTCATCTGAAAATGATTTTACAAAAAGCCTGTCCCGGTTCTCGCACATAAAAGCCCCTGAGGTCTTTTCTTTGTCTGAAGCTGGATATAGGGTCCAGTAGAGTTGCTTTATTCCATCTCCGGAGATTCCTTTCATCTCATTTTCAGCCATGCCGCCGAGCTCCCAGCCGTGACGGGTTGCCAGCCTGATATCGCGCGATCGGACAAGATCTCCCAATTGATCTTTCAGATCTTTCTCAAACGATGATCGATCTGGATTTAGTGAAAAGTAAACAACGCGAGAGACATAATTTCCGGGACAGACATATCCTCCCTCCACTCCTTGTCTTTCAGTCCTGAAGGGCACGAACTTGGCTTTATCCTGACAATGCCTGTAACATTTAGCCTCGTTTACTATCAGATAACGATCGACATATTCCTCAAACTTGTTACTTTGAGACAAATAGAAAACCGATTAAGGGTATCGACATTTCCGCAATAAACTCTTTCAGACGGAAAAGGATCAGAGGTGGGAGATTAAGGACACGAGGATTCCTTCGGGATTAAGCCGCATTTCATCGACCTGAACTATTGCCATGGCACCTGTCTTGAACGAAAAATATCGATCGTTCCAGTTCAAGAGCCCAGCCAAAATTCGGGAGACGAGAGGTTGGTGGGAAACAAGAAGCATGCATTCACGTTGACTATTTTTTGTAAGGCTCTGGTAGATTTCGTATGGTTCAGAGTTTGATTCGAGCGAGCTGTCGATTTCCACTCGTGCCGCCGAATTCAGTATTTCCTTGGCGAGTTCGGCACTTTGTCTGGCACGTAGGAGCGGGGATGAAAGTATAAGATCAACGCTGCGGTTTCGAAGAATCTCCTTTGCTAGGTTTAGGTTCATTCCTAGCTTCTCTTTTCCTTCAACGGTAAGGGCTCTTTCTTCATCCGCCTTTCCAGTTGATTTGGACTCGGCTTCGCCATGCCGTAAAATCAATAGAAGCAATAATTCCCCCAAATCGGGCAAGCCTTAGGCTCGAAAAATGTTTCTGAAACTTTCAAAGATTATTGCGAAATTTGGAGCAAATCCTATAAGTATGGAAGAGCTCTCTAAACCCACTTTTCACTGCAAAATAGGTGTAAATCTAGCAGAGGAAAAATAAGAGAGAGGGGCGACTTTTTTCTTTGGGTGTAATGAGAGTTAGACTCAGCCTTGGCGACGTTGTCTATGTCAGCGACGAAAAGGATCATGGAATAATTGAACAGTTTATTCCGTACGGGAAATTGATTGTTCGATTGATCAAGAAAGGGACTGTTTTGAAACTCAGCCGGGGCGACGTGAAAAAGTCAAGGCACACCGAGTGATCCCAATTCTCTGTAGGTAAACTATTTCAAATCACCAAACCAGATAGTTGTGTTGAGATTGGCAAGAAAAGCCCGTGTCCCTCTCAGACTAGATATTGTTGGACTGGAACCTGAAAGATTCAAGGCCAGTCTGAAAAATGTGCAGGCCCTTGTCGAATCAAAGACCAGGGGATCGGCTTCCCGGACGCAAACTGGTCAAGCAACGGAAAGTAATTCTGCAACAGACGACATTTACTTTAGAATTGCTTTAATCGCACTTGACTTTCAGCGGGCTTATGGTAGAGCGGTTGAGGTTCGTGTTTTCCAGAAATCAGCAAACAGAGTCCTCGGTAAGTTAATGTCGATCAAGACTAGCTCCGTGGGCCAGGTTCCGGAATTTTTCGTAAACGGTGTGAAGATTTTCAGGGGTCTCCCGAGCAGCTTTTCCCAGCTCGACGAAGCTATCGAGAATGCCTTTGGCAAATCTGCCTGACTAGCTTTTCTTCCTGTTCTTCCTCATGAATCCTGGGTTCTTTAACGCAGTCCACGCGCAAATTACTAGAATGAGGAGTGCAATCGTGGCGCTGACCGCCATCGTTGTGACGTAACCAGGATCGCCCGGGTTCCAAGTTGGAATGTTCAAAATAAATCCTAGCAATTCAAAAAACGCATTTCAATTTCGATTTACTGGAAATAAAATAGATTCCATTTGACTTGATCTCCAAAACATCACAATTCTTAAGCGGCGTCCGTTTCATACTTCCGCATAGATTCCTTGACCCTGATTGAAATTAGAGGCAAACGACCAGTTATCTCTATCGATTGTTTTGTAGCAGACAACGCCACTCTTGCAGGAGATATTCAGCTTTCCGAAGCCTGCTCAATTTGGTTTGGCTCATCGATTCGGGCCGAATTTGAAAAGGTCGTCATCGGATCCCATTCAAATGTGCAGGATAACTGCACCATTCACACCGATGAAGGATTTCCATGCACAATCGGTGAAGTCGTCTCTATTGGTCACGGCGCAGTGGTTCACGGCGCAGCAATCGGATCAAACTGTCTTGTCGGAATGGGGGCGATCTTGCTTAATGGATCCAAAGTTGGTAGCAATTCCATGGTTGCCGCCGGTTCTTTGTTGGTTCAGGGTGCGGCGTTTCCCGAAGGGAGTCTTATTCTTGGCTCACCTGCAAAAGCAGTTCGAAATCTCAGAGACGAAGAGATTGAAGGAATAAAAGTTAATGCACGGCATTACGATGAATTTAGGGCGGAGTACCTGAAAGCTTCCAAGAAGATTTGAGCTACTGCGCTTGTTGAATTATTTCTACGTGATGTCCGACGAGACGTTTCGAGTCACTGGAAAATTCGAAACTTCCTCGAAATTTCTTACCCTCGACCAGAGTCGGCAACCAGTATCGATCGTCTTCCCACATTTGATCGATGGGTAGTTTCTCCTTTGAAAACCACTTTAGCATGCCTTCCTCGCTTTCACGCAACTCGCCAGTAAAATCTGAAGTTAGAAAGACTTCAGCGGTCCAATCGGGTCTGGACTTTCCCGGGACAAAGTAGAATTCCAAGTACCCGACTTTTTCGAGAGATATTATTCTCAATCCCGTCTCCTCAAGAAACTCTCGCCTGGCCGCATCCTCCGGGCTCTCATCTGGTTTTATTTTGCCCCCCGGAGCATTCCAGAGACCTCCACCAAATTTTCCGGAAGCTTTGAGGAGCAGCAAGAAATCGTCCTCTCTTTTGAGGTAGCAGATTACTGCTCTAATTGTCTCATTCGGGTTTAGAAGGTCACGAGATGGATAAGACAACTGGGAATTGGTTGAATTCAGGAGGGTTCATAAGGACTTTTCTCTTGCGGCGGATTCCTTCATGTTAAACAGTTTAAAGTGAGTTTTTTCCTAAACTGGATTAGGAGCCCCGCGCGTTTCTTTCACGCCGAAGGTAAATCTTCCGTACAAAGCATGATTGAACTAGCAGAGATATTAGCGACCAGGATCCGAGTCAAAAAGGGATGAAGAGCGAATGACCGTAATTTGCCAGAATTGCGGGATGGAGAACCCGAACCAGGCTACGACCTGCATGAGTTGTGGCGCTGCTATCGTCTCTACGCAGGCCGCTCTATCACCCGATGTCAAAAAGTGCTCCTACTGTTCAAAACCGCTGGTCGGGGAGGACGCTTACTATTTCAAATGCCGCTACTGCGGGCAGGATTTTTGCTACGAGCACCGGCTTCCTGAGAACCATCTGTGCAAGAGCAGTCCTCTTCGGAGAAATATACCGAACACCGCCTCCGGCTCGTACTATTCAACCGGCAGCGGCTATTGGTCGTCGACCGGACGGAGTTCGCAAAAACAGGGTGGCGGTTTTTCGATCAATATCTCAAAGCAGGGGCGAAATCTCGCGATTGCAATCGTCGCGGGTTTAGTAATCGGATTCATTTTCAACTTTGTAACGCTCAGCAATGGATACACCGTTACAGACTATCTGATTCAAATTGACGCTCTGGTGTTTTCGGGCTGGATAGTTCCACTCTTCACATCAATGATTGTTGTCGCGCCAAGTTCATTGGGATTGCTCGACGTCGTGTTCAACGCATTTGCGGTTATCTGGCTTGACGGATTATTCCGTGCATCCTACACGGCTCGTCAGTATTACGCTGTTTTCATAGGAACCGGTTTAGTTGGAAATGTGCTGAGCTTGATTTCTCTACCTTCCAACTATGCAAGTTTTGGTGCCTCAGGTGGCATCTTCGGTCTTATCGCTGGTGCCGTTACAGTTGACTATGCAAGGAACGGTCGCTTCAATCCACAACTGGTTATCTGGTTCCTTTTCATTTTCGTGTTCAGTACCTTCGCAGGTGATGTGGATATTTTCGCTCACCTAGGTGGTGCAGTCGCCGGGCTAATCGCGGGGTATTACATTGGAAAATCTGGAATTTCCAGAAGGTAGAACTAGTGACAGAATTTTCTGGAATCATAAAAAGGAATGGGTGGCGGCTTCGTTCGATGCGGAAGTGACGAATCGGTATATTCCCGCCGTAATCACTTTACGCTACATTTCGAGCGAAGGGTTTACCGTAATCTCGACATTGTTTCTAAGAGCATTAGAAATCGGACATCCCTTCTCGGCAGTCTTTGCGAGTTCTGCAAATTTTTGTTGATCAAGGCCCGGAACAGTTCCCGAAACATTGAGATCCATTTTTGTTACCTTCCAGCCGTCTCCCACTTTGTCAAAAGTCGACGTGGCGCTTACGTGCAATCTAGTGGGTGGTGTCCGATTTCTCGCCAATGTGGCAGAAAAAGCCATTGCAAAGCAGCTCGCGTGGGCCGCGGCTAAGAGTTCCTCGGGGCTTGTTTTCCCGGCAGGTTGCTCGGTTCTCGACGCCCAGGTTACAGAAAATTCTGGAAGAGCACCAGAAGATACGTTCACTCTCCCATTACCATTCATCAAGTCACCCTGCCAAACTACGTCAGCCTTTCTTTGAGCTGCCATGATAACGGCGAGCGAATTTTGGCCTATTAGCGCTTACGCTAAGAGCCAGAAATAATGAAGAAAAAATTCATCGTTAAAGGATGGAGGCTAAAAAACGCCTCGCGAGCCTTTACCTGACGATGTTGCGAGCCGTCCGGTGGCGGAGTCTAGAGATGTGGTTTTTCTCTTCCTCTTCCCAGTACTTTCGCATACATTCTCTCTTCGCGAAAAGATGGTCAAGATAACCCTTCTGGGAGAACGATCCCCCGCATTCAGGGCAGGTTTCCATCTTGGCGGAAGAACTGTTCGTAGCATATTGAGATTGTTGTTCCATCAAATCCTCACCGCTTCTCGTGGTCAAAGATAACTACTGGACGACGCTCCATATTTAAATGTGCGCTTGTCTTGCAGTCATTTAGTAAGCCAGATCTTACCGACATAAAGGCCTGACGCTCTAAAACTTCAGCTCGATAATAACGGGGCTCGGTCGGGGCTTTTTCTTTTTCTAAAATTATGCAGTCATTCAAAATGCTATAATATTGCAAATAGCCTCTGCGTAAGAGCGCTGGTGCTTAGAAGAATGGAAGAGACCAAGAAAGCCCGGCTAACGGATTCCTTTGGCGAAACAGCGGCGCGAATCATCATTGCTCATGAAGATGAATTAGAGGAGACTTTCGGGTCCGCGGCTGCGACGATAAAAAAAGTCATGAACGGCGACGTTGTCAGGGACTAGTAACCCCGCGATTTCCTGATTTTTCCCTTTCTGCGGGTCGAACCCGGTACAAGAGTTTTCGGTCAAATCTCGGTTTTGTCGAAATCCAAGATTTGGAATAGAGAACGAACGGTCCGAATCTATTATACTGACTGTAACTTATTAGTCGGCGTCCGGGTTACATTATGCTTCTATAATCCACGGCCCTCGAAGGGGTCCAATGTCTCTCATCGAAAAGTTCCCCATTTCTGAATCGGAGGAACAAGTCCTTTCCAGCATCGATCGAGGACTGGACAGGGTGGGTCCGAACGTAAAGTACCTCGTTTATTGGCATCTGCAGAATATCGGTCACGTCAAGAGGGTTGATATCGTGTCAAATCCTGAGCATTTCCTTGCCGCACTCAGGGGTCTTTATCGGGAGAGCTCGGTTGCAGTGGAGCGGGCAATAGTTCAGGAGTTGAACGCTTCTTTTGGTTTGAACTGCGCTCCGACTCAGATGATCGCTGCGATAAAAGAAGCAAGGCATATCGGCGAAAACGTGAAGATAGTTTAGCGCGCTGCGGACTGACCTGCTTATAGAACGAGCAAACTCAAGATCAACGAAAATTGTAAAATGAAGTGTACCACCCTCATTCGCGATTTGACCTGACGGACGAAAAGGTAATCATCATACTTTCCCAGTAAAGAAATTATGTTCAGTGTACTGTAGCTAGTCGCTATCACAAGCAAGACGGGGAAAAGTGGATTCAAGTTTGCCGCGCTGAGAAACCAAGCGACACCTATCGAAGCTATTATCAGAGGAATGAAAGAAACTATCAGAATTGAATTCCTCGCTCCAATGATAACTGGCAGAGATTTTACGCCCGCTGCCATGTCTCCTGGGATGTCAGAGATGTCTCCTAACAATAGTGTAACCATTGCAAAGAGTCCAAAGAATATCGCCGAAAAATAAACCGGCGCGTCCAAGTTTCCGGCAACTAGCCCTCCACATATGCTTACGATTACTGCACCCAGGACTGAGACAATTACTTTCAGTGGGAATCTCCTCTTTGCCCTGATGCTGGGATGGGAGTACGCAACTCCCAGCAAGAAAGACACTATGACAAAAATCAAGCAAGTCGGACCTACAAAAAGGGCCGTAGCAAACGATATCACGGTTGAAACACCGAAGATCTTCCACGCGTCCGAAATCGAGACAGTCGTAGAAACAAGGGGCCTGCTTGGATGATCTATCGTATCCTCTTCGACATCAGTAAGCGCGTTGAAAACGTAAACTCCAAAGGTTACAAAATACCAGGTAACCACTAGCTCGCCGAGAGTTAGAAAATTGGGCTTTAGATTCGTGGCGAGAAGGTACGCGATTACCAGCGACCACACGAACATAGTAACTCTATACTCGGATTTCGCAAGAGAAGCAAAAGATCTGATCGGCGCGAGCAGACTGCGTTTGTGGGAAACTTGTGGTACTGTGATAACAACTTGCTGACTCTGTGGAAGCTTGGCGACGGCGGCTCGAATCGCAAAAACCATGCTTCGAGACTCCGAAGGTTCTAGGTCAAATCTAGCCCTGAGCTCCTTCGTTATCGCTCGATCAATAGCCCAGGCACCGAGACCAAACGTCTCCTCAATTGATTTCAGAAAGCCCTCCGGATCTTTTAGAATGACATCTTCAGGCGAAACATTGTCTCCGCCAATCTTTGTTGCTAAATAATTGCGCCAGTAAACTGCGCGAACTTCATCGCTCGCAAAGACCCGTAGTCCTCGGTCGACGCACTCAATAAGATCTTCTTTTGTCGGACGCGAGACAACTTTCGTAACACCGGAATCTCCTTCCGTCGGCACCACGTCGGCGGACCCGGAGTCCCGAACCGTCATCATCGTGTAACGTTATTAGATTCTTTATAGGTATTACTTATTGAAACGACCTTATTTCGCTGAAATCATGCATGGATGGGACTTTCCGATTTTAGAGAAACCAGAAGATCAATAGGCCAGTGTAAATCCGGCACTAATACTCATGAATTACTTATGAACGGCTTAGTTCGTAAGTAATTGACTATTGGTTCGCGGCTCATTTTCTAGTTCGGCCAGTTGAGTTTCTATGATCGTCGCCAGGGAGTCTTTCTCCGAATTGCTTGCGAGCGATTCAAAGTGCGACCTCAGTTTGAGTGCAAGCCCTTCATTCCTGAATTTGAGACCGAAGAAGAACGAGTAGGGATCTTCTGGATTAACAACTTCCAGTCCGACGACACCGCCATCAATCACGAGGAAGCTGTAGGGTAATATTGATTCGTACAATGTAACGTTTGGATGGGAGGTCAACTCCTTGAAAACGCTAATCGCCTTTGGATGGGTCATCAAGTTTCCCATTAACTGAAGCTTTGTTGAAAGTCCATTCCTTGGGCTGTGCAGAATCGAAACTTTGCAACCCCTCTTCGCCGCGTGGAGAGCTGCATCGGCTGTCCTGAAATCCATGTACCTCGTTGCTACGCAAAGATCCTGTTTCATAGTCTCAATTTCAATTGAGACGTCCATGCTTAGTTCATTCCAATTGTCGAAGAATTTTGCCGGTTCCAGATTTGACACCCCGGTGGACGATTCAATTTCGGCAATTAACTCCTTTGGGAGTTCAATACTATTGCCGAATTTGCGAGCTTTTTTCATCTCTGAAACTGCAGAAATGTTTGCTTTATTGAGGAGGATTTGCTCTAGATCTTTCACCTGGCTTTCGTAGATCAAGTTTCCGAGCGCGGTGTGTTTGTACTCTCCATTTTCCTTTGCAATTAGTCCTAGATCGACGAGTTCTTTTAGTCTTCCATAGTATCTCTTCTTGGAAAATTGATATTTTGAAAGAACGCTGGTGGAAGCATCAATTCCATCCGCTGCCAAGTTGAAGATTCGAAGTGAGTCTCCGTTTGATAGAGCAGAGTAAATGTTCCTCGCTTTTGTCTCGACTTCTGGCGAAACAATACGTTCCTGGTTAACCTCATTCGACATGGTTTCCTATACTGGAAGATCACACGTATAGGCAGTTTCACCGTTTACAGAAAAAGGGATCGCCATTTCTTTTCATATTCGGAATTCTTACCTTAATACCGAAAGCACCCACATAAGTTTCAGAAGGCGGGATTGTGGAAATGGCGAAACCTGAAGGTTTCAATAACCGGGGACTAGGCGGACTTACGCTGCAAAACGATAAGTCGGCTACCGATATTCATGGTTTAGATACATTAAGGATGGTCGAACTTTTCAAAGGATTTGGATTTTCCTGCAAGCCTTCTAGTCAGATGAGGGGGATAAGCGGAACCCTCCACGATTTTGATTTCATTTGCGTAAGTCATGAGACGGGAGAAAAATTGGTAGTACAATCTCTTCTCCATCTTAGCCAGCAATTAGAAAAACTGGACATCGAAGTGGTAAAGCTGCGGCTCAGCACCTACGACTGCAGTCCCGACGCGTGCTTAGTCGTGACAGATTGTTTGCCAGACAAGGTAAAGCAGCTCGCCTCGCAATACAAGTTAACGATCATCGACAAATGCTCCGGAGATTCTCCATACGATCAGATCGAGTCGCTCCTAAGACTAAGGGCTTGATTTTTCCACATGGAAGCAACCTATTCTAAAATAGATTGTAGTTGAAATCGCTAGGTTTTCGGATCATCCTTCAACGTCTTTAGGGCAGTAGCGACCCCATTGTCAAACGCTGCAATTTCGCGAAAGGTCCCCTCACCAGAAGCGAAATATGCATCGGCATCATCGTAAAGTGCCTTTATTAGAGATGCCCTAAAAGCCCATCTGTCCACATTTTCACTCTTGACCCAGCTTCCCAACTCGTCAATCTTTACTAGGCACTTGTTCAGACTTTCCTGCTGAACGCCTTCTATCTCAAGTTCAGATTCTCCTTTCGACATCGTGCTAACATCTAGACAGCGTTTACTCCGCCATTTCTGGTTTTCTTAGATTCAATCCCTCTCATGATCATCGTTGTTGTCACGGCATCCCTGTCAAAGATCTCTGCGATGTCGTAGTTAGTTGCAAGTCGTTGCGCCCATTTTATCTTGAATCTGCCATCAACATCGTAATTGCCTGGCTCCCGAAGTATTAGGTGAAATATCGGGACGCCAAGATTTGCTAGTCTCGCTCTTGTCACTTCAAGGAGATGGTCGCGCCGCGAAGACGAGATCCCGACAGGTACGTGGCCCGCCTTTTGCTGTTCCAAGACCTTCTCTCGTCCCTGCTGGATGAGCGCGTCGTATTCGACAAATCTAGGGCTCTCCATCAACTCCCAGTACTTTTTCTTTACCTCATCATCGTGAATATCAGAGAGCCTAGTCGAAGCAGACAATCCGAGCTCGATCATGATTGCTCTCTTCTTCTGTGAAGTGTCGAGAACAGTGCTGTCAAGATCAAACAGCGCAATCTTAGATTTCCTAGGAATTGCCTCAATGAGGAACGGATTGCACCTCTCCACGTAAGAGCACCGTTCGCACTGCCCGTAATCGCGAATTATCGCTGCTTCTTTCTGTGGCAGCTCCCCACTTTTCAGAGCATCGTGCAACTCAAGTACTCGCTCTCTCAGGACCGACTGCATTACATTGTCTTTTGCAATCGTGAATCCCTTCACCTTCCCCTCCCGTTTCGCCCAGTACAGCAATACTCCGAAAGGATAATCCTGCGCGAGAAGGTATGTCGAAAGCTGGTAGTAGTGCGACTGCCTCGGCTCGTCCGGAATTGACTGAGCGCTCTTTATTTCGAGGGGCACGAAGAGCTTGAAGTTGTCGCTCGCTTCACTGATTCTAATCAGCAGCAGGTCGTCAATCCTTCCGTGGAGCTTAGCTTCTTCACCAAATCTAAGATTCACTTCAACCTCGCTTCCCTCAACAGATATCAGACCCGATCGTCTGAGCGCAAGTGCGATCAATTCATGAATCGCTTTCCCCTCACCAAATATTGCAAGATCTTCCGGTGTCGGCGGAACTGGCGAGAGGTACGAGTAGGCTTGGGCTCGGAGGCATTTTTCAATCATACTCGGATAGTAAGAACCAAGCTTGAACTTGTGGTTAGCCGATTCCGATTCCCATTCAGAGAACATGCCATCCTTTAGCGCATTCTCGATCCTTCGTGAGATTTCTGCTGGATCCGAGAGAACTTTTGCTACCCAGGCATCAAACTTTGTTCTGTCTTCCCTTGAAAGTGGCGCATCACTCTCCGAGTGACTGTGAAGAAAGTTGTCTAGTGACATTTCTCGCGTTTTCCCCGAAGAACGAGGAGTTCAGCCAATCTTTACGCGCCTGAAGGTTTTGCTTCCGCGGGTCCAGCCTTGGTATGAGTTAGTACATGCGCTACAATATCTTCCAGAGGAAAAGCTCTGGAACACTTTGGGCAAATGACGAGCTGCGACCTCTTCAAGTTCTACGGGAAAAACTCTCCTTTTTCCAGAGTTAAAAACTCTGGGGATTGATGGAATCTAACTCGATGTAAACTCTTGTGCCAGCTTTACTAGGGAAAGGGCCCCTAATTTCAATACATCTTCATCAACCTTGAACTTGGAACTGTGGTTCGGATAGACGCAATCTTTCGCTTCATTCCTAGTCCCCAAGAAGTAAAACGTCCCGGGTGCCTTTTGCAGGAATCGTGAAAAATCTTCCGCGCCGAGTGTAACTTCGATCTCGTTTGTCTCAGAACCCGGAATCGTCTTCAAGATCTCCGATACGCGTCTTGTTACGCGTTCATCGTTGTAAGTAACGGGATAGGCATCCTCCTTAAATCTAAGTTCGTATTTTGCCCCAAAAGCTTCGCAGATAGATTTCGTTACATGTGCAACGTCTTTCTTTGCGAGCTCGCGGGTCCCTTCGTCCATAGTCCGGATGGTACCTAGAAGCTCTGCCTCGTCCGGAATAATGTTGTCCTTTGTTCCGGCGTGGATGCTGCAAACAGATATCACGAATGGCTGGATAGGATCGATGAGCCGAGTTGAGATTCCCTGGAGCGCGACGATAAGCTGAGCAGAAACAAAAATCGGATCAATAGTTTCATGCGGCCTCGAACCGTGGCCCCCCTTGCCAATGATCTTGATCTTGAATGAATCAGGAGCCGCCATGAAAGGACCTGCCCGCAACCCGAAAGTTCCGGCTGGATGCTCACCAACGATGTGCAATCCAAAGACATAGTCCACCTTGGGATTTTCCATAACCCCCGCCTCGATCATCGGTTTTGCCCCGCCTCTCCCCCCGTCTTCCTCCGCTGGTTGGAAGAAAAATTTGACAGTCCCCGCAAGATCCGATCGATGTTTGGCGAGGAGCTCGGCAGCTCCTAGAAGCATCGCCACGTGGGTATCGTGGCCGCATGCATGCATTACGCCGTGGTTCTTTGACTTGAACGGAAGCTCGACCTCCTCTATCACCGGAAGAGCATCCATGTCCGCCCGTAGCCCGACGACTTTGCCTTGATGACTGCCCTTCAAAATTCCGAGAACGCCATGCGCTCCCCCGATGTTTGTTGTGACCTCGATACCAAGTTGCCGCAATCGCTCAGCGACGACCCTTGATGTGCGTTCTTCCTTGTTTGTCAGCTCGGGATGTTCATGAAGATCCCTTCTAGTTGCAACTATTGATGGCTCAATTTCTTTAATTTCAAGAGCAAGATTTTCAGATGACAATTTCCGCTAAAGAGCCAAAACAAAAATTCAGCTATAAAACGTATGGATTTCCCGCTACGTTTGTAACCCTGGAAATTCTTTGTCATTCAGAAAAAAAGAGGAAGTTGCCGTTTCCGGTTAAAAATCTGGCCTCCAGAATCTGGGTTACTAATTCGGCAATCTTTCTTAATACCCAAAACGGAAAACTGTGTTTTCATGCACGAACTTCCTAATGAACAATCTCAAGATATGAGCGCTTCTTCGGAAAAAGGCAGGTTTTACAGGGAATTGAGGCTATCCAAGAACAGCTGCCCCCTTTGCAATTTTGTCCAGGCTGAACTAGACAAGGGGAGTCCTCTTCCAGTCGAGGAATGGATATACTTGGCGCATCTCCGAAACACCCACGGAATCGAACCGTGAGCCCACATAACAGAAGATAGCCCTTTACCTCAGCGGTTCATCTGGCTCGAGGCCAAGCGCGGACATTATCTTGTCTGCAGTTTCGAGCACTTCTCTGCCGCGGTCCGTTGTAACCATGGAGAACAAGCCCATTTCGGATGAAATTGCCTTCATCAGCCCTCTCTTGATGCAATGGCCGGTGAACTGACGATACCTTATCCCGTCGATGTGGCAGTAGCTCATTATCTGCGCCGGAAGCTTCGCTTCCTCGCAGTACCATAGCATTCGGATGATAACGTCCGAATCGCTCATTTCGCCGAGATCTTCGGAGGACATTTTGATTTCTTTGTAAAATACTCGGATCGGGGCTCTCGAAATTACTTGAGAGAACCCCTTGTAGGCTAATCTGGGTTAACTTCGGGGTAATTAGTGTAACGATAGAATCCCCGAATCGAAAATCCCTTTGAAAATATTTTCCCCGATTCAGGAGAAGATTTTCGTATAATTTCTGATCACTGTTAGAAGGACGGCTTAATCGAGCTTTTTCAATTTCACGATAAGAGAGTTAGATTTGCCATCAAACCTGTAAGTGACTTGGGCAAACGCAACTTGGAAAGTTTCTTCGGCGATTCCGTGTAACATCCCTACAATAAATTTGTTCCTGTCTTCGAACTCAGATTCTAATCCAAATACGGGATCACGGAGTGTAAAGGTTACCTCACCCGTTTCATCTTCTTCAAACTTACCAATGCCCCAGCCGGTAATCTTCAAAGCTTGGATTACGAGCGAAGAATCCCTAGGTCTATTCCGTGATAGCGCTCGAGTAAATGATCGTCCGTACTCTTTGCCTGCTTCAAAAATTGCCTTCTTGCTGCCTGTCCTAAAACTATCTACTAGCAAAGTTGGTTGCACGATTACACCTCGTTCACCGTGGTACATCAGAATAGGATAGCGAAAAGTTGGATAGGACTTTCCCTGAAGTGGAGCGAATTCGACGCTCGAGACTAGTCTCGTTTCCATTAGCTTTTCGACCAGAGTTAGAGTATCGGAATCAGAATTTTCTTTTAATTTAAGAATCATAATCGCCCCGAACGTCCCACCGTCCTCGTTCGAATCGAAAGAACAGTTGAGAACTTGGATTCCCCGTGACTCAAAGATCGCGAGCAACCTTGCGAGGGCCACGCGTTGGCTTTTTCCGCGTACCAGACATTCAAAGTGATTTTCACCCGAGGAGCTGTCGCGTTCTAAGACTAAGGGAATGCTGCTTGAACTTTCAGCATCGTTTACAAGCAAAAGGTAGTGTCCGGGCAATCTACTGCTACTACAATTTTGATCGTTCTGCTTCCTCAGTACCTATCTACCATACTGAGCCAAAGTAAGCGTCAAAATTTGCTTTTGCTTTGAAAAACGTAAATCTTCGGTAGTTGTGATTTAGAGGGTTTCAAAATTGCCATCATTGCGTAGTTCGACTGCGTACGCGGGGTCGGGGATTCTCTGTCTTGTTCTTTCTCTCATCCTCGGTTTCTCCTCATCCTCTCTTGTTGAGACTTTGTTCGGTGCATACATCAGGATTGATCCCTACTCTGAACTACTTTCAGTAGTTCTTGTGGGCGTGGGGGGCTTTTTCATGTTCCAAGCCGGTCGTTCAATGCCTCAACGTTCCATTCTGAAAAAAACACTCGTTGAGCAGGTAAAATCAGTCGAAGAAAAGCAGTAAACCCTGGTTAAGAAAAGTTCATCCATTTTCGCGGTAAGAAACGTCAGGGGCCCGCCAAAATGGAACGAGCCCCCGCGGCACAACGAGGATAGGACACTACAACTATCCACGTGAAGACGCAGTACTGATCTGGGGTCTACTTGAAGATAAATGAGCTAGTTTGTGCATCGATATAGCAAGTGTAGATAGCGCTTGCAAAATAAATACGGGTACCGCCTAAATCAAAAACCGGAGCAGACGGTTGGACCCCAGCAAAATCACTCTTCTTTGTGATTCGATAAGGAGCAGGATAGGTCCACTTTCGCACGCGATCTCCTACAATGGTAGACACATCTCGGACCGGCTGGTAATCGCGGAACTCGAGAATCTCGTTAGAATTTCAAACTCTGCCTTCCCGGGGCATTCAGAATATTTTACGGCGATCCAGCAGGAGATAACAAGCGGCAATGTCCCGCTTACAAGACTGGTTGAAGTGCTGGATTTCATCAGCGAACTAGCGCTGAGAAGTGCTCAAGTTCAAACTGCCGTACGCTAGATAGTAAACGCCGAAAGACGGGTATATCTTAAAACCTGACCATCCTCGTGGAGTTCACCATGATCGTCTATCGTTATTCTGTTACGTTTAATGCTCCCATCGATTTCGTTTACAACTGGTGTACCGACTACAGGGAAGACGATCCTCAGATAACAGGGGCAAGTTATCGGCGAATCATTCTAGAGAAAAATAAGAAGCGAGTGATATATGCGTCAGACAAAAAGAGTTCCGACGGATCGACGAAACTCGCGGTGAGGATAGTGACGCTATCTCCAGGGGATTATTCGTGGCATCTCGATTATTTTTCTGAAGAGGACCTGGAGCAGGGCGATTACAAATTGAATAGGATCGGTAAAGAAAAGACAAGGCTCGACATGGTGTTCAGGAACAGGTGGAAGGACGGTCCCGGCCCGACCAAAGAACAATTTGTAAGCGAAACAAAATCAAGTTGGGACGCTTATGTACCAGCTTTGGAAAAAGACTACTCAGGATAATTTCCTGTGTTGAGGTGCTTGAGGAAGCGAGACTTGTTCTCATGCGCCTGCGGTCTAACAGACTCATTTCCATCATGAATTGGAGCTTTTCTGTCGGCTACGTTCAAAAATAACGATGCAACTGCAACAAAAGCCAAAACTTTCGATATTGCGTTTAACGTGAAAGCGACCGGGTTTGAAGGGAATGAATAACCTTCCAGGGCCCAAAGCGCGAAGACGAAAATCATCGACGCCGAAAGATAAAGAGTACATTTTGTTATGGCAACTTTTCGAGAGAAGCAAAGCATCGCCATAGTTGTGAAAATAATCGTGAACAGTGGAATGAGAAAGATGAGGGCAGGAATCAACGGCGCGTTTGTTCGCGGAATCACAATCAGCAAGAAAGGAAACTCGAAAACCATCGGTCCCGCAATGAATGCGAGAAAACCTCTCCCCAAGGCAGCCTTGACACCGTCACGGCGCGAGATATAAGCCACAAATCCAAAAGTGCAGATTGCGCTGGCTATCGTGATCGGGAATATAGGACCGAGATTGCCCGCCGAGCCCGTGTACCTTTGGACGTCGCGGTTTATCCTGAGAAAAGTGAGGATTGAAAACGCCCAAATAACAACCACAATCACGCCCAGTGCCTTTCCCATCTTGTGAAGCTTAACCTCGCGCTGCATCCGTCTCCCTCCTGCGAAAAGCAGAGCGCTTACGAATACAAGAAGAACGGAAAGAAGAATAGCACTCGATCCCCCGTAGGGTGCCCATATCACTTGAGCAGCTGCGATCATCGACGAACAATTTGATAAGTTAGCTATATTAATAATTAGCTATGCTAACAGATTCGTGATTCAAGTAAGCGCGGAAAAGAAGAGGAGCCACGATGACATTGTTGTCGCGCTCACGCGCTCCCATCTTCTCATTCTCAAGATGTTGAGACGTTGCGCTGCCGATGCAGGTCTCACATTGCAGCAGTTTGCAGTTTTACGATACCTGTCACAAAAGGGTCAGCTCCCGATGGGTGCGTTAGGCATAGAACTCGGAGTGACTCCTCCCGTCATTACGGGAATAGTTGATAGGCTTGAAACCAGGAAGATGGTAGAAAGGACAGACGCAAGCGCCGATCGAAGAAGGACGGATATTTTGCCGACCGAACTCGGAAAAACTGCTTATCGGACTGTGCGTGAATCGTACAGGTCCTCTCTCCGCCGATTCTTGGATCGATCTCTATCTTCTCTGGAACAGGAAAGGTTTGCTGAATTTCTTACAAAGTTCGCTGCAGAAATCCCAGAGCAACCGATCGGGTGAGGTGGAATTTCTGTACTACACGAACCATCTGAAATATCATCAGGATGATATTTTGGAGATGCCATCTCTGCTTTCATTGCATAAAAGCGCGACAAATTCATTCCAAGCTTTTATCGTTGGACTCACGCTTGTACAGAGGGCAATTGGTGCATCCAATCATAGATTCCATTTCTAGCACACTCTGGAACTCTATGACCTGAGAGACATCTTTTCCGAGCACTCTTGCGAGCTCATCTAACGCTGCATCGTAAATATCCCATAACTCTAGGGCTGATGTGATATCATGTTGTCCCAAGTTTAACGCACGGGTGATTTTTCCCATCAACATTTCAGTGCTTGGTTCCTTGAAGATGTGTGATAGCGCCTTATCCAGGCAGACAGGAAAGCCCTGCCTCTTACATTCCTTTATCCTGCCGACTGTTTCTTGCTCTAAAACGTACAATCGATTTTCTCTGTTCTGTATAGCTCAACGCACATATGAGTCATAACCCGAACTCATTCGTAGAATTTCGTATCCGGATCGGGGATTCATGTGCGAGCAGATCCCGGATACGTTGGGAGGCAAAAGGAAGGATTTCCCGGGCCCAATTCAACTGTCTGTCATTGCGATTCTTTGATGCAAACCAAGCTGCATCATCAGAGTAATCTCAGATAACGACTCTATCCATTCGCCTAGTTTTGACAGGCCGTCGGGGGTAATAGAGAAGAATTTTTCTGGGTCAGCTGAATAGTTCGAGAAGTTTCTTAGCAATCCATCTGAGACTAAATTGTCAACCGTTTCCTCCAAGCTCGTTCTGTCAGTCTCCAGTCCAAATGAGGTTTGGAGCCGGTTGGAGAGTTCAGAAATAGTGAATGGCTTCGGCGCAAAACCGTACAAAACTTCAACTTCAATCAGCTTTGCGGCGATCTCGCCTGATCCTCTCGAATGTTTCTCCTCTGTCGGCAGTTTCCTATCGTGAGCTCGGACATGATAGCTCGACAGGCAAAGCTTGTTGGAATAAACTCTGCCTATTGAAAATACATGAGATGCCACTACTAAGACTGTAAGCAAGAGTCCTATAGCTGTCTATATTTTCTATAAAGCAACAGCGAACGCAAACTCATCGTTAGCATAGACTCTATACATCAGATGTTAATCCGCTGAGTTAGGCGATAATCAATCATAGTGTCTTACAAGCGGCCATTCGGATGGTAGGGAAGAAAATGTCGGATTGGTGCAAAGATACACTGGCAGGTAGCTTTCGTAACTTATGCACAGGTAGCAAGAAAGAGTTGTAAGAAGCGTCACGTTCACGAAGGACTTTTGATCATCTGAGAGCGAATATCCAATCGTGATTAGAACCTTTCCTGTGCAAGAACCCGGTCCCCAAATGTAGTAATTGTTGTGACCGCTTATCGCCACTGGAAGTCCCATACTTCTTCCAAGATAATTTACAGCGCTCGCCTCTCCATAGTTCTCCGTGAATATGCATGCTTGACTTCTTGTGTTGCCCGGAAGGGTGTTGAAAGCCATAGAGAGATTTGACACAAACATACTCCATCCATATCTGTCGGGGAGTGGACTTGCTTGATAATTGCTAGCTCCATAGCTGTTGATCAGCGTTGTAGGCGAGAGAATAGGCACGGCAAGAGGTGCAAGTAAGATCGCGACAACTATTAAGAAGCCAATGAACGGCCTTGAACCAAACCATCTGAAGAACCCCTTCTTTGAATTGGAGCTTCTTTCAATCATAAGCGCTCCTCCCGCGAACAGCATTGGATAGATGGGTGCGAGGTAATACGGTTTCATGTTTAGCAGAGTCATGAATACATAAAGAAGGATGTAAGAGACCCCAAAGGCTCTGAGCGCGCTTCCTTCGTTTGACCTGAGATAGAAATACAGACCAATAATAAAAATCGGGAAATTAAGAATGCTTATTCCGGTGATTTGGTTCAAGAAAAAGCTCAACGGCCCGCCTCCGCTGATATCATGCCTAAATTCGAGATAGAAGTGAAGCATTGGCCACCCGTTGATGTAATTCCAATAGAACATCGGTAAAGTAAACACCAAGGAGAGGAGGCCTCCGAACACTATCCATCTTGATCGAATGTACTGCCTCGTCGAGGGAATCGCAAGGAATGAAAGCAACAGAGCTGCCGCGAAGAAGAGAATTGTCAGTTTCGTGAGCAGCCCAACTCCGAGAATCAAACCTGCCACAATCCAGAGCCTCGGCTCCCGGCGTTTTACGATTCTGATTAAGAAGTAGGCGAAGAGAGACCACCAAAGTTGGTCAAAGGAATCAGGGGTAAAGATGGAACCATCTGCTAGGAAGACCAGCGTAGCAAGAGTAGAAACAGCCGCAAGGAGCTGAGCTCGCCTTCCTCCTCCCAGCTCCCTTGCAATCATGCCCGCCACAAAGACGAGAAGAGCTTCGTTCAAAGCCGAGACGAAATGGATCGAGAAAAGTGAATCCTTTGTAAAAACGTTCACTAATGCGGCAACATACGCTATGAGGGGTGGAAAATCGACATATCCAAGCGAGAGATGTTGCGTCCCGCTCACAATGTAATAGAGCTCGTCACGGAAATATCCATAGTTGTCAGCAAAGAAGAGATGGGCTGCGAAATCCGCGAGAGCCAGATATGCCAGAAGAGCTGTAGAACTTGTTAGGGATTTTTTCGTGTAGAACTTTGGAATCCGCACTTCGTTTTCAACCGTCGCACCCAAGGTTATCTATCTCGGTTATCTCAAGCTGGAATGTTACTGCTACTATCTCTCAATTGGAAAAACAATTAGAGTTGAGCTTTGACACTTTGTTGGTCAGGAAAGCGGTGCCGAATATAAAGAGCGGTGGTAGTTCAATTTTTGAACAGGCGTTTACTCGAACTAGTTCTCAAAAAAGTCTCATATCAGAGGAGAGTTGCAGATCATGACATTGCTTAGTGAGAGCAGCGGAGCAAAAGAGTCTTCTGAGAATGATCGACAGCCTGAGAACATTGCCTTGGCGATCTTCAGATTTAAGGCGAGAAGAGGAATTGGTGTTTATTATACCCTTTTGGCATTGGTGCCACTTCTCGTAGCGGTTCTGGAAACTATTTCCGCACCTTCATATTTCACGCTATTTTCCGTAGGGTTACTAATTCTCGGAATTCTATACCTTGCTCGGTCGGCGGGAATGAAACGTTTCTATCAAATGAAACTAGTCATGAATTTTTTCGAACAATCAAAAAAAGATGAAAATAGAGGACTCAGGCTGGAGACAGTCATTAGCAGCGCAAGAACTGTCCTTGTTACACTTCTGCCCTTGTTAGCTTCTGCAATATTCGTAATGACGGGAAGTGCGGTTCTTGGGTCAGCCGTGCTCATAGGATATGCGATTTTTGTCTCTGCCTACTACGTCTTCGTTTTCTCGAAACTGGCCCCGGACAGCGTTCTCCCCTGGCGCGTTGAAGATTGGCTCGTTGTAGTATTTCCGACGGCACTGCTCTTCCTTTCTTTCTTTCAGGTGATAGACACAACGACCTATCTGGTTTCCCTGCTCGTTTTGTTGCTACTAGCTGGACTCAAGTCGTCCTATGAAGCACCGCAGGCCCTCGTGGATGTCATGAGCGACAATGATATCTTCAGTAAAGCCTCCCCTCCCCCGTCAAGAAAACAAGGTGATATCAATCTCTCTGAACTTACATCCGGAGGAGCCTTGTCCAATTTTGCAAAGGCTGGGATAATGCTAGCGCTCTTAGGAGTTGAACAAATCACTTTTACAGATCTCATGCTTGCGCTCAAGATCTCAAAAAGCTCGCTAAATCATAGCGTGAACGCTTTAGCTGATGTCGGATATGTAACCGTAAGCAAGGGATTCAAAACGGCGGGTGGGCCTCGAACATTCATAGAAATCACAAGCAAAGGCGAGGAAGCTATTCGGAGCCATTTGGAAAATATGAAAATGCTTGCTTCAAAGTTTCTATCTTGAATAAACCGAAGAAGATGTTCGAAAGGGTCGTCGTCACCGGTGTGAGCTGGTTTTATAGACAAGCAGATTGTCTGAGTCAAAGTGAGATTCCTTCGGCCTATTGCTGACCTTACAACGTACTTTCCTCCTCGTCCTCGGAAGGAAAAGGATGTGACAACAAGACGAATCTCCATGTTTTCTTAGAACTCTAAAGCTAGAGTTACCGTCGAGACAACGCCTTTTCGAGAAGCTTATTCAATAGATATCGAAAACTGGTTCGAGAGTGCGATCAAAGACATTCATCGCAATCACTCCTAGGATTGAGGCGAGCCGAAACTCGGTCGTGATAACTTTCCAAGACCTCGGCCATAGATCATCTGCACATAGAGACTCCCTTTCACTCCTTACAGGTAAATTCGTGCTTTAAAATCCCGTTCCGGCTTTTTGAGATACCTGAAGTACATTATTTTTTGTGTGTGCCTAGAGATGTAAATCAACTGTTCAGGAGGGAGAGATAGTCCAGAGTATAACGGTCATTTCCGGGATACCATGTCTAATTTTCAAAGTTATTGAGAATTCTTGGCACGCGCGCATGGGCATGGAAGTACGGAGTGGGACTCCTTAACTTCAATAAATGAGAGCGAGCTTCGATCATTTATTGCTGAATGCTCGGCTCTGAAGTTTCTGATTTTCTGTCCAGCTTTGAACAGGGAACTCACGTTATACTATTCTACGATACTCTCGAAGCTAAACGCGAGCTGCTTTTCAACCACTTAAAATACGGAGCTAGTCGTCAGGGACTAGCCTACGTTTGTTCGGAAGAGAGTCCGGAGAAAATTCGTGAAGAAATGATTGATTTTGGGATAGACGCCAATTCCGTTCGCGGAAACCGCAACCTCACCATAGCAAATTACGATGAAGTGTACATTATCAACGGCGAGGTTGAGATCCCAAGTATCATAAGTAGATTCTCTCGCATGGTTGACGCATACAAGTCGCAGGGGCTTGATGGATTAAGAGCCGGGGCGGAAATGTCCTGTTTTTTCCGAAACGGAAAAGTGAATGAATTGATAGGGTATGAAAATGCGCTCCATAGAAAAATGACGTTTGCTGCGGAAGGCATCTGTGCCTACAATATCTCTGAAATGAGTGCTCTTGGGTTACTAAATGTCTTCATGCCGCTGGTCCGAGCTCATGATCCAGTAATCTTTTCGAGTCCGAAAGGATTTTTCATCGTAAAACCGGAAAAAGTCGAAAAGAAGCACCTAGAAATGATGATCTTTAACTAAGAATCTTCACGAAACTTAACTACTGGCTCTGAAGCGTTTCGAAAAGTCTTCCGCTTAACCGGGCCTTCAATCGTGAGACCGGAAGCTTCTGAAGGTGTAGCTCCGCTTTGGGATTCATGCCCGCGAATGTAGTTATGAAAAATTTGTATGCCGAGAAGATTTGCGAGGATCTACTTTCTTCAATCCTCTGATTGATTTCTTTACGATTTCTGATTTCGCCGTTAATACCTCTCAATCTTGTTCATGTGAATCTCTCCCCTTCAAAGTGAGTTTCGCAGTGTGTTCTGACCGGGCTCAACATTCGATTTGAATTCTATCTTCCAAGCTTCGTGATAAGCTGGGAGACCACCAGTCACCAGCTACATCGGTTTCTTTCTCGTGATCTCATTTCCCTCTGCAAATAGGCCCCGGGGTGAGTCCTCGTTAACACTCACTCTCCTCGAATTTGGGCATCAGTACTACGCAGATTTCTTCATCCGCGTCGTGGATGACGACAGACGTTTTATCTTGCCATTTTCCAACTCGAAAATGTCCCAAGCTTGGATCATAATGGGATCGCCGTCTTTTATGGGTACATGAACGACGCATTCGGCGATCACTACGTTGTTTTCCTCAGTCATCCGCTTGATCTCGATGCGGAGTGAACCGCCACCTGGCGGGTCATTGATGTTTTGACTGAAAGCTGCCTTCCCTCGCATAGGAACTCCAGAATTGGGGAATCCATCGTCCCACTCTATCCATTCTACGTCGTCCGTCAAGCAAGAAAGCACTCCAGGGCGATCCAATTTGCTAAAATTTGCATAGTAGGTCTCTATGACTTGCTTGTTCGGACTCATGATCGTCCCTGTCGGATGACTCGATAATATGCTAATTTGTGGTTTTCTTTCCTATTTGCAATAACCTTAAGGATTTTCTTGATTGCAAAAATCTCCACTCGAGTTCTTGGTATCTGCGAAATCTTCTGGAATATCGACGAATATTACCCATCTTTAGTTGTGTCTGGTGTCAAGCTTCGTTATCGAAGGCTTCTTTGATGATTGCGTCTGTCTCACTTTCACCCAATATACCATCACGATTGACGGGTTATCCTAATGGTGGTCGCTGAGCTCGATCCATTAAATCAGGACCGAGATATACCTAGGAAGGTATTTTGCAATTGAAACGTGCCCATAATGTCCACCTTCAATGTTTCTAGAGTCCTATAGTGGCCTATATCTTCTATGAATTTAGACTATGCCCTAAAGAATCTTGCGCGGTCTTTTTCAGAAATTGCTACCGATCTTCTTAAAGACGCGCGAAGCAAAGTCTCGTAAGCGTGAACGTTTTCATCCTGCGGCACGGTGAAGCTGGTACCCATGTTACCATGCCAAGCAAGGATTTTGAGAGACCGCTTACCGAATCAGGCCGGAAGGAGATTGAAGATATTGCTTCCTCTCTTCTTGATTTGCACGTTGGGTTTGATCGAGTTGCCACGAGTCCTTTGAGAAGGGCAAAGGAGACTGCGGAGATCGTAACGAGCATTTATGAAGAGAACGGTCCAAAACTTGAAATCTGGGAAGAACTTCGACCGGAGGGGAACAAACAGGAGACCCTCCAACGGCTTTCAAAGCTAAAACAGGACGATGATGTTTTGCTTGTTGGACATGAACCGTATTTGAGCGCGATGATGGGCGAGATAATCACTGGCGGATCGTCCGCCCACATTTCGCTGAAAAAAGGAGGCCTTGCCAAGATTCAGATACACTCGTTTGCTCCAAAACCCTCCGGCGAGCTGAGATGGCTGCTTACTCCCAGACACCTGAAGAGAATGCGTGACTGATTCCGGATGACGAACGACTTCTAAAGTTGCTTGGAAAATGAAAGTCTCGGTTATTGACCTCGGTTTCAACTCCTTGAAGCTCATCAGCTACGATGTGCGCGAGTATGATTCGTCGTTCGTTGCCTTTGATCAAGAGTCTGTACCCGCTAGACTCGGCGAGGGGTTGAGTCAAACAGGTTTTCTGGGCACCGAACCCATTCGAAGAGCGATCGAAGGTCTGAAGTTTTTCGGAGAGATTAACGAAATCTACGGTGTCCGCCACAGCCTGCCGGTTGCAACCAGCGCCGTTCGTGAGGCTGGAAATAGGGAGCAGTTTTTGGAGCAGGTATTCATAGAAACCGGTTTTAAGTTTCGCGTACTCACAGGAAAGGAGGAAGCCCAGTTCTCATATTCAGGGGCCGTTAGATCACTAGGACTATCAAACGTACTCTTTTTCGATATTGGAGGAGGGAGCCTTGAATTTGTCTCGAGGACCGGCAAGAAATTCCAAAAAATTCTTTCGCTCCCACTAGGAGGATTGCGTTTGACCCAGCTTTATGCGGATAGAGATGGCTCTTACCGGGATAAAGCATATTCGCGGATGGAGAAAAGGATAATGGATCTCCTCCCCACGAGAGAAGAGCTGCACCTAAAGGAAGATACGGTCCTCGTAGGAGTCGGAGGAAGCGTCCGTGCCCTAACAAGATGGGATCAAAAGCTTCGTGATTACCCTTTCAACAAGATTCACAACTATACGCTGAAGCGGGAATCTGTGGATGAGATGTGCAAAGAGCTTTCCAGTTTGACCACGAAAGAAATTGCACAAATTGATGTAATAGGTAAAGACCGTGCAGAGACAATTTCGGCAGGTTCTATCGTAATCGACTCAATCATGAGAAAACTCGGTTTCAGACGTCTTACTGTGAGTACTCACGGGCTGAGAGATGGCGTTCTCGCAGATTTCCTGGACGATCCACTCCGATACCACCGAGGAAAAAGGGGCAACATTCCACCCCGCTATTTGAAATCTCAAAATGAGCTTGAAAATGATCGCCTGGTCGGAAAATTCCTCGCGCGTTTGAAGGAAGTAGACCTCATTGAAGAAAGTGAGGATGACATTATCCGGTTTTCCGTGAAATGGCTGATGGGAGAGGCCTCCTCACTGAGGCCAGAATCCGTTTTTTCCTTGATGATGGATGAAGATTCTCCCCTGCAGCACAGAGATCAACTACTTGGTTCATTGGCTGTAATAGAGCTTCGCAAAGCTAGGAGCGCGAACTGGCTCTACTCCAGATACCGTTCAATGCTCAGACCGGGGAGCGAACAGCTGATAGAAAAATATGCAGCCATCTCCCGATTCTTGGAAATCCTCATCAGAACTCAATCAAAAGTCGGGGTTTCATTCTCTGACGATGGCTCGAAGATCAGTCTCAAGCTCGTCTCGTATACCCCTGCCGAGCGATTTCCCCAAAAGATATTAGAAGTCTCAGTCAACCAGCTCGGTGACGAGCTCGATAGGTTTATCGAATACAAAGTGAGGTATGCGGCAAAGCCTGTCTTGGACGATGAACTGCCAACCGAGCGAGTAGTACAAAAAGAAAAAGGCACAGAGCAGAGTCTTGAGACCGAGAAATCAACCGAGGGTTGAGCCAAAGACAAAGGGCGTCCTGATCGTCGTTGAAGGAATTGACGGATCAGGGAAATCTACACAGCTCCATCTTTTGGACAAGTGGTTGCGAAGCAAGGGGTTGCTGGTGTTTACCACTGAGTGGAACTCTTCCGAAGTAGTAAAAGAGATCACCTCCAAAGGAAAAAAGAAAGCTCTTCTGACTCCGACTACATTCAGCTTGCTTCACGCCACTGATTTTGCAGATCGGTATGAGAGGAACATTGCTCCGCTTTTGCGCGCGGGTTACATCGTACTTGCCGACAGGTACGTTTACACAGCCTTCGCAAGAGATGTGGTTAGGGGTTGCAGTCCGAACTGGGTCAGGAAGGTGTACGGTTTTGCTTCAAAGCCGGACATTTCATTTTACTTCAAAGTTCCGATTGACGTTGCGATAGATCGCATACTTGTCGGTCGCCCTAAACTGAAGTATTATGAAGCAGGAATGGATCTTAACCTGAGCAATGATCCATTTGATAGTTACCGGATTTTCCAAAGCCGGATCATTGACGAGTACGAATCAATGACTGAGCACGAAGATTTCACCGTGATCGATGCCACCAAAGACATTGAAGAGCAGCAGGTGGTGGTTAGGCAAAAAGTGACGAGCATTCTCCCGAAGGCACTGGCGAATCATCTTGAAGCACCTGCCGTTGTCCCCGCGACTGCGAGAGAGGGTAAGTAGGATTGCTAACCCATCAGACTAAACCTCGTCCATTGGAATTTTATGGTGAAGGCATTCCATATTTGAAAGAGGTATTGATCAAGGGCAGACTGATCGTAATCGAAGGCCCCGACGGTTCGGGACGAAGTACTCAAATTCAATCCATCACTACTAAACTAGAATCCGACGGGCACGCCGTAGTAAATACGGGACTAAAGCGCTCGGAGCTAATCGGTCAGGGAATCTTGGAAGCAAAGCAACGTCTCCCACTGGGGAAAAAGACTTTGACACTTTTTTACGCCGCGGACTTTGTCGAGCAATTAGAGCACAAAATAATTCCCGCGCTCCAGGCGGGATACGTTGTCTTGGCTGACAGATACATCTACACCCTGATTTCGCGGAGCATAGTTAGAGGCCTCAGCAGTCGATGGTCTCACGATCTGTACGGATTTGCACCGGTAGCTGATCTGGTGTTTTATCTTGACGTCGATCCAGATGAGCTCTTCCACCGGGTTTTCCAGAAATACGGCGTTCTTGATTATTACGAGTCCGGGGCAGACATCGGGCTTGCCACAGACCTTTACGATTCATTCATTGCGTATCAAAAAAGAATGGCAAAAGAGTTCTCACAGATGGCGAGACAATACAATATGATCCGGATTGATGGAAACAAACCTATCGGGGAGGTTAACGCGTCCCTTCAGGAAAAAATTGATGGATTCCTCAGTTCTTCCTGAGTTCAAGTTCCATTGTTTCAATTCTTCTAGATAGGAAAGTCTTTACGGGGTCCAACAACTCTCCCGAGTTCGGATCAGATCTTATCGTTTCCTCAACGACCGCTAGATTCTTTCTGCGATTATCAAGTTGGGAAGCCAGTTTATCCGATTTCTGACGAGATTTCATGACAGGGAGACCTGGCGTCTATTTCGGCTTAAACACCGTTTCTTTTTATTCAATATAGGTATAATTAGAATAAATAGTAAATCAGAATACAAGCCTCAATTTTTTGTGGAAAGAATAAAGACATGAATCTTCTTTTGGGGATTTCTTAATGAAAGATGGTTCAATCACAAAAATCCTGACACTTTCTATATCAAAAGCAGATCGAGCTCTTTTTCAAACCTGAAAATTGACTGAAACCGATTGGCCTATTTTGGCCACTGTATTCTACTTACATTATCTTTTTACAATCATGAGACCAAGAGCATCACCCGAATAACCAGGAATCCTCATGAGTTGGCGGGGAAATCTTAGGTCGTCCGTAGAAAAATTTCAGAATAGCGAGAGAATTCCTTCCTCGCTAGCTAACGATTACGAAACATCAAGCCCAGAAATTCTTCCACTTCTAAGTCAGATCGGAAACAGGGACGTCGTCGTTGATGCCTGTCTTCCTCCACAACTCGCAAATGACCTTCGAAGAAACAATGTCAATGCGATCTGGGTGCCGGCGATTCTCGGGGACGGAGCGAGCGACGGGGAAATTGAAAGACAGCTTTTGGCCGGTCGCTGGAGCCAGCAATGGGGAGGCGGAGATCGCGAAAAAGTCTTGCTCACTCGAGATGTGGAATTCTACAGGAGGATTCGCGGGAAGGCAATTCTGGTGAGTTATCGAGTCTCTAGCTCTTCTGCAAGGCGGATTCAATCAAATTCGACTTTTAGGAAAGAGCTCAAGAGAATGATTCGCGACGGCAGTGCCCCCTAAAATGAAAGAATCTTTTTGAAAAAAGAATTCTTTACAGGTGAAAAGAACAGGACGCCCTAAATATTTTACATTTTTGCGCCCTAATTTTTGATTCGCGACCCTTCGTTCCAAGTGAAGATATCCTAAAAATCGAAAATTTCCTCGAACGGAAAATCGAGAAATCAATCGCGCTATTTAAAGCGCTTTAAATACCAGTATATATAACCCCCTAGGGGGTCTTGCACGCGCGTGCGAACGCAGGACCGGTCGAGCTCAAAACGAGCTCTGTCAGGATTGCTATTGCTCTAACACGATTACTTTGAGGGAAGGGCCGGCGTGATCTCCTTCCAGAAGATCTGCTTTGCAGAGGTCTGGCTGGAAGAGTTGCACGAGTGTAGGTCAAGATAATTCCCGGCGCACTTTTCGAGCCCGTGAACGGGACAGGTATGAAATCCAAACTCCACCCTCGGCTTTGAAGTTTGGAGCGGCTTTAGAATCTTCTTCTCAACAAGCGCTTTCTTCGAATTCTTCTTCGCGCCAATTACAATCGTTTGCTTGAATCTAAACTGCT